>MAAB01029015.1_pt1 | contig 22801 bp, 13 predicted proteins | sample 1115991 | NCBI WGS metagenome assembly MAAB01 (sample SAMN04961124, study PRJNA320927) | seawater metagenome | isolation source: sample BD02T18 sea water enriched with oil for 18 days | place: USA:Gulf of Mexico | collected 2013-07-27
CGTATTCGTGCTGCAATTCGTTGGAACGCTTTGGTATTAGTATTACGTGCTTCTAAAAAAGATTTAGAGCTTGGCGGTCATATCGGTAGTTTCGCTTCTTCATCTACTTTGTATGATGTAGGTTTTAACCACTTCTTTAAAGCAGCAACGCCAGAAAATGGTGGCGACTTTATTTTCGCACAAGGTCATATTTCTCCAGGTATTTATTCACGTGCTTTCATGGAAGGCCGTTTAACTGAAGATCAAATGAACAACTTCCGTCAAGAGTGTGATGGCAAAGGTTTATCTTCATACCCACATCCTCATTTGATGAAAGATTTTTGGCAGTTCCCAACAGTTTCTATGGGCTTAGGTCCATTACAAGCTATCTACACTGCACGCTTCTTAAAGTACTTAACTGATCGTGGTATTAAAGATTGTTCAGGTCAACGTGTTTACTGTTACTTAGGTGATGGTGAGACAGATGAGCCAGAATCATTAGGTGCTATTGGTTTAGCCTCTCGTGAAGGTTTAGATAACTTATGTTTCGTAGTTAACTGTAACTTACAGCGTTTAGACGGTCCGGTACGTGGGAACGGTAAAATTATTCAAGAACTTGAAGGTACATTCCGTGGCGCAGGCTGGGAAGTAGTGAAAGTTATTTGGGGTTCTTACTGGGATTCACTAATTGCGCGTGATACGTCAGGTAAATTACTACAGTTAATGAATGAAACAGTTGATGGCGAATACCAAAACTGTAAAGCGAAAGGTGGTAAATACACGCGCGAAAACTTCTTTAACAAGTACCCTGAAACAGCGGCTATGGTTGCGAACATGTCAGATGATGACATTTGGCGTTTAAACCGTGGCGGTCATGATCCAGTTAAAGTGTATGCTGCTTATGATCAAGCAATGAAAACTAAAGGTCGTCCTACCGTTATTTTAGCTAAAACAGTTAAAGGGTTTGGTTTAGGTGCCTCAGGTGAAGCATTAAACATTGCACATAACGTTAAGAAAATGGACGTTGAAGCAATTAAACATTACCGTGATCGTTTCAATATTCCAGTAAAAGATGAAGATATTGCTGACTTACCTTTCTACAAGTTCCCTGAAGACAGCGAAGAATTCAAGTACATGAAAGCGCGTCGTGAAGCATTAGGTGGTTCATTACCAGCACGTCGTGTCCAAGCAGAAGAGCAACTTGAAGTACCAGCACTTAAAATATTTGATCCTATCTTAAAAGGTTCAGGTGAGCGTCAAGTATCTTCAACAATGACTTTTGTACGTGTACTGAACAGCCTATTAAAAGATAAGAAAATCGGTAAGCGCATCGTGCCAATCATTCCTGATGAAGCACGTACCTTTGGTATGGAAGGTTTATTCCGCCAAGTTGGTATTTATGCGAGTGAAGGTCAAAAGTATGTTCCTCAGGATGCTGACCAAGTTGCTTATTATCGTGAAGATAAAAAAGGTCAAGTTTTACAAGAAGGTATTAATGAATTAGGTGCTATGGCCTCTTGGGTAGCTTCAGGTACGTCTTACTCTACTTGTAACGCTACCACTATTCCGTTCTACATCTACTACTCAATGTTTGGTTTCCAACGTGTTGGTGATTTAGCATGGGCAGCGGGCGATAGCCAAGCGCGTGGTTTCTTATTAGGTGCTACTGCCGGTAGAACAACACTTAATGGTGAAGGTCTGCAACATCAAGATGGTCATTCACATGTACAAGCTGGCTTAATCCCTAACTGTGTGACTTATGATCCAACTTACGGTTATGAAATTGCTGTTATCGTGCGTGAAGGTTTACGTCGCATGTATGAAGAAAATGAAAATGTTTTCTTCTACTTAACGTTAATGAATGAAAACTATCAACATCCAGCAATGCCTGAAAATAAAACGGTTGAAGACGAAATCATTAAAGGTATTTATCAACTAGAACAAGCCGCGCCTGCTAAAGGTAAAGCGACAGCAAATGTTCAGTTGTTAGGTTCAGGTACTATCCTTGAGAAAGTACGTGAAGCAGCTCAAATTCTAGCGAATGATTACAATGTTTCTAGTGATGTTTACTCAGTAACTTCATTTAACCAACTAGGCCGTGATGGACAAGACGTGACTCGTTGGAACATGCTTCACCCTGAAAGTGAACAGCGTGTACCATATATAGCAAAAATTATTACTAAAGAAGCGGGTCCTGCCATTGCTGCAACGGATTACATCAAAAACTATTCTGATCAAGTACGCGCTTATCTAGATACTGAATACCGCTGTTTAGGTACTGATGGTTTTGGTCGTAGTGATAGCCGTGAAAATTTACGTACTCACTTTGAAGTAAGTGCAGCTTACATTGTTGTTGCGGCATTATTTGAGTTAGCGAATCGCGGTGAAATCAAGCGTTCAGTAGTTACCGAAGCAATTAAACGCTTTGATATTGATACTGAAAAACTTAACCCACTTTACGCTTAGTAAGTGACTAGATAAGGAAAATATTATGTCTATAGAAAAAGTTCTAGTCCCTGATGTGGGTGGCGATGAAGTTGAAATTATTGAAATTTGTTTTGCTGTTGGCGATACCTTAGAAGCAGATGAAGGTATTGTTACTGTTGAAACTGATAAAGCTTCAATGGATATTCCAGCGCCGTTTGCAGGTGAGCTTGTTAGCTTAACCGTAAAAATTGGCGACAAAATTAAAGAAGGCGATGTCATTGCCGAAATGAAGGCGGCTGGTGCAGCATCTGCTCCAACTGAAGAAGCACCTGCTGCAGTAGTTGAAACACCAGCAGCACCAGTTGCTGCTGCTGTTGCTGTTGAAGCGGCTCCAGTAGCTGCTCCGGTTGCTACTGCCTCTCAAGTGATTGAAATCGCGGTACCTGATATTGGTGAAGATGGCGAAGTTGACGTTATTGAAGTATTAGTGAACGTTGGCGACGTGATTGAAGAAGAAGATGGTTTAATCACACTTGAAACTGATAAAGCGACGATGGATGTTCCATCAACGCACGCGGGTACGGTGAAAGAAGTATTTATTAGCAACGGTGATAAAGTTAAGCAGGGTTCACTTGTTATTAAGCTTGAAACCTCTGGCGGCGCAGCACCTGTTGCTGCAACACCTACAGTGCAAGCTGCACCTGCAGTGTCTGCTCCAGCGGCTGTAAAAGCAGCACCAGTTCCACATCACCCACAAGCGGGTAATGTGAAGAAAGGCAGTATTTATACATCACCATCAATCAGACGTCTTGCTCGTGAATTTGGTGTTGATCTAACCTTAGTGAAAGGCTCTGGTCGTAAAGGCCGAATCTTAAAAGAAGATGTGCAATCGTACGTGAAATATGAACTATCTCGTCCAAAAGCGAATGCAGGTAGTTCTGTTGCTGCGGGTGAAGGTGGTTTACAAGTTGTTAGTGCTAAAGCGATTGATTTCTCTAAATTTGGCGAAATTGAAACGAAAGCATTAACGCGTATTCAGAAAATTTCTGGACCATTTTTACATCGTAACTGGGTAACTATTCCACATGTTACTCAATTCGATGAAGCTGATATCACTAACGTTGAAGCGTTCCGTAAAGAACAGAACGTTGTTTGTGAAAAGCAAAAGCTTGGTTTTAAAATTACACCATTAGTATTCATCTTAAAAGCGGCGGCGGATGCATTACGTACTTTTCCAACGTTTAACTCAAGCCTGAGTGAAGATGGTGAAAGTTTAATTCTTAAAAAGTACATTCACATAGGTGTTGCGGTTGATACACCAAATGGTTTGGTTGTTCCGGTAGTACGTAATGTTGACCAAAAAGGTATTCATCAGTTATCTCGTGAATTACTTGAAATTAGCATGAAAGCACGTGATGGCAAGTTAAAAGCAGCAGATATGCAAGGTGGTTGTTTTACTATTTCTAGCCTAGGTGGTATTGGCGGCACGGCATTTACGCCAATCGTTAATGCACCAGAAGTGGCTATTTTAGGTGTTTCTAAATCAGAAATGAAACCTAAGTGGAACGGTAAAGACTTCGAACCTAAATTAATGTTGCCATTATCAATGTCTTACGATCATCGTGTAATTGATGGTGCATTAGCGGCACGTTTCACCGTGCATTTAGCGGGCGTTATGTCTGACATTCGTAAATTGGTACTTTAGTCGATATTGACTAATTAAAGTTGGCGAAATTCGACACATAAGAGTAGAATTTCGCCATCAAAATTTGAAACAAATATAAAAGGGGAGTTCAATACGCAGTGGCTTTGTTCAAGAGCAAGTAGAAAGCACGGAGTTGATGACTATCAATGAGTAATTTCGCCGTAGCTATTGGACAAAAAAGCAAGGTGTTGTACTAACCTTAACTAATAATGAGGATAAGCATGAGTAACAATATCAAAACTCAAGTAGTAGTATTAGGTGCAGGCCCTGGTGGTTATTCAGCGGCATTTCGTGCAGCAGATTTAGGTTTAGACGTAGTATTAGTTGAAAGCCGTGAAACATTAGGTGGCGTTTGTTTAAACGTTGGTTGTATCCCATCAAAAGCATTACTTCACGTTGCTAAAGTTATTGATGATGCAGCGGCAATGGCTTCTCACGGTGTTACTTTTGGTAAGCCTGAAATTGATTTAGATAAAATACGTGGCTGGAAAGAAAGCGTAATTGCTCAACTTACTGGTGGTTTAGGCAGCATGTCTAAAGCCCGTAAAGTAGCTACAGTATACGGTTACGGTAAATTCACTTCTGATAAAACTATCGAAGTTGAAGGTAATGACGGCGAAAAAACGACTATTACTTTTGATAACGCAATTATCGCAGCGGGTTCTTCAGTAGTTGACTTACCATTTATCCCTAACGATGACCCACGTGTTATCGATTCAACTGGCGCGCTAGAGCTTAAAGACGTTCCTGAAGAATTATTAGTACTTGGTGGCGGTATCATTGGCCTAGAAATGGGGACTGTATACTCGGCTTTAGGTTCTAATGTATCGGTTGTTGAGTTTGCTGATCAATTAGTACCAGCAGCTGATAAAGATATCGTTAGAGTTTATAACAACTACAACAAGAAAAAATTCAACATCATGGTGTCTACTAAAGTTGTTGCTGTTGAAGCAAAAGATGACGGTTTATATGTTACTTTTGAAGGCAAAAAAGCACCAAAAGAACAAGTACGTTATGACAAAATTTTAGTTGCTGTTGGTCGTAAGCCAAACGGTCACTTAGTTGCTGCTGATAAAGCTGGCGTAAATGTTGATGAACGTGGTTTCATTAACGTGACTAAAGAAATGCGTACTAACGTACCTCATATCTTAGCGATTGGTGATGTTGTTGGTCAACCTATGCTTGCGCATAAAGCTGTTCATGAAGCACATTGTGCTGCAGAAGTGATTTCTGGTAAGAAACATGAGTTCGACCCACGTTGTATTCCTTCAATTGCTTATACTGATCCAGAAATGGCTTGGGTTGGTGTTACTGAAGCTGAAGCAAAAGCTGAAGGCCTAAACATTGAAGTTGCTAACTTCCCATGGGCTGCTTCTGGCCGTGCTATCGCGTCTGCACGTACTGAAGGTAAAACTAAGATGATCTTTGAAAAAGAAACAGGTCGTGTTCTTGGTGGTGCTATTGTTGGTATCAATGCTGGTGAAATGCTTGGTGAAATCTGTTTAGCGGTTGAAATGGGCGCTGATGCTGAAGATCTTGCGTTAACTATTCATGCTCACCCAACGTTGAATGAATCAATTGGCTTAGCAGCAGAAATCTTTGAAGGTTCAATCACTGATTTACCCAATGCTAAAGCAGTTAAAAAGAAAAAATAATAACGTTTACTTTCGCTTAGCGAAATAAAAATTATTTAATAAAAACCAATTATAGATAATAATGTTAGTTATTTATAATTGGTTTTTTTGTGCCGGTAGTTTGATAATTAACACTCTGTTAACCTTAGGGAGCTCTAAAAATAAAAGGATTTAATTATGAGTCATAAAATACTCTACGCGAGTGCTGTTGCTTTTCTAGCAGCTAACGCTAGTGCCCAAGTTTCTGCCAACGAAATTTCTCAGCACCTATCAACGATTGTTATCCCAGACCCCCTCAAGCGTGTTAATCCAAAATACCCAATGACAGCAGCTCGACAAGGTAGAAAAGGTTGGGCTATTTTCAGTTTTGTTATTAATGAAGATGGCAATGTTGCGGATGTTATTCTAAAGGATAGCTCGGGCAGCAAAGATATCACTAAAGCGGCAAAAAAAGCGATTAAGAAATGGCATTATACCCAAACTACATGAAGATGCAGTTTTCTAAACCAGCCCTGCGGGGACGTCTGAGAAAACCTACCAGTTGGAAGAATTGTAGTATTTATGTCTATGGTGAGCCAAAAACTAGTTTTAACCTCATTGAGCATCCACTCGATATATAATTTCTCTAAATCAATCCCTTTAGCGCTATTGCTGCCATCACTTTCTATTTGCTAGACTGATGATACAACGGTTAAAAGGATAATAACTATGTTAAATTTCACCCTAAAATCAACACTCCAGCATATAATTTTTTTGTTATGTGTTTTTTTGTTAACTGCTTGCGCAGGACCTAGTCAAGGTGTGCTCGGTCAAGCCCAGTCAGAATGGGACTTTGATCACCAACTACAATTTAAAAAAACTCAATTTGATGACAGCCATTATCAGTTAGAAGTTATTCCGAATAATAAAGTTAGCTTTGAGCGTTTGTCTGCATTTTTGTTGCGAAGAAGTTACTTAATTTGTGGAATGTATGGTTATAAGTTGGAGTTAATTGCCGGTGTAGAAAGCTTTGATTATCTGCGCGCATCACCTAATTTAATTTTGCCAAATCTAACGGCTAAGCTTGAGTGTGCAATAAATCAATAATACGGTGACAATCTTATGACGTAGTTTGTGAGGACTTTTTTGAAGATAAAAACGTAAATATATAGGCGAAAAAATGAGGGTTACTTATACAAGTAACCCTCATTGTTTATTCTGTTTAGCTATTAAGTAGAAGTTCTACCCACTAACTAACTATTATACCACTTTTACTGGTACAGCTTGAGCAGTGTACTTAGTAGTCATCTCATGCGTAGGAGGAGCAAATCGAGTTAAATCGATACCTTCTACTGCTGACTTGTACTCTTCGATTGTTGGGAAACGACCAAGCATAGTTGAAAGTACAACTAACGGCGTAGAGCCAAGTAGTGATTCACCTTTCTTCTCAGCAGTATCTGCAACAACACGGCCTTGGAATAAGCGTGTTGACGTTGCAATAACCGTATCGCCAGGTTCTGCTTTCTCTTGGTTACCCATACATAAGTTACAGCCAGGGCGTTCAAGATACATGATGTTTTCGTATTTAGTACGTGCAGCATTTTTAGGTACAGCATCGTCAAATTCGAAACCTGAGTATTTTTGTAAAATTTCCCAGTCACCTTCAGCTTTAAGCTCATCAACAATGTTGTATGTTGGTGGCGCAACAACAAGTGGTGCTTTAAACGAGATGCTACCGTTTTGCTTTTCAATGTTACGGAACATTTGCGCGATGATTTGCATATCACCTTTGTGAACCATACAAGAACCAACAAAGCCTAAATCTACAGACTTGCCATCGTAGTATGAAACAGGGCGAATAACATCATGCGTGTAACGTTTAGAAGCGTCTTCGTTGTTTACATCTGGATCAGCAATCATTGGTTGGTCGATAACATCTAAATCAATCACTACTTCTGCGTAGTATTTAGCATTATCATCTGGTGCTAATGCAGGGTTAGTACCTGATTTAATGTCACTGATACGTTGGTCAGCTAATGCGATTAAACCGTTAAGTGTTTTCGCTTCGTTTTCCATACCCTTGTTGATCATGATTTGGATACGGCTCTTAGCAAGCTCAAGTGATTGAATTAACGTTTCATCTTCAGAAATACAGATAGACGCTTTAGCCTTCATTTCTGCAGACCAATCAGTAAATGTAAATGCTTGGTCAGCTAATAAAGTACCAATATGCACTTCAATTATACGACCTTGGAATACGTTTTCACCACCAAATTGCTTAAGCATTTGCGCTTGAGTAGAGTGAACTACGTCACGGAAATCCATGTGGCCTTTCATCTTACCTTTAAAAGTAACTTTTACAGACTCAGGGATTGGCATAGCCGATTCACCCGTTGCTAGTGCGATTGCCACTGTACCTGAGTCGGCACCAAAGGCTACACCTTTAGACATACGAGTATGCGAGTCACCACCAATGATGATTGCGCGATCGTCAACTGTGATATCGTTTAGTACTTTATGAATAACATCAGTCATTGCATGGTAAACGCCTTTCGGATCACGTGCAGTAATAAGACCGAACTTGTTCATGAATGCCATAAGCTTAGGAATGTTAGCTTTAGCTTTGCTATCCCAAACTGACGCCGTATGACAACCTGATTGGTATGCACCGTCTACTAGTGGAGAAATAGTAGATGCTGCCATCGCTTCAAGTTCTTGACATGTCATAGGGCCTGTCGTGTCTTGAGAGCCAACAATGTTCACTTTAACGCGAACATCTGAGCCTGCATGTAATGGTGTTTCAGACGTTACACCAACAGCGTTGTTATTAAAGATTTTTTCAACAGCAGTAAGACCTTGGCCTTCATGTGAAATTTCTTTTGACGTTGCATATACAGGTGTTGTTGCTACGCCAAGTGTTTGTGCAGCGAACGTTTGTAATTTCTTACCAAATGTTACAGCGTAAGAACCACCTGCTTTCATGAATTCTACTTTTTGCGGTGTAAAGGCTGAAGATATATCCGCAAGCTCTTTGTCACCGTTGTATAATTTCTTCGCTTTGGTATCAATAGTTAACACTGTGCCAGTTGCTACTGAGTAAGCTTCTTCTAAAACGGCATCACCATTTGCATCAACAACTGCGTTGCCACTTGCATCTACTTTCTTAACCCAGTTTTTAAGGTCAAGACCAATACCGCCAGTTACATCAACGGTTGTTAAGAAGATTGGAGAAATACCATTAGTACCAGCAACTACCGGTGCAATGTTAATAAACGGTACGTATGGGCTTGCTTGTTTACCTGCCAATAGTGCAACGTTGTTAACACCCGACATACGAGAAGAACCAACACCCATAGTGCCTTTTTCAGCAATTAACATCACTTTTGCGTTAGGATGCTTAACTTGTAATGCTAGTATTTCTGCTTGAGCTTCTGGTGTGCTCATGCATTGGCCATGCAATTCACGGTCAGCACGAGAATGGGCTTGATGACCTGGAGAAAGTAAATCAGTTGAGATATCACCTTCACCGGCAATATAAGTCACTACTTCAACTTTTTCTTCAACATTTGGTAATTTTGTGAAAAATTCAGCTTGTGCGTAGCTTTCTAAAATTTCTTTCGCAAGTGCATTGCCTGCTTTAAATGCAACTTCAAGACGGCTAGTATCTGCGTCATATAAGAATACTTGCGTTTTTAATACTTCTGCTGCTGGTTTTGATACTGCTGCGTCATCAGATAATGCTAAATCAAGAAGTACTTCAATTGAAGGACCGCCTTTCATATGAGATAACAATTCAAAAGCGAATGTTGGTGTAATTTCAGCAACGACTGATTCAGTTAGGATAATTTCTTTTAAGAAAGCTGCCTTTACGCCTGCAGCGCTTGTAGTGCCAGGTAAAGTGTTATAAATGAAGAAATTAAGTGAATCTTCGCGATACTCATTTCCTGAATCTTTAATCTGAGCAATAATCTCAGATAATAAATCGGCAGCGTCAATTGGCAGAGGAGCCAATCCTAGATCGGTTTTACGACTTTCAATTTCTTTAATGTACTCTATATATAGACTCATTTAAAACTCTCTCTAGTTCAGATGCGCTAATAACATGGTCATCATTAGCAAGGACAAATTTTTTGTCTATTTTACCTGATTTTCTATGCACTACTAATCATTTGGTTAAATAAGCACTATTCACATTTGTTATAGCTAATAGAGGATCTGGTTATAGTGGTTATGTTGGTTACGTTACCTATTGATTATATTGTAGAAACATACATCAACCAGATTGTTTAGTAGTAAAGTTCCCTATGTCCATGCAAGCTCGCGACTAAAATACGATTATCTTGGTAGATTTAAAATTCGTCTAGTCGCTGAAAGCCACCTTATCCCCTATACTATAACTACAGTCAAGCTGGCTAATTCAACACATCATACAGCCATCTTAACAAGCCTAATTGTTAACTTTTTGCATAATAGAATCTTAAGAAAAATCGAGACATTTCCGACAATATAAAAAACAAAGAATAATAGACTAGTATAATAGTCGTACAGATGAAAATAAAAAACCATGCAAGTAATTGAAAAGCAGCAATTATAACAATCATGAATATTTAAAATAAACAGTGCAACTAGTTGCAGGTAAGTAAAAGTGTCGACAATATTGTATTATTAAGACTAATTTCCAATCCTGTTTTAATCCTAGAGACTTAAAAACTTTGTTCTAAATTGGCTCTATATTAACCGAGTCATCGCTAAAGTGATTAGTGTCTCCAATAAGAAGGTGAATAGCATGCTTCAAGAATATCGCAACCACGTAGTAGAACGTGCAGCTGAAGGTATCGTACCTAAAGCTTTAGACGCTGAAAAAACAGCAGCATTAGTCGAATTAATTAAAAATCCACCAGCAGGTGAAGATGCTTTTTTAATTGATTTATTAACAAATCGTGTGCCAGCAGGTGTTGATGATGCCGCTTATATTAAAGCAGGGTTTTTAGCCGCAGTGACTAAAGGTGAAGCGACTTCACCTATCTTAAGCCCTGAAAAAGCCACTGAATTATTAGGCACTATGTTAGGTGGTTATAACATTCAGCCGATGATTGACCTTTTAGAATGTGACAAGTTATCAACGACAGCAGCTAAAGGCCTATCAAATACATTATTAATGTTTGATGCCTTCCATGATGTTCAAGAAAAAGCTGAAGCCGGCAATGCTGCTGCTAAGCAAGTTATGCAATCTTGGGCCGACGCACAATGGTTCACATCAAAAGAAAAAGTCGCTGAAAAAATAACAGTTAAAGTATTTAAAGTGACGGGTGAAACTAATACTGATGATTTATCTCCAGCACCTGATGCTTGGTCTCGTCCTGATATTCCATTACACGCTAAAGCGATGCTTAAAATTGCTCGTGAAGGTATCAACCCTGATAAAGATGGCACTATTGGTCCTATCGTTCAGCTCGAAGAGTTACAAAAAGACGGCATTCCACTAGCGTACGTTGGTGATGTTGTTGGTACGGGGTCCTCTCGTAAATCGGCAACAAACTCTGTTTTATGGTTTATGGGCGATGATATCCCTTGTATCCCTAACAAACGTGGTGGCGGTGTCTGTTTAGGCGGTAAAATCGCGCCTATCTTCTATAACACTATGGAAGATTCAGGCGCATTACCGATTGAATTAGACGTTCAAAAAATGAACATGGGTGATGTTATTGACATTTATCCATACGAAGGCGTTGTTAAAAATGCTGCTGGCGATGTTATTTCAGAATTTACACTTAGCCCCGTATTGTTTGACGAAGTTCGTGCTGGTGGTCGTATTCCTCTTATCATTGGTCGTGGTTTAACAGGCCGTGCTCGTGAAGCATTAGGTTTAGAAGTTACAGATTTGTTTGCAACGCCAGTTGATCCAGCTGCTTCTGCTAAAGGTTTTACCCTTGCACAGAAAATGGTAGGTAAAGCATGTGATATTGATGGTGTTCGTCCTGGTCAATACTGTGAACCTAAAATGACTACTGTGGGCTCGCAAGATACTACCGGTCCTATGACACGTGATGAGTTGAAAGATTTAGCTTGTTTAGGTTTCTCTGCTGATTTAACTATGCAGTCTTTCTGTCATACCTCAGCTTATCCTAAGCCTGTTGATGTAATTACCCATCACACCTTACCTGATTTCATGATGAACCGTGGTGGTGTTTCATTACGTCCAGGCGATGGTGTTATTCATTCTTGGTTAAATCGTATGTTATTACCTGATACCGTAGGTACAGGTGGTGATTCACATACGCGTTTCCCATTAGGGATTTCTTTCCCTGCAGGCTCTGGTTTAGTTGCTTTTGCAGCAGCAACTGGTGTTATGCCACTTGATATGCCTGAATCAGTATTGGTTCGCTTTAAAGGTGAAATGCAGCCAGGTATCACTTTACGTGACCTAGTACATGCTATCCCTTATTACGGTATCAAGAATGGTTTATTAACTGTTGAGAAAGCCGGTAAAATCAACGAATTCTCAGGTCGTGTACTTGAAATAGAAGGCCTTAAAGGTTTATCAGTTGAGCAAGCGTTTGAATTATCTGATGCTTCTGCTGAGCGCTCCGCAGCAGGTTGTTCAATCAAACTTGAAGAAGATGCCGTTGCTGAATACTTAACGTCTAACATTGTTATGCTTAAGTGGATGATCAGTGAAGGTTACGGCGATGTACGTACGATTACACGTCGTATTAAAGGTATGCAAGAATGGTTAGCTAACCCTTCATTAATGGAAGCAGATTCAGATGCTGAATATGCTCATATTATTGAAATTGATTTAGCTGACATTAAAGAGCCAATCGTTTGTTGTCCAAATGATCCTGATGATGCAAAGTTACTATCTGACGTTGCTGGTGTTGCAATTGATGAGGTATTCATCGGTTCATGTATGACCAACATTGGTCATTTCCGTGCTGCAGGTAAATTGATTGAGTCTTTCCATAATGAGGGTGGTGGTTCATTGCCAACACGTATGTGGGTTACACCACCGACTAAAATGGATAGCGCACAACTGAAAGATGAAGGTTACTTCAACATTTATGGTAAAGCCGGCGCTCGTGTAGAAACTCCGGGTTGTTCACTGTGTATGGGTAACCAAGCACGTGTAGGTGATAATACTACAGTATTGTCTACTTCAACACGTAACTTCCCTAACCGATTAGGTAATGGCGCAAATGTATACTTAACGTCAGCAGAGCTTGCGGGTGTTGGTGCTATCTTAGGTAAACTTCCAAGTCCTGCTGAGTATATGGAGTATGCGTCTCAAATTGATGCTACTGCTGCCGATACTTATCGTTACTTGAACTTTGATAAGATGGAAGAGTACACCAAAAAAGCTGATACGGTAATTTTACAAGTAGAAGCCTAATTTGACATTTTTCTTATCGTTAAGTTTCACTCTTTCGTTGTTGGAAGTACTCACCTAGTTGCTAATATAAGTAAATAGGCTCCGCGCACTCTCCTAGAAATAGCGTCACTTAACTTTGATAAGAATGCCAAATAGGAATGAATAAAAAACGCCACTTCTTAGTGGTATTTTTGTTTTAGATATTAGTAAGTTAGCTGTCTAAATGTTTATCTGTAATTAACATTAGATGTACACTCTCCTAGAAAAAGTTTGGCTTAGATGAAGAAAAGCTTGAAATATATTTGTTTTATATAAACGCCACTTCGTGTTAACAAGCTGGCGTTTTTTATTGACTTAAATTTGAGCGGAATTTAAGCATATTAAACAGATATCCTTTCTGCTAGAATGCGCCTCCCAAGCAAAACTTGATCTAGATCAGGTTTTGCTTTCAATCTAAAGCACTGGATTTACGTTCCAGTTAGCTCAATGGAGAAAATATGAGTTCATCAGAAAAAAAGTTATCTACACCTGCGACAGTACAAACACCATCAACCATCACTATTTGTGCGTTATATAAGTTCGTGCGTTTAGATGCATTTGAGACCTTACGTGAGCCATTATCAAATAAAATGACCAGTGTTGAGGTTAAAGGTACCTTATTATTGGCCGCGGAAGGCATTAACGGTACCATTGCTGGCCCACAAGCTGGTATTGATGCGGTACTTGCTTTTTTAGGCGAGCAATCAGGTTTAGATAATATCTCTCATAAAGAATCCTACAGTGAAGAAAACCCATTTCATCGTACTAAAGTGAAATTGAAAAAAGAAATCGTTACTATGGGTATTGAAGGTATTGATCCTAACCAAGTGGTTGGCACTTACGTAAAGCCTAAAGATTGGAATGCTTTAATTTCTGATCCAGAAGTGGTCTTAGTTGATACCCGTAACGATTATGAAATCGAGATTGGCACCTTTAAAAATGCCATTAATCCGAACACCGAAACGTTTCGTGAATTTCCTGATTATGTTGCAAAGAACCTAGATAAAAATAAACACAAGAAAGTTGCCATGTACTGTACAGGTGGTATTCGTTGTGAAAAATCTACGGCATACTTAAAAGAGCAAGGTTTTGAAGAGGTATATCACCTTGAAGGTGGCATTTTGAAGTACCTTGAAGAAGTACCGAGCACTGAGACCTTATGGGAAGGTGAGTGTTTTGTTTTTGATGGTCGTGTTGCCGTTAATCATGAACTAGAGCAAGGTCAATACGATCAATGTTTTGCCTGTCGTTTTCCCTTAACCGACTTAGAAAAAGAAAGCGAACATTATGTTAAAGGCGTAAGCTGTCACCGTTGCCATGACAAAGTGTCTGAACAACAACGTAACCGCTATGCTGAACGTCAACGCCAAATCTCATTAGCGGAAGAGCGTGGTGAAAACCATATAGGTGGTGATATTCAAAATATAATTGCAGAACGTCGCCAAGAAAAAAATGACAAAAAGGCTAAACAAGCAGCTAAATAATCCTCGTTAGGCTTAAGCTATTGCGGCCATTATTACGCAAAATCGCTGTAAATATGTCTCTATAAGCTCTGCTTATTCATCCGTGAATAAGAATTTTTTGCTCCATAAGGCAGCTTCACAGCTTTCCGCTCTTTTATCCAGAGTTGAGGTTGAATACTAAAAACGCCAGCTTGAATTTCAAGCTGGCGTTTTTTATTGGTCAAATATTAGCTGCGTTTTATTAGTAGGTGGTAAACATTAACGTAACTGCCGTTAAATCATTTTTGCCATGAAACTATTTATTAAAACTGCTATCTGGCGTGCCAGTAAAGCAAGCCAGTACATAAGGATAGTTAGCCGTTACATAATAAGCATAGCCGCCATTTAGGGGCATGCCATTGCATTCATCTAAATCACCTAAGCCGGCAACGTATTCATAGTCATCCCTGAATGTGCCGTCATAACTTCCACCAGGTTCGCCGTCACCACTAGGTCGATTACCTGATTTCAAGCGGTAACTTGAAGCCGCCTTTCGAATGCTACCTTGATCATCAAAATAGGATCCAAGAATAGGAAATCCGTCTGCGGCAAAGCCTATAACAGGTGAGTCTTGATTATCATTATCTTCAAATAATGCTAGCGGTGAACCATGATAATGATAGGTACCATTTGGCTGCGCATGGGCATTGTGAGAGTCAACGGCAAAACCATTTACCGCATGCATAGGATCATATCGCCAAGGCTGGTTGTTATCATTACAACCAATTTTACCATTGCTTATCCCGTAACACCCTGCAGATAGCAGATCGACTTTAACGCCATTAAGTAAAATGGCATTATCAACCTGTAATGAAATAGCTGTTTTGGTTATTGCTTGCTTTGGACTAACGGTGATTTCAAACTGATCATTTTGTGCACTGACATCATTAGGAAAAGCAGTGCCGCCATCATTAAAATCATGATTAGGAATGGCATTCGTTTTAAAAATGCACTTATCGCCAACTTGTGAAATAACAAGATTGCCATGAAAAATAATGCCATTGCTAATATCGCTTACCGTTGAGGTAAATTGTTCAATATAATCGACACAGTTCTGACTTTGATTAAATAGCGTTGCATTGGTTATATCCATGGGACTTACGGTTTCTTTATCATTTATGAGTGCTGCAACGGTAGATAAATTCTTTACATGTGTTAGTAAGTTAGCATCATTAGTTGGCAGTAAGTTATTAGTTTCGGCAAAATTATGAGTGTCAGAAAAGCTATCTGACAATGAATAAAGCTCTTGATTACCCTCGGAAAATTCAATCAATTTATAGTCGCTTGATCTCACTGTCCAGCCAGTAACTGTATCTGATTTATAAGCCGTGTAGACATAATCTCTGTCAGCTACGGTTTCATTAGTAAATAACGACTTAAAGCTCTGGCTATCATGTACTTTACTTTCTGATACACCGGCAACTCGTGCAATAGTGGCGTATAAATCTGTTGCTGTTACTAAAGCAGACTCTCTTGCATTTATGCGTGTTACCCCTTGTCCAGAGACAATAAAAGGTGTGGCAATGCCCCCTTGATATAAACTGCCTTTCGCGTGAGATACATTATAAGTTCTGGTATCGATGACACTTTTTGGCGTGCCGTTATCACCAATAAAAATAACAAGGGTATTATTTCTAACATCTTCAGCTAAAGTCGCTAGCAGGCGTCCTATTTCTGTATCCATCGCTTCAATCGCAGCGAGGTAGTATTCTCGTTTATTGTTATTAATATCGGTTATTTCACCTGATAATTCTCTATTGTGCAAAGACTCAGGGGGTAAATGAAAAGGAGAATGAGGAGCCGAGTAGGCAACCCATGCAAACCAAGGTTTAGTTTGTTGGCTTAGCCAATTAATGGCTAAATCGGTAATTTTAGTTGAGTGATATTCTGTAGAATTTTCTACCACGCCATTAATGGTTAGTGACCAGTCGTAATAGTCAGACAAGTTGCCTAAATTACCGGCATAATAATCAACACCAACATCATTAGGATGTGTGGTATTAGTATTGCCACCGCCTAAATGCCATTTACCAAAAACTGCCGATTGATAATTTTCAGAGGCAGCATTGCGCTGCAAATACTGTTGCAAAATTTCATGTTCAGATGAAAGGTTTGCAGGTAGAGATTCTACACCGCTATTTACGCCGTATTTACCGGTAATAATGTTACTACGGGTTGTTGAGCAGGCCGGCGTAACCCACATGTTATCAAAAGTAAGCCCTTGCTGCGCCAACCTATTTAAAGTAGGCGTTTGTGGTACATCTTCACTTAAATCGTATTGGGCAGAAGCATCTAGTCCTTGATCATCAGAGATAATAAATAAAATATTAGGCTGTACTAATGTATTACCAGTTTCGGTGTCAGTGTTGGTGTCCGTACCGATGGTAGTATCAGTGGCCGAGTCTGTTGTAGAGTCATTAGCAGAGTCACTATCTAAAACAGCGACCTCATCTGTTGCTTTGTCACCACAAGCAGTCATAGCTAACAGGGTGATGATCACAATAAATAACCGTGCTGTGTTAAGCATAACAATTGTATCCTCATATATAAAAGATGATATGAATATATAGAAAACGCTATATCGCTATCATCTTACAATTAAACATAGGCATTATTCTCTTTTATAAATTAAGTTTGCACTGATTTATGTGAGGTGGCGTAAAGAGTGAGTAAAGTTTTGTAAAATAAATAATCGTTACAGTATTTCATCAAGCGCCACTGGTGACTTTAGTTTACAACGTTATAAATATCACTAACGTTAGCAATATTGCTTAAAACATGTAGATTGTATATTCTTGCTGTACTCACAATCTAGTTGTTTTACATGAGATTAAAAATGAAAAAACTATCTACTTTTGCTGCTTTTTCCCTCGCGGCAACGCTGTCAACGAGCATTAATGCACAAGTTGTCAATGAGGTCTTGACCGTTGAAAAGCTAAACCAATTGAACCAACTGCATGATGTCACTTTATCTCCTCAAGGTGATGTCCTCGTTTATGGTTTGAAAAAAGGCAGTAGCTCTAAAGACAATCACTTATATAAACAAAATATAAAGACAGGCCAAATCAGTCAACTTACTGATCATGATAAATCTGAAAGTAATGTTGTCTGGGCGGATGATGGAAAATCTGTGTATTTCCTCTCATCACGTAGTGGCAGTAGCCAAATTTGGCAGCAAGGTTTACTGCAAAAAACAGCTAAGCAAATATCAGATTTTCCGGTAGAAGTTAACGGCTTTAAATTATCTAAAAATGGCCAAGTGTTCGCTCTGTCTTTTACCGTCAAACCAGGTTGTGAAACGTTAACTTGTACCGTTGAGGCAAAGAAAACGGATGAAGAAAAAAAATATAATATCCGTGCGTATGACCAATTGATGGTTCGCCACTGGGATAAATGGGCAACAGAGTATAAAGAGCATTTATTTGTCGGTCATGTCGATAAAAACGGTCAGCTTAAGCATGCCCAAGATATTATGCCAAATTGGGTAAGTGATTTTGCAGGTATTAGCCAAGTAAGTATTCACCCTGATGCGACGTCTTTAGCATTTTCAGCGAAAGACTCATCAAGTAAAGCTGCAGCCAAAGATCATGCGTGGAGCACTAACTTTGATATTTTCGAAGTGTCTCTTGCTAAAGGGCAAACGGCTTTTAACCTGAAGAATATTACCGAAAAGAACAAAGCGTGGGATTCAAGCCCTGTATATTCACCTAACGGTAGATATCTTGCTTATAAAACCATGAAAATACCAGGCTATGAAGCGGATAAGTTTACTCTACAGATACGTGATAACAGAACAGGAAAAACCCGCGCAGTTGCCAGTGATTGGGATCGTTCAATTAGTAGCTTAGCTTTTGCACCGGATAACAATTCTGTTTACGTTGTGGCGCAAGATGTTGGCCAAAAAAGTATTTTCTCTATTACTCCTGAGTTTGATGAAGTCCGTAGCATTTATAATGTTGGCAGTAATGGTGATATCTCAAGCCACGGTAATAAAATTTATTTTACTCGTCATACTTTAAATTCACCGCAAGATATTTTTTCCATTGATAATCATGGTGATGACTTAACGCAATTAACTGATATCAATAAAGATAAGCTGGGCGAAGTAAAGTTTGCTGATTACCAACAATTTAACTTTAAAGGTTGGAATGATGAAACCGTGCACGGTTATTGGTTAAAGCCAGCTAACTTTGAAGCAGGTAAAAAATACCCTATAGCCTTTTTAGTACACGGTGGCCCTCAAGGTAGTTTTGGCAATATGTTCCACTACCGTTGGAATGCTCAATTATGGGCAGCGCAGGGCTACGGTGTAGTGATGGTCGACTTCCACGGCTCTACTGGTTATGGACAAGAATTTACCCATTCAATTAGTCGTGATTGGGGTGGTAAGCCATTAGAAGATTTACAAAAAGGTTTAGATTTCATCGTAAAAGACCAGCCTTGGTTAGATGGAGATAATGCTTGTGCTTTAGGTGCATCGTACGGTGGTTACATGATGAACTGGATTGCCGGAAACTGGCCTACTCGTTTTAAATGTTTGATAAATCACGCAGGTTTATATGATATGCCAAGCTTTTATCAATCTACTGAAGAGTTATGGTTCCCAGAGTATGATATGGGCGGCCCTTCTTTTGGAAAGAAAGAGGGTAAAGAAAGTGGTAGTGCACAAGGCAAGGTAAGCCCGGATTACACTAAATTCAATCCATCTGCTTATGTTAATAACTGGCAAACACCTATGTTAGTGATTCAAGGTGAGTTAGATTACCGCGTACCTTACGCACAAAGTTTAGGGGCATTTACCACCTTACAGCGTAAAGGCATTGATAGTCGTTTAGTGATGTTTCCAGATGAAGATCACCATATTCGTAAACCTGACAACTTAGTAGTTTGGTACGACGAAGTATTTAAATGGTTAGAAAAATATACTAAGAAGTAATCACTTAATAGTCATCACAAAAAAGGCACATTAACTTAGGTTAATGTGCCTTTTTTATTTAAGAAATGATTAAAAATAAGGACTATCGGAAGAGAAACTTAGGTTATCTTTAAGTTAATCTTGTTCAGCAGCTTCTTTGAGATAGGCAAGTCGGTCTTGCTCCTGCTCAAAAGCCGCTTGGATTTCGGCTAGTATTGTCTCAACATCGGCGCTTTGAGTGTCTTCTGCAAATAAGCCTGTTAATTTGGTGGTATCGCTTAATTCACCTGCTTCATATAAAGCCCACATTTCTTCACCAAATTTTGTTAATGCTAAGTTTGGGGCGAATTGGGCGTAATAGGTAGTGATATTGTTAACATCGCGCAGTAACATTGCTTTGGCATTATTATTAGCTGAGGCATCAACTGCTTGAGGTAAGTCGATAACAACTGGACCATAAGCGTCAACCAAGACATTAAATTCAGATAGATCACCATGTACTATGCCTGCACATAACATGCGCATGATATAAATCATCATTAAGGCATGATCTTCTATCGCTTGCTCTGCTGGCATAACGACATCATTAAGTCGTGGTGCAACATCACCTTCTTCATCAGTGATAAGTTCCATTAATAATACGCCATCAAAACAGCCATAAGGCTGCGGGACACGTACATCGTGTTCTGCAAGGGTATATAAGGCGTCAACCTCAGCATTTTGCCAAGCTGTTTCTTGTTGGCTCTTACCGTACTTAGAGCCTTTCTCCATTGCTCTAGCACGTCGACTACTGCGGCCTTTTCGACCTTCAGTGTATTGTGACGCTTTTTTAAAGCTACGTTTGGTGGCTTCTTTATATACTTTCGCGCAGCGAATTTCATCGCCACAACGAACTCGGTAGACAGTAGCCTCTTTACCGCTCATTAATTGGTTGAGCACTTCGTCAATTAAGCCTTCTTCTACGAGAGGCAATAGTCGCTTTGGAATTTTCATTGCGCTGTTATACCCCAGATGCGCTAAGGAAGATAGTAAAACATGATTTGTATCGCTAACGCTGGCAATAGCTAAAGTTCTTCCCTGACGGATATCTAGTTATTTTCCTGATAGAAATCTAGGTAATACAGTTTTTTTTAACAGCTAAATAAGGCTGCCCCATCAAATCAAATTGTTTGGCTAAAATAATTTCTTCAAAGGAATACTCGATAAAATTTATATCAAAGAGTAAAAGTTCACCCCAGAGATTAGCTGCTTGTGGCACTTGAAAACTTGATAAATTAAAAGTTTCTTCAACGATAAAAATTAACCCAATGCTTGAGCTATTCCCTAAAGCATTTTGCCAATTACCTTGTTGTAAATTGATAGTATCACCGTATAAAGAGAAAGCGTAAAAATGGTATTGATGAGTTGCTATTGCTGAGCCCAAGGTGAACTTGAAAAATCAAAGGAAGGAATCGCTAGCCCTAATTGTGGTAACTCATGAATGGCACCGTTAGCTCAGCCAGCCAAGGAATATTTGAATAATAAAAGCATTAGAAATATCAATAAAGAAAGCACCAATAAGTGGCACAACAATAAATGCTTGCGGAGACGCGCCATATTTTTTAGTGACAGCGGTCATATTTGCAATGGCTGTTGGCGTTGCTCCAAGTGCTAGACCAGCATAGCCAGAAGCCATAATAGCGGCATCATAATTTTTCCCAAGTGCTCGGAAAACTACAAAAATAGCAAAACTTAATACCATAATCACTTGTGCAGCAAGGAGTAATAAAATCGGCAGGGCAAGGTCTATTAGCGTCCAAAGTTGCAAACTCATCAAAGACATCGCTAGAAATAGCCCTAAGCAAAAATCTGAAATTAATGCCAACGTCGGTGTACCTGAAGGCCAAGGTAACTTCTTCCAAAAAAGTGGTACTGTATTCGTCAGAATAATTCCGCCAAATAAGCAAGGTACAAAAATAGGTAGTTTGATACCATAACTATCAATAAGTTGGTGCAGATGTATGCCTATACCAATAGCAAGGCATAACACCAATAACACAGTATAAATACTATGTACTGTGATTTTTTCTTGCTCATTATTAACACCGACAGACAAATGCTCTTGGCAATTAGAGCTTAGGTTATGGCGCTTAATTAAATAGCTGGCGATTGGCCCGCCACAAAGACCACCCAAAACTAAGCCAAATGTTGCACAGGCTATACCAATTTCCATAGCGTTCTCAATGCCAAATTCACTAACGAAAGTGGGTGCCCAAGCAATAGCGGTGCCGTGACCACCACTAAGAGAAACTGAACTGCCAAGTACGCCGACTGGTGGAGCTAAGTCAGTAGCTAGTGTAACGGCTACACCAGTAAAATTTTGCAGGAATAAGTAACAAATGGCAAGGATTAGCAGTGTTACCAGTGCTTTACCTCCTTGCAGTAAGGTAGAGAACTTAGCTGACAAGCCAACACAAGTAAAAAAGATAATCAGTAATTGATCACGTTGACCTAAAGAGAAATTAATACTTTGGTCAAAGATAAAGTAAATAGCGCTAAAGAATAGCGAAGCGATAATGCCGCCAGTGACTGGTTCAGGAATATTGTACTTGTGTAAGAAATTGATTTTTTTATTTAAAAATCGTCCTAAGAATAGTACTAATACGGCTAAAACTAACGTTTGCCTAGCATCAAGTTCCATATGCTACTTTGCCTCTTTATTAAACGCTTCTAGCCTATCTTCTAATGCGGTTAATTTTTGATAAATCTTATCATTTTGTAACAAGATTTCTTCGTTTTGCTGTCTTAGCTCTCTATTTTTTATATTGGTATCAGCAAAGCCAAAAATCTTATTGGCAAAAACAGCGCCAACACCACCTAATATGCCGACACCTAAAATGAACATAGTAAAAACAGCAATGCGACCTGCTAACGTAATTGGATAGACATCACCAAAGCCGATGGTGGTGGATGACATCAGCATCAGCCAAAAAGCATCGGCATAATTTTTTACGGGTGAGCCCTCTACGCCGGTCTCTGCTACAAAGGTGACATAACCTAGACTGATATTTATAAAGGCAAATAGGACGAAGGATAATATTGCTAATATGCCATAGTTGTAATTTTTCACGCCAAACTCATCGACCTTATATAAGTTACTTTTTTCCATGGCGTTTTGCAGAATAATCATCTTGTTCTCTTTGCTCTTTACTCAGAATATTTTGATGATATTACAATCTGCGACGATAGCAAAGTGTTTGCTTGGGGATAATC
>MAAB01001429.1_pt1 | contig 22786 bp, 14 predicted proteins | sample 1115991 | NCBI WGS metagenome assembly MAAB01 (sample SAMN04961124, study PRJNA320927) | seawater metagenome | isolation source: sample BD02T18 sea water enriched with oil for 18 days | place: USA:Gulf of Mexico | collected 2013-07-27
TTATTTTCAGGCCTAACAATAGTCCACTCTCTGCCCTCTATGTCTTGAAGACTCTCTACGTCTGCAACGTAAGTTTTTACATCATAAAAGAATAAACCTAGGCTGATACTTGAACCTTCGCTGTAATACCACTCAGCTGATAAGTCATATTTGTCAGCTTCAAAAGAGTCTAAATCTGGATTACCTGTTTTTGCTCGAAGTGTGCCACTAGGGTCATCAAGGTTATCTTCAGTATCTCCTTGGTAAATAAATTGACGAGCCAACTGTGTATAATCAGGACGCGAGATAACTGTTGAATATGCGCTTCTTAATACCACATCATTTTGTAGATCTAAGATAACATTTAGACTTGGTAATAAATTATCCGATTCACCATGCTCTACGTTATCAAAATTAAAGCTGAGTGAGTCCTCTGAAGTACCCGCAATTTTATGGCCATGCGTGGTCTTGTTACTGGTAAAGTTCGATACTGTAGTACGCTGATGACTCGAACGTAAGCCAAAATTACCGCGCAACAACACATCATCAAAATCATATTCAAAATTAGCTTGTACATATACAGAAGCAATTTCTTCATCCACGTCAAATGAGTTACCTAAATGCACTCTGTCAGTGTGAAGAACACCAAAATCCTGCATATTATTAAAACTCAAAAACTGATAGTTATTCAATAGGTGAGAGGCTTGTCCACCAATACCACTAAGGAAGTCGCCTTCTATAGACGATAATTCTCCTAACTCATCTGCGGTTAACGTACGTAAACCAACATGAGCATCTGTCGTTTTATGAAAATCATTTACCGGTATATGCATGCGCTGCTCTAAGCTGCTTTCAGTATATTTCGCCCCAAACATAATAGAGGTCATAAAATTATCTTCTAAAAAATACTCACTATCGAAAGTAACGTAGTTATTTTCATTTTCAGTTGTTTTACTATTTTTAGCATAACCCCATGTTTTATTGTCGCTAATATCGCTAAAGTCTTCATCATGATATTCAACATAACCAATACCATCGTCAATACTTACCGTTGACGGCCCGTTAATAACAATACGTTGATAACCGGCACTTCCGAAACCTCCTGCAGAGTTAGATGTACCAATAGCACCTTTTAAAGTTAAATAGTCACCTAGCCATTTTACTTGTAAGTTAGCCATTTTATTTTTTAAAGCTGATTCTCGTTCAATTGCAGCTGCCCAGCCAGAGCCTTGTGCTCCCAGTGGATTATCTTTATAAGAGATTGAGGTAATGGTATTTGATGCTCCATCAAGCGTTGCATCTAATACCGTACCCGCTTTATGATGTTTAAATAAATGACTACGTGAGATCAAGTTGGTATTTAAATTATCACCTGACATGTCACCTTGCAGATAATCAAAAACGATATCAAGTTCTTCAGTTGGCTGATACTGAAGTGTTAACATGGCCGTTTTTTGCTCACGTGTTTGACGAAACATTGCTCCACCAATAGCCCCAGGCACTAACACATCAGTAAAAGTTTCCCCTTTTACTGTAGTAAAGGTTTGGTTTTTATAATTTAAAACTTCAACAGCATCACGTCTTGAATCTTTATCAGAGTAATCAAAACTTAGTGAAGCGCCAAAGTTGTCACTGGCTTTCCAACTTCCTAATAATGAGTGTCTGGGTGTGGTATTTTCAGATAAGCTGTTGTAGCCGAGCGAACTTTTCGCTAAAAATAAGAACTGATCTTTTTGAGCCAATGGTTTACGGGTAACAATATTAACCGTACCACCAACACCACCTTCAGGTAAGTAAGCTTCACTAGACTTGAATACCTCAGCACGCTGAACCATAGTTGGCGGTAAAACACCGTAATTTGTACCGCGGCTTAAATTATTTTCTAAATTAAAAGAGCTAGTCGATAATTGTTGTCCATTAATTAACGTTAAATTTTGACCTGGGCTAAAACCTCGAATACTAATACTTTCCCCGTCACCATTTAAGCTACGGGTAATTGAAACACCAGGAATTCGCTGCAAAGACTCTGCAACGTTATTGTCAGGAAAACTGCCAATATCATCGGCTATAATAGAGTCAACCACTGAACTTGCATTACGTTTAGCATTTAAAGCGCTGATAAGGCTGCCACGAAAACTGGTGACTTCAATAACTTCCATTTCTTCTTTTTGTATTTTTTCTTTCGCGATTTTGTCACTTGTCTCAGCAGCAAATGCACTAAAACTGGCACTTAAAACAATCGGCATTAACGCGATTGTTACCGCTGAAGCGATTTTATTTTTTCTACATTTTATAGTGTTCATGTTTATATTTTCCCAAGCATGTTTGTTTGTTGAAAACCCCGTACATTTTTGTACTTACTCAAGTAATATCCATAAATCAATATTGGTGATTTTGGCTTATTATTACCTTTTGTATCAAACTCCGTTTGGTCTTCCTTTTGAAATCATTGCGATGAACTTCTTAATGCGTCCTTTTGATTTCTACCTATACAATGCGCTTTAAGAAAAAGTCTTACTATCGGTGTATCCGGCATAAAAGAGTAAGGATTTTAGTAACGCACTCTAGGGATTGCCCTACAGCCCCTGAGGAATATAGAGGTAAATACAAGTTAATATAAAGATAACTATTTACAAGCCTGCATATAATACACTAAGTTATATAAAGCTAGTTACTATTAGCAATACATCATGTGATTATTATTTATAATACCCAGCAGATGTATTCTTTAATAAATACTTGCTAGCTAAACCTGTAAATAGGCCAATACAGACATATTCGATGTATCAAGTTGGAGTAGTAGAAATGTTGAGAATATTATTAGTGGATGACCACTCAGTTGTTAGAGCAGGCATAAGGCAGATACTTCAAGAGGCAGACTTTTCAGTAGATATAAGCGAGGCTGCAGATGCAGCAAGTGCTTTAAAGATGATTCGCCAACAAGACTGGGACTTAGTGTTACTCGACATACGTTTACCCGACAGAAGTGGTGTTGAACTGCTTAAACTCATAAAAGCTGATAAAGCAAAATTACCTGTGCTTATTTTAAGTACCTACCCTGAATCTCAATATGCGGTACGACTGATTCATGGTGGCGCTGCCGGTTATTTGTCTAAAGACGCTGATGATGAAGAAATTTTAAGAGCTGTAAAAATTGCAGCTAAAGGTAAACGCTATTTAAGCAATGAAGTCGCCGAACTATTAGCCAACCATATTAGCCGCGGCGTGCAAGATGAGAAAATGGATTGTTTACACGAAACTCTTTCTGACCGTGAGTATCAGGTATTTCTAGAGTTAGCTATTGGCTCTGGACCCAATGTTATTGCTGATAAACTAAACGTTAGCGCTAAAACAATTACCACTCACCGAGCCCGTATTTTACAAAAAATGAGTTTTACCAATAATGCTGAAATCGTTTTATATGCCAACCGACATGATTTAATAAACTAAGCTATAGATAATATTATGATAAGAGCTACACAGATGTACTTGTTGCTTTTTATAGTCTTTATGTTGACCTTTCTTTGCTGTGCTAAATGTCTGGCAAATAAAAACACGCAACAGTATGTGCAGAGCTCTGCTACATGGCAAGAGACTTGGTTAACTCACAAAGAGCAACTGTGGTTAAGCCAGCATAAAGTGATAAAACATGGCATGGTGGGTGGAAAAACGCACATGCCGTTTGAATATACCGATAACACTGGGCAACACCAAGGGTTAACCTCCGACTACTTAAAAATAATAACCGACAAATTAGGCATAGAGATACAGACAACCTTTCGTTCTCCTAAGTTTATGGGGTTAGCGAACGCGTTAAGATCAGGAGAAGTCGATTTTGCTTCCTATTTGCCAAAAACAGGAAACTTAAAAAAAGATGTTTCTTTTAGTAAAGCCATCATAAAAATGCCGGTAGTACTACTTGGCAGACAAGACGCTCCCATTATACAAGGTCTAGGCTCATTACAATACGAAAGTGTCGCGGTACAATATGGTTCATATGCCCATTCATTTTTAGCAAGAAATCACCCTAACGTTGATATTCTTTTTGTTAAAACAACAACAGCAGGACTTCAGGCCTTAGATAATCGCGAAGCAGATGTGTTCATTCATAATGTTTTTTCAGCCGAGTATCATCAACGTAAATTAGGCATTACGGGACTAAAAGTATTAGCAACCACCTCTTATGATTACGAGATAATGTTCGCAGCCTCTAAAAGTATGGCGCCATTGATCCCTATCATTGAAAAAGTCATTGCCGATATTTCAGAACGAGAAAAACGCTTAATCTTCGATAAGTGGATTAACATCCAAATTGAAAAAAAACTCGATATTGAACTCGTTATTCAATCACTACTCATTGTTGCCATTATTATTACGCTAATAGTTGCTTTATTTACTTATTGGAACCGTCAACTGACAAAAAAAGTTGCCGAAAGAACCGGTGAGTTACGCAATTTAGCTCAGCATATGCAGCAAGTACGCGAAGAAGAAAAAGCAAAACTTGCCAGAGAAATTCATGATGAACTTGGCCATACGCTAACAGCATTATCCATTGGTATTAGACGTCTACGTCGTTGTAAAGAGGATAATGAACGTACTGAAAAGTATAAAGAGCTCAGTGAATTAGTAAGATGTGCTTCGCAAACCTCGAAACAAATCATGACAGACTTACGACCAAGTATTTTAGAAGACCTAGGTTTAGTTGCCGCAATAGAATGGCTAGCACGGGAGTTTAAATCTAGGCATGAGGTAAGTTGCTATGTTACCGCCCATGAGACTCAAATAGAACTGAGTGAAGAAGCCGCTATCGCATTGTTTAGGATCACCCAAGAGTCATTAACCAATATTGCGAAACACGCCCACGCCAATAGAGTCGAAATAATTCTTACTTCACAGGAGAACGATATACTGCTGCTTATTTCGGATAATGGTCAAGGGTTAAAAGTTGGCTGGTCTACAAAAGAAGGCTCTTATGGTTTACAAGGTATGCGTGAACGGGCTTTAGCATTAGGCGGTGAACTGACAGTAGACAGCAAAGAAAATCTAGGGGTTAAATTACTGGTGCGTATTCCATTTGAAGCTTAAGTTCAAAAGTTAGCATTAAGGGGCTTTTGTTTAATTGCTCCTAGTATCAATCTTAATATTTTCTACGTTTTCACTATTTACAAATATAGTTGGTGTTATGATATTTTCTTTTACTTTTTTACTCTGCATAGCAAGAAAAGCCATATGTACTCCTTGATACCCCATTTGAAACGGTTGTTGCAAGAATATGCCATGCACATGACCTGCTTTCAAACTTTTGATAATAATTTCATCTGCGTCAAAACCAATGTGCAATATATCACTTTTATTAAGGCGTTCTAATGCTTTAATGACTGCGATAGTTGTAATTGCGTTTGGGGTAAAAATGCCATCAAGGTGGTCGACATTTTTAAGAATTTCATAAGCTTTTGATCTTCCCAAGCCTATGGTTGTGCTGAGATGTTCTTCAAGGGTAACCTCAAGACCAGCTTTGATAACTTCTGCCCTAAAATTATCTTCTCTCAAACTTGTTGTTTTTACATTTTTATCAAAGCGAAGGATTGCTACTTTCCCTTTCCCTAACAACGCCTTCACCATTTCCTTACCCGCTTGTGAACCTGCCTTTGCATTGTCACTTGCTATTATACTAACGGCGTCTCCTCCCATATTACGGTCAATGTAAACAGTAGGAATACCCATAGATTTAAGCTTGCTGACATCTGTTCTACGATCTTTAGAATTGGGTGCTAATACCAGAGCGCTACAACCATTATTTTTGATGAAATAGTTGATAATAGCTCTTTGCCCATGCTTATCGGTTTCATCAAATGTGCCTCGAGTATAGACTTTAATATTGAGTTCTTCGGCTGCTTGATTTGCCCCGTTATAGACATCATCCCAATAGCTGCTTACTCCTGCACCAACCACGCCAATACATTTCGTTGTTGCAGAGCACTCAAAAACAATCAGTACTGAATAAGCAATAACAAAAGTAACCAGCCCTGACCTAACAGATATCATTACGCTTCCCTTTCCATTAATATATACCAATAAGCAAAGTCATTAACTAGTCATAGTATAAGTACAAATAAGAGTTTTTCTAGAAAGACGGTATTATTCATAACAAGGCAGGTTAGTTTTTTTGCCAAAAACTAGCTTCGCTATCAATTTCTTGTTGATATTTTACCAAACTTTCACTCAAGCTTTTAGTTAACTCTGTTTGCTCTTGAGCCCTATCGATACTTTCTGATAAGTCATGTTCAACTTGAAACAGTAAGGGCGTTTGCTTCGATGCTTGGTAGCCATAATTATCACCGAGTTGAGAATAGGTATTTGTCATTAATTTCCATGGTCCACTTCTTAAAGCAGTCGCTTGATTTTTGTTACCTGAATAAACAAATTCAAATGATTTAACCGCTGATGCTCTTGAATCTATCAGATAGCTAGAAATATCACGACCATCGATAGTACGGTCTTTAGGTTGTGGAGTTCCTGTTAATGAAAATAGCGTAGGTAAAATATCTAAAGTACTAATCGGAGCTTGTTCTACTTTACCGGCCGAGATGACGCCTGGCCAATAAAAAATACCTGGCACACGATGACCTCCTTCCCAGTTAGATCCTTTACCGTCTCGAAATGGCATCGCATAACCAACATCTAAACGAACATCACCATAACGGCGGTGGGTTTTCTGTTGAAACTTAACCCAAGGACCATTATCAGAGGAAAATATGATCAAGGTATTGTCTTTAATCCCTACTTCATCAATTGCGGTTAACACTCTCGCTAATGAATGGTCTATTTCACTCATCACGTCGCCAAGCAAACCTCGTCGAGATTTACCTTTAAAGGGTGCTGAAACATGTAGGCCTAAATGAGGTTGATTAAAGGCGATATAGGTAAAAAAGGGCTTAGCTTTATTTCTTTTAATAAAGCTAACCACACGGTCTGTATACCTTTTTGTCAGGTTATTTGAGATATCTGCATGACTCGGTAAATCACTTGCGAGTTCACGATAACCAGTGACAAATTGCGGTTCATTAAATGAACTTTCAAGTAGTTTTGCATTTGCGTAATCGTGAGATACATTGGTGCCAAGCCACTGGTCAAAACCATGAGCTAGCGGCAAGCTATCTGTCGCCATGCCGTTGGCTATGTTAGGGCTGCCTAAATGCCACTTACCAAACATAGCAGTGCGATAACCTTGTTGCTTAAGACCTTCAGCAATCGTTAACTCTTTTGGATGCAGATATTTAGGATGTTCTGGCCCAATAACCCAGCTATCTAAGCCTGAACGACCCGGAACTCGCCCAGTTAACAAGGAATAACGTGAAGCGCTGCATGCCGGCGAGCTCGTATAAAACTGACTAAAATTTACACCTTGATAAGCCAGTTTGCTAATGGTTGGTGTGGCTATTGTCGGGTTACCATTATGAGCATAATCACCGTAGCCGCTATCATCTAAATAAAAAATAATAACATTAGGTTTATCTAATGGTGCCCTCATGACTTTTGTCGTATCTTTGTCAACACTGCAGCTAAACAACATGCATGCAACTAACGACAATAACGCCGCTTTATAGCGGCGTTGATAACTAAATTGACAAACAAGCATTAACTTTTCTCTTTAGGATAAAGGCTGTTAAAAGTTTGCACTGCACTTTTCTTCACTTCATTTTCACAGGTTTTACCCTGATAACATTGATAAAAGCTATTAAAGCTGCCCCAGTAAGTATGCATAACACCTCTAAGTCGATTTTTAATGGTATCTCTACTGTTAGCGCGCATGCCTATCATATTACTTAGTTGAAACGTGGCGACACTCGGTACTTGGTACGAAGCGCTAATCACATTAAAACCTTTCACGGCAAAGTAACCCGATGTTGGTGGCGCAAATTTATATTGCCAATCACAAATAATAACCTCTTTGGAAATTAAATCTATAGCAGTATCAGTATCATTTTTTGAAGCAGCCCACTTGCCTATGCCGGTAGTTTTTCCATTAAGTAACCTATCGCCCCAAATATACATTGCGATGTTATTTTTTGCTAAGTGTGCCTGAATAAGGTTTACCTCATTAGCAAAAAGCTCTGCTTTATTTTTACCTTTACAACGTGCACAGCCCTCTTCTCCTAAAATAAATACTTCATCCATGCCAACATGCACACCTTTTGCGCCAAACACTGCCACTAATTCGTCAACTAAGGCAAACACTACCTCATGAACTTCAGGGTGATTTGGACAATAAGCACGAGTGTAAAAGTTTTTCTCAAATAACTTTAAACCGGGCGGCTCTTCAAATTCAGGATAAACGGTAAGTAAAGAGCGAATATTATCTTGCTTCCATGATTGATGTCCGAGTAAATTAATAATTGGGATAATCTCAATATTGAACTTAGCAGCTGTACTTACTAAAGTTTTAACTTGCTGCTCGCTAAGAGCATTTTTATCCGCAAGCTCTGGATGTGACTTAAACTGATAATTATAATTAATGCGAAGAAATAACTGGTTAACCGCAGTTTTTGATAAGTCTTCATTAATAAAATTAATGAAGCTATCGAACTTGTCTGGCGTTGGCGAGCCAATAGCAAAACTGCGCACCGGTAGTTTTTCTGCACCATTAATACTCCAAGCGACATGTGGTAAACACATTATCGCCAATAGAAGCAATTTATTTATTGTCCGAAAATAGTTTTTCATATCGATACCTGTCTACTTACTATTGTTAGATTATCAAGTATGTCTTCGTCACTGTGACATACCCTTGTCTTGAACATACACACTCTTTGTCACCCATTACACCGCCACATACCGTTCATCCTGAACACACACGCTCTTTGTCATCCATGACATCGCGATATACCGTTCATCCTGAACATACACGCTCATTGTCATCCATGACATCGCGATATACCGTTCATCCTGAACATAAAAAGGGGGAGTCACCTCCCCCTTAACACCACATAGAGGACCTTGTGCCTCTTTAATATTGACCTGGGAGAAGTCAATACCATTGTGATTATTGATATTCTTTTTCTATTACTCTCCGCGTTAATTTACTAACTTAACTTTACCCATTTACTGGTGAATATATGGTTTAGTAAAAAAGCTCTAGTACCAAGTCGATGTCAGTCAGGTGGTACTAGAGCATATTAGGCAAATGTTGCCTAAACCTTATAATGAAGCTGATATTCAAGTTTCATTATGCTGTTCTTTTAAACATGTTTTGGGATATTCTCCCTACATATTCCTATTTACTCGCCAATGATTGGCGCTTGATATTGTTCTTTTATTTTCAGCAATTGGCTGTGCAACTCATTTTGAATTTTACTTACCGATGGTGTGTCATATAAGTTGTTAATTTCACTTGGGTCTGACTCAATGTCATAAAGCTCAAAGTAATCTAAACCAACATCTTTAAAATGAATAAGCTTGTGAGTGTTTGTTCTTATACCTTCGTGTTTAGCGACTTTGTGTTCTTTTTCAATGCCTTCATAATAGTGATAATAAAGCGCGTCGCGCTCAATGTGCTTTTGCTTAACAAGTCGGTCTTTCAATGAAATACCTTGAATATTTTCAGGTATTTCTATGCCAGCAAAGTCTAAAAATGTTGCTGCGTAATCAAGATTTTGCACCATTTCATTAACAACCTGCTTCGCTTTAATTTTTGCTGGGTAACGTAGCACCAATGGTGTTCTCATGCTTTCTTCGTACATAAAACGTTTATCAAACCAACCATGTTCGCCGATATAAAAGCCTTGATCTGAGGTGTAAACCACAATGGTGTTTTCAGCTAAACCTTGTTCATCTAAATAATCTAGAACTCGACCTATGTCTTTGTCCATAGCATAAATTGAACTCAAATAATCATGCATATAGCGACGGTACTTCCATACTAATAAAGCTTTAGCATCGCCTTTAACATTTTGGTACTCTTTGTTTAATTCTTGATAATAAGCATCCCATTTGCTTTTCTGGCTTGGTGTCATTCGACCGTATAATGCTTGCCACTGCTTCCCCCACCCCTGAGAAATATCGGCTAAGTCACCCGTATAATCTGCTTCGGTTAACTTCAAGTCATAAGATAAGTACATGTCATTTATTTCGAGCTCTTGCAGTTTTGCGGCAGGACGATTTTTATAATCATCAAAGAAGTTATCAGGTACTTTCAGCTTTGAGGTATCAATGACACCTAAATCATCAACGTTAGGCATCCAGTTTCGGTGTGGTGCTTTATGGTTGTAAATCATGGCAAATGGCTTTGACTTATCTCTATTTTCCAAAAAGTTTAATGCTAAATCACCGGTTTTTATCGTGGCATAGGCACCAAGGTAGGTATTTTCATACTCAGTTTTCACGACCTTGCCTTGCTTATTTTTAACTTCTTTAACAACCGTTATTTCATTAGGGGTATTGGTTATAAATTCAGGAGAATAGTAATGTCCTTGACCTCGTAAAATTTCCCAATAATCAAAACCCACGGGGTCAGAATGTAAATGCCATTTCCCCACTACCGCCGTTTGATAACCGGATTTTTGCAAATACTGTGGGTAAGTTGGTTGGTTACCATCAAAGCGACTGTGATTGTCAGTAAAGCCATTAATATGACTGTGTTTTCCCGTCAACATTACTGCACGTGAAGGCCCGCAAATAGAATTAGCAACAAAAGAGTTCTTGAATATAACTCCCTCGTTTGCAAGTCGATCAATATTGGGCGTATTAATTAACTCACTACCATATGCACTGATGGCACGTTCTGAATGATCATCCGACATGATAAAAATGATATTGGGCCGCGTATTTGGTTTTGTAATATTATGTTGACTAACTTCTGGTGTGTTGTTTGTCGTAGTTGTAACTTCTTGCTTCTCTTTGGTATAGCAACCAGATAATACTGATATGATGAAAGAGCTTATTACCACTCTCGTTATGCTTGTCCCTTTAATCTTCTTAATATTCATATATAGCCTTTTCTTTTTCCAAACCTGTTAACCAACGAATCGAAACTAGTTTGAGCTTTAGTGCTAACAGATTCTATCGGCGTATCCGGTATCAAACGGTGGGGAATCAGGAAGAGCCATACAGGGAATCCCCTACAGGCATTAACTATAAAATCGGGATTTACCTATATTTTGTTTCGCTAATAGCAGACAAACTAACGGTACATAACATTGCTGATTTTAATGCCATTGATAGATTGATGATGGATAAGAAGACAATTCAATTTGAGCTGTATTGCCTACTGCTAAAGCTAGCCAATAAAGAATGCGAACTTATAGGCATAAGACTTATAAATGAAAGAGATCTCTACTTTATAGGTGTGTCATGGTTAGTTAAAGGAGAGCTTTGTTTTAGAAGTTTTAATAAATTAACCATGGTGTATTTAACCGAATTCTACCTACCTAAAATAATCTTAATTAGACCTCAGTGGCGAGATAGGGTTAATCACTGGGTCATGCAACCAAGCAGCATTTTATCTTTAGGAAAACTCAATATTGCTTGATACGCCATCCCTAAAATAAGGACCATAAATGAGAGAAATGCCTGTTAGCATCTACAGTTTCATTATTCTTCTATTAGTTATTATCACTGGCTGTGACTTAGCTAGTAATAGATTACAGCAAAGTGATATAGAGTTACTCGCTGAAAACCTTGAGCTTAGCTATGAGTTCGTGGAAGTAAGAGAAAAAGCTGACTGTTTAGCCAATAAATCATTAGAACGCTGTTATGTATTTCAGCTATCACTCACCATGCCTATTGCATTTAAAAAGCTGGGATGGGAAATATATTTCAGTCTAGAGAACCTAGTTATCAAGACTGAAAGCCAAGAATTCTCTATCGAAAAAATAAATGGCGAGTTGCACCGTTTATATGCGAAAGAGCAATTTAGGGGGTTTAAACCACAGAAAACCATTCAAATTTTATTAGCGACTAATGCCAGACAATTAGAAAATGCCTTGTTACAACCAAATTTCTATGTGATGGGTGAGGGTTTAAAGGCCACCGTGATAAAAAGTAGCCTTGCAAAATAATTCGGGAAGTCCTTAACGACTATGTTAAAGCGAATAAACCTCAATAGTACTATCTGAAAACTGTAGTTTTTCAATATCTACTTAGGTATTAATGCCATAGCGATAGTATTGTAAGTCATGCACCTTCACTTCACCATTTTCTCTGGTCACCTGATATAGCGAAATGTCACGGTATTAACGCCTGCATTGCTGGTAATATTGTTATTACCGTTCAAGGTGACACCTTTAAGGTATTTGCATGGTTTGTGAAAGATAAACTTTGCTTAAAGGTCAAACTAAAATCACCAATACCTCCCCCCCATCATTTGGACCTTATAATTAATGTACTAAAAAGACTCATTCAACAGCGATGCCAGTATTACTGAACACGTGATAAAAGAGTCTATAAACAAAAAAATCAACGATAAGTGAAACTAACTTTTTACTCAGTTAACACACCATATAAAGCAATCTCTTCAGCTGTCATCCAATGGATACTGTCAGCTGGTGCCGCTTCTAAGGTATACCAGTAAAAGTCAGTCGTTATGCCAATAGCGTTATAATAATCAAGGTAAATAACATGCGCTTGATGCTCGCGAGGGTAATCTAATGCCGCCTTACCACTGCCATCACTCCATGAATGAACGCCTATTTTAGCGCCAGGGGCAAGAGAACGTTTAACGCCAGCGAGAAACATATCGCTACCACCCGAGGCCACCATGCCGTCGCTTGGAATATGAGTGTTAATGCCGCGATTTCGAATTTCCATTGATGCTAATAAATTAATATCATCGTCCATAGAGCCAGGCACGTTCTGCATAATTATCGTTTTTATTTGTGGGTATTTACTAAATAATGCCTGCATCACGGCTAAAGTATCCGAGCCAATAACACCATTCATATAAACCGTATCTGAGCTGTCATCATCATTTTTAAAAGTAAAATTAGCAGTCTTTTCTTCGCCTTCGCCTTCACCTTCATCGGTATCAGCTTCTGTTGGTTTAATAGTAAAATTCATCGATGAGTGTTCACCATCAGGCAGTGACGTTGCCAGACCGTATTCAGCATTAGTTAACAGTGCATATACTGCAGGGTCTTGCTTTTGTACTTTTTCTAGCGTGTTTAACTGCCATTCATTATTGATTTGAGCTAAACGCTCATCGCCTACTTGAGCCCCTAAAATAGAGGTTAATGACCAATAAACATATTCAGTGACCATACAGCTGTAATTACAAGTTTCATCATCATAAGTATACCAAGCTGCATCTGGGTAACTTGCTGGGATAGTTTCAAACTGACCACCGCGGGCTATATCCATGGCATTAGCAATTTCTGAGCCTATCACTTCACCAAATACTTCAGGGTAAACACCAGCATAGCCAACATGAGTTATTAGGTGTAAAACTTCTTCAATTGTGGCATCAAAGCCGCCGTCTGCCCCCGCAATAACCACTTCACTGGCATACAAATCTTGCAACGCTTCTGACTCAGGTATTTTTTCAAATAAAGTTTCTATTTCAGCTTCATCTTTAGTCATGATTAAGGTCGCACCTTGCTCAAGCATGTGCTCTACCACTAAGGCATTATCTGGCTGACCATCTTCATCATTATCTAGGTATTGCGCCATCACGTTGGCGGCGTGTAACATCGCTTCATCAGAGGTTTGCTCTGTACCGTAAATTGGAATGCCAAAAACTGAGGTTTTCTTCGAAAAGGCTTGCTCTAACGATGCATCTCCACCATTTCCGCCACTGTTGTTATCATAAGTTAACGTTTCAATAGCCGAAACACAGCTAGTATCAAGTGCTTTATTTGGCTCTGCTAAAAAGTCACTAGCCAGAGTATTAAAACAAGTAGAGTCAGAAAACAGCTGTCCATGACCACCTTGTGGGTTAGTTATGTTTTGTGCATTAGGCATATTTTGAGCAACCAATGTGCCCCACGCTGCTGGTGTTTGTGTGTCTTGTAAACCGTTAAACATTAATACCGGTAAGTTACTGTTAACGGCATGTATCTCAATATCGTTGGCTGGGGTAACATCCCAAACTTTACAAGAAGCCTGATCAAAGCCCATATGGTACATATTAGCTACCGTAACTTGCATACTTGTCGACCAACCTTCACTATTATCACCCGTTAACGCGGTAATCTGTAAAAATGGATATTCTTCAGCACAAATTGTTGATAAACCCATAGCGTTGTAGAACCTGTCTTCTTCGCCCTGCTGCTCATCTTGTGCAGAACCTTCATCAACCTCATCACCTTGCTCTGCCATCATAGTTTCAATAATGGATGCATATTTACTGACATCTTCATTCACGGCTAATAAGTAATCAATAATTACCGGTTCTGTACCAAGTTGAAGTAATATTTTAATAAACTCTCGACTCTCAGCAACCATGCCTTCAGTGTGCATACGGGCAATAATATCTTCGATAATGCTTTTGAATTCATCAGCAGGACAGTCAGCTGAATTGTCGCAGTTTTTTACGATTTGATTTAACGACTCATAATTTGCCCACGGTGTATCCGTAATACCGTTAACTTCTATTGGGAACATGCCATCTAAAATAACACTGCGAATACCTTCGCTATTTTCTCGCATTATCGTGGTGGCGAGGCGAGTACCATAAGAGATACCATATAAATTCCACTGTGAAATATTTAGCGCTTTTCTTAATTCAATAAAATCCATAGCACTATGAACACTATGATAAGCCGTTAAATCAATACCTACAGTTTCAAGTCGAGTTTTACAGGCCTTTAACTGCTCGGCTGACCCTGCTTCATCAAACTCAGTACAAAATAATGCAGGTTTAGAATAACCAGTACCACGTTGATCAACGAGATAAACATCCCTGTCGTTGATAAAGGTGCCTGTTTCAACTATTTGCGCAATACTTGAACTGGCACTACCACCCGGACCACCTTCAAGGTAGACAACCGGATCGGCTTTTTTATTTGCAGAAGTAGACGCTAGCTTAACTACCGCTATTTCAATATTTTTTGTTGAAGCTGGCTTACCATATAACGCGTGTTTTTCTGGCACGGTAAGGTAACCACAACTAGAGCCTGAGGTTAAAAGTGATAACTGTGACGCTGACAGCATATCCTTACATTCAACGTTTTTATATGCGCTAACTTCAGGGACAGTTGGTGTGATCGTGGTTTCTTTTTTTGTGTCAGAGCCACCACAAGCAGTTAATATACTTGTAGTCATTACTGCTAAAGTAATAAGGGTTTTATTGGCTGTTATCATTGAATTTTTCCTTCATGACTAATTGATAAATAGTTTCGTCGTAGTTGTTTGTGATCTAGTTTTGCAATGCTGTTATTCGCATCACTATTAGTTCCAACAAAAGCGATAAGTTATTATCAATGAATTAATGAAGGATTAGGGTAAGCGCAAGTAAGCGTTTGTAAGCGCATGGTTAGCTGTTTGCATTCAATGAGATAGAGTGGGCATCAGTGAGAAGAAGCTATAGAGCTTGATAAGTCGTTGTAATTGGTATACAAATAAAACGATGAAACAGACAAGAAAAAGAACTAACACCAATTTTTTTTGATATTACTTCATGGATACAATAACAGATGATACCCGCGTTTTTCTATGGTTAACTTGCTATTGGATAAGAAGTTTTAGGTAAGCTAATAACAAAGTGCACACCTATAGCTGACTGCAATATTGATATTTCGCCATGTAACTGCTGTGTGACGATGCTTTTGGCAATACTAAGTCCTAGGCCACTACAACCTGAAATTCGATTTGTGCTATAGAACGGAGAAAAAACCTTCTTATAGGCTGACTCATCAATACCTTTGCCATTATCGAAAAAATGCAGCTTAATAACATTAGGGTAGTTACTAAATTTAATTTCTATGGCTGGATTTTCTATGCCAATGAAGCCGTGTTCTAGTGAATTTTTACAGAGAATTAATAAAACTTGCTGGAACAACTCAGGAGCAATAAATACCTGACTATCAAAATCAGAAGGGTGTTCAATGTGAAACTTTACCTTATGGCTATTCAACTCATGTTGATATTTACCCAACACAATCTTTACCAGTGGATACAAAGCAATTTGCTGGCATGCTGCTTCGTAATCATCCGCCAGTAGTTCCCGTAATATGGTCACTTTATCGGCAGAAGTTTCTAGACTTTTACTAAGAATCTTGGCACTTTCTTTTATAGTCTTGAGACAATTAATTAGCATTTTTTGATTGAGCGTTTTTTCAGTTAATTTTTGCTGAATATTTCCTATATTCGACTCGATAATACTCGCGGTGGTAATCCCTATGCCTAATGGCGTATTAATTTCATGAGAAATGCCCCGGATCAACATGGCGAGGTCTTCAAGTTGCTGCTTTTCATCTTCAATATGTTGATGGTGCAACTGTTTCAGTTGCACTTCAAAACTTTGCTTAATCGCTGCTAATAGCTCTATTACTGTTTCAGAAAAGACATGCTCTTTGTTATCTAAAATACAGACTGTGCCAAAGGGACTACCTTCATTATCAACTATCGGCAAACCTAAGTAAGCGACCATATTAAGCTTTATATCTGGATTATTTTGCCATTTTTCATCAATTAAAGCATTGGGAATATGAAGTTGCTGCTGGGACTTAATAACATGTTCACAATAAAGTCCTGAGCCATTAAGGACATCAGAATCACCAATGTTATAGGGATTTTCATTATGGTCGTTTTTGCTAAAAACGCTAATCTGCTCCTGTTCTACTCTCATTACTAGGGCAACAGGCACTTCGGCAAGTTTAGCGACTACCGCAAGGGTTTTGCTCCAGCTTTCAATTAATTGCTGATAATTTTGATTATGCAAAGAAGTGACTCCATTAATCCATTAATCCATTAATCCATTAATGATAGTAACATTAGCATAAGAATATTTACAAACATCTAACAAAGTAAACTAGTGTAAGTAATAACAAGCGTTTGTAAGCACGTGTAAGCTGGGCTTTATTAGCGGGAACTTTTACGTTAAATTTGCATCATGGCTAGATAAGAAAGAGAAAGATAATGAGTAAAATACAAGTATTACTTATTGAGGATGATGCCGAAATTTCACGACTAACGGCTATGTATTTAGAGGTAGAAGGTTTTGAAGTAAGCATTATTGATGATGGTTCTCTTGCATTAGAGGCGATAAAAAATACCAAGCCTGATCTTATTATCCTTGATTTAATGTTGCCAGGTATGAGCGGTATTGAAATATGTAAACTTGCTCGAGAATTTTATCAACAGCCTATTTTAGTGCTTACCGCTTGTGATGATGATGTGAGCGAGGTCAGTTTATTAAAAATGGGCGCCGATGATTATTTGGTTAAACCTTTACGACCTCATGTGCTTGTTGCCAGAATGGAAGCGTTACTTAGAAGAAGCCAATCAAACGCAATAGATCCTGAAGGCTCTTTAATCATCAATGACGCAAATAACAAGGTGAGCTTTCAAGGTAAGTTATTAGCGCTAACCGAAGCTGAATATCAAATGTTAAAATTACTACATAAAGATGCTGGTAAAGTCATTTCTCGAGAGCAATGCTGTCAGGCTCTACGAGGTATAGATTATGACTTTAGTAACCGCTCTATTGATATGCGCATATCAGGCTTACGAAAAAAATTAGGTGACGATCAGCTACCATATAAAGTAATTACCACCATCAGAAACCAAGGCTATAAATTAATTAATGAGTAAGCTATCCCATAAGCAGATCAATCAATGAATAAGTTATCACTGTCTTTATTCTCTCGCCTCTATTTAGTTATTGTCCTCGCTGTAATTGTGAGCGTTTCATTAACAAAATTATTTATGGAAAACTATGAAGAGCAAGAAGACTTTAATGAGTTTATTGCTGAAATTAATTTTATTTTTGAAGAAATATCAGTAAATGCTGCAACACACATAAATACCGCACAAAAAGATATTCCACTAGGTTTTCCACTAGACAATGTTCTTATAGCTAAACTAGTCAATCCCAATATAAATAGTGATATTTGTCCTTCCTGCGAATTAATCACTCAAATCAACAGTGTTTATTATTACCAAACGCCAGATGGTGAGTATTTTGTTGAATTCAAACTACCCAACTCAAAAAGCAATATTATTATTTATGAAAAAAGTAAAATCAACTCCGAAAACTTACATGAAGGAGTAGAAGATGATGAAGGGATTGATATAATTTTCTTCTCATTAATTATTGTCACCTCATTATTTCTTGGCTTTGCTATTTATTGGCCTATTAAAAATCTACAATCACAAATCAATACCCTTATTGATACCCACCATCGGTTTGGATCAGGCAATTTAACCGTTAAAGCCAATGAAAATATTCAAAAACCCTTGGATAAGCTAGCCCATAGTTTTAATAGCATGGCACAAGCAATAACTGACAACGTTAAAGAGCGTGATACTTTCTCTCAAGCAATACCCCATGAAGTAAGAACTCCTTTAAGCCGTATACAATTGGCCTCAGGCTTAATTAGACGGAAAAGTACTGATTTAGATATATTGACCTTAGTTGATGATGTTGATAACTACGTAGTCGACATCAACGAGTTAATTGGTCAAATAGTTGAATTCTCTAAAATAAACTCAAGCTCAATTACAGAGTCAAGCAAAGAAGATGAAGTAGATCAATTTCAAACTATTGAAGTAAAAGCATTTGTTGAGTCAAGGCTAAACCTTTTAGCTAAAAATCAAAACCAAGAAGCTATTTTATCCATTGATGAATCACTTGAGCTAACCACCAATCCATTCTATTTGAGGTTACTCATCGATAATTTTATTAAAAATGCGTTAAACCATGCAAAAGAAAAAATTAGACTTTCTGCCAATGTTATTACCTTAGATAATAATCAACAACTGTCTATCGTTGTTGAAGATGATGGTATGGGTGTGCCCTTTGATGACAGAGAAACCATTTTTATTCCCTTTGCCAGACTTGATAAAAGCCGAAGTAGAAAAACCGGTGGTTTAGGCCTTGGCCTTCCTATAGCAAAAGCTGCAGCGACAAAAATGGCCGGTAAGATTATTGTCTCAGAATCCACTTTAGGGGGAGCGCATTTTTTATTTACAAAAAATTTGTAAGCACTAAAGCACTTTTACCCAATCATTAGAAACATCTTTCCTTAAAGTGCTCTTACCCACAATTAAACACAAACGCCTCTAAACAAGTTTACTTATTTGCCTCTCTCACGAGTAAGTACATGTCATTTACATATAAAACACACCTAATTCACATGTGCGCTGTTAACTAGTTCTTATTTTTAAAATCATATAACACCCTACTAGCAATGTCTTACCTCTATAGCTCTTATCGTTTTTATTAACAATTCCATAGTAGTACATTGCTATTACTCGCAAATATCAAATAGTACTTCCATTGAGGTCACTTAAAGTGTACATTATATTTAAAGAACACTTAAGCATACATATTAGTTTTAATAACATGATGATTAAAGCTATCAAGAGGAATAAAATATGATGAAGTCAATCGTTTGCCAACAACCTGGTGAACTTAATTTTTTACAAGGCCCAAAACCACAGCCTAAAGCTGGAGAGGTCTTACTTAAAATTCGTGCTATTGGTGTTTGTGGTACTGACATTCATGCATATGGAGGTAATCAACCTTTTTTCACTTATCCACGTGTATTAGGCCATGAACTTTCTGGTGAAATTGAAGCATTAGGTGAAGGTGTTGACTTACCACTTGGTAAACCTGCTTATGTTATTCCTTATCTAGAGTGTGGCAAATGTGTTGCTTGTCGTGCAGGTAAAACGAACTGCTGTACTGATATTGAAGTGATTGGCGTGCATCGTGATGGCGGTATGTGTGAATATTTATGTTTACCAGCTTCTCATGTGGTTATCACTGAAGGTGTTCCTTTTGATCAATTAGCAGTTGTTGAATGTTTAGCCATTGGTGCTCACTCAGTTCGCCGTGGTGAAGTATCTAAAAATGATACCGTAATGGTATTAGGTGCTGGCCCTATTGGCCTAGGAGCAGCTCAATTTGCTAAAGTTGCCGGTGCTAAGGTAATTGTTGCTGATGTCAACGAAGACCGCTTAACTTTTGCGAAAGATGAAATGAACATCGATGCTACAGTTGATTGTAAAGGCGATGTTAAAGCACAACTTGAAGCGCTTACCGATGGTGACTATCCAACAGTCATTATTGACTGTACGGGTAATCCAGGTGCTATGCAGTCAACATTTGGTTGGTTAGCACATGGCGGTACTTTGGTATTTGTAAGTGTTGTAAAAGCAGATATTAGCTTTAATGACCCTGAATTTCATAAACGTGAAACTACCTTAAAAGGCAGCCGTAATGCCACTAAAGAAGACTTTGAACATGTTGTTGCTTGTTTAAGTAACGGCAGTGCAAGATCAACCGCCATGGTCACCCACAAAACTAGCTTTGCTGACTTCCCAGTTATATTTCCTGAGTGGGTAAAACCAGAAACGGGTGTTGTTAAAGCGGTTATTGAAATTAATTAATTTAAGTAACAGGCGAGTAAAATTGCCGTTATAGATTTTTTGTAATCCCGAATGGGGTTATACCAAGTGCATTAATTTACTGAGTTGTTCAGTTAATTAGTGCCATTGGTATCTAACAAATCATTGGAGCTCTGCATGTACATCGATGCCCACCATCACTTATGGAACTTTGACCCCGTTGAATACGACTGGATTAATGATTCCATGGCGGTTTTAAAAAAAGATTTCCTTATCAATGAACTTGAGAAAACCCTACGTCAGAATGGTTTTTCCAGCAGTATTGCCGTGCAAGCACGCCAATCAATGGCAGAAACTTTATGGTTATTAGAACTTGCTGAAGACACTGAGTTGATTAAAGGCGTTGTTGGCTGGATAGACTTAAAAAGCGAAACCTTGGCACAGCAACTAGATGAGCTCGCCAACTATAAAAAATTAGTCGGTTTTCGCCATGTTATCCAAGGTGAAAGTGACCCTGCTTTCATGCAAAACCCTGATTTTATTCGCGGCTTAAAAATGCTTGCCGATAAAGGTTATCGTTACGATTTATTAATTTTTGCTCATCAATTACCCGCCGCAACACAAATGCTCGAGCAGGTACCTAATTTACACGTGGTTATCGACCATATTGCAAAGCCTAATATCAAATCAAGAAGTGACTTTGATACTTGGCAACAAAATCTGGCCGTACTTGCTAACAATGAAAAGTGTTATTGCAAACTTTCCGGCATGGTTACCGAAGCTGACTGGATAAACTGGCAAAGCAGCGATTTTCAACCTTACATGAAAACTGTTTGGGATCTATTTGGAAAAAATAGAATCATGTTTGGCTCCGATTGGCCAGTATGCTTAGTAGCAGCGCAATATAGCCAAGTGAAAGAGCTAGTACTTGATTTTATCAACAACAATGGCCCGCACGCTAAAGACTTGATTTTGGGGCATAACGCCCAAGAATTTTACCAGTTATAAATAAGGCAATATTGCTAAGTTATCTTGTCAATGATAAATGATTCAGCAAGTTAACAAGCTTGAACAATACAAAAAATAAGTTTAGAGAATACATCATGAGCATAGAACAGCCACAAGTAAGAAGTTACATTCAAGTGCACAGCAAAGACAATGTTGCCGTAGCCTTACAAGACCTAGCCAAAGGCACCGTGATTAGCGTCCATAATAGTGATATCACTTTGAATGAAGACATAGGTCGTGGTCACAAAATTGCGTTAAGTGACAAAAAAGAAAATGAACAAATCATCAAATACGGTTATTCAATAGGGTATCTAACCTCATCGATTATCGCCGGTGATTGGGTGCACACTCACAATTTGAAAACCTTATTAAGTGATGATGATGAGTTTTCTTATAAACCAGCAAATCATGCGTTAGTTAAAGCTAATGAAGAACCCCCTACTTTTATGGGTTACCCGCGCAGCAATGGTTTAGTTGGGATTCGTAATGAATTATGGATAATTAACAGTGTCGGTTGTGTTAATCATTTAGCACAAGCATTGGTACGCCAGTGTAAAGAAAAATTTAGTGGACTAGCCGATGATTTTCTCGCGGTTACCCACCCTTTTGGCTGTTCACAATTAGGCGATGACTTAGCACAGACCAAAAATCTACTGGCATCACTTGCATCAAATCCCAATGCTGGTGCTGTTTTATTTTTAGGCTTAGGTTGTGAAAACAATCAATTATCGGCGCTGGTTGCCGATTTACCGGGCGAAATGAGCGAACGAATATCTTACTTCAACGCCCAAGAAGTTGATGATGAAGAAAGCGAGGGTATGGCACATATCGAAAAATTACTAACCACCATGTCTAATGATAAACGTATCAGTTGCCCTGTATCGAAACTGACACTAGCGATGAAATGTGGTGGTTCTGATGGTTTGAGTGGCTTAACTGCTAACCCTTTATTAGGCCGTATCAGTGAGAAAATGGCAGCTTATGGGGCGACCGTTATTTTAACAGAAACACCGGAAATGTTCGGCGCTGAACAAGTATTAATGAACAATGCCGCGAACGAAGGCGTTTATAACGACATCGTAAAACTTGTTGATGGTTTTAAACAATATTTCATCGAAAACAAACAACCTGTTTATGAAAATCCATCTCCGGGTAATAAAGCCGGTGGTTTAACTACCTTAGAAGACAAGTCACTTGGCGCCATTCAAAAAGGTGGTAATGCTTTGGTACAAGATGTCATCAACTATGGTGAAAAAGCCACTGCTAAAAATGGTATTACCTTATTACAAGGGCC
>MAAB01038336.1_pt1 | contig 22781 bp, 19 predicted proteins | sample 1115991 | NCBI WGS metagenome assembly MAAB01 (sample SAMN04961124, study PRJNA320927) | seawater metagenome | isolation source: sample BD02T18 sea water enriched with oil for 18 days | place: USA:Gulf of Mexico | collected 2013-07-27
TAGAACAGTACCTGTTTAACGCTTTTGGCAGCAACAGCGGCATCAATGGCGTGTTTCGCCTGCTGTTCTCTGTTTTCTACATTGCCCAATATCAGGAACAATTTGTCCACGCCTTGCATCGCTGTGGTCAGAGTTTCAGGCTGATCCAAGTCTAAAACGACCGTTTCAATCAGTGGAAATTTGCTCTTTAGTTCAATGGCTCTGTGTTCAGAGCGCACTCCTGCACGGACATTAAAGCGCTGCGCATGTTGCTCTGTGAGTGCCGCGATTGTCGCAACGCCGTTATTACCTGCCGCGCCGATGATTAGTAAAGTTTCTTTGCTCATGATTCTCTCGCTTGTAAGTTTGATTAAATATTTGCGCCCAGTGCTCTGCTGTAAAAAGCGACTGCGGCACTTGATATAACCAGTGTATTTTTTTACCATGTCGTAATAAATAAGCTCTTAAACAAAAGATACTTACGCAAAATGCAACAATATGATTTGATTTCGTTACGCAGTTTTATCACTGTGGTAGAGGCTGGCAGCTTTATCGGGGCCGCTGAACTGCTCGAGGCAAGTACTGCCGCCGTCAGCCGCCGTGTCTCAAGCCTGGAAGCTGCGCTGGGGGTGAAACTATTAAACAGAACCACAAGGCAGCTGGATCTGACTGAGGCGGGCAGAGTGTTTTATGCTGATGTAGTAAATATCTTCCTGTCACTTGACGAGGCGGAAGAAAAAATCCGCAGCAACAGCGAGACAATTAAAGGTACGTTGCGTATAGCTGCCCCTTTAAGCTTTGGCATTGCCTGTCTGTCACCGGCGCTGGGCGGATTTATGCGCCGCTTTACGCAGCTAAAAGTACAGTTGCTATTGGATGACCGACTAACGGATCTGGTGGGTGAGGGTATAGACTTAGCGATTCGTATAGGCTCGTTGAAGGACTCTACTTTAGTTGCCAGCCACATTGGTGATATCAACAGAATTTTTTGTGCATCCAGTGACTATTTAGATGAGCGAGGTGAACCGCAAACTCTCAGCGAGTTGAGTCAGCACAATTGGCTGGATTACAACCTGACGAGCAGCCGGGAAGAGTGGCGTTACATCAATGGTAAAGCCATCGAACTCAGCGGCTCGCTTTCAACTAACAACGGTGATGTATTAAAAGATGCGGTGATTGAAGGCGCGGGAATTAGTTTACTGCCTGAATTCATCGTTGCCCAGGGTCTGGAGCAGCGGCAACTACAAGAAATATTATCGGACTTTCGTCCCGAACCATTGGGTTTGTATGCAGTGCGTCCCTCGAGGAAGTTTACTCCGAGTAAGGTAAAAGTAATGATCGAGTTCCTCAGAGAAATCTGCGACTAAATCGGCTGCTAAGATAGTAGTGTATTGCAGCGCGGGCAAACGTATGTTTGCCCGGCGAGAGAGCTTCAACAGTGGCTTAAAATTTGTAGCCGACACCGACAAATGAAGACCAAGTGTTACTGCGATCAACCAGGGGTGAATCTTTAATTTCACTGTCCAGAAAAGACACCGAAGTACTGTGAATTAACGATACATTTTCGTTAATTGGGTAGAAGTAGCTGTAACTCAGGTAGGGGTTAATAGCACTGCCTGCCTGATAAGCAGCGCGGCCAGTAGCAGTTTCGCTGCTGCTTACCCCGTAGTAGTAATCAGTATAATCTGCGCTTTTGAATTCAACACCTGCAGTTGGCTGGAAGTGGCCACCAAACAGTGGGATGTTGTGGCTGTAGCTAACATCTAACCCGTAACCTTTATGGGTAGAAGAGACATCGCCGGTGAGGGTACCGTCGATTGAACCGGCACCTACTGCATAGCTCATCTGCAAACCTAAATCGATACTGGCATCACGGTCCTTAACGCCGCTGAAAGATTTCGAATCGGAGGCGTCCATCTCGCTGCCGCCAGATTCCAGTATAGCACTGACTTTTAGTGGAGCATCTTCATCGCCGAGTAAGTCAACACTGAGACCTCCTGGACTAACACTCCATCCATCCCCCTGATACTCGATTAAGGGCACGGCCCCTGAGCTGTTCTTCAGGTCTTTATATTCTGACTTAGCAGTATAAGCTCCCAGGCCCAAAGTGAACTCACCTGCGAATACCTGCGTAGATAAGAGCATAGGTACTAAAGTTAAACCCATTAAAAATTTATTGTGTTGCATGTTGCGCTCCATAGAACATTAAGTAATTAATGCCGCTATTTTGCCTTGTCATGGCTGCAGACAATATCGCTGTTATGTACACCTTTGTATTCAGTTACCGCTCATTTTACAAGGAGAGTACAACTGTGCAAGGGATTTTAAGTTTTGCCAGAGTGCCTGACTGTATAGATAGTCAATTTTCAGATGAGCTAGGGTTGTCCGCACGTATCTGGGTGGGTGAAGGCGTTTGGTATTTTATTGTTGATACAAGAGTACCCTAGGTCGATTTCTACAATGATAAATGCCCAGGGTGTTAATAACGGCGTCTGAGCACCGTTAATCTGCGATTATATTACCGGTCGGTAATGCGCAGAAATCGGCTGCAAAAGAGCTGTGAAACCGCAGTACTATGTCGAGTGAACAGCTATTTAGACCACTTTTAATGGTAAATAAACACTGACGCTGGCGCCGCCCAGAGAGGATTGAGAAATGATTATCTTGCCACCGTGTTGTTGCGCTATGCCTCTGACAATAGATAAACCCAAACCGTGTCCGCCTGAGCTGCGGGTGCGGGCATCGTCCAGGCGCTCAAAGGGCTCGATTACCCTATTTCGCTCTTTCTCGGGAATACCGTTGCCATCGTCTTCCACACATATAACCGCGTATTTATCCAGCCTGAAATATCTGATCTGAATACTCTGCTCTGCGTGTATATCGGCGTTTCGGACTAGGTTACTCAGCGCTCGCATCAATAATCTGGAGTCGAATTGCAGTGATATTTGCTCACCCACTTCCACAGAGAGTACTTTTTTACAGCTGCGCTGCAACAGGGGTCGATGATTGTTTAACCAGTCCTGGAGTTCATAAGTAGCTAATACAAATATCTCCTCATTGCGCTCCATACGGGCATAACTAAGCATTTCATCGACCAGTTGATCGAGCTCGGTGAGGTCTTCTTCCATACCTTCAATGTACTGCTGATGTTCCTGCTCAGAGGTGCCGTATTCGAGGAGCTCTGCCTGACAGCGCAACCTGAATATAGGGGTGCGAAGTTCGTGGGCAACGGCATTGGTTAAGCGCTTATGACTGGCTATCAACTGCTCGATGCGCTGCGCCATTTTATTGAAAGCAGCGTTTAAGCCACCGACCCGGTATTTGTATTGCTCCGGTACTCGAGTGCTGAAATCACCGTTGGCAATTTGAATCGCTGACAGTTCCAAAATCTTGAGTTTTCGCTGCAGGAAATATACCCAGGGGGCCAATATCAGTGCAATAATAGAGAAGAAGCCGAACATATATACATTGCCTAAGGTCTCCTCGGCTCGCCAGCGTCTGGAATTTTTATTAGGCTCAACACTGTAGATTTTATCGTCTGGCATCCGAAAATAGACTATGAAATCATCACCAAAACGCGTTTGCACAAACATTTTATGGTTTTTTATTTTTGGCAGAGCTAAAGTCGCTGGGTCAGTGATCTCCTTCAGTAACAAGTCTTCGGTATTGAGTGCCCGGTGCATTGACTCGATCATCATCTTTTCGCCGCCGAGCTGATGTATCTGATCAAACAGGCCCTTGTAAGCATTCACGGAACGGCTAATAGCTTCAACTTCGACGTTGTAAAAGTGTTTACTGCTCAACTGATCAATAGTCAAAAAGATAGCAAAAACAGCACCGACAATGGCGATGTATAAGGTGAAAAATAAACGGGCCATGACAATAGTTCTCTAAGTAATTATTATTATTCTCTCATAGCAGCCTGGGTCATTCAGTCGTGCAAATGTATACCATTGTATTGGCCGAGTCTGCGCTAAAGGTTCTGCAGTGATTTACTAAAGATATACCAATGATGTGCGAGTGAATTACCAATGCCTTATCAATGCTTTACCGATGTTTTACCAATGGTTACCACTCACTGGCAACCAGTAGATAGCCTTTGCCGCGTAAAGTAATGATCCTTTTGGGTAAGCTGGGGTCGTCTTGCAGTTTTTTGCGCAGCAGCACAATCTTGTTATCGATAGTACGGTCTATGCCGTCGTAGTCGATACCTCGGGTAAGTTTTACCAGGCGCTCTCTGGAGAGTACATGATCTTTATGCTCCACTAAAATCCACAACAGCTCAAATTCGCTCGGTGTTAAATTGATTAATTGCTGGTTGAGCATGCAGCGTTGGGTCATTTGATTTAAATTCAGCGCACCCAATTGCACGGTATTACTATCTTCTGGCAGCGCTTGCGATTGGTTATGCTCTGGTGCTGTTTCAGCAGGCTGCTCTTTGCGTCTGAGTAACATGCGAATACGCGCTAACAGCACTCTCGGCTTTAAGGGTTTGCAGACAAAATCATCGGCGCCCATTTCCAGAGCGGCTACTTGATCCATGTCGTCATCACTGGCAGTCAATATTAGGATTTTCCCATGATAGCTTGAGCGCACTTCCCGGCAGACACTTAAACCGTCCATGCCAGGCAGCATTAGATCTAAGATCAATAAATCCGGATCGCTATTACTCAGCATAGGTACAGCATCAGTACCACTGTGACCAACTTCAACTTCGAAGCCATTGCGACTCAAATACAAGCTCAATAATTTAGTGAGTTTTTCATCGTCTTCAATCAATAATATTTTTTCTGTCATCTTAAATCCGAGATTCCATGAGTGAGATGAGCTGGGTAGCATTCGCTCGATTGCACAGGAATGCTAAAACTTGGTCCCGGCTAAAGCAATTAAATTTTTCAGCCTTTGGGGCTATTATAGTGAGTACGGTCAACAGTTTGCAGATGGCGCTCAATTAATAGACTGGCGGTAAAGCACTTAACCAGCGGATTAAAATGCTTACTCTTAGCCGCGGTGTCGGCTCAGTGGTTGTTTATAACAGGCTGTTTTTACTTGGTTTATTGTCTGTTAAGAATGGCTTGTCGGCTAGCCGCCAATACTGCATTTATGTTTTAAAAGTTTAAAATTGTGATCAGAGATAACAGAATATCTATCTTGCTTTTGCAGTGCTAAATGCTCAAAATTTATTTCACAGTTTATCTTGGATCAATTGTGATGGAGCATTTTTATAGCATTAAAACTTTGCTTGAGCGGCTGTTTTGCCCTACTTATTAATATTTACGTTTTAGTTGTCATCATCAGAAAACCGCAAAATGCCGGGTTGTTGGGCGTAAGTGATGGATGAACTTTTGTCTTTGCAGTATTGATCAACTCACGGTAGCGCTGATAAAAATCCCAGCTTGGGGTGGGTTTGTAGACTAGCTCGGTGATATTGAAATGGCGCAGGATATTTTTCACTGTAGTAGGTTTGATAAAAACTTCGCTATCGGGAGCGTAGTAGGCCGGTATGATACTGATCAAACTCCACTTGGCCAACTTTTCGGTGGCCAGTACCTGCAACATTCCCTCGAAGCCTCGCTGTTGATCTGCGTGTAAAAACTCCAGCAATGAATCCACCAAAAAAGCCTTGTCATATTCATTTAAACTGTTGATGAAACTTTTAAACTTGGGCTTTTCAAACATCGAAACCATTGAGGAACGGCTGACTATTTTAGCCATGTGTTGGGCGCTGCTATGTACATTGCCAGATGCTGAAACAGGAAAGCTGTCGCGGGCCAGTGCAGTCATCTTAGCGATGGGATGTTTTTTTAAAATAAGCTGCATTTTTGGGTCAGCAAACCCTTGTGGGTACTCCATTAAGAAAGTTCCCTGAAGTTGCTGCAACTGTGTTTTGTTTAGCGATTGGGACATCTAAATTCCTACTCTAATTATATTTTTTGTGTACGCCACAAAAGCCCAGCCAGAGAGCTGTAGCCGGCGCTGCGGCCCAGTACTTTTCCCTGTCCGTCAATGACATAATAACTGGGATATACACTGATCTGATAAGCGGCTGCCACTTGCGAGTTGCCCAGTAATACAGGTACTTTTAACTCGCGATCACCGACAAAAGTTGCGACTTGCTGAGCATTTTTATAGTCAAGAGCCACAGCGACTGTGTGCAGCTCATCATTGAGCCTGGACAAATTGCCAATGCTCAATTTACAAATATTACACCAGGGCGCAAAAAAGTAGACTAAGGTACGCTCTCCAGGATTGAGAATTGCGGCTGATGGTGTGCTTAAACCAGGCAGAACAAAGTTGTCAGCTTGCTGGGTTAGTTGCAACATATCCCGTTGCATCCACACAGTGACAGCAGTGAAAATTAATGCCGCCAGCGTCAAATCTTTCCAATACTTACCTGGAAATGTTAATAATAATTTTCCTATGGGCTTCATAATACTTACACTTTTTTGAAAATAGCAGTAAACGATGGCTTTAGGACAAGCGCTTGTCAGAATAGTTTAACAATCAAAAAATATAGCATGCTCAAGGCCTGGTCATTATAGACAGATGTTTAGGCTGGACACTAAGTGGCAACTAGGTATAATTTTTGCCTCGCAAATAAGGGTGTATTTATGATCTACTTCGCTATTGTTACTGGCTGCCTGTTTATCCTGGCGCTAAGTTTTTATATCTATCGTACATTAAAGGCAGCCAGTGCTGAGAAGAGCCGCCAGCAGGGGGTTATCGAGCAGCATATGGCCGAGCACGATGAGCGACAAGAGTACGTTAGTAGCAGCATTGATATTATTGTCAAAGCATTGGCGTCCGGACAAATTGAAGTGGTTGAGGCGAGTATCAGGCTGAAAATGCTGGTTGATCAGTTGCGGCCCAATATCGCTGAAAACAGTTTCCCGGTGATCGAGTTAGTCTTTGCCGAAACGGGACATATCCCCAAGCTTAAAGAGTGGAAAGCACTGGACAAAAAACTGCGTAAAGAATATACCCGCAAGATGAATAACGTAGAAAAGCAATATGGCGATCAGGTGAAAGTGGAAGCACAGCATCTGGGCGAGCTGATGGCGCTGCGCAAGTGAATGAATTCATCTTGATATTTGCCATTACTACTGTCGTTTTATGTATTTTGTCTGCAGCACTTTATTTTGGCCGTCCTCCGGTTTATCAAGTATCCAGAGAAGAGGCGTTACAGCTGCTAGAGGAATTAGTAACAGGGGAGTTAACCGAGCTTAAGTGGTTGGTCTTTATCGGTCACGCCATTTCAGCGGACCCCGATTTAAATGAGATCAGGCTGCAGTGCCAGCAGCTTGAGTTAGCAGCAGAGCAAGGGAATAAAATGGCTTTTTCCGCCGGTGCAAAACGTTACAACAGCGCGGGCATCGAACAAATTAAACTATTGATTGTGAAACTGGAAAAGTTAATCGCTATTACCCCTGTATACCGGGAGTTTTGATTTCTTATTGGCAGTTGAACTACTGATGCTAACGTCTGAAAATTAGCTGAACTTCCAACTTTATCAGTGCATTATTCTTCATCGGGGTCACTGTGATTGACAATCCGTATCAACCTCGACAGGCACTGCCAGGTTTTTCGGGTATCATCAGTTTTTAATATCCCCTGTAACTCTATAGTGGTCAGCTCCACTTCGGGTAGTTCATATAAGCCGGCCAAACCTACTAACTGATGGGCGATACTGCGCATTTCTGTCTTGTCCGGCACCCGAAAAGCCATTTCTAAAAGTGCCAATAAGCGTGCTAACTCAGTGTGTAATACACTTTGGTCTAAGTCGTAATCTTCTATATTTGTGGCAATCTGTTGTTTATTTGGCGCATTAACGGCAAGCGCAATTGGTTTTTCGCCCGCAGATTCTTGCTCAAGCACAGAGAATAAGTCTTTTTGTCTGTCATTGGCTGAAATGGCCAGGGTTTTAGGCTGTATCAGCGCAAGGTTACTGATGGCAGCTTTAGTCAGTGTACGGATATGAGTGATAAGTTCGACATCGTTGATAGGTTTCAAGACTATGCGGTTGCTGCCAGCTGCAGTAATTTTCTGATGATCTTGCTCAATAATATTGGCTGTCAGCGAAATAATCGGCATTTGGCTGCTCTGGCGGATTATTTTAGTGGTTTCAAAGCCATCCATTACCGGCATGTGTATATCTATGATGGCCAGATCAGGTTTGTGTTTAGCGATCAGTTCTAGTGCCACTTTACCGTTGGATGCAATATAAGATTTAATATTGTGCTTCGCTAAAATTTTCGAGATTAATATCTGATTAAAGGTATTATCTTCTGCCACGACCACACAAATTTCAGCTTCTACCGATAATTCTTGATCTGAATGCTGACTGCGATCGCGGTTAAAATTTTCATTGGCTATTAACGCCTCTGGACGAATAGGTTTGTTGATGATGAAGATGCCGCTGGGAAGTGCCGGTAGTGGGTGGCCATTAGGTAGGGCAAAAGTGACAATCTCATTGCGCTCGCTGAGTATCGGCAACAGTTTATTGATCAGATTGTTTTTAATGTCAGTAGACTTTATACCGATAATTAAATGCGCGTAGTCCGGTAACAGCTTGAGCAGGTCATCCAAGTTGGAAACCGAGCGGTAATTGTAATCTTTGCGCTCCAGCATCAGGGCAATTGATCTTCTCGCGTGCTGATTTTCGTCGTAGATAAGCACAGTATGCCGCTCTTGATAAGGTTGTTCAGGCGGCTCTTCAAGTTCGGTATTGCTTAAAGTCGGGATTTGCAGAGTGACGTTGGTGCCGCGATTTTGTTTAGAGTATATTTCCAGCTTTCCCCCCATCAGTTTGGTTAAGGTTTTTGCGATAACCAGGCCAAGGCCCGAGCCACCGAAGCGTCGTGTAATAGAGGTATCCGCCTGCACAAACGCTTTAAACAGTTTGTTTAATTGTTCATCGGAAATACCTATTCCAGTGTCTGTGACACTGATAATAATCAGTGACTGATGTGAGCTGATATGCTGAATATCGGCGCTGATGGCGACAGAGCCCCGGTCGGTGAACTTTATCGCATTAGAGACTAAGTTACTGATGATTTGCTTAAACCTGGTGGGGTCGCCCTTTATTTCAAACGAGCGGCCATTGCTGCTCACCAGCGAGAGCTCCAGCCCTTTAGAGTGGGCCATGGGCGCCTGCATCTCTAAAATATCCAGCAGCGCCGTTTCGACATTGAAGTCTATGCGCTCCAGTGTCACAGCATTTTTCTGTAGTTTAGAATAATCCAGAATGTCGTCGACAATCGACAGTAACAGTTGTGAAGTGTGGTTGATGATGCGAATAGGCTCAACTTGCTCATCGCTAAAGTTAGTTTCTTGTAATATCTTGGCGAATCCTAACATTGAGGTAAGCGGTGTTCTCAGTTCGTGGCTCATACGCGCCAAAAATTGGTCTTTGGCTTGGTTGGCCTCAACTTCTTTCTCTTTGGTTGTCTCGAGAATTTCGTTTTGCTGCTCCAGGTGGTGCATCGCTGATTGCAGCCTTCTGGTAGCGCTGTCTACCCGCGTTTCCATGTCGGTGGTTGAAACTTTAATACGCATCGCCATGCGATTAATACCGTCGGCTAAAGCGTGAAGTTTTCCGGCATGAGATTCCCGAGCCCTGGCATCAAAATTACCCTTTTGAATCGCATCAACCACAGAAGTGATTTCAGATATAGGAATCATGATTTGCCGGGCGAAGCGACCAGCGACCCAAAAAGCAAATAATAAAATGACTGTAATGAACGCAATGATGGTTAGTACAGTATTCTGGTTGCGCTGATTAGTAGGTCCCTCCGCCAGTAGTACTATAACCCAGCCAATGATTTCCCTGGATTCCAATTTTTGTACAGCGCTGTTAAATAGCGAGGGGACAGCTGTACTTGTAGAAACCGCCTGGACAAAATACCAATGTGAGCCGCTGTGGTAAATAGAGGGAGCGGTCGCTTGTAAATCGATAGTAAAAGTTGCAGAGCGCTGCAGTAATTTGTATCTAATGTCTAAAAAAATCACATCAGCTACATCGGCTAATTCTAAAGAAGTGGCGCTGAGTTTCTGCAGTTGCTGCAAGTTGTTGTCTAAGATGGGCTCTCGGGCGTTAACTGAAATCAACTTGGCAATAGTATGCCCTTGCTGCATCAGCATCTTTTTACTGTCTGTGGTTTGGTTCCAAATAAAATAGACGGTTAAAACGATCGACAGCAATACCAGCGGCATTAAAGTGACAATCAGGATTTGCTTGTTTAAACCGGCGCTCGAATTATCCAGAATTCTCAACCTATACCCCTCGACGTTTGCGGCCTATTAGATGTAATAAATCAATCGACTGCCTGACTATGATGTGCAACATTTTATTATAGTAGTCATTGGATAAATATATAAACTATTATTTTGTAACAGTAACTTATTATTGACTAAACGAAGCAGAGACCCGCGAAATAGAGTATGTGATTAGTCTCCAGAAAGTAACAGAAAAAAATGCAGCCAAAAATGGGCACTAAGTAATAGCGAATCTATGCAGTTGCTAAGATCGGGAAATCGGCAAAGACACAGTCAGGGGCAACAGAGTAAGGGCGAAAAGGAATAGAAAGTACAGTATTAGGAAGTGCAGTGAATGCAGCTCAAGCGAGTGGCAGTGACAACAGCATTCACGTCACTGCTGTCACTGCTGCTGTGTTGCTATCAGAGTAGTTTTACCGCTGCTTTGGATGCATCCGATAGATCGGCTCCGTCTGTATCTAAATACTCGATAATATCTGCTTTCATTGAGCGCGCCCAAAATTTTTGCATGTGCGAGCTGGTGGCTTTAGCCGCGTCTTCAAGGGTGCCGCTTTGATTATTGGCGGCAATCTGATTGACCATATGAATGAGTTGTTGTTGTGCTGTTCTCATGCTAATTCCGTTTTTCAGCTGGGTTGATCCGCAGTATCACTCATACACGAGTGATAAATGTTATGTCTGCCACTGCGGGCAAATCCAATTAAATTGATGTTGAGTTGTTTCGCTTGCGCTATCGCCAGAGAGGTCGGTGCTGAAACCGCCACTAAAGTTGGGCACTGCAAAAAGCTCGCTTTGTGTACCATTTCGTAACTGGCTCTGCTGGATATAACGGCAAAACCTTGATCACTGCTAATTTTTTTGTCAGCCATCGCGCCGATCAGTTTGTCAAAGGCGTTGTGCCGTCCGACATCTTCGCGCAACAGAACTTTGTTGCCTTGCATATCGCACCACATAGCGGCGTGACAAGCTCCGGTGGCTGCCTGGATTGGCTGCCAACTGGGCAGTGAGCTGACTGCGCTTTGAATGGCTTTTGCATCGGGCAGCGCAGCGCTGTTAACGCTGTTCCCCGGTCGAATCGCCGTGCTCAAAGATTCTATTCCGCACAGACCACATCCACTGTTACCCGTCATGCTGCGCTTGTACTGCTTTAACTGCGCCATTTTTTGACCGCTAATCTGCAGGGCAATTTCATAGCCCGCGGCATGTTGGGTAAGCTGGATATCAAATATTTGCTGCAGGTTATCGACAATGCCTTCGGTTAAGCTAAAACCTATAGCGAAGTCTTGCAAATCACAGGGGGTGGTCATCATCACCGCCTGGCTAATACCGTTGTAAACCAATGCTACAGGCGCTTCTTCAACCACCAGATCTTCCAGTGGCAGCAGTTGATCACTGCGCCACTGTTGAACATGAGCTGTTACATGCCCGGCAGGAAGTACTTCGCCGGGTATTTTTTCACTCATATTAGTGGATCCATATTAGTGATTCACCTCTGATTGCTGCTCGGGGCGCAAGAACCGCTGTTGCTTCTTATCAAAAGCGACAAATTCTTTTTGCCAGGTTGAAGGTTGGCTTACTTTTTCAACTTGTACCGCAGTTACTTTGTATTCCGGACAGTTTGTGGCCCAGTCAGAGTTGTCGGTCGTGATAACGTTGGCACCACTGCCCGGGTGATGGAAGGTAGTGTAAACCACCCCAGGTTGCATTCGCGAGCTAACTTTTGCCCTGAGTACTGTGTTACCGGCTCGGCTGGTAATGCCCAGCCAATCGCCATCAACAATGCCTCTGTCCTCGGCGTCCTGCGGATGTACTTCCAATACATCTTCACTGTGCCACGCCATGTTCTCAGTGCGGCGTGTTTGCGCGCCTACATTGTACTGGGACAAGATACGTCCGGTGGTTAACAGTAGAGGCAGACGACGAGTGCTGCGCTCCTCGGTGGGTATGAACTCAGTGATCGCCAGGTTGCCCTTGCCAATCGGAAAGTCTTTGACGTGCATAGTCGGAGTACCCAGTGGGAACTCTTCATTACATGGCCACTGTAAACTGCCTTGCTGTTCAAGCTTCTGGTAACTAACACCGGTAAAGGTGGGCGTTAACATCGCAATTTCATCCATGATTTCACTCGGATGTGCGTAGTTCATTTCATAGCCCAGTGCTTTAGCCAAACCTAAGGTCACTTCCCAGTCAGCGAGTCCTGCCAGTGGTGGCATGACTTTACGCACGCGGTTGATGCGACGCTCTGCGTTAGTGAAAGTACCGTCTTTCTCGAGGAAAGTAGAGCCGGGTAATAATACGTGGGCAAACTTTGCCGTCTCATTGAGGAAGATGTCTTGAACGATCAGACAATCCAAAGACTTTAGCGCCTTTTCTACGTGGTGAGTATTAGGGTCCGATTGAGCGATGTCCTCGCCCTGCACATACATTCCTTTAAACTTACCGGAAATAGCCGCATCAAACATGTTGGGAATACGCAGACCTGGCTGGTCATCTATCTTCACATTCCAGGCGGCTTCAAATTTATCTCTGACCGCTTTCACGCCGACGTGCTGGTATCCGGGTAACTCGTGCGGGAAAGATCCCATATCACAAGATCCCTGCACGTTGTTTTGACCGCGCAACGGGTTAACCCCAACGCCCTCACGTCCCAAGTTCCCGGTGATTAACGCCAGATTGGCGATCCCCATAACCATGGTGGAGCCCTGTGAGTGCTCTGTTACTCCCAGTCCGTAGAAGATCGCGCCATTGCCGGCGTTGGCGTAAGATTGCGCCGCTGCAATCACCAGTTCAGGTGCCACTCCGGTAATTTCGGCTGTGGCCTGTGGTGAATTACGCTCTTCGCTGATAAAGGCCTTCCATTTGACAAAGGCTTCACTATCACAGCGCTCATCGATGAAAGTATCATTTTGTAAGTTGTCACGCATTATCACGTGAGCCAGTGCGTTGATCAGGGCGACGTTAGTGCCCGGGCGCAACTGCAAGTGAATCGCTTCGTTTAAATGCGGGGTTTTTAACAGATCGATATCGCGCGGGTCGATAACCACTAAGCTGGCGCCCTCACGTAATCTACGGCGCATTAACGAGCCAAACACCGGGTGCGCATCAGTGGGGTTAGCACCAATAACGACTATGCTATCGGCTTTTCTGATCGACTCAAAAGTTTGAGTACCGGCAGATTCTCCCAGGGTGGTTTTCAAACCAAAGCCAGTAGGGCTGTGGCAGACGCGGGCACAAGTATCGGTATTGTTGTTGCCAAAGGCGGTGCGAATCAGTTTTTGTACCAGGAATGTCTCTTCATTGGTGCAGCGTGAAGAGGTGATACCACCGACGCTTTCACGACCGTACTGATCTTGAATTTTGTGGATCTTGGCGGCGGCGAAGCTGAAAGCTTCATCCCAGCTGACGACCCGCCACGGCTGATCTATGCTGTCGCGAACCATCGGCTCTTTAATACGATCGCCGTGAGTGGCGTAACCGAAGGCGAAACGTCCCTTGACGCAGGAGTGTCCCTGGTTGGCCTCACCACCTTTGTAAGGCACCATGCGAATGACTTTGTCGCCTTTCATTTGCGCTTCGAAGGAACAACCTACACCACAGTATGCACAAGTGGTAACGATAGAGTGTTCAGGCTGACCCTGATCGATAACGCTCTTTTCCATCAACGTTGAAGTAGGGCAAGCCTGGACGCAGGCACCACAGGAGACACAATCAGAATCGATAAAGTCCTGATCCTGACCAGCGGCCACTTTAGAGTCAAAGCCGCGACCATCGATGGTCAGTGCAAACGTCCCTTGCACTTCTTCGCAGGCGCGTACACAGCGGGAGCAGACGATACATTTGCTCGGGTCAAAACTGAAATAGGGGTTGGAGTGATCCTTTTCGGCTTCTAAATGATTTTCACCACTAAAGCCGTATCTGACTTCCCGCAGGCCCACGGCACCGGCCACGTCCTGCAGTTCGCAGTCACCGTTGGCCGGACAAGTTAAGCAGTCCAGCGGGTGATCGGAGATATACAGTTCCATAACATTGCGGCGCAGCTTGCCCAGTTTATCGTTCTGGGTAGTGACTTGCATGCCCTGTGCCACCGGGGTGGTACAAGAGGCCGGATAGCCGCGACGCCCTTCAATTTGCACTGCACACAGACGACAGGATCCAAAAGCTTCCAGGCTGTCGGTGGCGCATAATTTGGGGATGTTAATGTCGTTAAGTGCAGCGGCGCGCAGCACTGAAGTACCTTCGGGAACAGTGATAGAGACGCCGTCTATCTCTACAGTGACCATAGTGTCTGACAATACTGCTGGTGTGCCTAAATCTTTACTCGGCTCAAAATATTCTAACATTTTAATGCCCCTTCACTGATTGCTGTTGGTCACTCAATTGAGCACGATAGGCTTTCATGGCGCTCTGCACTGGGAAAGGGGTCATTCCTCCCATAGCGCAGAGGGACATGTCTATCATGGTCTCGCACAGGTCATCAAGGAGCTCTAAGTTCTGTTCCGGATTATCGCCGTTGCGAATTTTCTCGATTACTTCTACTCCGCGGACCGAGCCGATACGACAGGGGGTGCACTTACCGCAAGACTCTTCAACACAGAATTCCATGGAGAAGCTGGCCTGTTCGGCGAGATCTACTGTATCGTCAAAGACTACTATACCACCGTGGCCTAAGACGGCGCCAATCGCCGCGAAAGATTCATAATCTAAGGGTGTCTGCCATTGCTCTGGGGTTAAGTATGCCCCGAGCGGCCCGCCCACCTGAATGCTGTGCATGGGTCTGCCAGAGACAGTACCCTCGGCAAAGTCATTCAGCAACTGTTGTAAGCTGGTTCCAAAAGCCAGTTCAACCAGGCCGCCGCGATTGACATTACCGGCGATCTGGAAGGGTAAGGTACCTTTAGAGCGGCCCATGCCATAATCGGCATAAACCTTGGCACCGTCACTTAATATGTGTGGCACAGCGCCGAAGGACAGTACGTTGTTAACCACTGTTGGTTGGCCGAATAAGCCTTCGATAGCAGGCAGTGGTGGCTTGGATCTGACCAGACCACGTTTGCCCTCTAAGCTTTCTAGCAGTGACGTTTCTTCTCCGCAGATGTAAGCACCGGCACCTAAACGCACTTCCAGGTGGAAACTGCGATCGGAGCCGCAGAGGTTGTCACCTAAAAAGTTATTGGCGTAGGCATTGGCGATCGCCTCATTGAGAATGATATGTGCCTGCGGGTATTCAGAGCGCAAGTAGATGTAACCCTGAGTAGCGCCCACGGCTAGGGCGGCGATTGTCATGCCCTCGACCAGGCTCAGCGGATCGGCTTCCATTAACAGTCGATCGGCAAAAGTCCCAGAGTCGCCTTCATCGGCATTACAGACGATATACTTCTGTTGCGGCGGACAATTTAATACGGTCTGCCATTTAATACCTGTAGGGAATGCAGCACCGCCGCGGCCTCGCAGGCCAGAGTCTTTGATCTCGTCAACGATAGCCTGGGCACTGAGTTGTAGTGACTTGGCCAGCCCCTTAAAACCATCGTGTTTTATATAGTCATCTATATCAATAGGATCGATAACACCGGCGCGGGCGAAGCTTAAACGCTGCTGTTTTTTCAGGTAGGGAATCTCTTCGGTTAAACCTAAATACAACGGGTGCTGTTGAGCGCTTGGGGTATCGAAATTTGCATTGGCAAAATCGGCATCAAACAAACTATCGATATCTTCAGGTTGTACCGGGCCGAAGGCGATACGGCCATGATCTGTTTGTACTTCCAGTAGCGGTTCTAACCAGAACATACCGCGAGAGCCATTGCGCACTAGCTTGATATCGGTGCCAGTTCTGGCAGCGGCTATCGCCAGGTTAGTAGCCACTTGCTCACCGTCAAGTGACAGTGTTGTCGTATCTCTTGGCAAATATATAGTTGTTGTCATCTTTGACCTCCTATTGAATCTGCAGTGAAACAGTGTTTAAACCGTCCACTAGGCGATCAAATTTTTCAGGGCTGACTCTGCCGATAATATCGTCGTCAATACGGATGTTAGGGCCGCAAGCGCAGTTTCCTAAACAGTAAACAGGGTCTAAGGTAATGTTGCGATCGGCAGTGGTCTGGTGGTACTCAACCTGTAGAGTCTTCTTAGCGTGGCTTTCCAGCGCTCTGGCTCCACGGGCCTGGCAAGCTTCAGCGCGACAAACTTCAATTCTATGGCTACCACCTTTGCTGGTGTGGAAGTGTCTGTAAAAGCTGATCACACCGTGGATTTCTGCAGCTGTTTGCTTAAGCGCATCGCCAATGGTTGGAATAGCCTGTGCGGGAATATAGCCAAAAGTATGCTGTATTTCATGCAGAATGGGCAGTAAGGCGCCGGGTTTATCGATTAACTCTGCGATGATTTCTTGTATTTTTTCATTTGCTCGGGCGGATGTGGCATCCATAGACTCACCTAAAATATTATTATATGAAGTAAAGTGCATATTTATAGTTGTAATACGGGTTCTTATAGAGAGAAACTAACATTATCGGCTATATCATTAAATATGAAAAAAAGTGCATATTGTAATTATGGATAAGTTATTGGCGGTTTTTGTCTAAGTTTAGTCGGCATTATCTGTGTTATGGCTACACATTGGTTGTTAATAGCGCAGCTCTGTTATCTGCTCTGATTTGACTGAATATCATGGCTTTAACAAGTGTCGGTTGTGTTGGCTATGTTAGTGTTATGGAACAGCAAAACTTGCGTTATGGCAAAGATCGTCCATGCTTAAATAACTGACTATTAGTCGGTGGCTGGCGAGCAAATAGCAACAAGATCGACAGCTGTTTTTATTTAATTATAATTCAGACGTGAGAGCGCAATGGACCAGAAACCTAGAGAGCAGCAGTTAGCGGAACCCTTGGTCATGACTATGCTGATGACTCCTGAAATGGCTAACTTCAGTGGCAATGTACACGGCGGTTCGATATTAAAACTATTGGACCAAGTGGCTTATGCTTGCGCGGCGCATTATAGCCATCAATACACGGTGACCTTATCGGTTGATCAGGTGAAGTTCAAAAAGCCGGTGAAAGTGGGGGAGCTGGTGACATTTTATGCCCAGGTTAACTACGTTGGCCGCTCTACCATGGAAGTGGGAATCAAGGCGATAGCCGAAGATATACACGCCAAAAGCAGTCGTCATACTAATAGTTGCTACTTTACTATGGTGGCCGTGGGGGATGATGGTCGCCCGGTAACTATTCCTGAGTTGTTATTAGATAATCCAGTCTCCAAAGCGCGTTTTGTCGCCGCCAAGCTGCGGCGTCAATTACGCCAGGAGCACGATGCGACTATGCAGGCGATTGACTTAAAATGGACTGAGCAGTTAGATATTTTGACTGAGCAGGAAATTGATGATGCGCTAAATTCGGAGCTGCAAAAAGGGGGAGTGACAAGTTAAGGTCACTTGTTCGCTGTTTTAAGCTCATAAGTAAATGCAATCACTTCAGCGATGGCTCGGTACAGCGCCTCGGGGATCTCATCACCAATTTCCAGACGGATCAGTATCTCGAGTAATTCCGGGTTCTCGTGGATGTGCACATCGTTTTCACGAGCCAGTTCGATAATTTTTTCCGCTATTTGCCCATGCCCTTTTGCTACTACAGTAGGAACACCAGCCCCTTGTACATCGTAGTTTAGGGCAACTGCGGAATCGGGCCTTGAATTTTTATCTTCTCTGCTCATGTTCTGATGTCAATTATGCGCTTGTTAATTGGATTGTTAGCGGCAGCAGCAGCTTGTGATCCCTGAGTGCAGTGTAAGGTGTTTATTTCAAATCCCTGCTGATTTAGCTGTTGTCTGAAACTCGGCATAGCCCGCTCAATTTGGCGCACGGTGTTTAAGTTAGTGCACAGAAAAGTCGTAGAGATACTATTGTCGGTAGGGTTCAAGGCTACCTCTGCATCTACTTCTCCGTGTTCTGCTAAGTCGAAATGTAGTTTGACACTCCAAACTGAAATAAACTCTCCCTGCTCGTTGCGGTGTTTGCGCTGCTTAATCTCCATTTCGACGTTATCCAGTTTCTCGTTTTGTTGCACTGGAATGTCGACCTGAAAAGTGCGCTCGTTACTGATCTCACCTTTAGTGTGTTGCTGTTGCACATGGGTCAACTGACTGGCGGTAACCCTTGCCAGCATTCGGTCGGTCGTATTGAGTAACATGTCTTTCTGTTCAGCAGGTAACTGTTTTGCCATCTGTCTGAGTTTGGACAGGAAATTTTTCATATCCCCCTGATTGCCAGCGCCGTGGTTGAGTAGTTTACTCTCGGTGAATAGGCCACCGTGTTGCACGTTGCGTTTAATGGTGGCGCTGCTGGTATGGGCACCAGGCTTTACCCCAAACATCTGCATAATACTCAGGGCTATTTTATCCACAGGCGCATTGATGCTGGCAGATGAGTTGGCGATTTGCACTGATTGTGCCACCAACTGGTTAATGCCCTCGGCGATAGGTATCTGCACAGGCAATACCTGACGTAAGCTCTGCTCAACCACTTGCGCCTGCCGGGTACTCAACTGCGGAGCAACGGCCAGCGCCGCGCTCTGAGCGGGCTGTTGCCACTGAATGTTGGCCTGAGGGCCATTAGTCCGGGTTATCTGTACATTCTGTAGCGGCGGCAAATTGGCCGGCCCCTGCAGAGAAACTTGCTGCCCAGCGACAGATATTTTAATCGCAGTAGTCTGTGCCTGTAAGTTGTTTAGCTGCTGATTTTGCGGCGCCACTGTGGTTGAAGTGTTGGCAAGAGTGTTCGTTATGCTCACCGCGGCTTTGTCTGAGCTTATAGCCGTAGGCGCTGTGGAGGTGGCGATTGGATTTGTGCTTAAAGAGCTGGTCTGCAAAGGCGCGCCACTGGAGGGGGGAGCCTGTATAACAGGCCGGGAGATAGCGCCCAGTAGTGGGCTATTGGCAGCGGAGGCATGAGGCTGAGGGTTAGCTACTGTGGTACTTGTTAGTGTGCTATTAACTGCGGTGCTACTTGCAACGCTGCTACCAGTAATATTTGTTGGTGCACTGACTGGCCCAGTTGCAGTGCTTTGGGCAGTGTTTGGCGCTGTATGAGTTGCGACAGCTACAGTAGCGCTAGTTGTAGCTTGGCCTTGCTGGATCGAGTTGCTAGTAACAGTAGTGTTGACAGCAGTTGCTGTTGGGCTGGTTAATGGGCCTGGCGGTAAGCTATTGTTGCCGACGCTTGCTGTAACAGAGGCCGCTGCAGGCCCGCTGGCAGCGACTGTGGATACTCCCGTGCTTGAAGCTAATGGGCTGCTTGGCCCGGAGCTGGTAGCAAGCGCGGCTTGATTAGTAGCGCTGTTGGTAACAGCATTAGTAGAGCTGTTGGCAACAGTCGCCTGGCTGGTGGCACTTTGTTTGGCTCCAGTTACAGTGGCTGTCGCCGGTAATGTGCCGGGTTGGGTGGCGGCAGAAGGAGCTTGTGGTTGAGAAGCTGTTTGAGCACTGGGGTTAGCTTGAGCCGCTATCAAGGGCTGATTAGTTGTTGTAGTTGATATTGAAGCAGGAGTCGCGGTGGTTGCGGCAGTGTTTACAGAGCCAGTAGTAGCGCCCGGGCTAATCACCGGTTTGCTAGCGGCACTGGCCAAAGTAGCAGAAGCGGGATTGTTATTTGGTGCAGTACTTTGGTTGGCCGTCTGGTTATTAGGGGTGCCAGGGGTTTGCAACACACTGGCTGTTGAGACCTGAGCGCTGCTATTGGTGCGGGTTGTTGCCGGCGCAGTGTTAGGGTTCGCGACAGCCGAATTGTTTGCACCGGTATTGGTTAATACTTGATTGACAACTCTGGCGCTTAACGTTTCACCTTTGGGCAGTGCTTGCTCGATAATGTTCAGCGCTGCTCCACTGGCGTTAATCGTCACAGGGACTTTAAGCGTGACACTGCTGGGATTGGCCTGCGCAGAAGGTGTTTTAATGTTGTTGGCCAGTAATGGGCTCAAGTTGTTAGCAGCCAGTTTCGCCGCTAAAGCTGCGCTGGTGGCACTGGCAGATTGCTCAGAGCTCGTGGTTTTAACTGCGTTTTGTGCATTGGATTGTGCTGCTACTGGTGTCTGTGTGGCTGTTCGATCATTCGCCGCAGCCGTATTTGCTGCAGTAGCAGAGCTGCTTGTCGGATTGCTATTGGCTTGTTTCGCCGCGTTGTCGCCACTGGCAATGAGGCTTAATTGAATTTGACCGCTGGCAGATCTCTGCAGGCTGACGGTGCTACCCTTTTCAGGCACTGACCCGGAAAATTTAGCCGATATTTGCAGCAGTGATTTATTGATTTCCAGCTTCACTCTGTGGGAATCCTGGCGTGCCTGTTCCGGTGAGACTTGGGTGATTTTTGCTGTTACTGTTTTGCCTACTGGCAGTGCCGACTCGATCGCTTTGCTGGGGCTGGATGTTTTATTGTCTAAGATCTTTATCTGTGCAATTGCCGGAGCATCCATCATTCACACCTCAGTCTCAATGCCGATCGCACCCGCTTGAAAAATACTACTGACGCCAAACAAAATTGAGTTAAATAGTGAAGTTGCAGCTGAGCTAGCCAGTTCAGCCGAGGTGATCGCGCGTAGTAGATATCAGACATGTTGCGTACTCCTCTTAGATCTGGCTAATTTTCTCGCGGACACTGCCAATACTTGCGCTAACAAAATCCTCTCTTTAGCTATCGGCAAGTGCTAAAGATATTGTAGCAAAATTTAGCCTGCAGGCATTGCACAATTATTTCTGCTCGTCTGTTGGCTTTAGTCTTGACCTTAACCGCGCAACAGCGAGTAACCCTGCTGTGCTGCCAGAGCTGTGTTCGATGATTTCAGAGGCAGGCTTCGAAATTGCAGGGGCTTGTTTAAGGTACAGCCTGATAATTACGTTGCCTTAAAAAGCAACTCATCCAGAATGCAAAAAAAAGCCGTCGGCTATGCCTTTATTTAATATGAATACAGAACAATTGTCGGTGGGAATATTGATGTTTACTGGTACAATGCCAGCCAAATATCGAAATACATCGCGCGGGGTGGGAAGTGGCAGCACTGCTGTTAGAGGTTGAAGATTTATTTTGTGAGCGGGATGATAAAGTGTTGTTTGAAAATTTATCTTTTCAATTGCAACACGGACAGATTTTACATCTCGGCGGCAGCAATGGCAGCGGTAAAACTTCACTGTTACGAATCCTCTGTGGCTTATACCATGATTTTGAAGGCCAAATTAAATATAGCGGACAGCAGCTTGCTGATGAGTTGGAGAGCTACCACAGTTCTCTGTTGTACTTTGGTCATCAGGTCAGCGTCAAACTGGGGCTGACGGCGCTGGAAAATTTAACCTGGTACGCTCGTATTCAACCGCAACTAGATTCCGCTTTGATTTCTACAGCTCTGAATGAGGTGGGATTGGCAGGATATGAGCAGGTTCTGTGTCAAAACTTATCAGCGGGTCAGAGGCGGCGGGTTAATTTAGCGCGTTTGTATATGCAAAAAAGTAGCGCGATAGGGGGTTCGCTATGGATATTGGATGAACCTTTCACTGCTATTGATAAGCAGGGGGTGGAAGCGCTAGAACAGCATATCAGTGCCTTTGCGGCCAGTGGCGGTACTGTGATTTTAACAACCCATCAGCAACTAGCGTTGAATTCGCAAATTCAGCGGCTAAATCTGGATGATTGGGGAACTAGATGAGTTTTTACTCTCTAACAAAGAACACCTCTGTTGGCAATTTAACGATAATTAGCTAGTGGCTAGGTGATAATAATAAATTTGATGTATTAACTATGATGAGAGTGTTCTGGGCTGAGCTCAGTAGAGATTTGTTAATTGCCTTCAGGCACAAAGGGGATTTTTTAAACCCACTGATTTTCTTTTTAATGGTTGCTGTGCTGTTCCCATTGGGAGTGAGCCCTGCCGCGGATTTTCTGGCGCAAATTGCCCCCGGAGTCCTCTGGGTGTCTGCACTGTTGGCGACCTTGCTCTCTCTGGATAATTTATTCAAATCCGATTATGACGACGGCACTCTGGAACAGTTACTATTGAGTCCTGAATCTACATACATGATTTCTCTGGCTAAGGCCTGCGCCCACTGGATTACTACAGGTTTACCGCTGGCGTTGATGGCTCCACTGTTGGCTATTATGTTGTTTTTACCCACGCAGGCAATCGCCACATTAGTAATCAGTTTGCTGATCGGCACTGCCACTTTAAGCTTAGTGGGAGCCATTGCCTCAGCACTGACCGTGGGCCTGAAAAAAGGTGGGGTATTGATATCTCTTTTAGTGATACCTCTGTATATTCCGGTGTTGATTTTTGGTGCCAGTGCGGTGCAAAGTGCCGTGGACGGGCAGCCAGTGACAGCGTATTTGGCGATATTAGGCTCAATGTTTGCGCTGAGTTTAGTCTTAGCACCTTTTGCAATAGCCGCCTCTTTAAGAGTATCAGTGAGTAGTTGATGAATATGCCAAAAAAACAGTTAATGCCCAAATGGTTCTATCAAATGGCATCGCCAAAATGGTGTTATAAAATTACCGG
>MAAB01001430.1_pt1 | contig 22776 bp, 18 predicted proteins | sample 1115991 | NCBI WGS metagenome assembly MAAB01 (sample SAMN04961124, study PRJNA320927) | seawater metagenome | isolation source: sample BD02T18 sea water enriched with oil for 18 days | place: USA:Gulf of Mexico | collected 2013-07-27
TTTCCGTCTTCTACTACCATAGCGTAGCGTTGTGAGCGTATCCCCCCAAAGGCCGCTGTGTTCATCTCAAGGCCTACAGCTTGGCTAAACGATGCGTCGCCATCGGCTAACATCATAATATTTTCAGCGTTTTGGCTTTTCCCCCAAGCGTTCATCACAAAGGCGTCGTTCACTGCTAGGCAAATAATGCTGTCTACTCCCTGAGCCTTGAATTGATCAAAATTGACCACGTAGCCGGGTAAGTGGGTGTTTGAGCAGGTAGGGGTAAACGCTCCGGGTACCGCAAATAAAACCACTTTTTTACCACTGAATAATTGTTCTGTGGTGAGGGTTTTTGGGCCTTCATCGGTCATCTGTTGCAAGCTTGCTGAAGGAAGTGAGTCGCCGATTTTTATCATGATTTAGGTCTTTTTAGTCATAGAGTTGGGTAGAAATTTCTCAAACTCATCAATTGACGTGAGTTATAAGCTGCTCTACTTAAAACTATTTACCATATTTAATCCAGTGGATATGCATCAAGCTATGAAGCAGGGCTGGTTTCCCCGTGAATATATGGGGTTAATTTTATTTTTTTAAAAGGCTCGGAAAGGATGTTTAGTGTTAAAGGTCTTGGTATTAAGCAGGATCGTCCAATACAAGCAATGCAAAATCACCAAGCTGTGACGTCATATGGACCACTAAAAATTGCTTAGCAGATTCAATTAAATTAGCCGTGTCTTTAGATGAATAGGGCACGGACCGATCTAAATCACCATAATTTTCGTGCATATCTTCTAGTAATTGTCCTAATAGAATATTTAAAAATTCACCTAATACATCTTGAGCTAATTTGATATTAATGTCTTCTGGTTCCATGTCTATAAACGCGCAGGCAATATTGAGTAAACAACTTTCACTGCACGCTAAGGCGACTCTTATATTTTGTTGTGTATGAATTAATATGTGAGAGGTGTGCTCAAAGGAGATGTCTTGCCTACTAGAGTCAATTAAATTTCTTACATGACATTTAGATTGAAGGACTCTCATAAAAAGTGAATTACAAATATCTATAGTGTTAGAGAGTATAGATTTCAAAGGGTGTTGTGCCACCGTTGTTTGTAGGTGCAATAAAGCGTCGGTGCAATCCCGCTGATGAAGTTGTAATTGTGTCGTTAAGTTAGTTGGGCTTAATAAATTTCGATTAACCAGTATTTCACCAATACGCAGGTTTCTGGTCTTTTGAATTTTTAAAAGGGTGTTTAATTGCACTGGGGTGATTAACCCCATATCTACAGCTATATCTCCAAAGCAATTGTTTTGACTGAGTTGTAGCCGATTGATGTCCTTAACTTGCAAGGCATCTAACATGTTTTCTTCTATAGCCAGCTGACCTAATAATACATGATTGGCGTGTTGTACCTGTAGGGCCATTAAAAATTGTGGGCGACTAATAATTCCTTTGTTAATAAGGAATTGACCAAAAAAATTAGCTTGCATGGTGTAGACCTTATTCTGTAACAGGCATGAGAATAATTTGTCCCTGCCCGTAACCTTTAACACTGACCATGAAGTCCAATCGCTTTTCAGTGTTGCTAGTACTTAATTTATCAAGTCTATCAAAAGGTTTTGGAATCATGTGCACGCCTTTTAAATCAAGCTCTTGTTCGGTGTTGGGGTCATAAAATAATGCACTGATCATTTTCAATAAACGTTTATTATTATCAAGTAATTTTTTATCCAGTGATTTACGTTTAATCGCATCAGTGACCGTATTATCTGGAGCATTGTCAAATGCACAGCCTAATATGACGGCTGCGCGAATATCTAAGATACATAATGCTTTTATCACGTCGCTTTGTTTGTCGGTGAAAAGCGCCATCAGGTAGGGCAAGTGTTTATAATCAATGTTGCTTCTTTCTGCTTTAGTAACCTCTACCGTTTTAAGGGTGAAACCATCGAGTATTTTTCGTAAAGAGGGGATGTTTGGCAGCTTTAAGTCATAGTTTGTATCGTCTTGGGTTTGATCGTGATCGGTTAGCAGCGCCTCGCCTTCAAATGAGCCTTGAACGATGGGCAATATTACCTTTTGAAACTTAACAAGGTCAAAGGGCTTATGAAGTACAAATATAGCACCGGCTTCTCGGGCCTCTAACACTTTTTTGGGATTGGTTTCAGCGGTTACTAAGCCTACTTTAATGTCCAGCATTTGAGACTGAACTTCTTTTAGTAGCTCTAGTCCGTTCATATTGGGCATGTGCCAGTCGGTAATAACCAAATCAGGCTCCCAGTCACGAATAACCTCAAGTGCCTGTAAACCATCTCCTGCTACCTTAAACTCATTATTTTGATAGCCCGCCTTCTCTAAGGATCTCCTTACTATGGTTTGCATGGCAGCACTATCATCTACGATCAAAAACTTCATTTTGGTAAAACCGCTTACATGGACTTAAATTAAGTATAGAAGCTAAAATCATAAGGGGTAATATTCACTTGAAAGCGCATATCCCGTGACGACAGAGCACATGGTGATCATGGAGCTTGCGACCGTACTGATTATTATTGTATTTATCAGTGTTGTGGTGTGGCGTGACAAAAACAGCCTAATTATTGAATTAACCCTGATAAATGAAGGGTTACTGCTCCAAATTGGTGCGCTCGAAGCTCAAATTAAGGAGCATACACAAGCCGAATCTGTAATATCCAGCGGGTTTGATGAAATTTCAAAGGATATAGATCAAGGCCTAAGCCAGTCCATAGACGAAAACCTAGAAAGCTGGATGGAAATGGAATATATGCTGAAGAAGCAGGATGCTTTAGTTGAAGACTTGCAGGCTAAACTTGATTCGCCTTTTGAATTGGATAAACCCTATCTTGAAAAAGAACTAAAAACCTTAAAGAAATCCTTAGAGAAATCACAGCGTACAACACTGATTCAAAAAAATGAAATAACCACGGCTAAGCGCAACTTAAAAAGCTTGAGGGAAAAGGTGCGAGATCTATCCAAGAAAGTACTGAGTATGAGCAGCTTAGAGATAAGAGAAAAGCGCTTATTACGAGACAAGGTGAAGCTTAAAGAAAAGTTTGACGAAGTAAAAAGCAAGTATGAAAGCAAACTGGTATCAAATAAAAAATTAGAACTTGAGCTACGCACGAGCTTTAGGGCTGAAGAGGTTCAAGCCATAAAGGACGAGCTAAAAACCAGTGAAGAAGCCTTGTCGCGTGCCATGAGTGAAAAACAATTTATTGAACAAGAATATTTGTCGCTAGACAAAAACTCGTTAAGCCATCAAGAATTGACAATGGAATTGGAGCGAGCCACAAGAGAAATAAAGCTGTTAGAAAGTGCCGTGGTGGATATGGATAGGGAAGCTCAAAAATAATGAAAAAAGTAACTTCCAAACAGCCAGAGAAATCCATGGCGTCCATTCCTATGTTATCAACGGTAGTATCAAGGTTACTTGCTTTAAACTCTAACGATGAAGATTACTTTGAACAGGTATTAAGCCTTTCTCAAGAAGATCCAGGCTTTGCCGTACACTTAATTAAAATGAGCAATAGTGTAACTCTTGCTAGTGTAGAGCCTATAGTGAGTCTGAGAGATGCGGTAGTGCGCTTAGGTACACGTAATATATCCAGCCTTATTACGTCGTTGGCATTACTGAGAGTGTTTGAACCAAGTTGTCTAAAGGTAAAGGAATTATGGCTGCATGCTATTCAAGTAGCCATCACGGCGAGGGTTATCGCTTGTACCACAACAGCCTTTAATGTTAACCCTGAACACGCTTATTTATGCGGTTTACTGCATGATATAGGCCGATTTTCACAGGTAAGTGGTGGTAATAAAAAGAATAAATTAGACAGCGACACAGGCAATAGCATTGAGAAAGACGATGCTTTTGTTCATGCATCGCTAGGGGCGCGCATTTGCCAAGCTTGGGCGTTGCCCGACATATTATGCCAAGTGGTTGAGTTTCATCACGACTATGAATTATCTAATGATCTTCAGCTCCAGCCTAAAACTCTGCATCTTATTAAAATCACACAGCAAGCTAATTTATTCAGCACTTTTATCAGCGAACTTGATATACCAGAGCCAGACACCTTTAACGAGGATCTATCGGAACAAATAGAACAGGTTTGCAGCCCGCTCATTCAACCCGCTCCAGTAGACGCTAATCAGCTAGAGATGCTGATGATGCCTATCTTGGAGGAAGCCCAATCGGTTGCTAAAGGCATGGGGATAGGGTGATGGACAGCGCAGCGTAAAGCGTATTAAAGCTTAAAAACCGACTGTGCATTTTCATATAAAAAGCAATTTAGGGTTTCTTGCTTTAACTGTAATTCATCCAACTGCTGCATGATCGTGATGGGCAATAACATGGGAAAGTTTGAGCCATACATTACTTTCTTTGAGCCATCTTTTTTCATGTATTCAATAAGCTCTATAGGGTAACGCTTAGGTAAATAGGCGCTGGTATCAATGTAGACATTAGGGAATTTTCGAGCGTAGGCGATCATCTCGGTTTGCCAAGGGGCGCCTATATGGCCACATACAATCTTAAGTTCTGGGAAATCTAGGGCAATGCGTTCTATGTGTGATGGTGCACCAGTACTGGATGTACATAGGGGGCCGGTAAGACCAACTTGTAAACATACTGGGATATCTAACAACACACATTCGGCTAAAAGCGGATAATACAATGGGTCGCTACAAGGTTTTTCCCAGAGCCATTGCACAATACGTAAACCTTTAAATCCATGTTCAGTGACATAGTGGCGCAGTGTCTTTATGGCGGCTACCGGGTCACGTATATCAGCTGAAGCAAGGCCTACAAAAAGATCAGGGTATTGATCGATATAACTCTTCACTTCTTCGTTGCTGATTAAATCCCCCTGAGGGCCGTACCAGGCGGCTATTAACGCTTTACTTACCCTAGCGCTTTGCATTGCCGCCGCGGTAGCACTGAGAGGGATCTCTAGCTCAGAGGTGCTCTGGTTGATCCAGCGTTTTAATGAGTCAAAACAAGGATGGTTTATAAATCGATTGGTAGGGTGCTGTGCCCAAACGTCTATGATCACGGTTATTGCCTTTTTAATTTTGACAACTACATTGTCATAATGGCAATGCCATTGTCAAATATGTTGTTTTGGGTAAAATGCTGTACCAAAATTAACGGGACTCAGGAAATGACAGTATCTAATCCAACGCCTAAGGGGCAAGTGCTGCAGGACGTGGTGGCAGGCATTACGGGTTGCCAGCAGAGTTTGCAGCGCCAAGGTCAAAAACTGGGTTCGGTGAGTAAACAAGGCAATGCATTTTGGGGGGTATTAAAATTACTGCATGAACACGGGTCAATGACCGTACCAAAAATTGCAGAATTGAGAAAAGTGAGTCGGCAGCGTATTCAAGTCATGGTGGATGATTATGCCGCTCAAGGGTACCTGAGTTTTAAAGTGAACCCCTCACACAAGCGCTCCCAATTAGTAGAGTTAACGAACTTGGGTAAGGCAGAGTTTAGTACGCTGTCTGTGAGTATTTATGCACTGGTGGAGCTGGCGGCTGAACAATTTAGTCAAGATGAATTGGCTACCACGGTCAGTGTATTGAAAAAACTGCAGGGACTTCTTGATGACGACCGCGTTAACTAGGCTGCTGGTGTGGTTGTGGAGTAAATAAACAGCATATGTGAGCACTTGCTTGAATAAAGCCAAGTAGCGGACTTTAATTAAGACATAGTGCGCCTTGCTTGGGTTGAATGATTGGGCCCAGCAGTTGAGGAAATATGAAGTTATTACCTTTGCTTATCGTCTTCACGCTTGTTTTATCCATATCGGTTCATGCCGCCCCCCAGCACTTAACCTTTGGTGTTATGAATGCTCATCCCTTTGTTATGCTTAAAGACGGTCAAATAGATTCGGCTGATCCTGGTATCTTTATAGAATATTTACAAATGGTGGCAAAACGCACGGGTATAACCATAGATTACAAAATGTGCCCCCCGAAGCGTTGTTTTATCATGCTGGGAAAGGGCAAGTTGCATGGCATGCCCATAGGTAGTTACAGTACGGAGCGCCACAATAAATACGCGGCTTACCCCATGAAAGACGGAAGGGTGGATGTGAGCCGTAAAACCGTAGAGGGTCAGTACAGTTTATACACATTGAAAAATTCAAGTATAAGCTGGGACGGTAAAACATTACGCGGTGTGCATAAACCCATCGGAGTGAATTTAGGCTACTCCATCACCCATTTTTTTAAGAGCCGCAATATTGCCTTAGTAGAAAATGGCAGTGCCCGAGCCTGCATGGAAATGTTGGTATTGGGTCGAGTGTCTGGAGTGGCGACTTTTCCAGTGGTGGGAGACAATATCGTGGCCAGTCACAAAAAATTTGAATCCATAATTAGAACGCCCTTGCCGTTGATTACCAAAGCCTATTATTTACTTTTATCCCATCAATTTGTGGATGCCAATACACAATTAGCCAATGAACTCTGGCAGGCGGCTGCTAACATAGGGAAAGAAGGGAAATACGGTGAGTTGCTAAAAAAATATATAAAGTAAGGGTTGGACTGGACGGCCTAAATAGACCGCCCAATATAATTACATCTGTGACTGCAAGTAATTTTGTAAACCAATTTTGTCGATTAACCCCAATTGTTTCTCAAGCCAGTAGGCGTGATCTTCTTCGGTGTCTTCCAGCTGTGTTACTAACATCGCGCGAGTTTCAAAGTCCTGTTCAATCTCACATAAGGCAATGGCTGCCTTTAGGTTTTTCACTACTGAGTATTCAATATTTAAATCACTTTGTAGCATTTCAGGAACAGTGCTGCCCACGTCCAATGCATCACGTTTTGCAAGATTTGGTTTGCCTTCTAAAAACAAAATACGTTTGATCATAAGATCCGCATGACCGGTTTCGTCTTCCATTTCATGGCCAATGCGTTCAAACAGTTTGCTTAAACCCCAATCTTCATACATCCTTGAATGAATGAAGTACTGATCCATGGCGGTTAATTCACCCGCTAATAAATCATTAAGAGTATCAATTACTTTTTGGCTGCCTTTCATATGATTCTCCTTTATACACTCATCATGGTTTGTAGATAGTTTTCGATGGAGATATTTTTAATGAGTGCTTGTTGAGTTTCAATCCAGTCAAAATGATCTTCTTCAGACTCCAGGATACCTGCCAACAAATCGCGGCTCACATAATCGCTGGCACTTTCACAATACGTGATAGTGGTGCGCAAATCGTCTAGCGTCAGAGTTTGTAGGTTTAAGTCACACTGCAACATCTCTTCAGTGTTTTCACCAATTTGAAGCTTCCCTAATTTTTGAAGGTTAGGAATGCCTTCTAAAAAGAGTACACGCTCAATTATTTTGTCGGCGTGTTTCATATCTTTAATAGACTTTTTATACTCTTGTTTATCAAGAGCCTCTAAACCCCAATGTTTAAACATACGAGCATGAAGGAAATACTGATTAATAGCGACCAGCTCATTTCCTAAACACTTATTGAGCAACTCAATGACTTTTTTATCACCCTGCATGTGAATTCCTTCGTTTTATAAATTTTACGCAGGGTATCGTCAAAATATTCAATAAACAATGAATTTTGATTAATTCAATAAACAAAGTAATGCAATAAAAATCATTCTTATTTAGTGGCGGTTTTAGTGGGTTTAATGAGACGTGTTTGCAAGTGTGGCGCACTACTGCATGCAATCGGTAACGATATTTTTCCAAGAAAAATTTTATATTTTATTTTTCTTGTGATTTTTATCCGTACTAGGTTGCCGTATGTTTTTCTTAGCCACTGAGTGTATAGTTAATTGATAATGATTATTACTAACGCCTAAGTTAGAATGGGCCCATATTTTTAACGTATTTTATTAGGTGTTGCATGTCTGCATTGATTTTTTGGGGCGCTATTTTATTTACGCTTGCGTTGTTTTTTTATTCGCTGGGTATTTGGAGTGATTTTTTTGGTAAGCAGTTAAAACGCTGGCATTTAGCGATGTTTTCTTTGGGGGTGATTACTGACAGTTTAGGCACATTGTGTATGTATTTACATGTGGGTCACCTCATTTTTACTGCGCACTCAATTTCAGGGTTTTTAGGTTTAGCCTTAATGGTATTTCATTCTGTTTGGGCATTTTTTGTATTGGCAAATAATAACGCTAAACGACAGTTTGTATTTCATCGATTTAGTGTTGCCGTGTGGTTTTTTTGGTTGCTGTCTTATGTGTCGGGTGTGTACTTAGGGCTAAACAGCGAACACATTGTTTGAAGCATAAAAAAACGGCCCGAAGGCCGTTTTTTTATGCCCATGGATGGACGGTCAGGATTTTGTTCCCGACAAATCCTAAGTACCTGCATCCATGTAGGCAATAACGTAATGCCAAGGATGGCAAAGAGCGTTGATTTACCCAACGCTTAACCGTTAGTCTTCATAAGACTCAATGGCCGGGCAAGAACATATTAAGTTTCTGTCGCCATATACGTCATCAATACGGTTTACAGTTGGCCAAAATTTATGTGTGTAAATAGAGGGCACTGGGAAGGCCGCTTGTTCGCGGCTATAAGGACGATCCCACTCTCCTGCAATGTCTTTCTGGGTGTGTGGCGCGTGCTTAAGTGGGTTGTTCTCTTCGTCTAATTCGCCAGACTTAACCGCGTTCACTTCAGCTTTAATGCACACCATAGCCTGCACAAAACGATCAAGTTCTACTTTAGACTCGGACTCGGTAGGCTCTATCATGAATGTACCCGGAACAGGGAAGCTCATAGTGGGAGAGTGGAAACCGTAATCCATTAAGCGTTTGGCAATGTCTACTTCGGTAATGCCTGTTTCGGCTTTAATCGGGCGTAAATCCACGATACATTCGTGGGCAACACGACCGTTTTGACCTGAGTACAAAATTGGGTAATGCTCGCCCAGTTTGCTCGCCAAGTAATTACCGTTTAAAAGTGCCATCTGGGTAGACTGACGTAAACCTTTTGCGCCTAGCAGGCGAATGTATAAGTAAGAGATAGGTAAGATTGATGCACTGCCGAAAGGTGCGGCACTTACGGCACTTTGACCTTTAGACTCATCATCAATTTCACGCACGCTGTGATTGGCAACAAAAGGCGCTAAGTGTTTAGCAACACCAATTGGACCCATGCCTGGACCACCGCCACCGTGTGGGATAGCAAAGGTCTTATGCAGGTTCATGTGACTTACATCCGCACCTAGGTAGGCCGGTGAGGTAAGGCCCACTTGTGCGTTTAAGTTGGCGCCATCCATATACACTTGGCCGCCGTTGTCATGAATCATTTGGCAAATTTCTTTGGCGCCTGCTTCATAAATACCGTGGGTTGATGGGTAAGTCATCATTAAGCACGATAAGCTGTCTTTTAGCTCTTCTGCTTTCGCTTTTAAGTCGTCAAAGTCTACGTTGCCTTGCTCATCACACTTAGTCACGACCACTCGCATACCGGCCATTTGGGCAGATGCAGGGTTAGTACCGTGGGCAGAGCGTGGAATTAAGCATATGTTTCTGTGACCTTCGCCGCGGCCTTCGTGGTAATGACGAATGGCCATTAAGCCTGCGTATTCACCTTGAGCGCCGGAGTTAGGCTGCATACATATGGCATCAAAACCGGTGATGTCACGTAGTAAATGATCGAACTCATTGAGCATTTTTTCATAACCCAGAGTCTGGCTTTTAGGGGCAAACGGATGCAGACCGCCAATTTCGGGCCAGGTTACAGGAATCATTTGGGTGGTGGCGTTTAGCTTCATGGTGCACGACCCCAGCGAGATCATGCTGTGGTTCATGGCTAAATCTTTGTTTTCTAGGCGTTTCATGTAGCGCAGCATTTCGTGTTCAGTATGGTAGCTGTTGAACACAGGGTGATTTAGAAAGTCGCTGGTGCGTTTTAGATGTTCAGGAATAGAGCTTTCTACTTCGTCATCTAACATATCAATGTCTAGGTTTTCAGTGTTGGCTGCAAGGCCAGTAATCACTTCAAACAATACTTTAATGTCCGCGCGCGTGGTGGTTTCACTGATGCTAAAGCCGATGATGTTATCTACATCTAACTGACTTTGAGTACGCAGGTTAATACGTGCTTTTTCGGCACGAGCTAGTACAGCTTCTTTGTCAGGGACTTCAATTGTTAGAGTATCAAAGGCGCTTTGGTTCACCACCACTAAGCCTTCGATAACAGCATCTGTTAATGCCGCCGCCATAATTTCGGTAAAACGGTGAATACGATTAGCAATACGCGTGATGCCTTCTTTACCGTGATAAACCGTGTAAAAGGCCGCTAGGTTTGACAATAAAACCTGTGCAGTACAAATGTTTGACGTGGCTTTTTCGCGGCGTATATGTTGTTCACGGGTTTGTAGTGCCATACGTAGCGCACGGTTGCCTGAAGCATCAATACTCACACCAATTAAACGGCCCGGCATGGCGCGCTTGTGTGCGTCTTTTGTGGCAAAGAATGCCGCGTGTGGACCACCAAAACCCATGGGAACACCAAAACGTTGGCTGTTGCCCACGGCTACGTCTGCACCCAGTTCTCCAGGAGACTTTAACAGTGCCAGTGCCATTAAATCAGTGGCCACGGCGCTTAATGCATTTTGTTCGTGTAACACTTTAATAATTTCTTCAAGGTCCGTGACAGTGCCGTCAACAGCAGGGTACTGAAATAACGCCCCAAAACATTCTACATTTAACGCGTCTACCGCGGGGCCAATTTTTAAGTCCCAGCCAAAACCTTCGGCGCGTGTTTTTAATACGTCGATGGTTTGTGGTAACACGTTTTCATCAATAAAAAAGGTGTTACTTTTATTTTTACGTACCACACGCTTAATTAACGCCATGGCTTCAGCGGCAGCAGTCGCTTCATCTAACAGGGATGCATTGGCCAGTTCCATACCGGTCATGTCCATAACCATGTGCTGGTAGTTAAGAATAGATTCTAAACGACCCTGAGCAATCTCTGGCTGGTAAGGGGTGTAGGCGGTGTACCAGCCTGGATTTTCTAACACATTACGTAAAATCACGTTAGGCAACGTAGTGTCGTGGTAGCCCATACCAATGTAGCTAGTGAAAACCTGGTTCTCACTGGCCATGGCTTTAAGGTTGGCTAAAGCTTCACGCTCTGGAATGGCGTCGCCCATTTTTAAAAAAGGGTCGCGTAAGCTGGATTCAGGCACAATTTGCGCAGTTAAATCATCAAGGGAGGTGGCTCCCACCGCTTCAAGCAAAGCCGCTACATCGGATGGATTGGTATTTAGGTGACGTGATATAAATTCGTCACGATTTTCCAGTTCTGAAAGTGAAGCTTTGCTCATTTGACCGCCTTTATAAAGGGTTCTGGTACCTAATGCAGTGCACAACCAAGTGGGGTCGCGACTCACTAAGACTAGTATAGGATTGCAAATTTTAGGGCGCGAATTATAGCAAGCGGCTTGGGGGCTGTCAGGGAGTTTCACGCATTTGAGAGTTATTGGAGGGGGTGGGTGAATAAGGCTCAAGTGGGGGTGAATACGGTGCATTTAGTGGTGGTATTATGGCCAGATATCACAACATTTGAGTAATTGTGTGGGGTTGTAGGAAGCCACCCCGTGGCTGATCTCTCATTAAGCTCGTATTTAGTGCATTAGCTCAATAGCCTGCAGGGTGCCTTTCATCTTATCTGCTTGTGTATTGGTTGCATCAGGCCAGTAAAAAATACACCGGCCACGCAGAATCCCGTCTGCAAAGTCCGGTGTATCTTTTACTGGCCTGCGTTTAATTGGGTTTTGGCGGCTGACCAAAAGTACACTAGTTGATATGTGGAGCTATTCCAAATAATAACGAAAGATATTGGAATGTGTGCTTTAAAAACAAGGGTGTAGAAAAGCGGAATGACTCCAGGTATGAGCGTTGCCGTATATTAACGGAATTGGTGCTTGGGCTGGTAATGCAAAGCAGCGTGTGGGTAACTTACTTAGTCTTTATAAAGCAAAGAGTTACGGTTGATTCGGGCTGTGTTAGGGTTGGGCAACTAAAAAAATAACTGGACTGGATAGTGTTATCTGGAATCGTTCCAGTTAATAACAATGTTAAATTCTTATGCCCTATAAATTGCTAGCAATATCAGCTTTATGTTCTATTTTTCATGTTTTTATAGCAGGAGCTTCGTCATGGGGCTTTGTTAATGAAGAAAGTAAGAGTGGGATTACCTACTATTTTCTTTATGGTGTGGTAGAGCTAATGGGGAATAAGTTGGGTATCGAAGAAGGTTATTCTCTACTTTTAATAATATTAGTTTTGTGTTTTCAGTATTTTTTAATAGCTAAGCTATTTCAAGTTTTACTGCGTCACATGAGAAAACGAATTTAACAAGGCGCTGGTGTTGCCCCTTCGGGGCTGGGACGCTTCGCGCCCACAGCTTGGCGTTGAAGTCCCAGTAAAACTAAAAACTAATTATTACTGCCCACAAATCAACCCGATATTTAGAAAACCAAAAGGACCTTACAGCCACAAAAAAGGGCGTAATGCGCCCTTAATTTTAACACTGTAAAGTCTAAAGCTTATTCACACTCAGCTTGGTATTCTTCGGCCGTTAATAAAGCTTCGTATTCGCTTGCTTCACTTAACTTAACTTTAAAGAACCATGCGCCATCGTATGGCTCTTCGTTGGCTTGCTCTGGAGAGTCAATCAAGTCTTCGTTGATTTCAATAATTTCACCGGAAACAGGGGCGTAAATATCAGACGCCGCTTTTACAGATTCAACAACCGCAATAGAATCTTCTTTATTTACTTCAGTGCCCACTTCAGGCAACTCAATAAAAACGATGTCGCCAAGTGATTCTTGTGCGAAGTCGGTGATGCCTACTGTTACTACGCCATTACCTTCGTCGCGGATCCACTCGTGAGAAGCGATGTATTTTAGGTTAGCGGGTACTTGAGCCATTTTAATTTCCTTTATCTTTTCCCCTTTCTATAAAACTGGGGCTAAATATTTGAGTGTTTAAACTGTGCTGAGGTCAGTTGGTTGCTTTACAGGTGAATGTTATTGGCAAGGATGCCAATTCAAGCCTACATGGACGTATCCACGGCGCTTCACATGTAAAATGGCCAGCTGGCTCCTGTTAATTATTTGTAAACTTTTTCGCCATTACGCACAAATGGCATACTCACAACACGAACCGGTACTGCTTTGCCACGCATATCAACTGCACATTCAGTACCAGCATCGGCTGGAATACGAGCCATGGCGATAGACTGCTGTAACGTGGGGCTAAAGGTTCCAGAGGTAATTTCCCCCTGTTTGTCGCTGGCAGTGAAAATGATTTTTTGGTGGCTGCGCATAACGCCCCGTGTTTCTAACACTAGGCCAACCATTTTGTATTCAATACCTGCGGCTTTTTCTTCAATTAAAGCTGCTTTACCAATAAAGTCACGTTCGTCTTTAAGCGCAAGGGTCCAGCCCATGTTAGCTTGCCATGGAGAAATCGTTTCATCCATGTCATTGCCGTATAAATTCATACCCGCTTCTAGACGTAACGTGTCACGTGCACCTAGGCCAGCAGGTTTGACACCGGCTTCTAGCAAGTTATTCCAAACGGAAGCTACTTGCTCGGCTGGAATCATAATCTCTAGACCGTCTTCACCGGTATAGCCCGTGCGGCCAATGAACCAGCCTTCGCTAGGCAGGCCTTGGAAAATAGACAGGCTTTCAATAACCGTTTTAGCATTAGCTGATACTGCGGTTTTGGCCTTTTCAATCGCGTTTGGACCTTGTACCGCAATCATGGCTAAATCAGGTTGCTCAGTAAGCGACACATCAAACTTGGCCGATTGTTTATCCATCCAGGCCAGGTCTTTATCGCGCGTGGCGCAGTTCACCACCACACGATAGCCGCCCAGTGCATCGGCGCGGTATACGATTAGGTCGTCTATGACGCCGCCTTGCTCATTAAGCATGCCAGAGTAAAGCGCTTTACCTTCTTGAGCGAGTTTGGCCACGTCGTTGGCTAATAGGTATTGCAGGTAGGCGGTGCTGTCGGTGCCGGTAACATCCACTACTGTCATGTGGCTAACATCAAACATACCAGCATCTTCGCGTACTAGATTGTGTTCTTTAAGCTGAGAGCCGTAATGGATGGGCATGTCCCAACCACCAAAGTCGACTATCTTGGCGTCGCAGTCTATGTGTGCGTCGTATAGTGCAGTGCGTTGGCCCATGGATCTCGGCTCCAGCTTAGGATTAAAAAATTAGGGACGGCATTATACCTATGCCGCAGGTAAAGCGAAACGCATGTGATTCACTTCAATATGAAAATCACTACACTAAAGTATTAATTAAGTGTAATGCTGGAATTTGGTGAGCAAAGAGATGTGTTTTTGGAGGGCGTAGTGTTCGTGTTTAATAAGTGGCTAAGCTTGCTTAGTTGTTCCAGCGCCCGACACCACGGTCTATGAATTCAACTGCATAGCCAGCGGTACCTGAATCTGTGCCACTGATAGTAATGCTGTTGTTGGTGGGGATGTTCATGAAAAACCCCTTGGTGGCGGCTTGAGTGCTTGAGCCATCACTTAATAGCCAGTTGGTGGCTTCTTTTTGGAAAGATAAGAAAAAATCACCGGTACTGGCGGTGCCACCGCCGCCATCGTCCTTACCAACATCCAAGCTTTGAATGTTAGCCAAGGACACACAGTCTGTGCCATCAGTACAGTTGCCCGTATTGGTGCCGATCATAGTGGCGCGATAATTGGATTGAGTGGTGCCGCCTGCGCCAACACCTGTATATAAACTAGACGCTAAGCCATTGACTGTCATGCCAATGTTGCCACTGAAGCTGGTTAAGTCCATTTGTAGCATGCCTTGGGTTTCTTCAGCGCCTACTCGAAAGCCAATCATGTTATTGCTAATAGGGTCGGTGACCCATTCAAAATAAGGGTTAGTGAACTCAAAAGGCACAATCGTGTTGCTGGCAGTGTCAATGTAGCCTAAAGACAGGTTTGTGGCGCTGAAATCGGTGCCACTGTTGTAACCTTGCCCTAAAACTAGGCTATCTGCATTGGCTTGGACTTTTACATCTTGGCCAAAGGTAATGCGGCTATATTGCTTTCCATCGAGTAAATTGCTGTCCATTTCAATATATGCCTGGCCCACAGTCGCTTCTAGCGCCGTGTCGTTCATGGGCTTTAACTCTGCAGCCACTTGATTGTTAAGGGCTAGGGCAGATAAAAGCAGCACACATTTATTGAGAAAAGGTTTATTCATGGTTTTTATTGTTTTAGTCCATGGTCTGTTTAACGTGGCAGTTAAGCCAAATTGTCAGTGGCAAGCAGAGTAGCCTATGGGCCTCACTTGTCAAAGTGTTGCAGGGCTGTTTTTTTGTGTAACTGTTTGTTACTGGTACACTTGTCGGACAAATAATTCAAAAAGAGGTACAGATGTTCCAGTTGGGGAGTGTGTAATTCGACAAAATGGCACTTTAGGTGTGGTTTTGATGCGGGTGAGAGGATGAAGAGCTATTTATTCATCCAGTGGTAGTTGAGTGGCCTGAGTAATAGACGCTAATAGGGTCGTCATCGCTACGGGAAGTGCTGATAATAATGACTCTATATCGTGCTGCTCGTCCTTTAATTTACCATCTATATCTATGCATAATTGGTAGAGTTCGTTAGCGGCAAGGTTCCCGGTTACCCCTTTTAATGCGTGGTTTATCTCGTAAACCGCTTTCCAATCTTGCTCGCTTGCAGCGGCTAAAAGACGATCTATATCTTGCAGGTGTGAGTCTTCAAACATGGCTAATAGGCGCAGATATAACTTCTTTTTACCCCCAAGCTGGCTTAGGGCCGTTTTGATATCTAAGCCAGGTAATTCACTGGGCCATTCTGTCACTTTGAAGTCCTTTTCGAAAATAAGCCAAGAACGAGTCGATGCTGTTATTTAAGTTTGGCTTTAAGGCTGAGGAAGTCAAATTTTGTCTGGCACTTCTTGGTATTTAGGCCATCCGTGTTAATTCCTGTATTGATTAAATAACCGGTTAAATCAGCTATTTAACTGAGTAATAAGCTGGTCTTTTATAAGCCCATGTTTTCTAATGGAGGGCTGATTTATATGCATGCTTTGAAGCTTTTCGTTCAAGGTTTATCGTTTACGCTTGTATTGTGCCGTTTTCCTCTTTGTTTAAGGTGTTTGTGAGTATGTTTAACCTTTATCAGTCTAATAAAGTGGAGACCCTGTTTACCCAATTAGTCCGTTTATTACTTCAACAAGATACCAGCCCATTAGAAACCCAAACGGTCGTGGTTGAGAATCCAGGCTTAGCACACTGGTTAAAAATGCAACTGGCCAACACGCTAGGCATAGCTGCCAATATTGAATTCCCTATGCCGTCGCGATTTTTTTGGCAGACCCAGCGTATTGTGTCTCCTGATCTTGCCCAAGAATCGGTTTACCAAAAAGATAATATGCGCTGGCTTATTTTTGAATGCTTGCAAAATGAAGCCTTGTTGCATCGACCTGAATTTGTATTGCTGCAGCACTATATGAGTCAAGGACCACATGATAGTGACGCACACGCGTTGCGACAGTACCGTCTAGCCATCACCATTAGTGATTTGTATGACCAATATTTAGTGTACCGTCCAGATTGGATTCATAACTGGGAGCATGAAAACTACGAGCTAGATAATCAGCCGCTTGGTGATCAAGCTTGGCAGGGTATTTTGTGGTTTGAATTACGAAAGCTTATTCAAGCTAAAAACCTGCCCTTGGCGCACAGAGCCAACATGTTAGATGACTTTTTAAAGCATCTTCAAAAAGGTCATGATAAGTTGCCGTCGCAGGTTATATTTTTTGGTTTTACCACCTTGCCCAAGCATCAGCTGGACAGTTTATCGGTATTAAGTCAAAACATGGATGTGCACCTATTGACTCCAAACCCCTGTGAGCATTATTGGGGAGACGTATTGGATGAAACTACTCAAGCCAAGTTAAGGTTAAAAGGTAAAGATGTACTGCTTGCCCATGCGGGTAATGATTTGTTGGCCTCTTTAGGGCGTTTGGGGCAAGACTATCAACGATTGTTACTGGACGTGCCCAACATTCAAGAGCAATCGTTGTTTTATGATGACGGTGAAAACGAAGCCATCAGTTTGTTGTCATCTATCCAGCAACAAATTTTACATTTACAAGCTGGTTCTCAAGCGCAAATAGAACCGACTGACACCAGTTTACAGGTGGTGGGTTGCCATAGTCCCATGCGAGAAGTGGAAGTATTACACGATCACTTGTTAAGTTTATTGGATAACGGCAAGACGTTAAAACCACAAGATATTGTGGTGATGATTCCTGATGTGGCTGCCTACGCCCCGTTTATTGATGCGGTGTTTAATAGCAAGACTCGCGCGCAATCTATTCCTTATTCTATCTCTGACCGCCCTTTACAAGCCGAGCACCCATTATTAAATGCCTTTTTATTGTTATTAAAAGTGCCTAACTCCCGTATGGGACTAAGCGAGGTACTGGCATTATTGGAGATGCCGGCCATCTATAAAAAATACGGTTTGAAAGAGTCCCAATTAAAAACGCTTAGCCATTGGTTAACAGAAGCAGGCGTTCGCTGGGGTTTTGATGAAGAACATAGGGCCCAACAAGACTTACCCCCATGGCAAGCCAACAGTTGGCTGTATGGATTTAAGCGTTTATTAATGGGTTATGCCGTTAACTCAAATGAAGAAATTTTGGGCATTGTGCCGGTGGCTAATGTTGAAGGATTGGAAGCGGTATTATTGGGCCCATTAAAAAAGTTTGTGGATGACTTGCATGAGCTCAGTAAGACCAGCCGTCAAGTAAGAGACGCCCAACAATGGAGTCTGTTTATTAATGACTTACTGCGCAACTTCTTTGAAGTGGAAGGGGAAGAGCAAAATATCCTTGAGCATGTTCATTTATGCCTTGAAAACTGGACCAGTAATGTACAGTTTGCTCATTATGAGCAAGACATTACGTTTGATGTGTTGGCGGATGGATTAAATCAAGGTTTGCAAAAAAGTGCAGGCTCTCAGCATTTCATGGTGGGTAAAGTAAATTTTTGCACTCTGCTGCCCATGCGCAGTATCCCGTTTAAAGTGGTGGCTGTGTTAGGTCTTAATGATCAGGATTACCCTCGCTCGGTGACTCCTAGTAGTTTAGATTTAATGCACACTAGGCGTCGGTTGGGTGACAGGAGTCGCCGTGATGAAGATCGGTATTTATTTTTAGAGGCCATAATGTCGGCTCGTGAATCATTGTGGTTAAGTTATCGCAGTAAAAGTCAGCAAAATGATGAACCGTTAACGCCATCGGTAGTGCTGGCTGAATTGTTAGATTACATTCAAGATAATTTTACGGCAGAGAATGCACTTACTGATAATGGCTCGGGGAAGCAGTTGTTGACTCAACATCCACTGCAGGCTTTTAACCCATTATACTTTCAAGCGGATTCTACTTTGTTTAGTTATAATAATGACTGGTTGGCGGTGCATACTCCCTTTGGTGCGGCCACTTCCACGACGACTGAATCTAATTTACCAGAGTTTGAAGACACGGCGAGTAATGAAATCTTAATGGAAGATTTTATTCAGTTTTTTATGCACCCAGCTAAGTATTATTTGAATAAAGTATTAAAGGTTAATCTGTTTTTTGAGAGCGATGTTCAAGATGACGATGAACCATTTGAATTAGATTATCTGCAGCAATACCAAGTAAAACAAAATGTCATAAAGCAGTTTTTAAGCGCCAAGGGTTCAAAGGATGCATCTCACAGTGTGAGTGAAGGATTGAATGCGTTTGGTGAGATTGGCGAGCGCCAATGGAATAAACTTAAAAGCACCATAGAGCCTGTATTGCAATGTTGCGAAGAATACATGCAAGATAAAGTACTTAACCCGCTAGAAATAAATTTAGTGTTTGATGACTTATCGTTAAGTTTAATGGGGTGGCAAAAAGACTTATATGGCGCTAACTTAGTGAAAGTGGTCCCCAGTAAGTTAAAAGCTAAAAGCATAATTCCAGCCATATTAGAGCACGCTGCATTATGTGCCATGGGGAAAGGACATACATGCGTAGTGATTTGTCAGGATCAAAAATTCATTCTTAAAATAATGGAACAAAAGCAAGCCAAGCAGTACTTACACGTGTTACTTCAGCAATTTCAGCAAGGCCAGTACACGCCTTTGGCCATGTTGCCACAATCCGCTTGGCAGCTGCATAACCCGGCACATCTAAAAGAGAAAAAAGGCGAGCTGGTCGATAAACGTTTGGCTGAAGCCCAAAAAACGTTTTATGGGGCAAGTGGCCCCTTTGGGCAACCAGGAGAGCGCGAGGACTTGAATATACGCCGCTGCTTTAATGAACTTGGAGAAATTCCAGAGCAAACCCATGAATTAGCGAAAAGTTTTTATGGGCCTTGGCTTGAATCTAACTTGTTGTCGGTGTTGCCTTTAAATGAGGACGCATCATGAAGACGCAAGAACTTATTGTACAGTCTGTTCCGCTTAAGGGGATTAGACTCATTGAGGCCAGTGCCGGTACGGGGAAAACCTACACCATTACTAGCCTGTATGTGCGTTTGGTTTTGGGGCATGAATGCTCACCCTTAAGCCCAGAAAAAATATTGGTAGTGACCTTTACTCGAGCCGCCACCGAGGAGCTACGCGACAGAATTCGTAAACGCCTTAAACAGGCATTACATGCCTTAGAGCATGACGTTACGCAAGACAGTTTAATAGAGTCTATTGCCAGTGACCTGGTAGATGTTTCACAGTCAAAACAGCGTTTAAAAGATGCCATACAAATTATGGATATGGCGGCCATATACACCATACATGGATTTGCACAGCGGCTGTTGCGTCAAAATGCCATGGAATCCAGTATCAGTGATGACTTTGAATTGTCATTGGATGAAGCAGTAGTGGTACAGCAAGCAGTGCGCGATGTATGGCGCACACACGTTTATCCGTTACAAGGTAATGCACTGAACTTAATATTACAAAGCTGGCAAACCCCCAACGATTTACAGAAAGCCTTGATGAGCATTCTGCATAAGGATGTAGAATTTCATTTGGGACCAGCGGCGGGAAATTACGAACAAGCGTGCAACACTTTTAAACAGGCTCATAAACAATTAGCCGATAAATGGTGCACTCAAGGTGGCCAATTTATCAGTAGCCTTCATGAAAATCCTAAATCCAGTGGTACCTTTACACGTTACCTTGATGCTCGTACTAAGCTGATTAATTATGTCTTAAAACAAGATGGAGGCATTAGTGCAAAAGACGCCACTGCATTTTCATACTTCACCATTGAAGGTATAAAAAAATCTGTCAAAAAAGGCGGGGTAGCAAGTGACGCGGGAATAATCGATGACTTTACCCACTGGTGGGAAAGTTACCAATTATTAGAGGCAAGCCGCAGCTATGCCAGTAATGATGTGCTTATATCATTGCTTAAGCAAACTCGGGTGCGACTTAAGCAATTAAAAGACACTCAGGGTATTCTCGCTCCAGACGATTTATTGGTATTACTTAACGATGCTATGGGGGCTAAAACCGGCCCGCAATTGTTAGATCAAATTAGACATCAGTATCCAGTGGCCATGGTGGATGAATTTCAAGATACTGATGCGATGCAGTATCGAGTTTTTCATGAAATTTACAAAGCCGATTTAAATGATATTGAATTGGCTATGTTTATGATTGGTGATCCTAAACAGGCCATTTATAAATTCAGAGGAGCGGATATATTCACCTATATTCAAGCCAAACAAGCGGTAGATGGGGCGTATAGTTTAGATACTAATTACCGGTCTACACAGCCCATGGTTAATGCGATAAATGGTTTCTTTAGTCGTCACGATCGGCCCTTCATTTACGATAAAGATATTCCCTTTGTAAGTGTATTAGCGAAGGGAGATGCGGCTGCGTTAGTGATCAATAATCAACAAAGCCCGGCATTAAGCTGGATGTTCAGTGATGGTTTAGATAAAACCAGCAAACAAGATATAGCAGATGAATGCAGTGAAGGCTGCGCCCAACAAATTTGTGAATTACTTAGTTTATCCCAACAAGGCAATGCTACCCTTAAAGATCCTAATACAAGTGATGAACCCCTAATAGCCAAACCGTTATTAGCAAAAGACATCGCCGTATTGGTGCGCAGTGCACGCCAAGCAAAATGGATTAAACAAGCGTTAAGTAAACGCGGCATTGGCAGTGTGTATGTGGGCCGAGAAAGTATCTTTCAATCAGATCAAGCCATGGCCATGTACTCATTACTACAAGCCATTCATATGCTCAGTGAAGCACAATTTAGAAACGCCATCGCGCACCCCGTATGGTGTGTGTCGTTAGAGGCGTTGCAGCAATTTATCAACGGCGAATCCCTGTGGGAAGATCAGCTTGAACAGCTATATGCCGCCCGTGATTTGTGGGAAAAGAAAGGCGTTATGGCCATGTTTATGAATTGGCTGCATGTACGTGATTTACCCGCCGCTTGGCTTAGCAATGAAAGTATAGAAGGTGAACGCTGCCTGACTAATTTCTTGCACTTAGCTGAATTGCTGCAAGATGCCAGCTCACAGGTACAGGGTTTTCAGGGGTTGATAAGTTGGTTAAGCCATAAAATTAGCATTAATTTGGGCCAAGAAGACCAGCAAATGTTACGGCTTGAAAGCGACGCGAACTTAGTGCAAATAGTCACTATTCATAAATCTAAGGGGTTGGAATACCCCGTGGTGTTTTTACCCTTTAGTTGGGATGGTAAAGAATCCAGCGACCCTTTATTTTATGATGAAGAAAAAAATAAATTAGTATGTGATTTAGTGGGTGATTTTAAGGATCAACGTATAACCGAAGGGTTAGCCGAAGAAGTCAGGTTATTGTATGTGGCATTAACAAGAGCGTCGGCCAAGTGTTATGTGGCTATACCCAAAGGCGTGACCGATAAAAAATTGTTGAAAACGTTAAAGGTCAGTGCGCTTTATCATGTGTTGGCACAGGGCGAAGTGGAGGGGCTTACGGCGCAATTGCAGATTCAAGCTGACCTGCCTGAAAATAGTGATCGTTACCAAACGATGGAAATGTCTACGGTACAGGGTTATTTAGCCAATACGGCTAAATTACACAACCTGACAGCACGTCAGTTTACCGGCCGTATTAAACAAGACTGGTCCATGTCCAGTTTCTCATCGCTTATTCGCCATGTGCATGTACCCATGAGTGCACGTTTGAATTTAGACGAAGAGATCGACGAGTCAAACGAAATTGAAGTGGTGTCAATATTGGCCTCTAGTGAAGGATCTAATCAAGAGTTAGCCGGCGCATTCGCGTTCCCCCGTGGTGCCCATGCGGGTAATTTTTTACATACGTTACTGGAAGAAATTGATTTTACTCAATTACCCATTGATATTGATGAGTTGATAAGCGACTTACTAACACGCTTCTCCATCGACGTTAAGTGGGTTGATGTGGTGAAAGAGTGGTTAAACGAGATACTTAATACGCCACTTTTACCAACTGCGCATCAAGTGCTAACAGAGAATAAAGAGAACGATGACGCTGATAAAGCGTTGAGTCTATCTGTTTTAACGCCTAATAAAAAACTGGTGGAAATGGAATTTTATTTCCCGGTTAGCAAACTCAATGCCCAAGACTTTAACCAATTGTTAAACCAGTATCCGTGTTTGCAGGTACCGGTAAAAGCCGCGGACTTTCGTCAGTTAAAAGGCATGCTTAAGGGTTTTGTGGATTTAATATT
>MAAB01001443.1_pt1 | contig 22719 bp, 20 predicted proteins | sample 1115991 | NCBI WGS metagenome assembly MAAB01 (sample SAMN04961124, study PRJNA320927) | seawater metagenome | isolation source: sample BD02T18 sea water enriched with oil for 18 days | place: USA:Gulf of Mexico | collected 2013-07-27
TTCCATTTAGGTGACCAGACACCCGTGACTGGCGTGGTTATTTTATGTTGGCTATTATTTAGGGTTTGTTGTCTAAAACTAGAAACTCCTTCCATGGAAAAGGTCAAATTGGATTTTTTATCACGTTTAGGTGCATATTCTTTAACATCTATATTGGCAAAAAAAGCCGTTCGAGCTGATGAACGCATTGGTTGGCGAGCAACGGAAAAGTCACTTTTATCACCTGTTGAAAATTGCAGTATTGGTTGTAAAAGAGGTGTGATATTTTGAATGTGTTGATAGAGTTCATGGCTATTTTCAAGCGCGTTATGTGGTGCTAGCCATTGCACTGGGGTTTGTCTCATTTCACTTGCTGGCATAACGGCGTAAGCACGTTGTAATCTTCCTTCATTATTTAACCAGGTGCCATGTTGTTCAGCAAAAGAGGCTGCAGGCAATACTAAATCTGCCATTTTCACTGTATCGGTTATGATTTGCTCAATAACAACAATATGATTAACTTTATCTAAACACGCGGTTAGTTTTTCATTTGAGCAATATCGGTATAAATCAGTTTCCATAATGATAAGTAATGTTGGTGGGTTAGCTTTTATATTTTCTATTAAGCTATCAAGGTTATGAGCAATATCATGATCAGGTTGTGCTAATAAAGACAGTCCTAAGGCATTAATAGCCGATGTTGCACAATAAAAGCCAGAGCTTTCTTTTCGATTTTTTAATAAAATACTTACTCTTAAGCATGCTGATAATAATGTAATATCAAAACTATGAGTGCCAGTGATCAGCACAGGGTTATTTGCTGCAAGTAATTCATTGGCGATAGAGATAGCGACGTCAGAAAATTGTGTATCTGAAGACGCTGTTTCAGATAAATGTGTTTTAGCCTCTTGATTCGTCAGATACGCTTCAATCTCTAAAAGTAGAGCAAGCTGTTTATTAGGGGCTAAGTTTACGTTATGTTTTGCGACATCAGCCAATTTAGTTTCATGAGTATTGATAATCATAAGTGGTGATTTACTATCTTGACTGATATTTCTAAGTGCTTCATCTTGCCATTGTTTTATTCCCAATTTAGCCGCTTTAACAATACCTGCATTTTTAGTCATTTGTCTGATAGATAAGGCTAATCTAGGGGCGGTTTGTGTTACATCTTCTCCCACTAAAAGTACCGCATCACTTTGTTCTATTTCGGTAAGTGAATATAAAGAAACTTGATTACTTTCATAGGTCTTTATTAATAACTGCAGTTGATTTAATTCGTTACTGGCTATACCGGCATAAAAGCTATTGGCGCCAACTAACTTATGTAGTGCGGCATTATTTTCAATAGAAGAATGGGCAGAGCCAATGCCTAATACTTGCGCATCCGGCTCTTTGAGCCATTGTGTTAATTGACTATGTGCTTGCTTATCATCCAGAACATGGGTTTGTTGGCTTTGCTTCTTTTGCTGATAACTTTGTTGATCATTTTGCTGAGCACGAGACCATATCTGGGTTAATTTATTTTCATGATTGACATGTTGATAACCAAACCTGCCACGGTCACATAAAAAGTGGCCATTTATTTCTTCATTATAGCGATTGTTGACCTTTCGTATGATACCCGCGCGTTCAGTGACATAAGTATTACAGCCCACACTGCAATAGGTACAAATTGAGGGGGATGACTGAAGATCCCATTTGCGAATGTAGTGCTGGCTAAACGGTTTATCGGTAAATACACCGGTAGGGCATACTTCAGCTAAATTTCCACTGAATTCATTTTCTAAATTGCCGGGTTCAGCACGGCCAAAATAAATGTTGTTTTTTGAAGAGAAAACATTTAAATCATTACCGCCACAATAGTCACGATAAAAGCGCACGCAGCGGTAACAGCCGATGCAGCGATTCATTTCATGGTTTAAAAAAGGACCTAGGTATTGATTATTATGAGTACGTTTTGTGCCAGGATAACGGCGTTTTATATGGCCACTGAGCAAAGTCATATCTTGTAAATGACAGTCGCCGCCTTCTTCACATACCGGACAATCATGAGGGTGATTTGTCATAATGGCTTCTATATTGGTGGCACGAAAGCTTTGTGATTTTTCATTGCTAAATGATATTCGCAAGCCCTCAGAGACAGGGGTCATGCAAGACATGACTAATCGGCCTCTGGTATCTTCTTCATTTTGATATTGCATTACTGCACACTGTCGACAAGCACCGACAGAGCCCATCGCGGGGTGCCAACAAAAGTAGGGCACATCCAACTTTAAACTCAGACATGCTTGCAGCAAGTTAATATCTTCAGGTACTTGGTATGGTAGATCCTCAATAAAGATAGTGACTTTATTTGTCATGCTTTTCCTCCAAATGGCTTTGAGCGCAATAAGGGCATGACTTTTGTTTTATATGTTGTTCAAAATCATCTAGAAAATAATTAAGTGCACTTTGCAAGGGTTCAACGGCACCGGGTGCAAGTGCACAAAAAGTATTGCCGGGGGCAGCATATTTACATAAATCTTCAAGCTGTTTAATGTCGGCTAACTCGCCTCTACCTTGTTCTATTTTCTCAAGTAATACCGCTGCCCAAGGTAAACCATCTCTGCAAGGTGTGCACCATCCACATGATTCTTGTGCGAAAAATTTAACTAAATTTAAAACCATAGCAACAGGACAGTATTTATCATCTAAAACAATAATTGTGCCGGTACCCATACGACTGCTTTGTTTACCTATTTCGTCATAATCCATAGGCGTATCGAAGTGCTTTTCTAATAAAAAGTCGGTTGAACCTCCGCCGGGTAAATATCCTTTTAATTTATAACCATCAGACATACCGCCGGCGTAATTCTCAATAATTTCGCCAATGGGGGTGCCCATTGGCAACTCCCATAATCCAGGATTTTTAACTCGGCCACTGACACCAAATATTTTTGTACCGGCATCTTTAAATCGTCCCAAAGATTTAAACCAATCGGCACCAAAATTTAAAATATGAGGTAAATTACAAAAAGTTTCGACATTGTTTACTATGGTAGGCTTACCCCATAAGCCTGCCACTTGTGGAAATGGTGGTTTTGCTCTGGGATTGGCACGTTTGCCTTCAAGGGCGTTGATCAAAGCGGTTTCTTCTCCGCAAATATATCGTCCAGCACTGGTATGGATATGTATTTCAAAATTAAAGCCACTGCCAAGAATACCTTTGCCTAAGAGGTTATTGTCGTAGCATTCTTTGAGTGCGATTTCGATATGTTTGATAGCGGTATAATAATCACCTCTAATAAAAATATATCCTATGTCGGCATCTAAGGTATAACCCCCTATGATCAAACCTTCTATTATTTGATGTGGTGTTTTTTCTAATAATAATCTGTCTTTAAATGCGCCGGGTTCCATTTCATCAGCATTAACTATCATGTATTTTGGATGAGGGGCGTCATCACCTTGAGGCACAAAACTCCATTTTAATCCGGTTGGAAAACCCGCCCCGCCTCGGCCTCTGAGATTAGACGCTTTTATTTCATCTAGTACCGCGGCACTCGATAAAGTTAAAGCGCGTTTTAAGCCATCATAACCGCCTAAGTTTTGATATTGGTTTAGCTGCCAACAGTTATTATCATCAGTGATAAAACGTGTTAAAGGGTGAGTCGGCTTAGTGCTTTGCTCTTCACTTTGTTCAGAGTTCATTTAGAAGTTGCCTCTTTTAAGTTATTTAAAATCAAGGGCAAATTTTCTTCTTGTATTAGCTCAAAAAGTGTTTCATTGGCTATCATTACTGGTGCTTTATCACAGGCACCTAAACAAGGTAGGGGGATCAGGGTAAATTGATTATCTTGTGTGGTTTGGCCATTACTTATTTTTAGGTGTTTGTTAAGGCACTGTCTGATTCTGTGTCCACCCATAAGGTCGCAACTAATGCCATCACATGGGTGCAATACCACTTTACCTACGGGCTGACGAAAAATAAGGTTATAAAAAGTCGCAACGGAATCTAGATCGGCTAATGGTAAGTTTAAATAAAGAGATAAAGATAAAAGGCTGGCATCGCTCACCCAGCCACGATGATTTTGTACTATTTTCAAGGCATCAATACTCGCCCCAGAGACATACGGGGTTTCAAGTAACAATTTATCAATTTGGGCTTTTTCAACATCACTGAGCTCAACTGTTTCATTAGTTGGGATCTCGTTGTGTAATGTCATAGAGCATCTCCTTGTATATTTTTACCTCATCTATCAACATCAGCCATGACAAAATCTATACTGGCTATAATGACGATTAAATCGGCAAGCATTAAACCTTTCGATATTTCAGGGATCATTTGTAAATGTGCAAAAGAAGGGGTTCTGATCCGCGTGCGATAACTGGAACTTGTACCATCACTAATAATGCTATAACTGTTGATGCCTTTAGTGGCCTCAACGGCAAAGGATGACTCGCCATTGGGCATAACAGCACCCCAACTGGTATTTAAAAAGTGCTGTATTTGCGTTTCAATATCATTTTTACTGAGGTTATTCATCGGTGGCGTTGTGCATGGATGTTCTGCTTTGTATGGACCTTGTGGCATATTTTTAATGCATTGTTTAATAATACGAATACTCTGGCGCATTTCCTCTATACGAAGTTTACAGCGAGCATACGCATCGCCTTGATCATCTAGTGGTACGGTAAAATCGTAATTTTCATAGCCGCTATAAGGCGATTTTTTTCTTAAGTCATAATCACAGCCGGTCGCGCGTAAACCTGGACCTGTTACGCCCCAATCAATGGCTTGTTGTGTTGTATATTTACCTATGCCAATGCTGCGTTGTTTAATAATGCTATTTTGCATCACCATGACTTCGTATTCATCTAATCGTTTTGGAAAATAATCAGTGAATTCAAGCATCATTTTATCCCAACCTTGGGGTAAATCTTGTGCTAAACCGCCGATGCGAAACCAGCTAGGATGCATTCTTGCACCCGTTATGGCTTCAATAATGGCAAATAATTTTTCTCTATCTATGAATAAGTAAAAAATAGGTGATAGTTGACCTATATCTTGGGCATACGTACCAAAAAATAACATATGGCTTAATATTCGAAAGCATTCAGATAACATGACACGAATGCATTTAACCCGCTCAGAGACTTCAATACAGGCTAATTTTTCAATCGCTAAAATATAAGGGAAGTTATTCATCACTCCACCTAAGTAATCTATGCGATCTGTGTAAGGAATAAAACCATGCCAAGTTTGGCGTTCAGCTATTTTTTCAGCGCCACGATGATGAAAGCCGATATCTGGTACTGCATCGACAACACGTTCACCATCTAACTGTAATGCGATGCGAAATACACCATGAACACTCGGATGGTTTGGTCCTAAATTAAGGAACATATAGTCGTTATCATCGTTACTTTGTTTCATTCCCCATTGCTCTGGAATAAACTTTAGTGCCTGTTGTTCCTTTTGTAGTTTTTGTTCATCTAAAGTAAAAGGGTCTTTCTCTGTTGCTCTACAAGGAAACTCTTTACGTAATGGGTGCCCCTTAAAAGTAGGGGGTAATAAAATACGTGTTAGCAGTGGATGATCAATAAATGTTACCCCAAATAGATCCCATGCCTCTCTTTCATACCAGTTTGCATTTTTAAATAAGTGCGTGGTGGTTGGGATTTTTAGTTGTGTTTCAGTTAAGGCAACTTTAAATCTAATATGTTGATTTCTTTGAATTGATAACAGTTGATATACGACAGTGAAATCTAAAGTGGGAAGTTGTTTTTTATCTAAACGCAGTCTTTCATCAATTACATATAAATCGTATAACATATCAAAGGGTTCAGTGATGCTTTTCATAAATGATAAAACAGAAATTAACATTTCACTGGAAACCCATAATGTCACTATATCGTCACAGGTACTTTGAGCTGCGAAATGCTCTTTATTAAATTGATTAAACAGTTCAGGGATCTGTTTAATTAATTCATCGTTTATCTTATTATTATTCTTTGATGTCATCAGTTAGACTCCATCTGGCGTTCGGAGTGTTGTGACGGCCATACGGGAGGCATTTTTTTCATCTCTTAGATTACGAACGGCAAAATTTTCAATTTCTTCTGGTGTAATAATGCGATTAAGGGGTCTTTTTTGTTTTGAGTAGCCTTCTTTTATGGCTTGTTGTAGAAGTGTTAAACCATACATTAAGGCTTCAGGGCGAGGAGGGCAGCCAGGTACATATACATCAACAGGTAAAAATCGATCTGCGCCTTGTACAACACTATAAACATCATACATGCCGCCAGAATTGGCACATGACCCCATACAAATAACCCATTTTGGTTCAAGCATTTGATCATAAAGGTATTGTATAACGGGAGCCATTTTTAAAAAAACAGTGCCAGAGATCACAATTAAATCAGCTTCTCTAGGAGTAGCGCGTATTACCTCTGAGCCAAAACGTGCGATATCATGACGACTGGTAAAAGAAGTGGCCATTTCAACGTAGCAGCAAGATAAACCAAAATTATAAGGCCAAAGAGAGTTTCCTCTCCCCCAAGCCACTAAGTCATCAAGTTTAGCTAAAAGTAAATTTTTCTCAGTGACTTCTTCAATGCCCGCAACTTGAGTCTCGATTACTTGTTCTGGTTTAGTTAATTGCCAGCGCATTTTAAGCCCCTTTATTTAACGGGTTTTGAATGCTTTTATTGGGAATTTTTTCACCCCAAAGAAAGGCGCCTTGTTTGATTTCATAGAGTAGGGCGATTAATAATATGAATATGAAAAAAGAACTGATAACAAAACCATGCCAACCCGCTTCCATCACAACGATTGACCATACATATAAAAATACCGCTTCAATATCAAAAATCACAAACGAGATGGCGACTAGAAAGTAATTTATGTTCCATCGAATATCAGTACTTCCTTGGCCAATAATACCAGACTCGAATGGCTCATTATTTGTTCTTGTGGGGACTTTAGGGTTGAGTAAATGTGACACCAATAACATGGTGACGGTTAATACTATAATGGCGACAAAATAAACAATAAAACTGGTTGAAATCATAAACCACCCAAACCTTTATTTTTCTTTATTACCAAAAATCAACTAAAAATCAATTGAATATGAGGGGATTACAGCACTTGATAAAAGCATAGTATAAATTTTCAACAAACCAAGGCAGAATAAATATTTTTATCTATGAATTTTAAACGGTGTTCTGCTTTAAAATATGCAGAATGCTTTAAATAATAAGACATAACAAAACTAAGCTTAAAAATGTTGTTAAGCTTAGTTTTAGTAATAAAAGGAAGAGTTGTAATTTTTTATGTAGCGTAATCGCAAATTTATACAAAGAACTACATACGTCCATATTTTCATAAAAACGTTTATAGCCCAACCTTTTATAGATACCTGAAACGAGTATTTCAAAGTGATTTCGCTAGCTATTTATACAATACGGTCATGGCCTTTTTCATAAAATGAGCGTAGGTGAATATTGATAGCGTTTAAAATATCGCTTCTGCTAATAATGCCTAATAACCTTTTACTCTCATCAACAATAGGATAAAGCTTTGGTTTATTGATAGACATTTTTTGTGCTAGATCGAGTATAGAATCTTCACAACCTACAGTTAGCACATCGGTGCGCATCATATCTTCAACAGTCGTGTGAGGCTCACTTAAATAGGTATCTTCAAGGAGGTGATTTAAGCACTCTTGCTCTGATACAAAACCGATTACATGTTTGTAAATATCGACTACCGGTCCACCGCTTTGGTGGGAGTTAATTAATTTTTCAGAAGCCTCTGCAACTGACATATTAATATTAAAGATTACAGGGTGATTGTTCATGTAATCCGCAATTCTAATGGATTTCATTTGTTTCTCCTGATCTATTTTTATCCTTTGAAGATAATGGTTGTACACTTTGTAACTTACATTACTAATCTTAGTTGCGTTTTAATATTTTGCATTAAATTTTTACATAAGCCTAAAGTGGTAGCGGACGTCTTTATAAAATACTCTATAGTTTGGTAATGAATTTAAACTCTCATGCGAGTAAATAAAAAATAGCTAAGCATACAAACCGTTTTATTGAATAAAGATTAGAAATAAATAGGTCGCTAGAACTACGGCTATCCACATAGCCATACTGCCGGATGGATAATTTTCTGAAAGCAAACTAAGTCGGTTATTTTTCTTTGCGAAATATGTTAAGTAACTATTTAGTTTTGCCTTGACCTTTTGTCGTAATGTGCGATCTGCTTGCCAAATGATGGTAAACATATTTTGCAATGCTATTGGTAATGCACGACGATAAACCCAATCGAAATCTAAATTAGTAGATCGTAGTTCAGGGGGGTACATCCCTTTGAGGTTAAGCCAAACAAAGGCTAAAGCTGAAAAGAATAATAGCTGGGTTTGCGCTAATACATGGGTTGCATCATAAGGGTTGTAACCAGTATCGTAAGGTAGCAAAGAGTATAAAGCTGTTGGGTAGATACCAATTGCAATACACAGACCTGCGGCAATAGCCATTGCCAATAACATATTTTTAGGAGGATCGTTTACTCGAATACCTGAGTCATGGGCGAAGAAGGCGAAATAGGGGATTTTTATGCCTGCATGATGAAAAACCCCTGCAGAAGTAAATAGTAACATTAACCAAATCCAGTCATAACCTTCTTCAAGCGCAGCGGACATCACCATTGATTTACTTACAAAACCACTAAACAGAGGAAATGCTGAAATAGAGGCTGCACCAACAATACAGAGTATCGTTGTTTTAGGCATTGTTTTATAAAGCCCGCCAAGTTCGGAGCCATTGATTTTGCCCGTCATGTGCAAAACCGCTCCCATGCTCATTAATAACAAACCTTTGTAAATGATGTGAGCAAAGGCATGAGATACTGCGCCATTAACAGCAAGAGCTGTACCAATACCTATACCAACCACCATGAATCCCACTTGATTTATCAGGCTATAAGCTAATACTCGACGTAAATCATTTTCAATGACGGCAAAAAATATTGGAAAACAAGTCATGGCAGCACCAATGTATATCAAGAGTTCGGTACCTGAGTACGCTCTAGCTAACGCATAAACGGCAACTTTAGTACTAAAAGATGCAAGGAAAACAGTACCAGTTACGGTAGCCTCAGGGTATGCGTCTGTAAGCCAATTATGAAGAAATGGAAACGCGCATTTGATGCCAAAAGCAATAAAAATAAGCCAACCAGAAACACCGTCGAGACCGATATAGCCAAACGCTAATGTGCCATTTTCAGCGGCGTAAAAAAGAGTTCCCACTAATAGAATAACGCCTGAAAGAACTTGAATAATGAGATAGCGCATTCCTGCTACATAAGAGCGCTGAGTTCTTCGTGCCCAAATAAGAAATGTTGAGGTAAAGGCTAACAGCTCCCAAAAAACGAATAAGGTTAATAAATCACCAGAAAAAACCGCTCCTACGGCACTACCGGCATACATTATCGCAGCAACTTGTTGCACTGTGTCTTTAACATGCAATGAATAAATAATGGTAATCAACGCGGCTATATGAAAGACATAACCAAACATTAGGCTTAACTTATCGACACGATAAGGACTAAGCTGGTAATCAAGAAAAGTAAATTGTAAATGGATACCCTCAGGTACCGTCCACAGGTGCAAAGCACTGATTATAGGGATCGCAACCATAATAGCATTGCGTAAAGTGCCTCGAGTGAAGCCAGCAATTAAGGCTCCGATAAAGAAGGGGACAAAAGCAGGGATCTCAATCATCCACATTGTTCACTCCTTCTTTCTTAATATCTTTATTTGGTAAGTCAGTTACACGCTGTTTATCATCATAATAATCTTCCGAACGCATTAGAAAAGTTCGCACCCAAGTTGCTACGAGAACCAAAATCACACAACCGACAAAGCCATAAATAGGGTAGAACCCCCATAAATTCTCCCAAGAGTGCATGACATGGCGATGGATGACAAAATCTAGCGTGAACAGGAAAACACAACAGCCATAAAGAATATGTAAGACACGTTTTATGTTTTTAGGATCATCAAAGAGGTATTTTTTATCATTTTTCATAGATTATTCCCTACTGGTTAAAACAGCAGTGGCCAACTCAAATAAAGGTTGGGGATAAATAAATAAAGTTAAACAAGCTAAAGTGGTGGTAATAATGGCAATCAGTGAAGGCAGTGGCGCTTCTTTTATCTGTATTTTTTGATCTCGACTTATCGAAAAAATGCTCTTGTTAGCACTGATATTAGGAAAAAAAGCGTGAAACGAAATGGGCAATAAATAAGCTATATTTAGTAAAGAACTGAGCATTAAGATCACCATTAATATCCTCTGCTCAGTTTCAATTGTACCCATTAACAAAAACCACTTACTCCAGGTTCCCCCCGTTGGCGGAACCCCAATAATACTGAGGCTGGCAATAAAAAATGCGAACATTGTTATCGGCATTTGCCGACCAATACCACGCATTTCGCTTATTTTTGATTTATGTAGCGTGACTAAAATAGCCCCTGCGCAAAAGAACAAGGTGATTTTACCAAAAGCATGCGTAGCAATGTGCATGGAACTACCAATGACGCCTGATGAAGTAGCCAAAAGAGCGCCAATAGTGATATAACCCAATTGACTGACGGTTGAATAGGCTAACCTTGCTTTTAAATTATCTTGTCGCATGGCTACGAGTGAAGCTAGGAACACAGATGCACCCGCTAAGTAAAGCAAAAACTGGGTAGTTGGCAATACCGATAATAAATCCAGACCAAAAATAAATACACATATTTTCAATACAGTGAAAACCCCAGCTTTGACTACCGCTACCGCATGCAATAACGCACTGACAGGGGTTGGTGCCACCATAGCCGCAGGTAACCAACGATGAAAGGGCATGATAGCGGCTTTACCTATGCCAAATATAAACAATACTAGCAATACTCCAGCAAGATTTTTATCAACATCTGCAGCAAAAATACCATTGAGTTTGAAATCTAGTGTTCCTGCGACAAACCATGTGCTTACTATGGCTAACAGAAAAAACATGATTGAAGTGCCAAGTAGAATACCAAGATAAATTCGCCCTCCATTCTTGGCTTTTTCAGTTCCTGCATGGGTGACTAACGGGTAAGTAGATAGCGTCAACACTTCATAAAAAATGAATAGGGTAAATAGGTTAGCTGCAAATGCTATTCCCATTACTGCACTAATAGCAATAGCGAAACAAATATAAAAACGGGTTTGATTTTTTTCTTGATGACTGCGCATATAACCAATGGAGTAGCATGTGGTGACTAGCCAAAGGAAACTGGCAATGAGAGCAAACAACATTCCTAGAGGTTCAACATCAAAGCTTATATTTAGATCAGGTATAAGCTCCCACCAAAAAACATTGATGCTAGCTCCTGAGGTTAATTCCTGATATAGGTTAGCGGTCAAATAGATCAATAGTAAACTAGCCGCAATGGTTACCCCTTCGCGAAGGTCCGGATTGCGTCTGGTAAAAAAAATGGCGAGCGTTGTCAAAAAAGGAATGGTAATAACAAGTTGCAACATCATTTCCAAAGAAAGGCTCAAGGTGCTACTCCAAATAAACTTATCGCTGCTGCTTGTGCCACCTGTACGCTAAAACGGGTATCTATGCCAAAATAAATATTGGCTATTATTAGCGTCCAAATGGGAAGCAAAAAAAGCAACGGAGCGTCTTTTACTGACTCATCAGCAACTAGCGGCTCTTTAAAATAGGCAACTTCAACAATACGCCATACGTAAATTATCGCTAATATTGATCCTAATAAAATAAGAGCAGTAACAAACCACCAACCGTTTTCAACTAAGGCCATAAGTAGATACCACTTACTGACAAAACCAACCGTCAAAGGGATACCTATTAAACTTAATCCGCCGACTACAATGGCGGCCATAGTCAGTGGCATCTGACGACCTAAACCATGAAAATTGCTGAGTTGAGCATTTCCTAATCGATACACCACGGCTCCTATGGCTAAAAAAATGGCACTTTTCATCAACGCATGATTGAATAAGTGCAGCAAGGCTGCGGTTAAACCTGTGACAGTGCTGGTACTAAAACCAATAATGATGTAACCAACCTGGGCAATACTTGAATAAGCAAAGAGGTGCTTGACATTATTTTGATAAATAGCAGCGATTGAAGCAACAAATACACCTGCCAAGCCAAGTATCATAAATAAGGTTTGCAAAGGTAAAGTAGTAAAGGAAAAAGAAAGTCCAAATACCGAAAAAGTGAAACGAATAAGTAAATATATAGCGACTTTGGTCGCGGTTGCTGATAAAAATGCGGTGACAATTGAGGGTGCATAAGCGTAAGCATTTGGTAGCCATAGATGAAGAGGGAAAAGTGCTAATTTTAAGCACACGCCAACAATCACAAAGGCAAAAGCGGTAAGCACAGTGCGTGTTTGTGTCACCTGTGGTAAACGTTGGGACAAATCCTCCATATTTAGTGTGCCAGTCATTTGATACATCAGACCAATGCCGATCAAAATAAAAGTGGCTCCAATAGTTCCCATGATCAAGTACTGATAGGAAGCCCAAAGCGCCCGTTTATCTGTGCCCATAGCGATTAACGCATAAGCAGATAGAGACGATATTTCTAAAAAAACGAACACATTAAACACATCGCCGGTTGAGACAATGCCTAACATACCAGTAAGCGATAATAGATATAAAATATAAAATAATGTGTGTTTGTTTTTAGGTATTTCTTTTTCTATGCTGGTTTGAGCAGCAAATAAAATGATTGTGCTGATTGAAGAAATAATTAACAACAAAAAGGCATTTAGCTTATCAATTCGGTATTCGATTCCCCAAGGCGCCTCCCAGCCTCCTAACTCGTAGCTGATCACGCCAGAAGTCATCACTTGCTGTAATAATAAAATACTGATCAACAATGCTATGCCACTCACGAGCAGAGAAAATAGCCACACGAGTTGAGAGCGTTTTAATAACAAGCAGATGGGGGCTGCCATCAGCGGCACTATCACTTGTAAAACTGGAAGGTGTGCTATCACGCTTGTTTATCCTTTTTTTTCTCAGCGCAGAGCAGATTATCTTGGCGCTGAATATCCTCCTCTTCAATACTGCCATAGGCTTCTTTTATACGAATAACCAACGCGAGGCCTAAAGCCGTGGTTGCAATACCAACAACAATAGCGGTGAGAATTAAAGCGTGAGGTAAAGGATTGGAGTATAACGTTATTTTGTCGGCTAAAATGGGTGCTGTTCCCCCTTCAACTTTTGCCATACTAATATAAAAAATAAATACAGAGGTTTGGAAAATGGTTAAACCAATTATTTTCTTAATTAAATTACCATGCGCAATGACTATATACAGTCCAATCATCATCAGCAGTACCACAATCCAATCATTAAAAAGTCCCATTAGCATGATGTTGACTCCTTATTTTTATTTTGGTGATTTTTCATGCTTTGTTGCATCTCCTGACGAGCAGCAAAGTTGAAAAAAATAATGATCATTACGGATGCTACGGTGCAGCCAACTCCCCATTCAATGATTAAAATGCCTAAATGTTGTCCTGCAATGGGGTTTAAAGATAAAACATTATAGTCTAGAAAGTTCCCGCCATTGAGCATAGAGACAACGCCAACACAGCCATACAATAAAACGCCAGTCGCAGCAATTAATTGAATAAAGGTTTGATTGATAACCCGATGGGCAGTGTTAAGTCCGAATAACATTGCGTATAATATGATTGCAGCCGCAAATATCACCCCTGCCTGAAAGCCCCCTCCAGGACCAAAATCACCATGAAATTGTACATAAAGTGCAAACAACAAAATAAAAGGGATTAACATTTTAGTAACTATGCGGACCACAAGGTGTTTTTTGTGCATTGAATCATTCAAAGAAGCAATTTTGTCATCTTCTGCATTCATGCTAGGGCGACGATCAAAAGATAGCAGTGCTAAAACACCAATACCCGCAGTAAAAATAACAACCACTTCACCAAAAGTATCAAACGCTCTGTAACTTGCCAGCACAGAAGTTACTATATTGGGTATACCAATTTCTTGTTTTGAATCATTGATAAACCTAGGAGCAACATGATTATGTATGGGGGCATCTGCGGAGCCAAAAAATGGCATATCTAAAGTGCCGTAAATAAGTAGCCCCCCGGTAATTATCACAACAACTAATGCTAAAAAGGGTTTATGTCGCCTTGTATTTTCACTACGCCCTGTCATCGTTATTGCCACTAGCATCAATAAAGTGGATATACCTGCACCCACAGCCGCTTCAGTAAAAGCGACATCTACTGCATCCATTGCAACAAAAAAACTCGCCGATAATAGCCCGTATATACCGACAAGCATAATAGTCGCAAACAGATCTTTCATGCGAATAATAGCAACAGCAATAATCAACAGTAGTACTAATAAAACAATGTCAATTAAGTACTCGATAAGTCGGTCTCCTTATTTTTCTTAGGAGTGCTTGAATTTAGAACCGGATTTAATTTTGGTTTAAGTCCATTATGCATGGCAGCTTTTGCTAACACATGGCTTGTTGTTGGACCAATCAATAAGGTGAGTAATAAAATCATTACTAACTTGGCAATCACTAAAAAATCAGTGCTTAATAACATAAGACCAAGAAGAATAAGTCCAGCACCCAAAGTGTCAGTTACACCAACGGCATGCAGTCGGGTATAAAAATCAGGAAAGCGTAAAATACCAATACTGCCAGAAATGCAAAGGAAACCGCCAACAAGCAGGAAAATTCCGCTGAGAATACTAACCACTATGTCCATTTAAAGTTCCTTGTCTATAGACTCTTCATGATGTTTAAATTCATTAGTATCTGAGTAGCGTAAAATACCAATGACACTGATAAAGTTGATTAGCGCATAAACAATAGCTATATCTAAAAATTCAGGCCGCCCCATGACAAAACCTAATAAAGAAATAAGTAATACCGTTTTAGTACCAAACAAATTAACGGCCAAAATACGATCATAAAGTGTTGGGCCAGCAATTCCTCGAATAATGGCTAAGAGCATAGCGATAAAAATAGCAAGCGTTGCTGCAATTAACATAAATGCTCCAACTGACTTACCCTACGATCCATTTCTCCAGCCATTAACGATTCTATATCTTTAGTGAGTAAAGCATGGACGATGATTTCATCCTCTATCAGATCAATGGCCACGGTTCCAGGTATTAGTGTTATGGAATTAGCATAGATGACTTTGCCCATATCCGTTTTTTGGCTAATTTTTATTGTACGCAGCGAGGGTGAAATACTATCGCTACCCAGCCAAATATGTTTTACCACAGTGATATTAGCTTGAATCATCTCTTTGATTAACCAAAGGTAATAATAAAAGATATTTTGTGTGAGATAGATTGGCTGAGATTCTTCATCAACCACATCCATTCGATGTGAAATAACTAAAACGAATGCAATGGAAGCCACACCGAGTAATATAATTAGCGGGGTATAATGACCAGAGTTGAGTAACCAAAAGGCTGCTAAAGTCAAAAATAAACTGATGGTATGTCGCATTTTAAAACCCCAAAGTTAATTATTCAAATACCTAATTACTCTTTATCGGTTAACTGTCTACGTAAACTACGTATTCATAACTGCTGAATAACTATTCGCTCCATTGTGCGGAGTGCTTTTGTATAGCATTGTCTATCATGTAGTAAAGATCATCTTTTGTGTCCACAATAACGACATATGATGAGTCCTCTTAATTATAATCACCATTTTTATTTTTATGTCGTTACCAAAGAAGGTAGTTTCAACATTCCAGAAAGCCATTAATACTTTATATTTACATGGCTCTATACTTGCTATATATTCCTCAAGAAGAAATATCAAAGGCTGTTATCACTACTATAGTATATTCCCAGAATTATTCTGACGTTTCATTGGAGGTTTGCTATGAATAGTAAGGTTGGAAGATATACCCGCGTGGTAGCGGTCAGAAATACAAAAAATGCAGCATGCCAAAAAACTCTTCAGGATTACCTGTTATATTGTATCAAAAAGGAGTTCGCCATCGGTGAGAAAGGGCTTTCTAGATAAAGCATCCTTAATAGAGTTTTCTTATAAAAAAACTTATCTGAGTGAAAGGTATTTATGAATGTTCATCGAATAACAAGTATCGTAAAAAGCATATCAGACATTAATAACGATAGTTTTTTTGATGAAATATGTTTATCACTAAGTCGTGCCATTGACGCAGATTTTGTTTTTATTGCCAATATTGATGACTCTAAAAAAAATGCGACATCTGTTGCTGTGGTAAATAGAGGAAATAAAGTAGACAACTTCACTTACTCACTTAAATTCTCCCCTTGTGCTGAAGTATCCAATAACACTGTTTGCACTCATCGCTGTAATATTCAACATTTGTATCCTGATGACCAATTACTAATAGACATGAAAATTGATGGATATGTAGGTATTCCTTTAAAAACAAGTAAAGGACAAGTCAATGCTATTTTGGTCGCTTTGTTTGAAGATACTATAAGTAATGTTCAGGAAGTCGAAACGCTTTTTTTACTTTTTTCTGGCTTGATAGAAAAAGAATTACATAAAAGTAGTTACTTAAAAAAAATAGAATTCTCTAATAATATTATAAGTAACACTCACGAAGCGATCATGGTTTGTGATAAAAACAAATACATCACGTATATCAACCCATCCTTTACACGTATGACAGGTTACACACAGGCTGATTTACAAGGTAAAACACCAAATGTTTTAAGCTCAGGAAAACAAACTGATGCCTTTTATCAGGGCATGTGGTCAGATATTAATAAAAATGGACACTGGCAAGGTGAGGTTTGGAATAAACGTAAGGATGATAGTGAATATTTAGAATGGCTCTCTATTACTGCTATTGTAGATGAGTCTAATGAACTGACTCATTACACCGCTTTTTTTTCTGATATCACAGAACAATATATAGCTAAAGAAAAAATAAAATTTCAAGATTCATATGATGCTTTAACTAAAATAGCTAATAAAAAGACTTTGTTCACATTCATTGAACGTTCAATAATACAATACTCAAACCAACTTGAATGTACTACTACTCCTGCTGCCTTACTCGTTATAGATATTGATTTTTTTAATAAATTCAATAGTCTCTATAGTCATGCATTTGGGGATGAAGTACTTCGGCAAGTGTCTAGTAGACTTCAGTCGCTTATTAGAGCAAGCGATATTGTCGCGCGCACTAGTGGCGATAATTTTGCAATATTTGTTAACCATATAACTAACCAATATTCGATAGTTTCTTTTATTGATAAAGTGGCTCATGCCTTCTTCAAACCTTTTATAATAGATAGCACTAATATAAAAATAACGTTGAGTATTGGCGTTGCTTGCTTTAGGCAAGATGCACAGGATGTACATAGATTATTTGAAAAAGCAGAGCAAGCTATGTTTGCCGCTAAAGATAATGGACGCAACTCTTATGAATTTTATAGTCAACTGCTATCCGATAAAGCTAATAAGGAAGAACAATTAAAATTATCATTGGAATCTGCTATTGAAAATGATGAGTTTTGTGTGGTTTATCAACCTATAGTGTCTTTAAAACACAAATCAGTTACTAAATTCGAAGTCCTTGTTCGATGGAGTAATAATGGTTCATGGGTTTCCCCTGTGGACTTTATTCCAATAGCAGAAAAGTTTGGTTTGATATCTAAAATAGGGGATTTGGTTCTAAATATTGCATGTAATGAATTATGTAACCTCAAAAAAATGGGTTTTACTGACATCGTTTTCAATGTAAATCGTTCTATCTATGAGTTCTCTTCGGGTGTTAATGATATTTCATGGCTTGATACAATCAAAAGATATGACCTTAATCCCGAAAGTATATGTTTTGAATTAACGGAAAGTGTACTTGCCCCTGAAAACGATAGATGCATAACTTTACTTAATAAACTGCAACGTGCAGGTTGTACGATAGCGTTAGACGATTTTGGTACCGGCTATTCGTCATTAAACTATTTACGTAGGTTTCCAATTGACACACTAAAAATAGATAGAGGTTTTATTTCTGAAATGACAAAAGTAGAAGGTGATAAAGTGCTGGTGTCAGCTATTATTTCAATGGCTAAAGCGCTTGGAATATCCGTTGTTGCTGAGGGTGTTGAATTAAAAGAAGAAGTTGATATTCTTGTGTCGTTAGGTTGTGACTACATCCAAGGTTATTACTTTTCAAAACCATTAGCGTCTGAGTTACTTCCGCAGTATTTAACTGACTTTCGATATGCATAACTTATTAAGTTGTCATCTAAATACAATTGAAATATGAGCAGGTAAAAATTGTAGATGAGATGACAATTAAGTTATTGAATACTTTTAGCACACCCTCGTCCACTTGATTTCGCAGAATAAACCCCATCATCAGCGGCTTTTATCAAATCTTCAATACTTGCCATCTGTGCTGTTTTTGTCGCAACGCCAATGCTAGTACTGAGTGAAAGCGGATGATCCGTTATATCAATAGTTAGTGCTCCTACATGCTCAATTAAATCCTTGTTTCTTTCAGATATTTGAATAAATAGTGCGTTAAGTGCTTCAAGTAACGGTCGTCATTGTCATTAGTTGCAGTATACATCTAAAGTTTTCGCTGGCGAGTAAAGCTAACGACAGTTAACTTTGTTGCTGTCAATAAAGTGGTTATTTACCCCCACCTTATTGACTCACTATGCTAATAGGTTTTACTTCTCGGGGGTTCCAGGGATCTGGTGAACATGAACATCGCGTTGTGGGAACGGTATTGAAACACCTTGTTTATCAAACTCTTCTTTAACTTGACGGGTAATATCCCAATAAACATCTAGGTAATTTTCTGTTTTCACCCAAGGACGACAAACAAAGTTAACCGACGAGTCAGCTAATTCATTAACTTTAACGACAGGGGCGGGGTTCTCTAGTACTAGGTCGTGCCTACTTACGACATCAAGCATAATCTTTTCAGCTTTAACCATGTCATCGCCATAACCTATACCAAATACAAGATCCACACGGCGTGTTCTACTACCGGTAACATTGACAATAGTCGTACCCCAAATATTATTATTAGGCACTACCAGATGCTGGTTATCAAATGTTTTGATAGATGTCGATAATAAGGTCATGGAGTGAACGGTTCCTGTCACGCCATCAATTTCAATAATATCACCGACATCAAAAGGGCGATAAATTAGAATCAGCATACCACTGGCAAAATTACTTAGGGTGCCTTGTAGCGCTAAGCCAACCACTAAACCAGCGGCACCAATTAAGGCTAATACTGGGGCTACATTTATTTCAATTAACGTTAGTGAAACAATAAAACCTATAATTAAAATCACTCGGCGGACCGACACCTTAATAAATAATTTTAGTAAAGTTGATAGGTTACTATTACGATTCAGTGCTGCATCGGTTATTTTTCCGGCGGTTCTAGACAGTATGTATACAAAGAATAGGGCTAAAGTGAATTTAATGATATTCGCTAACCAACGTAATCCACCATCTTGGGATAATAGCCAGCCCTTAATAGTCAACCAAGCGGCGTCACTATCCGTTAAATCGACATTTGTACCAGATAGCGCATTAGCATAGAGGTGTAACTCAGTCCCATCACCACCTTTGCTTTCCCAGTTGCTAAGCACTAACTGAAAACGCTCTAAGGCATCATTTTTTTCTTCTCGTAATTGTGTAAGATTTTTGATTAAGAGCTCGCGTCTTTTTTGCATCTTATCACTGTATTGGTCTGCCTTTTTGGCAAGTGCGTTAAGAGATTCAGGTGTCTTCGATAGTTCATCTACAGCTTTATCTGCTTTTTTATGCTTTATATCTTGTGCAAGTGCTTTAATTTCAGCTAAATCTTCTTTTAATTCTTTCGCGGCAGCTTCATCGTCTTTACTCTTATTAAGTAGAACTGCACTGTCAGCACTGATATCAGAAATTTCTTGGGCAGCTAATATCTTTTTTTGTTTTTGACTCACAAGAATTTCGGCTTCACTCACAATGGTGGCTCTTGCTTTTAAAATGGCTAACCAAGCATTAACTTCTATATTCAACTCACCTTTAGTTAAGGGAGTAAGGGCAAACTCTAGTTCGCCAAGATCAATATTTGCATTTTTATTGGTAACCGCCAGATATTCTTTTTCATTATTAGCTGCCAAAGCATTTGGCACATTGATAGTTAATGAAAGAATAACCACGCTAAATAAAGTAAGGGGTAGCTTTTTAAAATGTTCTAAATAAGAGAGTATTGTCATAATGTGAGCCTGATGATGTCCTTGATTTATTAAAGGGTTAGCCACTTAAGCGAGATAGTATCTTAATTGAGAATATAGTAATTTGAAGATAATTTGTAGCCAAGGTTGTAAAAGCCTATTAATTATTTGGGGATACAGATGACTAATGGCAAATGATAAATAGCATTAGTTGTAAATGATGTTCAATGGGCAAAGTTAGCTGTCTACATTTGTTAACAGTGCTGGGAGGATTGAACATAATTCTTTATAAGATACTATTGTAGTCCTATCTCTTTTTATATAGTATAAATTTCAGACATTTATTGTATTAACGGAATAATAACAATTACTTACTTAAAGCTATATTTATTAGTTACCATTTTCATTCTTACCGCTGTACCTATGCCAAGCTTGGCCTTTTCTGTTGAAGAATGTATGGAAAAACGCTGTGTTGATTATTTCAATAAATGGCAAGTTATGGCTAGAGGGAAGCGCGCTTATGCCATGTCCATGTTAGCTGAGCTTTACTATCAAGGACATGGCACTAAAAAAAACCTAAAAAAATCAATTCAATATTTTCGTAAAGCATCAATATATCAATCTGCTTATGCACAATATCGCACGGGTGTCTTTTATTTAATGGAAGAAGATTTTATTGATACTGATAAAGGTATTAAATATTTAAGAAAGGCGGCCAAAAATGGCAATATTGAATCAGCCTTTTTATTAGGCGCTATTTTTGGCACAGGCGAACTGGGTATTAAAGACGTGGGGGAATCGGATAAGTGGCTAGTAAAAGCTCTTAAAGGTAAACATTTGGTTGCACAAACGTATGCCGGTTATTTGTATAAAACTGGTCAGGTTGATAAAGAACATTACATTAAAGTGCATGAAGTTATTAGTGAGTTGACAGTTCATGTTATTAAAAATGAAGAATCGACAGGAGGATTTACTAAAGTAACGTCTGAAATTCAATGGTCAAATCCGCTAGGTAGCAAAGTCAATAAAGTACAGAATGATTCACTTGAAGACTTTTTTAATTATGCCACGTTTGGTATAAAAAGAGTCAGCCCTGAGAATGATACTGTAATAGAAGCGAATAAAATGAAATGTGGAAAGATATTTAGCTGCTATCAAGTCAATAATGATGACTTCTGGCACTTTTCCACCACACAATCTAGCAGCCTATAGATAATGAATACTGACAAACACAAGCTAGGTTAAGCTAACTTGTGTTTGCATCCACTATCAAAGTTTCCACATTATTTTTTCAATTCGTTGGCAAACCAAAGCACAATGGTATTTTCTAATGCTTTATCACTATCTAATAATGGATAGCCATGCATGTTGCCCTTGTAGGAGATCATTTTACTACTGGGATTTTTTGCGGTTGAAAACAGCTGTTGGGCACTGGTGAACGTTCTGCCATCGTCTTCTGAGGCGATGATTAAGGTAGGTATTTCAACAAGGGTTTTACCATAGCGAGCAATGTTTTTATCACGTTGGGAGGATGAGAAAAAACTGATAGCACTAATGCTTTCTTTCTCTGCTAAGGTGATGGCTTGGCTGCCCCCGCAACTAGCGCCGATGATGCCCATTTTTCCATTTTTACCAACTTTCTCTTTTAAATAATCAAAAGCTAATTGTACGTCTTCAGGCCAGTGTGATGACATGTTTGACCAAGCTTCTCTTCGCTCCGCTTGTGGTAATTTTCGAACGTTTGCAACATTAAACTCGCTACTTATACTCTCACCAAAACCTCTAAAATCTAGACTTAAGGCATGAATTGATTGTTGTGCTAGCTGTTCCCCAATATTGTCATACATAGTGCGATTGTAGTTACACTGATGAAGCATTAATACTGCTTGGTTATTAGCCTTTTGTGCGCTATTTTCTCCCTGATAATAATCAGCTTTGAGATCGAAGTTATCTGGGGTGGTTAAGGTAATTTCAGCCGCAAAGCTATTAGCAGTAATAATCGCTAATGATAAAGAGGTAATTAAACGTAACATGACAATTCCTATTGTGGTGATAGTTAACGGGTATACAACTTAGACTCTTAAGCTATCTTTATTATTTTGTTAATGACAGCTTAATACGACCAGTTACCTACTTAATGCGCTATATGCCGGTTTTTGTGGCTGTTTCTATCTGTAGTCTCGAATTGTTGATCTGGTTTTTTTTGTAGTCATTGACCCTTAATTAAATAAGGTTGACACTTTTATTTAATTAAGGTGAAAAAATTTTTATATTTATTAGTTACTTAATAGGGAACAACTAAAAAACACCTACGAAAAGGTGCTTTTTTATATTTGAGTAATAATAGCTGGCTAGGTATTACTTTTATTCTGCTTCAATAATGTCGGTAGGGTAATAAAAACTTTTAAACCGCCTGATACTTGGTTTTGTGCAACTATTTCACCCTGATGAAGTATAATCGCTTGCTGC
>MAAB01001433.1_pt1 | contig 22692 bp, 14 predicted proteins | sample 1115991 | NCBI WGS metagenome assembly MAAB01 (sample SAMN04961124, study PRJNA320927) | seawater metagenome | isolation source: sample BD02T18 sea water enriched with oil for 18 days | place: USA:Gulf of Mexico | collected 2013-07-27
GGTCTTTAGCAAATTCAAGAGGTGAGAATTTTTGTGGTGTAGACAATGAAGTTGAGATTCTAAAGGATCAAGGTTGCTATGGTGATTTCACCTACCCAGCTCTATACAGTGAAGCACAGCCTCCACTGATTAATAATATTTACTATTGTAATAATTTGGATCAATCATCATGTTATTTTAAAGGTAGGGATGCACAGGTTAATCATCCACAAAAGGAAGATGAATTCATGATTTTCCAAGGACCCATGACCATAAACTGGTTTGATTGGCGCCATAAGTGGCACCCTACTGTGGAAGATGGTGATATAAATCAATACCCTACCCATGATGACCCGAAGCGAATTGATGCCTGGATCAGACAAATGATTCACGTAAAAGGGCGTCCTGAATGGCAGTTTGTAAAAGTATTCTGTCACGGCGCACAAGATCATAAATCGGTGGTCAGTGATACTACCGACCGAATGCATAGTTACCTTGAAAATAATTATAACGATGGCGATAAGTACCGTTTACATTATGTAACTGCACGCGAAGCCTACAATATTGTAAAGGCCGCTGAAGACGGCCACCAGGGGAACCCCAACCAATATAGGGATTATGTTATCCCTCACCCAAAGAAGCGTAACTTGGAAGAAACTACATGTGCGGTATAGCAGGAATTTATAACTATAAAACAAATTTGGCTGTTAGTAACTCAGCGATAAAAGATATGATTTCGGTTATTAACTACCGAGGCCCAGATGGCGAAGGAGTATTCACCTCAGGTCATATGGGCCTTGGTCATAAACGTTTAACCATCATAGATACCTCTGAACGATCAAATCAACCCATGACCAGCCATTATGGCCCACAAACATTATGCTACAACGGCGAAGTTTACAATTATCTGGAATTGGCCAATCAACTTAGCAAGCAGGGTACAAAATTTAGAACCTCTTCTGATACAGAAGTTATCCTTGAGCTATTAAGAAAAGAAGGTGTAAGCGCATTAGATAAACTTAATGGCATGTATGCGTTCGCCTATTGGGATGACGCTAAAAACTCTTTTTTATTGGTACGAGACCGCCTTGGTATTAAGCCACTATTTTATAAAGAAACAGAAAATGGAATTCAATTCGCCTCAGAAATTAAGTCTTTATTAACCCAGGAAACACAGGGCAGTTCGGTTAACCGCGCCCTAATAGACAGCTACATGAGTTTGGGTTATAGCCCCAGTGATGAAACACTATTCTCTGGAATAAAAAAGGTTCCCCCGGGTCACTACCTTGAAATAAAAGAAGGCAAACTAACCTTAACAAAATACTGGGACATGGAGTTTGATAAAAGCATCGACATGGGTGAGAAGCACTATATTAAAGAAACCCAAGTATTATTTGAAGATGCAGTAAAGTTACAGCTGCGCAGTGATGTGCCTTTAGGTGTATTTTTGTCCGGAGGAGTAGACTCCTCTGCAGTCGTTGCCATGATGCATAAGCTAGGCGTAAAGGATATTAAAACTTTTTCTGTGGCTTGGGATTACGGAAGTGATTTTGATGAAACACAATATGCTCGAAAAATATCTAAACAGTTTAATACTGATCACACCGAATACTTTATGACCGCTCAGGAATTCAAAGATTTCCTTCCCCAGTATATACGCCATATGGATGAGCCTGTAACCGAAGCCGCTGCTATTTCACTTTATTACTTAGCCTTAAAAACTAAGGAAAAAGTTACTGTAGTTCTATCCGGTGAGGGAGCCGACGAAGTCTATGGGGGCTATTCAATCTATAAGTATCTAGAAGTTATTGAAAAATACAAAAAGTTGCCCGGCTTAGTTCGAAAAATAGTTAATCCGATATTACGCACTATGGGTGACAAGTTTTCAAAGTACGCTGACCTAAGTGAGGTTTCATTAGAGGAATCTTATGCTGGCGTTTCATTTTATGAACAGAACCAAAAACGAAGACTCTATTCAGATTCGCTTAAAGATGAAGCCAATACTCACAATATTTTTAAAACTCTATCTCCCTATTATCAGTATTGCCATGCACAAGACGCACAGTCAAAAATGCAATACCTAGATATTAAAACGTGGTTGGTTGATGATTTATTGGTAAAGGCCGATCGAATGAGTATGGCAGCCTCACTTGAATTAAGAGTACCATTTCTTGACCATAGGTTTTTAGAACTTGCCGCTACTATGCCCAGTAAATATAGAAATAAGGGCTACCAAAGTAAATACATACTTAAAAAGGCGATGGAACCATACTTAGATAAAGAGATACTATATCGAAAAAAGCAAGGCTTCCCTACTCCCTTAGCCATCATGTTTCAAGGAGAGTTAAAGGACTATGTACATGACATTATTATGTCAGAATTAGCACTAGATCGAGGTTACTTTAATAGAAGTGAAATTTCTAAGCTATTAGACCAGCATAATTCAGGGAAACAAGATCACCATAAGGTTTTGTGGCAGTTATTGGTTTTGGAGCTATGGCATAGAGAGTACATTGACACTGGCATTAAATCTAAGACCGATGTTAAAGCTAGTCTTCTTCCCGCCTAAGGTTTTTTGTATGTCAAATATTTCGGTTATAAATAGGTAAATTATGAACTCTTTGCAATGGAAAGCAGCATTCACATCAGATACTTTTGCCGCGCAAGGGCTGCCATTTGATCGCCCGTTAAATAATAATCAGCAGTCCAATTATAATATTATAAAGAGAGCCGCTAATTTTCCAGTTCAAACAAGAGCATTAATGCTAGCGTCCTTAAGCCACTTGTTGAATAGCTATAAACAAACTGATTCCACATCGCTGCATATTTCTATTAGTAACAAATCTGGCAAGCTAATTCCAGCTATAATACAGCTTTCCGGGTGTAGTAATCTCGCACATTTACAGCAAGCAACTGATTCTGCATTGGAGATCACAGATAGAGCAGACAGCTTAACCGATGAAAAATTAGTTAGTTTATTTGATACAGAATTAAACAACCTAAGCTTGCCGCCCAACCAATGTTGTTTTTCACTATCTAAAGACTTAAAGCAGGTAAGCGATAGTGGTTACCTTCACTTTATTATTTTCAACGAAGGTGACAGTCAACAAATCGGTATAAAATATGATGCTAATCTGTTTGATGAGCCTACCGTACAACGCATGCTCGATAACTGGGTCTACGTCAGTAATAAATTTCGAGTCCGTTCTGGTGACATCTTATTGAGTGATATTCCATGTATTAGCTCAAACAATAGAGATACACTACTAAACCAATGGAGCAATACACAATCTCTACCACCTAATTTTGAAAGTACACATAAAGCATTTGAAGGGCATGTTGATACCCATCCAAACAGAATTTGTGCCTGTGATATAAACCAATCTTACAGCTACATACAGCTCGAACATGAGTCAAACCACATCGCTTGGGCTCTGATTAATTATGGGGTTAAGTCTGGCGACCTGATCGCGCTGGCATTGCCAAGAAATGTGCAGTTGATATCAACAATATTGGCAGTTTTTAAATCGACTGCTGCCTATGTCCCATTAGACCCAGACTTTCCCGATGATCGTTTAGCCTATATGGCTAGCCACAGTAATAGCAAAATACTCATCACCACCGAGAAGCTTAAAGATAGGTTTTCATTCTTTTCAGGCTCAATCATTACCATAGAGTCAATTTTAGCCACAAAAAAAAAGCTATTCCATAGACCCAACCTGCTCTCCAATGCCCATGACACCGCCTATGTTATCTATACATCAGGTTCAACGGGGAAACCCAAGGGCGTAGAGGTTTTACAATCCGGTGTAGTAAATTTACTGCTATCCATGCAAAAATCACCAGGAGCACATCGGGAGGATGTATTTTGTGCTATAACCACTTTGAGCTTTGATATATCCGTAGTGGAAATATTATTACCTCTATACAGTGGTGCTAGTGTAGTAATGGTCGAAAAAGAAATCTCTCTGTTTGCCGATAAACTCATTACTCTATTAGAGAAATTTAGCGTTACTTTTCTCCAAGCCACACCGGCCACCTTTAGGTTACTGGTATCTCAAGACTGGTCACCGTCAACTAAAATTAAAGTTCTATGTGGTGGCGAACCCTTTCCTGTTGACCTTGCTAAAGATTTGATAAAAAAAGCGGACTCAGTTTGGAATGTCTATGGGCCAACCGAAACTTCAGTATGGAGTACTGTGCACCAAGTCAAAAGTATCGAACCGCCTATTTTAATTGGCCGCCCCATCGATAACACTAGCATTTATATCCTAGACAACAATCTGCAGCTCACCCAAATTGGCATGCCAGGAAACCTATATATTGGTGGCGCTGGCTTAGCAAAAGGATATTTACACCAACTAGATCTCACTAATGAGCGTTTCATTATTAACCCGTTTGATCAAACCAATATCATTTACGACACTGGGGACATTGCCAAATACACTACAAACGGTGAAATTGAATGTTTAGGTCGAAGCGACGGCCAGGTTAAAATAAGAGGCTACCGAATAGAGCTGGGAGAAGTTGAGTCCTGCCTTTCCAACTGCATTGGCATTCAATCTCAAGTTGTAATAGCAAGAGAGGATGAGCCAGGTAATCAGCAGCTGGTTGCCTACTACTTAACAAAAGATCAAAAGCCGCTAAAAGAGCTGGATTTAAAAATCCAGCTAAGTAACCTCCTGCCGAAATACATGACTCCTAATCGAGTGATTCATTTGGCAGAGTTTCCCATGACATTGAATTTTAAAATTGACAGGAATTCATTGCCTAAACCCAGTCAACTGGATAACGGCCCAACGGATAATAAACCTGTCACTGAAACTGAAAACCTAATATATAAAATTTGGTCTGACACACTTGGTTTAAAGGTTATAGATACACATGATAATTTTTTTGATATTGGAGGAAATTCCCTATTATCCATAAGAATTTTCACAGCCATAAAAAAACAGTCTTCAATTAACTTGCCTTTAGACACACTATTTAGTTATTTCAGCATTAAAAAATTAGCCAGCCACATAGACGACCTTAAAAGATCTGGAAGCCTCGGGAGTATTGACAATATAGTTTCTAAGAATTTAGTCACTATTAAAAAGGCTGGTACAGGGCTACCCGTATTCTTTTTTCATGGGGTGGGCGGAAATGTACTTAACTATATACGCCTAGTAAACTCTATAGATATTGAACGTCCAAGCTACGGGCTACAATCCTCGGGTGTAGATGGGGTTTCTAGACTTGAAAGCAGCTATGAAGATATGCTGAACTCATACCTAAAGGAAATTCTGGCAGTACAGGGGTACGGCCCTTATACACTAGTGGGTGGTTCCATGGGAGGCGTTACAGCCTTAGATATAGCAAACAAATTATCCGCTTTAGGCCACACTATAGAGAGAGTTATTATGTTCGATAGCTTCGGCCCCCACTTAGTGGTACCTGATAATGAGGCCGCTAAAGGGGTGCGCGATTCACTCTTTACCCGTATTAAAGGCTTCAGCCAGTATAAATTGAAAATGCTAGCCTCCAAGGCATTACCCCCCGTATATTCTGCGTTAAATATTAGGCTGCCATACACTGTACGCTACCAATGGATTGAAAATAATAATTACAAATTAATGGCTATGCGCACTGCAATTGAGTATTCCGGGGCTGTCACATTAATTAGGGCCCCCATGCACAATAGCGGCCCTTATTCTGACCCCTATTTAGGTTGGAGCAAAACATTAATAGGCAAGATTGATATTCGATACGTGGAAGGCGACCATCACAATATAGTTGAATCTAAAACCAGCAGTGCGATATTTAATGAACTACTATCCAGCGGCACTCACAGTAGAGAGATGAGTGCATAATTATCTCGCTTCATTATCATAGGCTCCAATGAAGCGTGTGGTAATGAATTCCGAATATTCAGTATAACCACAAAAAAATACATAGCCTTTTATGTATTTTTTTGACTTTTTCGTTAATAACTTAACTTGAATGCTGTTAATACTCGGTGATACTCCAATTATTTCCAAATCATAATAGTGATCGTTTTCAGCAGTAAAGGCAGACAGTGCTTTATACAGACTTTCTTTTATGGAAAAACACAATGTAAGCTTGTGATTGAATGGCCACCTTAAACCGGATAGATTAAAGAGCTCTTTAATTGTCACTATTTCATTTTGAATCTCAGAGGCGACTTTTTTATCGATCCAATGCTCTGCATCTATACCAATTTCACCGACCTTTTGAATACTGGCAGCGCTACAAATTGCAATAGATTGGGTATGAGTAATAGATCCAGCCAATCCTTTTGGCCAGATCGGCTGTCTTAGCTCATCAATAAGAACTTGGTAATTGAACACTCCTAAGTACTTTAAAGCTTCTTTAGCCGCTATTCTGCCGGCCAAAAACTCAGCCTTTCGCTCGAGCCCACTGCATATTAGAGTATTAGGTAACTGGATTTCAAAAGATGCAAAAAGGTCGTCATTATAATATTCCTTGTTAAATCGCACCCTACATTCATAGACAGTTGCAGAATTAATAGACTTAATATCAATATCTGTAATAAACCGGTCATTAAGGTAAGTGCCACACATACTTGAGAATACCCTACTTAACCTAGTTGATAGTTATGTTGCGCTTAGTAGATAAAATGGCTAACTGCTGGCCAACAGAGATACCCTATAAACGCTATCGATCAACTTTTGAAATCGTAAATAATGACTTACCTGATGCTGTGGGAGGGATTTCGGGGACAAAAACTACACTCACCGAACACTGCTGACCTAACATTTCGACGGTTTTATCTACTATAGATTTTAGATAAGGGGCGTTTAGATCTTCATTAAAGGAGACAATTTTGAATCTAACTTTTTCAATGGATTCTTGCACCATTTGAAATTTCTTCACATCGGCTTCGCCGTAAAATAGGTGAGTAAAATACTCTCCATGCACCAGTGAACCATCAGCCGCTACAAAAAAATCACCGGAGCGTCCCTCTACTGACTGTAATAAGGGTAATGTACGTGCACAGCGACAACTATCTACACTTAGACGACCCACATCACCTAGTTTATATCGAATTAAAGGCATTGCCTTATTGCTAAAGTCCGTCACTAATATATCACCACTTTCGCCCAGTGGAACGGACTTACCATCTTTTACAATTTCTACATGAATATTATCGGCATTAATATGTAAACCACTTTGCTCAGAACATTCACTGGCTATAAGCCCCACTTCCCTAGAGCCATAGCGATTTAATACCTTACACTTAAACGCAGTCTCAATAATTTTTCTTTTACTCTCAGTTAGGGTTTCAGCAGACGAAATTATACCTTTAGGCTTAATGCCGTGATCTGGTTGGTATTTAATTAGGTACTCAGAGAAAGCAACAAGAGCATTTGCATAACCTAAAACCATTTTGGGTTGTATTTTTTGCAACGTTTTAACGTATTTTTCCATGGTTTCTCTATTCATATCAAAGGCATCCAATTCCCAAATGCGGGCAATATACCTAGAAATAATAAACTCTCTAATTGATTGACTGGCCTTTAGATCTCGCTGTGCCCCCCATATCAATGCAAATCGATCGCCTATATTCCAACCACTCCAGCGATCGTGCCTAAGCTGATCAGCCGCTCTTAATTGCTGATATTCTAAGTTTTTATAGAATACGGTGGGCTCACCGGTTGAACCACCAGAAGCATCCTTGATCAGTTCCGCTTTAGTGAACTCACTTGATAACAATGCTTGCCGGTTATTTTGTATATGTGTTTTAGTAAGAGGTGGAATTTTAGCTAGGTCGTCTAGGGTTTTAATGTCGCTAGGTGATACCCCATTTTCATCTAATAACTGCCGATAATAGTTAGTATTTTCATAGGCATAAGACACTATTTTCCGTACTTTTTCTGCCCTAAATTCTTGAAGGTCTTTTAAAGGTAAGTACTGGTTTTTCTCCATGACCCTTAAACGTGCTAGGCGCTTATCATCACTTTTAAAATAGTAGAGTGGGTAAACAATAAATCGATTGATGTATTTAAAATAGTCCATTTTCACCTTAACCTCTTAAACAATCCAAGACAATCTTCTAGGAAGAAAGCTCTTAAGTGAATATTTATCTTGTTCGTTTAGAGCACTGACAAGTTTCATTAAAATTAGATAGCTAGCACTAAAAATACAAGCCATTAAAAATAGGTGCAACCAAACATTTAGGTCCAAAGGATATATTAGTAATACAGGTATAATAGATAAACATGCTGATACTAAGCTCTTAGCTAAAGACTTCCATGGAAATACCTGGAACAAGCTAATTTTAAAATGATGGGTGATTGCTTTTAAGTAAGTTAATCGCATGAATAGTAATGTAATGACTGTAGCTATAGGCGCACCTATTAGTCCAAACATATCCATTAGACTATAAGTTAGTACTAAGTTAACAATGATAGACATTAGTGCCGTAAAGAAGATAATTTTTGTTTTACCTATTACCCTTAAAATAATATCGAATGTTGAAATTCGGGATAACATGCCTAACGCATAGACTTGAAATATAATGACACTGCCAATGTATTTATCTGAAAATATGGCGGGTATTAGTAATGGAGCAGATACAATTAAAAATAGACAACATGGATAAATAAATGCGGCCATAAACCGAACTGAGGTATGCCATACCCTGAGTAACTCGCTTATATTATTGTCTTTATAATATTGAACAAAATTTGGCATGTGCAGATTATCTAGCGTATTGGCGATAATACCAATAACAGGTATTTCCATGGCACCACGAGTATACATAGCATAGTCTTCAGCGGATGACTGGTTACTCACCACCAATTTGTCAACGTAGCGTGATAACTCCAATACATTCATAGATAAGCCAAGCGGTAAACTGTATTTAACCTGCTCTTTAAGCGTAAACGACTCATTTTCCTCAGCGTCGTTAGTATAGGTAAAAGCAATTATTAGGGAGATAAACATCACCACTATGGCATGCAGACAATATAAGCCTACTAACCACCACAATATCTCTAGCATACTACTATCCAGCATGACTGGAATTAAAACGGCAAGAAAGAAACTTAAATTAAACATAAGCTCCACACTGGCAAATTGTTTCACCCTGCCCACTGTTATCATAAGCGGCTCAAATATAGTAAGCGGTATCTTAAATACAATCATGAACAGCAGGACATAAGATAAATCTTCAATTCGTGGGTTACTTAAAAACTGACTCAAGCCATTTGCAGTGTAAAAAACGGCAGCACTCACAAATACAGCAATGGCACTTATAATGGATAAAATAGATAGCACGTACGTCTTCGCAGACTTTGCCTTAGGTAAAAAATAGTAGATGCCATGAGGTATACCTAATAAAAAGGCCCATACCGCTAGGTTAGTGATCAACTGAACATGTAAATAGGTTCCGTAATCCTCTTTAGTAAAAAAGCGAGACAGAATAATACTCAGAACAAATATGCTTAGGTGAAGTGTTGACTTACTTAATGCCGTAAGTAAAAATTGTACCGTAAATTTCAAAAATACATTTCCTTGTCTCTTGCTTAATCTTGGACTAATAAAATTTTAAATTGTCTATTTCGATAAATTCGGGGCCATTTTCACTGGCATAATATACAGCAAAGTGATCAATATTACTCCAGTCTAATGACGGAGCACTACTATCAAACTCAACTAAAACCTCAGTCCAATGGGTGCTAGTAATTTCCTTAGTTTTAATTTTGTAATTATTATTGTCGGAAATTTTTACATCTATTTTTAGTGGCACACTTTCAGATTTCAACTTAAACTTAAGGCCATTGTAGGAAGCCATATCAGCCCCCCAAGGGTAGCTAACTCTAATACCTGTCCAAGGGTACGTTTGCTTAGATAGTGTTAACACGGATGAGCGTTTAGTCTGCAACCATTTTTGAGTAATTGTATTCTCACGCCGTTCACCTACATTGCTTATTTGCGCCATTAAGAGCCTACTTTCCATATTACTCACTAATGGTAAGTGCCATAGTGGATAAAGGTTAACGACAAAAAATTTAGTCAATACAATAGAGTAAGGCAGCAAACATAGCGTACGTAGGCTGTAGTGCAATTTATGCCACAGCATTCCAAATATTATGCCCCAAACACCCCATATGGCATCCACTATGTCGCACGTTCTGCCCACCCACCACTGGCACAATTCAACTACTATGGGCAGAAAAAACCATGCGCCCATTATGCTGACACTTGAAAAATGCGATATTGGAATAAAGCGAGCTAGTAGAAAACATGCAGGAAAATGAAGCAGGTTCATTACCTCATTATTCATAAACCCTATTAGGTGTTGCTGTAACGTTATAGGGGTAAGCGCGATGCCTGCCCCTAAACACAGTAAAACTAAAATATGGTTATGTTTACTGGTATAACGCGGAAGGGTAGCCAATTCCGCTTTCCTTGTCTGAAGTGAGTGCTGTCACCCCGTATCTGACATCAGTGTCGCTTGACGCGGGTGTGAATCGATAATTTCGTTTCGCTGCTGTGACATCTGCCATTAGAGATACCTGCTCAGTTTGGACGTTAATTTCCCACACTCTATACCCTGTTATTTCTTGCTGGCTCACATGTGCACTGGCTTCCCAATGAATAATAATATCTTCACCGTTCAAACTGGCACTGACGTTCATGGGAGGCACCACATTACCCAGATAACCCCATATATAATTTGTTAATGTTTGGCCGTCGACTGCGAACCCCCTTGCACCATTAATACTACCCTCGCCGCTTTCCACTCTGTTTGTGTAGTGGCCTGTGTATGTCATTCCGGTGTAACTGTATTGCGAAAACTTTGCTTTAATGATGTGCTCCATGGGAAATGGCCACATGGGGATATTAGTTTCCGCATCATATCCTGGCTCACCGTATAATGTGCCAGATTGACCTAAGAAAGTCATGACCGTGGCGCCAATATCACCGCCATCTTTTGCTAGACCGCTTAAACTTGAATTACTTTCAATTCGGGTTAAATATTTTAGTGCACCATTTTCATTACTAACTGAGTGTAAAGGATTGTCATTTCTGATATTAAACATATCACTATTGAATACATTGCTAATACCTGCGAATTCACTGATGTTTACGGTATCCACACCGTAACGTTCAACTATCCTACCCACCGTTTCATGGTCAGCTCCCTGCCCTAATCCATAAAACATATCCCCATTACTAAAGTTATGCAAAATACTGTTAGTGATGCCACGGGTATTCTCGTGATATCCATTAAAGAAGTTGTCGGCAAACTCTTGTGGTGACACATCACCCATGGTCATGTGATTAAACCAAGCGCTGCCCCAAGTCATAATGTAACGGCTGTAGGGCCTAACATCCCATGACACCACATCTTTATGCTCCACATCACTATCGCCACCACCGCCGGATATTTGATCGTCCATATTACCGAATAAGAAAGCGCTGTTTATTTGCATATTCCTACTAAAATTAGCTCGTGTATCACCAATGGTGGTAGGCGTAGCAAACTCACCGGCCAACTCACCTTGAGTTACAAAGTCAGGGCTATCGCCATCTATGGCTAGATTATTGGACAACTGCGCATCCATAGTACTGTAGACAGAATACGTTCCTTTAGGCTCATTATGAAAAGTTCCTCGGTCATAGCGAGCGACATTGCGGCGCCATACAATATTGGATGATTGGTAGCTGGTAAACTTGTATCGGCCACCACCAAAGGTGTAATTATTTTCAAATAATATGTCGTCACAGCGATAAGCATTAAAGGGAGATTTTGTATCACCACTATCTTCGATCGCTAAGCCTGCTTGTACGCCGTTACGAATAAATTTAATGTGATGATGACGATCACTGCTTTCTGATTTATTGTGGCCATAGCCAAATACTGCTATTTGGCCACCTTTAATAAACAGCCCTTTAAAAGAGGCATAAGACACTGGCCATTCACCATTAAGGCGAATATAAGCGCCCTCGGCCAATACTGCCTGGCCAGGATTCTGCGCCATTATGGTGGTGTAAGCAGCAGGTGTGCCTGAAGGGGGGTGCTGTACGGCCCCGCCTAAAGTTAAACCTAGGTAATTATCATTCCCAGTGTAAGTACCATCTAAAACCACAATTGTGCCGCCACTATTGAGCTCCCTCATGGCTTCCTTAATATTAGGGTAATCACCGCTTTCACCTACGGTGAGTATTTGATCTTTTTTTACATGGACAATGAAATTGGTATGAATAGTTTGAGAAGCCGTACTCACTTTAAGCCCCACATGAAAACTATCTGCTGGCATAGCTGGGTCTATTGCCCAAGTAATCTGGCCGGTTAATGGATGTACCACAACACCATCGGGGCCGTAGTCTTTGGTCCAATGTAAAGCCCCTTCCAAGGCAATATCATCCGGTAGCTCAAAAATGACATTGAGGTTTTCACCTGCGTTAAGCATTTGATCGGAAAACAAAGTAATATCAGGAATTTCAACTGGACGCTCATACACCACATTGCCACCGTTAGTTTCTTGATCCCCTCCCCCGCTTGATGTGCATGCAATACAAGAAGAAAGAATCAAAAATAAAACAATGATAGATGGCGGAAGTGCCATAGCTGAATTCGTCAATTTGTTCATTATAATAATCATAGCCTAACTTAATAACCCTCTTTATCCATTAATACAACCTGGCTCAAAACGTCAGCGATTTTATTTGAGCTCTGCCGCCAATCCATCCAATTAAATTCAAGTTTATCAGGCCAATCCATAGACAAACTTTGGGATAATATTTTTGACAAGCCATCAACATCATTTGGCTCAGTCAGTAGTCCTAGCACTCTATCTTTACTGGCCAGCATTTCTGGAACAGCACCCACCCTACTTGCCAATACAGGTGTACCCGAACTTAACGATTCTAAAACGATATTTGGGCAACCCTCTCTTAAGCTAGGTAAGCATAAGAAGTCAGCCGCAGATAAATAATCTGTTATTTGTTCATGACCTACACGGCCTATAAAAAGCAATTTATCTTTTAGATTCAGCTCCGACACCACTGAATAAATATGAGCCTCTAAAGGCCCTGAGCCTACAATGACTAATCTAGCCTCTGGATTTTCATGATGTACCAGAGAAAATGCCCGCAGTAGCACCTCTAAGCCTTTTTCTATATTAAAGTTTCCGGCATATAAGAAAAGAGTTTTATCTGTGGGCAGGTTTAGTTTACTCCTGAGGCTAACTTTATTACCAGGAGTAAATAAATCCGAGTTAACGCCATTCATAATACTGATGGATTTCTCGGGAGAGGACCCTAAACTGATGGTTTTATGCTTCAATTCTTCACTTACAGAAATATTGAAATTAGCCATTTTCAAGGCAAGTTTGATAAAAAAGCGGCGAGCTGGGTATTGGCTGTATTCATTAATATCGCAGCCCAAGCTATGAGTAACCACAGGGATCTTTAACAGCTTTGCCGCCAATACCGTGCCAAATCCATCTGGGTACATCCAGTGAACATTAATTACATCGGGGTTATAGGTCTTTTTAATTTTTCTTAATGTATTAAATATTCCCACAAAAAATAACATCCCATACAGCCAACGACCAATCTTGGGAATGACCAAATACTGAGGGTGATATATTTTAATATTCTTTCTAATACATATTTTTGGTAAGAACTTATGAGGGACTGATTTAAATACATTAAGAATGCTGGGAAACCAGGGGCTCGGCGCCACAACCTCAATACGGTGAGATTTACTTAACTGCTCAACAATTTGCTCAGTAAAAATACCCCTTGTTGGTTCATTTACGTTCGGGTATAGGTTGGATACCAGTAGAATTTTTAACATATTTTTAATATGGAATCGTAGTAATACAAATTAATGCACTACCATTACTCACATCCCTAATGAGATTTTATTTTCAAAGACATTACACTGAACAAAAGCAGTACTTTATACTTAAATTACGCTGTTTTTTTACTGTTTAAGATAGATTTTGTCAGATAATATTTTTCGCAATATTGTATCTGGCAGGCAAACACTTAGCAAATAAGAAGGAGGTAATTTTAATCGGATGCAGCCATATAGGTTTGGCTGCATCACACCTTTTAATTAAGGAATTGACACTGTCACAGGATAGGATGCGCCACTTTCTTCGGTGTTGATTATCGCGGTCACAATATAAGAATATGTGGATTGCGAAGTGCCACCTTCAACCACATACACTAACTTGCCTGCTGACAATTCTGCAATCAATGACTGGCTGTTATTATCAATATCATATGAATAGATTCGATAACCTGTCAGCTCTTGCTGACTTACTTGAGCACTGGCTTCCCACTGAACAATCACATCACCATTATCTACACTGGCACTTACATTCATGGGAGGAACCACATTACCCAGATAGCCCCACACATAATTTGTTAAGGATTGCCCATCCACAGCAAACCCCCGTGCGCCATCAATACTGCCTTCACCAATTTCCACTCGTTTAGTATAGTGGCCGCTATACTTCATTCCGGTATAGCTGTATTGAGAGAATTTTTCTTTGATAATGTGCTCCATGGGAAATGGCCACATGGGAATATTGGTTTCTTCATCGAAGCCTGGCTCACCATATAACGTACCGGATTGACCTAGCAATGTCATGACGGTGGCTCCTATATCACCACCATCTTTTCCTATGCCGCTTAAGTTAGATCCACTCTCAATGCGTGTTAGATATTTCAGTCCACCATCTACATTACTTGCTGAGTGCAAAGGGTTTTCATAACTAATATTGGTCATGTCACTTTTATAAACCTCACTAGTACCTGAGAATTCACTAATGTTTACAGTGTCTACGCCGAAGCGCTCAACCAACCTGCCCACGGTTTCATGGTTGTCTTCTTTGCTAACACCATAGAACATATTACCGTTACTCAAATTGTGTAAAATACTATTGGTGATACCACGTGTATTCTCGTGGTAACCATTCATAAAGCTGTCGGCAAACTCTTGAGGTGCCACATCTCCAATAGTCATGTGATTAAACCAAGCGCTACCCCAGGTCATAATGAAACGGCTATAGGGTCTAACATCCCATGACACCACGTCTTTATGCTCCACATCACTATCGCCACCACCCCCTGATATTTGATCGTCCATATTACCGAACAAGAACGCGCTGTTTATCTGCATGTTCCTATTAAAGTTAGCCCGTGTGTCACCTATGGTGGTAGGCGTGGCAAACTCACCGGCCAACTCCCCTTGCGTTACAAAGTCAGGGTTGTCGCCATCTATGGCTAGGTTATTGGACAACTGCGCTTCCATAGTACTGTAGACCGAGTACGTTCCTTTAGGCTCGTTATGAAAAGTTCCTCGGTCATAGCGGGCCACATTGCGACGCCAAACTATATTTGAAGATTGATAACTAGTGAATTTATAACGACCGCCGCCAAAGGTGTAATTGTTTTCAAATAATATATCGTCACAACGAAATGCATTGAAAGGAGATTTGTTATCACCACTGTCTTCCACCGCTAAGCCCCCTTGTACTCCGTTGCGGATAAATTTAATGTGATGATGACGGTCACTGTTTTCAGATTTATTATAGCCGTAGCCAAATACTGCAATCTGTCCACCCTCAACAAACAAGCCCTTAAAAGACGTGTATGACACAGGCCATTGACCGTGCAGGCGAATATAAGCTCCCTGCTTCAATACAGCTTGGCTAGGGTGCTGCGCCATAATGGTGGTATAGGCGCTGGCCGTTCCAGATGGAGGGTGCTGCACTGCTCCACCTAACGTGAGCCCCATAAAGTTTTTGTCCCCGGTGTAAATACCGTCTAAGACCACAATAGTGCCACCACTAGTGAGTTCCTTCATGGCTTCCTTAATATTAGGGTAATCACCGCTTTCACCTACGGTGATAACTTGCTCTTTCTTCACATGCACAATGAAATTAGTGTGAATGGTTTGAGAGGCTGCACTTACTTTAAGCCCCACATGAAAACTATCGGCTGGCATAGCTGGATCGATATCCCAACTAATTAGTCCTGTTAATGGATGCACCACAACACCGTCTGGACCGTAGTCTTTTGACCAGTGAAGCACCCCATTTAAATTGTCAGAGTTTGTAATGGTAGGTAATACCATTAGCTTTTCACCCACAGTGTGATCCACATGCTGACTAACAATATTTGCAATAATAGGCGCCACGGTAGAGCGAGAAATATCATCAGGTAACGCTGGATCAACTGGATCAACTGGATCAACTGGATCAACTGGATCAACAGGATCTACCGGATCAACTGGATCAACTGGATCGACTGGATCGACTGGATCAACCGCATCTTCCCCATAAGTGATTAACAATTGAGGAGACTTCCCAGAAACTCCGGCATCAAAAGAATATAGGTTATGACGAACATCGCCATTAGCTTCAGGAGAATTTTCGATTTTAAAACTCATGCTGCCGCCGCTTTGCCAGTCCTCATCGTCCACTATATTTTGAATCAATACGGAGATATCCGCACTCTCAACTGAACCAGAAGATTTACTCCAATTAACTTTAGAGGGCAAGGCTAACCGGTCTTGGGCCATATTATTTTTTGAAAAAGTCAAAGTAGACATTGGATCCAATGCCACAATATTTAAATCTATGGAGCCACTTTCATTTTGGAAGCTCTGAGCTGAAAACACGAGCTTCGCACTTAGGATATTTTTACCTGCAGGTACATTGATATTACGAAACATAAGCGATACAACGTAATCCCTACCTTGATTACCAGCACCTCCAAAACGAATATTTTCCAGATCTAATTCCTGGCTAGCCCAGCCAGAACCATAGTTCTCCCACGAATACCCATCATCTGAACCCTGGGAAATGGAGAATGGGCCAACTATTTTAGGATTTACTGGATCTGCTGGATCTGCTGGATCTGCTGGATCTGCTGGATCTGCTGGATCTACTGGATCTACTGGGTCTACTGGGTCTACTGGATCTACTGGATCTACTGGATCTACTGGATCTACTGGATCAACTGGGTCTACAGGGTCTACTGGATCTACTGGATCAACTGGGTCTATAGGAATCGAAGGTATTGCCGGGTCAACTGGAATCGCCGGCCCTTCTGGTACGGATGTATCGACAGGGTCAGGAACAGGGCTCTCTTCCCCGGCTTGTTCCGATTGGTTATCTTGCTCTTCTGTCTCAGCGGGTTTTAATTCATCATCTAAATTTATGCATCCGGAAAGAGAAATCAACATGACTAAGAATAGGCTTTTCACTACACACCCCTCGAAAATTCACCAAATTGAATTTTTAGTATAAGAGAGATATTTAGATTAAAAACCTGGCCCCCAAAATATGGTAAACCGCTCACAAAAAGAGCAGCACCTTAGAGCCTTAAGTACTACATCGACATCAATTCCCCTTTAGGGTGACGCATCATATTCCACTGATTCATATAAAATAAACCACTCCTTCACTATGGGTCTAACTACACGGCGTTACCGCTTCCACGTACCTGATGAGGCTACAGAAAAATAATTAACTAATGCCAAGATACAAAACCAGTTTAAAGTAATAAACGAAGCTAGGAGCTTGGTTAATGGTATTTTATTTACAAAGGAAAACCGAAAACTTAGAGGCGCAATCATTAATGCCATAGTGAAGATAACTAAATACCACAGTGCCCATAGACTTCCTTGACTACACATAACCCCAGCTAATACAAAGGAAGCCATTGCAAATAAAGGCGCTAACAAGCGAGCAATTTTATGGCTAAAAAACTGCCACCACATGGGGTGACCCTTAGGCATTATCCATTCGGGAAACCGAAACAGTAGTTGATAATTTCCACTTAGAGTACGAATCTTTCTAGACCTCTCTTTAGCAGCACAAACGGAAGGAATATCCCAAGCTATAGCACGTTCATCAAAACCAACGCGGTAGCCTTTTTTTGAAGCCACCATAGGTATCTGCACATCGTCCAATAGGGTATTACCAGGCAACTCTTCATAAAGCGAAGACTTTAACACATACAAAGCACCCGTTACGCCAGGTACGCTGGCAATACAGGCCTCCGCCTTGCGAATGAATTTTTCATAACGCCAATATCCGTCCATTCCACTGGAAAAGTCATTACTCCCCTTGGCTGTAAACATCAATTCACCACTGACAGCCCCCATCTTAGGATTCCCAACAAACCAGGACGTCAAGTACATTAGTACATCCAATTCTAGTGTTTGACGACAATCCACAAACATTACCAGCTCTGTATTCACTACCTTCATGGCAATATTTAAGCCACTTGCCTTCCCTCTGCGTACTTTTGAATTAAGGACAGTAACACCTGGAAAGTCGCTTAATATTTTCAAAGTTTCATCATCACTGGCATCATCCACCACGATAATCTTTATATCACCCCCATTAAAATTCAGTTTCTGCAAGTTTTTAATTTTACGGGCCACACTCTCTGCTTCGTTACAAACCACCATGACAATCGTTACATCACCCACATATCGCGCAGTTGGTGCAACAATCGTTTTATGTTTGGCGAATAAATACAAGGCTAGCGGGTATAAAGCATAAACATAAGTTATAAATAGCAAGCAAAATATAAAAGCTGGTAACATTAGTTTTCACCCAACAATCTAAATCGCGCTTTATCGTAGTTACGATTACCGAGTAGCATTTTAACTACTTTTAAAATGGCGTATTTCACTTTCAATTTAATAACTAACAAGCTGACTGGCTTTTGTGCTGACACTAAATCTTGAACACTGTAATTCTTCAATACGGCTAGTCTAGGCACATGGTATCTGGAAACATCACTCACCCAGCCAGGCTTAGAATTGGCGATACACCGATACCCTAACTCAGAAGCTAACTTGGATGTTCGTTTATCAAACCGCCCACCAGGGGGCGCCAAGATAGAAATAGACTGATTGATATTCTCTTCAATCAGCCGCTTACTCTCTTTTAACTGTCGCATTAGTTCTTGATCATCACAATCAGGGAAATATTGATGGTCTAATCCATGAGATTGAATACTCATCCCCCAACCACATAGCTCACTAATTTGTTGCCAATTCATATAATAGGGTTTCCCTACCAGATCTGGATTAATAAAAAAATCTGCAGAACCAATTCCCTTATCATGTATGTATTTAGCAGCATAATAATTACTGATATGGCCATCATCAAAGGTGACCACTACTGCTTCCTTTAACTTATGTTCAATAGCGAATTGTAAACTCACAATAGACTTAACTGAATTTAAAAACTCTTTAAACTTATCCGTGGAATAACTGTAGTGAGGATCGGCCCAATCATCACTTTCTAGCTCACCAATAGCATGAAACATATAGGCAATCATATTATCGGCCCTTATTAGCTAATACAGATAGATTTTCATTTAGATTTTCAACGGCGTTTACCAATCGCTCCATCAACGCATTGGAATTTTTAGCTTCTGTTTGATTTAAATGATTAATCGCCCTATCAAGATCTTTTGACACTTTCATCGCCGGATTATCAATCATCAAATCAGGCAGAATCATTTCAATATCTTCTAGCCTTGGCTTATCGTGCTCTTCGGCATAAGCACACATCAACAAAGCATCACATATTTTATTTATAAGCCTAGGAACACCTTTAGAAAATACATATATCTTTTCTATTAAAGGCTGATCAAACAAGGTATTGGACTCAAGGCCAGATTTAATCAGTCTATATTCAATATATTTGGCCACATCTTGTTTTTGCAGGCCCTTTAAATGAAAATGCAATTTCACACGCTGCTTGAACTGCTCTGACATGTTAATCATATGTAAAAATTCTGGCTGACCAAGCAGGGTAATGCGCAATAGCGGTCCATCACTGCCTTCTAAAGCTGCCAACATCCTTATATCTTCGAGTTGATCCTTTGTTAAGTTCTGTGCCTCATCAATAATTAAAACATGGGGCATTCCCCTTTTTGAGCTTTTTACAAGGTACTCTTGAAAAGTATATATAAGAGATATCTTGTCTTCTTTCTTAGGGATTATATTTACCTGCCTTAATAAGTAATGGAACAAATCATTACCTGACAAATTTGCAAAGGCAAAATGAAAACAATTGACTTTTCCTGCAATATTTTTCAGTAGCCACTTTACCAAGGTGGTCTTGCCCGAACCAATTTCACCGGTGATTACTACAAAACCACCCGGCCGCCAGGTGGCATAATCCATGTACACAAGTGCTCTCGCATGTTGCTTACTCATATACAAAAAGTCATTATCTGGGGTCATTTGAAACGGATTTTTATTAAACCCATAAAAGTCTAAATACATATCCTTATCTATCCCCTAGCTTTGTTTGCCGACCACTATATGTAAATAATATACCGATGCTCCATATATCCAATTCCGACTTAATCCTTGTCTGACTGAAGTTAATAGATGTCGATAAGTTTCGTGAGTTACTCTTAGTTAAAGCAATAGTACTTATTTTTTTTATACGTTCATCATTATAATTAGAATAATCATAATTAAGTGACAAGACACAATAGGAACATAGTTTCGAATACACCCTATGATTAAAATCAACACTACCTGTACTACTAGTAGTATTATTTGAACCTGCGTTTAAGCTTTGCTCCATGAAGCCAATAGATAGATCTCGCCCACCCACCCTGTAACTATACTCTATTGACTTAGTAGATATTAGCGTGCTCAGGATATAGTCTTGCGCCTCAAATACTGAGTCCCCGTTATTTAAAATCGTACTTATAGACTTAGTTTGTAAAAAATTTATATCTGAGTAGCTGTTCATCGTGTAATTTAGAGTTACTGAATAAATATCCGTAGACGCCCCCCCTTCAGAAGATACTCCAGCCTCCACATTTACATCCAAATATCTTTTCTTAACTGAATAAATAATATTATATTGCGTACGACACACATCATTTTCACTTTCCACGTCATACTTAGAACACAATCGACTACTGTTTAAGCCCAGCTGAGTAATTGGAGTGATAGATCTAAGAAAGCTAATGCTGGCACTGTTCTCGGTTGTAAACTCATCTTCCGAATCCATATAAGACCAATCTATGCTGGCCTCTATTAAAGTTCCATCTAATTTATTAAGGGTTAATCTAGGGCCTGTAGTAATAGCTAAACTATTTTCTGTCTCATCAAAATTGGAATTTATAGTGGAGTCAAATTCTTCACCCTGCACAAAATCGGTTTGCGAATTATACCCACTCTGCCATTTAATACTCATAAATGGAAAGATATAATCTAGTCCCCCACTCGTTTTTATGTAGGATTGTTCATACTGATAAGCATGTTCGGCTACCGCCTGGGTTGATCTGCCAAGGTTAGTTCCTAGCTGAAATTGACTTGCAAATTTCGTTTCCAATCTTGGGCTTGCCGAATTCAATTCATAAGTGCCCGCTATCCCTAAATTATGCTTTTCCTTTTCAACGCTAACACTAAGTTCTGTTGCACCACCGCCCGTTACGTAGGCATTACAAAATCCCGGTAGCACAAGCACCAACCAAGAATAGATTCTCACTAAACCAAAAACTCATTAAAGACAACACCTGATAATTTTTGACTACCAATGACCCTAGCTGCTGCCTGAATATCTTGATTGGTATCGCGCCCATATGGAACCACCAACAACACTTGATCACATACTTCCATTAATATCCGAGCATCGGCTGATTTTAGTATCGGAGGTGCATCGATAAAGATATGACGATCACTATACTGGTACTTAATTTGAGCCATTAGGCTATGAAACCTAGGGTGACTAAATGACTCATCACCATCACTTCCTGACTGACCAAAGGGCAGTATTCTTAAACGTTTCAAGCCACTTTCATGAATGATATCCGCTGTTTTTACATCTTTATTGGAAATAAAATCACTTATACCGACCCTCAGACTAAGATCAAATACATCATTAATGCCGCTTTTTCTTCCATTACAATCTACAAGTATAGCGGTTTTTGCCATATCAAATGCAGTGGCTACTGCTAAGTTCCTTGCAAAGAAGCTCACTCCTGCCCTCTCACTGATCGAAGTTACCATTACAACATTTTTACTGCTCAGAGCAGTGAGCGATGTTCGTAGCTCTCTAAATGAATTAACTAATACGGTATTTTTAAAATCAGGATAAATAATTTTTTGTTTTTCAAGCTCTTCTTTAGTCATTAAGTGACTAACTTTCATTTTTTCTATTTCCTCTATAAATGAGGGCTTTTCCACTGTGTGCGAATAAAGACAACCATCACCGGCCGTTTTACGAATAGCTTGTTCTAATTTATTCATTATTACGCTTGACCCGATATTTTAAGCCAACCAACATAACCATACATAAATACAACGGCAGTAAAAATCAAAGCGATAGATATCAACCAAGATACATCTACAATATTCATTGACCTATTACGATAAACATTGATCCCACCTAAAACAGGCAAGCCATTTACTGCTTTTAATGATTTTTCAAACTTATACCGATTATCAATACTAGCCAGTAAAAAAGACAATCCAAACGGCGCTAAAAGCGCACCTATTAACCCAAAAACCGCAAAATGAATAAACTGCAATCCAACCGGACTAAGTGGTACGATTGCCTGCTCTTTTATTTGAAGGGTCATTCCTTGATTAGCAATATCAATATTCATTGACACCCTTGCAGACTCCCTCTGTTTAAGAAGCTTTCTATATAATGCCTGATTACC
>MAAB01029705.1_pt1 | contig 22660 bp, 15 predicted proteins | sample 1115991 | NCBI WGS metagenome assembly MAAB01 (sample SAMN04961124, study PRJNA320927) | seawater metagenome | isolation source: sample BD02T18 sea water enriched with oil for 18 days | place: USA:Gulf of Mexico | collected 2013-07-27
TCTAATGATGATAAGACACTTGCCTATCATGGTAAGCATTTACCGATAAAACAAAGTGGTATTTATTTTATTTCATTGGTAGAAAAAGATGCAAAACCCATCAGGTTTTCATGTCACCGGGATTGTAATTATCGCGAGCGTGACTTTTCATTCTCTCCAGACGGTATCCACATTGCGGTGACTAGACGATTTAGCCGCTTTAATGAAAATATATTTTTAGTTAATTTAACGACTAAAGCCTCGACACAGCTTACTTTTAAAGAACAAGATATTGTTGGTCTTGCTTGGCATCCCAAGGGTGAAAAATTGGTTTATGGTGCGCAACGTGCTGATATTCGCTCAGGGTATATTCTCAACATTGAAGATAAGACTACCTATAACTTGCAACTAGAAGGATTTAGTTATCCTGCATTTGCTCGAAAAAGTGGTGAACTATTTTATCAGCAACGTCCAGAAAATTATTACCTTGCCCGTTTGTCACTCAATAATACCGTTGCTAGTAGCCCATTACCTGTTATTCAATCGACCTATAATCATCTTCATCCTCATTATTCTAGTGCCAATAAAAAAATTGTTTATTTATCAAATGAATCTGGACATTATGAATTATGGACAGCAAGTATTGATGGGAAAAATAGAGAACAATTAACGCATTTACAGCGCACAATACGCTATCCTCGTTGGTCAAATGATGGCACAAAAGTCGCATTTCTCTCTCCAATTGAAGAGCAACACGCGGATAATATTTTTATTTTGAATATTGAAAATAAAAAACTTTCAACCGTCATGAGTCCTTTTAGTGTTCATGATCAGCCCACATGGAGTTGGGACGACAGCGCTATTTTAACGTCAGTCACCACAGATGAGTACCGAGATATTCATTTATTTGATATAGAAAATAAGACGAATAAGCGTATTACCTTTAATGGCGGAAGATATGGCATGATGATTTCAGCCAATGAACTCTTATACGCCAAAAACAGCAAAGGTCTCTGGAAAACGACACTTGTACCTGACGTAAACAAACAAAATTTTTCGGCGACAAAAATTGTAAATAAAAAGATAAGTGATGCTTACGCTTGGACATTTAGCCAGAAAAATAAAAAACAGGAACTATTTTTTAAAGAAGATTTTTCACAATACCAACAATTATCTCATTACGACTTTAGCAATAAAAAAGTCAAGCCAATTATCCGTTTACCTTTATTGACCTTAAGTCGAGATTTTTCGATTACCACTGAAGATGACAATAACACCTTGTTGTTTACGCGAAGTCGTTTCCCTCAAATTGATATTAAAATGCTTGAACATCCGTTACTTACTAAATAAAAGCATTATGAATACCCCTTGACGAAATACCCACTGGTATTTCGTCAAGGGGTTACTATGCCTAAAAAGGTTATTAATCGATTTAAATAAACAGGTACATTTGTTATTAACGCTCAGTATTCCAACTAAATAAATAAGAGCCTAACGCTAAACATACAGTGCTCATAATCAAAAGTGCAGTAACATGATAACTAATATCAACCAGTGTTGCGCCTTCAGTGATTACTTTCCTAGCACCAGCAACTAAATGAGTTAGCGGTAATAAATCAGCGAAAGCTTTTACAGCATTAGGCGCCCCCTCTAAGCTAAACCAAACGCCTGACAGTAACATCATTGGCCACGATGTTAAGTTTAATAGCCCGCCAATTAATTCTTCACTTTTACTACGACTTGCGACCAATAAACCTAAAGAAATTAAACTAACCGCGCCTAAAATAGCAATAATAAAAAGGTCAAAGTAACTACCGAGCATGTAAAAATCGAAAAAGAAATTACAACCGATATACACAACACTCGACATAAACATAACAATGAAGATACGTGATATTAATTGCGCTGAAACGAATTCAAGCGCTGAAAGTGGTGTCGCTTTTAAACGCTTAAGTACCGAGTTTTTTCGATACCTAACAATAACGTAACCCACACCGAATAAGCAGCTAAACATCATGTTCATGCCCAATATCCCCGGTAATACCCAATCTACGTAACGGATTTTTGCACCATGTGTTTCTAAACGCGTAAAGTCGCTATGTTGTCCGACAAAGATCTTTTCAACAAGATAACTATTGGGTGAACCTTGATTTACCCAGTATTTTTTTGCTGTAAAATCAACAATAAAATCAATAGCATGCTGTTCTAATTTGAGTGTTGCACGAGAACTATCTTGATAGTCAATAAAATCAATGTAGCGAGTTTCAACAAAAGTGGACTGCACCCTTTCAAGGTTTATCACCCCAACTTTATAGACGGACTTTCCATCACCAGAAAAAATAAAAGATAAACCCGCTAACATTAAAATAGGGAAAAACAAATTCCACCCTAAAGATGACTTGTCGCGAAAAAACTCAATGTTACGTGCTTTAATTACCGCAAATAAACGTTTTAAATTCATTAATATTACTCCCTTAACGAATGGCCAGTTAATTTTAAGAATAGATCATCAAGATTCGGAGACTTCACTTGCAATCCATCTAACGAAACTTGCTCTGCAATTAACAAACTAATTGTTTCTTCTACTTGCTGAGTGGTAATTTCAACGCGACCATTTTCGATAAGCCAGTTATTTTTATCAATCAACCCCTGTGGTACTTGCTCTTTGGGCAAGTAAATAAAGACATTTTTAAAATGCTTAGCCAATAACTGGTTTGGTGTACCGCTTTCAATAATTTTACCGCTGTCCATAATAACGACGTTATCACAAAGTTGTTCGGCTTCATCCATATAATGAGTCGTTAAAATAACGGTTTTGTTTTGCGCCTTGATATTTTTAATCAACTGCCAAAAGTTACGTCTAGCTTGGGGATCTAGCCCAGTTGTCGGCTCATCAAGGAATATGATTTCAGGGTCGTTTATTAACGCCAGCGCTAATAATAATCGCTGGCGTTGTCCGCCTGACAATAAGCGATTGTCTCTGTCTAGAAAGTCTTTTAGGTCGCAAAGTTCAATTAACTGCTCATGCGGCAAGGTATTATCATAAAACGACGTGAACAAGTTTAGGGTTTCTTGTACTGTCAAAAAATCCTGCAAAGCAGTACTTTGAAATTGAATACCAATTTGCTGACTAATGTCTTCACCGATAGACTCTCCTGAATAAAGTACTTTACCACTAGTCGCTTTGATAATGCCTTCCATTATTTCAATGGTCGTCGTTTTACCAGCACCATTAGGTCCTAATAAACCAAAGCAATGCCCTTTGTTAATGCCAAAACTAATATCATCAACCGCTTGAACACCCTTGTAGCTTTTAACAAGGTTGTTAACTTCAATAACAAACTGTGTTGGGTCATTTGATGGTACTTGCACTTCCTTCATAACTTTCCTATCAAGAGATAATTTCTAGCGTTATTGTAAAGTGATATTTATAAAGATTACATAACTAATCCGATATAAAAAATAATAAAACACAAATGATAATAATTATCATTTGCATTATGGCGTTTTTTGACTTAAATTAATTTTACCGTATTTAAATAACCAAGGAGCTACATCATGGGAGCACACCAATACTATAAAAACAAAGAGCATTTTAAGCATAATAACCCGAGTAAAACTCATGAAAAAGCACAGGTAGAGTTACCGACTATTCTCTTAGAAAAACTAATCTTGTCAGGGTTATTACCGGGAAATGAGTGTAAGTGTTTAGACGACTCGGCACGAAAAACGGTATGGAAATCTCTGTTACAAGGCAGTTTAAATGGGGAGCAAGCATTATGCCTTTAACTAAAGTCGACTCTCATTCTGTTATTTCTGACTCTAGCGAGCTTTCTCAAATAGAGAACTGGTTAAGCGTATTAACTCATACTTATGCAGCACACCCCAATGAAGCATTAGCAAAAGTGATTACCTATTATTTGACACGTTTAATAAAGCATGATGACTTTACCGCTTTCGCTAACCAGCCTTGCCAATATTTTTCGATGCTGAAGTATTGGCAGCAACAAATAACATGAGCAAACATTAAAGGCTAGAGAAGATCATTATTGGTGCTTCGATACATAATCAATTAATGCATTGTTGAGCATTTTTTTACCTGTCAGCTTCTGGTTAACACAGACCTGTTCAACGCTTTTCTTTTGCAAGATACGTTCAATGAGCAGCAAAACGCCTGCTTGATAGTTTTCTTTACAATGCAACAAACACCAATAATGTAATGCCTGAACACAATGACTATACTGCCGCTTTTTATGGATAAAATCGTTAATACTACTCAGCTGGTGTCCACTCAATTGAGGTAAGCTTTTCATGGGACAATGATGTAAAATTTGCCAAACTAATTCAGCAGCTAATGTTTGATATTCGTCGGTAAGCAAATAGTCGAATGTACTGTAAAATTCATGAATAATTTTGCGTTCAAAAAATTGACCTTGTTCACTAACCGCTGTAACAACTAAAGCTGAATGCTCACCACTAGACTGATCTTTAGTAAAACCGATGCGAGCAATTTGGTAACCTGAATTTTGCCAGAACTTTAACAACTGAGCATTAGCACCAAAGCTAGCACCGATAAAGTCAACTTGCTGCTGTTTGGCGAATTTTAGTAACTGTTCCATAAAGCTCTGTCCAAAACCAAAACGATGGTATTGGGGATGAATGGCGATACGTAAAACACGTAAATATCGATAATTAAAACTTTCATTAAAACCGCAATGAGTCATCAATGATTGTGGAATAAATTGGTTTTTCAGGCGACGTTTATTACTCGCGATCGCTTGAACTTCGCTTTCATTTTTACACCCTTCTTCAAGTAATAGTGCGACCCCAACAATCTCATCATCAACTTTTGCGAGCAGTATGTGTACCGCATCATTATCCAGCATAAGTGAAATATCGTTCGGAGACGTTTGATAATGAGCGGTCACTAAAACTGCAAATACTTTTTTTAATAACTCCACATTATCAACAAGATACTTTGCCGAGATTTGACTAACGCATAATGATTGCTTAGCAATACTTTCTTTGGGCAATTTATCCAAAAAAGATAATTCGGCTAACCGAGCATTGAGCAAACAGCTATCAAAAACAAACTGCTCTAATGGGTCATTAACTCGCCACCTTATCGGTTCATTAATGTGATAACTTCGCCATTGTGGTACTAACTGCTGTAATTTTTGCTGGAATTTTAACGTAAAACCTCGCCCTGCACCTTCATAGCCGTGCACGGTACTGGCGAAAACAACTCGTGAATAACGCGTCGTAAATTGTGTTAATAAGTGCACAGGAATCGCTGCAGCCTCATCAACAAGTAATAAAGAAACATTGACTAATTTTTGAGAATGAAGGAGTTGGTCGACTGCAACAAATTTAATTGAGCCATAACGATGCGTTATGTCTGTTTGACTGGTATTACAATATTCAAACTTCCCGGTATGTTTTTCGAATAAAAAGTCAAGCTGACGATAAAAAACAGATAATGAACGAACATGCGGCGCAGTAATAACGATATGTAATTTTTCATTGCCCTGAGCGCCATTATTTTCTAATAACTCTACACAAGCAATGGCAAGCGCTGACGATTTGCCTCGACCTCGGTCAGCAGTTAAAACTAAAGGTCTATTTCTATGCCCTTTACTTACGTTAATAACATGCTCAACTGCAGCCTGTTGTTCTTGTGTTTTACATTGATATGAAAAATGCGTGGCTGCTAGGTTATTGGTTGGTAATTTTTGCTCTAACTGGGTAAGTATTTGCGGATCACTTTGTTGATCCTTTTGCTGAACTTGGATTAAGTTTTTATTATTCATCAGTTGTTGATAAAAATACTTTAATGATAATAAATCAGTGTTTTCAATCGCTTGCTCTAATGATTGCTCTAGCCATAAAACCATCAGCCCACCGGCGACCAAGGTCCCAGAAAGTGCCGCAAAAGCATCCAAATTAATAGTTTCATTAATTGAATTGCCTTTATCTTCAACACAAGAAAAAAATATGAGGCTATTTTCGCGACCAAGTTGCTGTGAAAAATTTTTATTGTCGACTGTTGAAGTGATAGTTTGATGCTTACAATATACCAACCATGAGTGAGATTTTTGCGAGTCACTATCAAATTCAAGTGACTTTTTCACCCAACAAACGTCACCTATAAGTAACACTAATTGTCGTTGATAATTGGCTAAAGCCTGGCACTGTAATTCTTCAAGCCATTGCGGTAATTTACTTTTTAACATGCGTTGATAAATTTTAATAAGCGAGCATATCAGTCAGTTTATCAGCCCTTTCAATAATAATGCAAAGAGCAGCGTCGGGATTTCAATAACAAAATTAATAATGACCAAACTAATGTGCCAATTTTATATTTATCTCTTTATTTTTTACGCTAAACAGGCAATAAACAGAGTAAGTTTTATAGATAATTAACCGACAAAATTTGAAATTTTCTCTTTTCGTGCCTATCTTCAAATTAACGCTAATAATCAACAAGAACTCAATGGACAAAAGTAATAATGGCTGATGAATTTAGAACTAGAGATGAATCACAAGACTACGATAAAGATCTAGCCACCGGTGAAACTGCGGAAAATAATAGTAAAGTGCGCAAACGTATTGACGACCTGTTAGAGAAAAAACGTCTTCGTGAAGCGCTAGATGACAGTGATGATTGGGAAATTTAATTTAAGAAACTCATTTTTCATTAACCGATATACAATTAAGCTAATATTATCTTATAGCTAGGTAAAAAATTCATGGTATTATCGGGGTAATCAATTACCTTTCATTTATATTTCTTTTGCTATGACACTATTCGAAAAATTACGCTGCTTGTTTACCTTTGGTCAAGGTGTTGCCTTACCACTTCCAGAGTTCTCTTCACAAACGGACCCAATTACATTATTCGAACAATGGTTTAACGATGCCAGTAAATCGGGAATTCTGTTACCTGAATCAATGTCAGTTAGTAGCTCTGACGAAGATGGCCAACCTAGTTCTCGCATGGTTTTACTCAAAGAGTTTGATGAAAATGGTTTTGTTTTTTATACCAACTACGCCAGTCGAAAAAGTCACGATTTATCAGCAAACAATAAGGTCGCTTTGCTATTTCATTGGAGTGTTTTACAGCGCCAGGTCCGTATAGAGGGTATCGTTGAAAAAGTCACTAGTGAACAATCAGAGCGCTATTTTCATAGCCGCGACCGTGGTAGTCAAATTGGCGCCTGGGCTTCCAAGCAAAGTTCCCCGTTGGCTGATAAAGAAGAGCTGAAAAAACAAGAGGCATATTTCACTGAAAAATTTGCCGGGCAAGAAGTGCCATTACCAGAATTTTGGGGAGGGTGGCGAGTAAAACCTCATTATATGGAATTTTGGCAAGGGCGTGCTAATCGTTTACATGATCGCATTTGCTTTGAACATGCTAAAAATACAGAAGCCACTCAAGAAAGTAGCAATACCCTATGGCGCCAATTCAAATTGAATCCTTAGGGCTCTTATAGGCATCGTTTTTTTGCAAACAAGCACACTTATAACTGTACTAACATTATCACGTAATTGTTATGGTGAACTTTTATAGATTAAGGAATACCTGTTTTGAATAGGAGCTCATCATTCAATATGATCTTTTCAATTACCCTTAATTCCTTGTTTTAACGGTAAAGTGGTTACTAATAATACAGGTGTCTCAGTGGGATAAGATCTACTCCCTTACTCAGCCAATGAAGTTGGCAGTGGTTCCATCATTAAAATGTTTAACGCCTTATAAGAAAACTCACCTCTAAATTTTAATTATCAGATAATGATTTACCAATGCGCTAAAAGTGCGTAATAAAAACAAAAAAAGAGCTTCAAACGAAGCTCTTTATCTAAATGACTCACACTTATATTATAGCTAGCCCACGAGCGCTAACAAAATACCTGCCGCCACAGCCGAGCCAAGTACACCAGCAACATTAGGTCCCATAGCATGCATAAGTAAGAAATTATGTGGATTTGCTTCTAAGCCTACCTTATTGGCAACACGCGCAGCCATAGGAACTGCAGATACACCTGCTGCGCCTATCAAAGGGTTTACTTTCTCTTTTGATATTTTATTCATGCCTTTTGCCATCAGTACCCCTGAAGCGGTACCAATTGAGAATGCTACAGCACCAAGTCCTAAAATACCTAAGGTTTCAACATTCAAGAATGCCTCTGCACTTAATTTCGAACCAACACCTAAGCCCAAGAATATCGTTGTTATGTTAATTAATTCGTTTTGAGCGGTAGAGCTCAAACGATCAACCACGCCACATTCTCGCATCAAGTTACCTAAACAGAACATTCCGACCAACGGTGTTGCTGTTGGTAAAAAGAAAATGGTCATCAGCAATACACCTAATGGGAAGACTACTTTTTCAATCTTAGTCACCGGGCGTAATTGTGCCATTTCAATTTTACGTTCATCTTCAGTGGTTAATGCGCGCATAATTGGCGGTTGGATAATCGGTACTAATGCCATGTAAGAGTATGCGGCAACGGCAATAGCACCTAATAATTCAGGCGCAAGTTTGGTGGCTAAAAATATCGCCGTTGGCCCATCTGCGCCACCAATAATAGCAATAGCTGAAGCATCTTTCAGCGTAAATTCAATACCAGGCACAGCATTTAAAGCTATCGCGCCAAATAAAGTAGCAAATATACCCAACTGAGCCGCAGCACCTAAAAATAAAGTTTTAGGGTTAGCGATTAGTGCGCCAAAGTCAGTCATTGCACCGACGCCCATAAATATTATTAATGGGAAAATACCCGTTTCAATACCACCGTGATAAATGTAATAAAGAAAACCACCGACTTCTGAAAAACCAGCACCAGGTATGTTGGTAAGTATTGCACCAAAGCCCATAGGTAATAAAAGCAAAGGTTCAAAGTTACGTGCTATCGCTAGGTATAATAATAAACACCCGACGATCATCATGATCACTTGACCCTGCTCAAAGTTAGCTAAGCCTGTTGATAACCAAAGTTTATTTAATGAATCCATGCTGACCTACCCTAAACTCAATAAAGCTTGGCCAACAGAAACTGAATCGCCTTCTTTAACATGTAACGAGGTAATTACGCCAGCGTTTACCGCACGAATTTCAGTTTCCATTTTCATCGCTTCCATGATGATAACAACTTCACCTGCATCAACTTCATCACCTTCGTTTACCAATACTTTAAATATATTGCCAGCCAGTGGTGCATTGAGTGCTTCTGCGGCAGAAACCGATGCAGACTGCTTCATAGCTTCGTCGCCAGCGGGGTGAGTTATTTGGCTAATGTCGCCACCTGGAGCAACAACAACGTCAAACACTTTACCGTCAACGCTAACTGCATAGCTTTCTGGAGCTGTTGTACTTTGTGTTGCAGCTGAAGTTGAAGCTTCAGGCACTTTTTCGACACTAGGCACTGGTTCAAACGCATCAGGGTTATTTCTGTTTTCTAAAAATTTCAAGCCTATTTGCGGAAAGAGTGCGTACGTTAATACGTCATCAATCACTTCGTCTGCTAAGTTAATGTTTTTATCTTTAGCAAGTGTTTTTAATTCAGCGGTAAGGCTGTCGACTTCTGGATCAATTAAATCAGCAGGTCGACAAGTTATAGCTTCTGCGCCGTCTAAAACACGAGCTTGTAGCTCTGCATCAACTTTGTCTGCTGTTGCGCCATATTCACCTTTCAGCACACCCGCTGTTTCTTTAGTGATTGACTTATATCGCTCACCCGTTAAAACATTTAATACCGCTTGGGTACCAACGATTTGTGAAGTTGGTGTGACGAGTGGGATATAACCTAAGTCTTTTCTTACTTTTGGAATTTCAGTTAATACTTCATCTAACTTGTCAGCAGCACCTTGCTCTTTTAACTGCATTTCCATATTCGTTAACATGCCACCAGGTACTTGTGCCAGTAAAATACGTGCATCAATACCTTTTAAGCTACCTTCAAATTTTGCATATTTTTTACGAACATCACGAAAGTATGTCGCAACTTCAGCAAGTTTTACCATGTCTAAGCCAGTATCGCGTTGAGAGCCCTCGACCATAGCTACAACTGTTTCTGTAGGTGAATGCCCGTAAGTCATGCTCATGGACGAGATAGCGGTATCAACAACATCAATATCAGCATCAATCGCTTTCATTTGTGTCGCAAGGCTTAATCCAGTAGTAGCATGACAATGCAATGCAAGAGGTAATGATACTGTTTCTTTTAAACGGCTTATTAACTCAGCAGCATCATAAGGTTTGAGTAAGCCTGACATATCTTTGATACATAATGAGTGAGCGCCCATGTCTTCAAGTTGCTTAGCCATTGTTAACCAACCTTCAAGCGTATGTACAGGGCTTTCAGTATAACTTAATGTCCCTTGCGCATGAGCACCAACCTTTACAGCCGATTTAATTGCTGTTTGTAAATTTCGTACATCGTTCATGGCATCGAATATACGGAATACATCAATACCGTTAACATGAGCACGTTCGACAAATTTTTCTACTACGTCATCGGCATAATGACGGTAACCCAAAATATTTTGACCACGAAATAACATTTGCTGCTTGGTATTTGGCATCGCTTTTTTCAAAGCTCGTAAACGTTCCCAAGGATCTTCACCTAAATAACGAATACAAGAATCAAAAGTAGCACCACCCCAAGACTCAATTGACCAAAAGCCAATTTCGTCCAGTTTGGGTGCTATCGGTAACATATCCTCAAGACGTAAACGAGTGGCGAGTAACGATTGATGACCATCTCTTAAAACAACTTCAGTTATACCTAGTGGCTTTGTCATGAGTTTATTCCTATTTAATTTTAGTAGTGCTTGAATTTTGATTATGTTGTTTACGATATTGTGTTACAGCAGAAGTAATCGCTGCCACCACTTTCGGTGAAATACCATCAACTTTTTGTGATTTTTTTTGATTCGAACGCGCGGGCTTTGCCTGAATAACCTTATCAGGAAATTTAATCGCTAACCGGGTTAAAACGACATTAATAAAAATAATCATCATACCTAAAAAGGTAAAAACGAAGACCATACCAGAAAGCATTAATGTTCCTGCTTCTACAAATAATTGGTTTAAGTGTTCCATGAACAATCTCATTCAAACAAAAAGTACAATTAGAATAATCACTCCAATGCCTATAAAGCAAACTAATTTTTGCTGTTTCAGAAAAATAAATTACTGTCAATATCGATTAGAGTAAATATTCAGTATTTTTCCATCTATATCAACGTAAAATTGTATATTTACTATATTGTATACAATCGATCTTTATATTACTTATGACCTAGCGAGCAATAACAAGGAATAGTATACAATATACCCATAATCATTATTTATTCTAATTATGTGAATAATTATATGTTGAGTGAATATTTAATAAGAAATCTCCCAGATATCCCATCATAAGCTTAGTTGTTTTATTGACCTGTTGTAGAAATAAAAACGGCTATTTTTTTGTCAATAATTCAGCGAGTTTTGTTGCTTGTTTACAAACTAAAGCGTAGATAGAAAGTTGTGGGTTAGTACCCACTGAAGTGGGAAAGACGGAACCATCAAATACCCATAAGTTATCTAAATAATGATATTTGCAATTACTGTCGACTAAGCATAGTTTTTTGTTTTCTCCCATCGCCAGTCCTCCCATAACATGAGCACTACCGACCAAGTTATTACTGATTTGATGTTCAAGGTCTTTAAAGCCAGTTTGAAACGCTTCATAGCTATTAAACCATTGTCCATGCTGATGTGCTGGACGTACTCTTTTCGCTCCGGCAGCAAACTGTAGTTTAGCCATAGACTGGTAAGCTCGTTTTATGCCATCGAATAAGTAATCATTCATCGGATAATCTACAATAGGACTACCGTCATCTGAAAGCGATACACTCGCGCCTTCACTTTCATCATCAAAACCATCACGCAATAATGCAAGCATAGCATGGGTATTATTAAGCTTAGCAATATCAGCAACTAGGTTATCTCCGTGCCCCATTAACATAATGGATGACATCGCCGGATGCAACGGAGGAACCTCCAACTTATAACTCAATGGCCCTTCGGCCCCATGTTGCCATTGAAAATGATCGCTATAAATCGATTGTGGTGCACCATAAAACGGGGATATTTCATGATCGAATTGTGCAAAAGAGAAAACAGTTGGATGTAAGAAAGTTCGTTTACCAATACGTTGCCGTGGATCAGGTGCTTTTGATCGCAACATTAACGCTGGTCCGTTAATACCGCCACATGCCAAAATAACATAAGGCGCAGTTGCGATAATTCTTTTAGGCGTTTTTTGCTTGTTGTTATCAAGAGCAAAGCACTCGACACCTGTAACTTTACGGTTTTTTATCAGTAAACGCTCTACTCGTGCTTGATAGAGTAAAGTAGCGCCATGCTCAAGCGCGTCAGGAATAGTCGTGACCAACATTGACTGTTTCGCATTCGTTGGGCATCCCATGCCACAATAACCTAAGTTCCAGCAACCTTTCACATTTCTAGGGATAACTTTCCACGTAATATTAAGTTTGTCGCAACCGTCTTTTAAAACCGTATTATTTTCATTTGCCCCCTGCCAAGGTAAAATGTTTAAGCGCTTTTCCATTTGTTCAAACCAAGGGATCATATCGCTGTTAGTACAGTCTTTAACTTGAAATGTTTTTTGCCAATAATCGAGCGTTAGCAGTGGCGTGCGAAAACTAGAAGTCCAATTCACGACAGTTGTACCGCCAACACAGCGCCCTTGTAATATACCTATGCCGCCATCTTTCGTCACTCGCCCGGCACCTTCTTGGTATAAGTCTGCATACGCCTGGCCTTCGTCCATTTTAAAGTCACGTGTCGACTTCAGCGGCCCTTCTTCAATCATCAAGACTTTTAGTCCCGCTTGAGCTAATATTTCCGCACTTGTGCCACCACCAGCCCCAGTTCCAATAATGATCACATCAGCACTGATTTTTTCACCAGTTAATTGATTAGCATTTATTGTGCGTTTACTGATAGCTTTCTTTGACGAGTACGGATCGCTAATGCCACGAATTTCAGGGACTATTTTCACGTTTCATCCTGTGGTGGATAGACTTTAGGAGGGCCAGGATAACCAGCTTGTTGATAATTCTCGGCTTGTGCATACCAACTAATACTGAGTAATTTCCCCAAAGAAGCATAACCAGTTCGTTTTAATGCAAACATACTATTTTTCCAGCCCTGTAGAAAACTTTCGATCTGCTCAATCGGTGCGGTTGACCAATCATTAATAGATGCCCCCGCAAGATAACGTAACGTTGACGAGCTCAATAAGTCAAAGAGCCTACGTAATTGATTACGAGAATGCTCGCTTAATGACGATATTTGCTTATCAATAGCAGATAACAGACGTTGGTCAGCCTTTAAACCCAAAGTGCCCGGATAGTTACCTTTGAGTAACACAGGAGCAAGGGCTAATAGAAACATTGCATCGGTCTGGCGAAGGAAATTAAAGTTGGCTAAAGCGTTCTTATTTGATTTCGCTAGCACTAAAGTCGACAAACCACCGCCGACCAACAAAGCAGCACTACCAAGTAAACTGACTTTAAAAAAATCTCTTCGACTGGTATTCACAAAAGCACCATTGATTATTGAAAGGAAGCACAACTGGTACTACCTGTTATCTATTTAGAAAAAGATAAAGGATAATAGATGTAATGTCTAGTGTTAAGGGTAAGAGGGTAATTTTCTTGTAGTGAACTAATTTTAGGAGGTCATACATAAAGATCCTGAGCTACAGGTTTATAGCTCCTTTTTACCCTAAGTATATACATTATGTAGGGAGATTCAGGATGAGGAATTTTCTTCAGGAGATAACAGTGAGGTGTTGGTTCTGCTTGCTTTATTTCAGACGAAAAAAAACCAACTCGAAAGTTGGTTTATTTCAGCTTTTCAGCAAATGTGGTGGGCGCGGCAGGAGTCGAACCTGCGACCGGAAGGGATTAGTTTCGTAGCCACTCTTTATCAGCTCAGTCTATCCAGCGATATTCCATTAACAAACCTCATAATAGGCTTAACTTTATTCCAGACGAAAAAAAACCAACTCGAAAGTTGGTTTATTTCAGCTTTTCAGCAAATGTGGTGGGCGCGGCAGGAGTCGAACCTGCGACCGCCTGGTTCGTAGCCAGGTACTCTATCCAGCTGAGCTACGCGCCCACATTAAACCTTATTTAACATCTCGTTCAAAGATAACACTATTTATTTATAAGCTTAGTATTTGCTTATCCCACAATTCAATCAAGAAGAGTGGTGGGCGCGGCAGGAGTCGAACCTGCGACCGCCTGGTTCGTAGCCAGGTACTCTATCCAGCTGAGCTACGCGCCCTCACATGAACTATGTTTTGTATCTTAGTCTAAAGATAGCAAATTTCTTTGCATTTATTACTTTTTATAAAGTTACCTTTAAAAAAAGTAATGGCGGAGAGGGAGAGATTCGAACTCTCGAACGGATTTAAAGCCGTTACTCCCTTAGCAGGGGAGCGCCTTCGGCCACTCGGCCACCTCTCCATTTTACTTATTTACTGTTAAGCTCTAATGAACATTTAAAAATGAACTTTAGAAAAAACACTCTATCCAGTTAAACTAGATACTCCCTTAACGGGTAAGTGTCTTCGACCAAGAGGTCTGCTCTTCAGTGGGTGCGAATATTAATGGATCGAGAAAATAAGTCAAACATTTTTTCGCTTTTTCTGCACTTTTAAATTTGTTTGCTGAGAATTCCACCAAGAAGGCTATTTTTCATGCTTTAAAACGTATTATTTAATAAATTAACAGTAAATAAAATACTTTTTGAGCATTAAAAAAGTCGGCAGATGCCGACTTTTTTTAATGAGTTCAATAAATGAAGTTAAAATTGATTCCCTGTTTCTTCTTCATTACTGTCATTTCCTGCTTTTTCCGCTTGTATGCGCATGTAAATTTCTTCACGGTGAACAGATATTTCTTTTGGGGCATTTACACCAATGCGTACCTGATTACCTTTTACACCTAAAACAGTCACGGTAACTTCGTCACCGATCATCAACGTCTCACCAACTCTACGAGTTAAAATTAACATCCTGAATATCCTTTATGTTTAAAAACGAGTCCACTAAAAAATTATAAGCTAGTAATAAATTTAGTTTAATTTTGATAAAAGTACACAATAAAAACAAAAAACAATGTAAAAAATAGTTACTTAAGTGCACTAATACTCAGTTTTACCCTGATTCACAGTGTTTTTATTACCACAAGTGATAATGAGCTCTTATCTTTGTACTTACTACCAATATTGGCATTCTAACAACCTTATTCAAGCAATAAAGAGATATTTTGCAATTTTTTGCAACTAGTTGTTATTATTAATGTTGTCTTAAATATGCATTAACCTGCTTTTAACAAAGTTTATTAGACAGTACTAACGTGCAATTTCAATGATAAATGCTTTAACTTTTAATGCTTCATCTAGAGCCCATTCATCGACGTATATGGAACACTAGTACTTTAAAGGACTGGATGTCTGAGTAAAGTCATCGACGTGCACGGATATTCTAATGCAGCGAAAGCATGGGTGCCTAAAAGCTGCCTATGACCGTTGACGTGCAAGGATGCACTAATGCCTTGAAAGACAGGATGTCTGAGAAAGGCCATCCTCGGCTCGGGCATCCATGCTTCGCTCTACCTTCTGCATCCATGCAGTCGTGAACATCCGTCGTTCCTTGCCATCGACGTGCATGGAAGCACTAATGCAGCAAAGGCATGGATGCCTAGGAGCTGCCATGCCACCGCGTTATACCCTTCATCCTGACCATCCGTCGTTTCTTGCCATCCATGGCATCACGACATACCTTCATCCTGAACATCCGTCGTTTCTTGCCATCCATGGCATCACGACATACCGTTCATCCTGAACATAAAAAAGGAGCTAAAAAGCTCCTTAATCACATAGATAAACAAATTTTGCTGTTATGCTATTTTATCGGTTAACCAAGCTTTAGCTGAATCTAGGGCTAAGGTTAAGTTTTCAGGTTGGCTACCGCCAGCTTGAGCCATGTCAGGACGACCACCACCTTTGCCGCCAACATGCTGTGCAGCGCTATTAACTAAATCACCGGCTTTTACTTGCCCAGTAAGATCTTTAGTTACGCCAGCGATTAAACCAACTTTACCGTCACTTGCTGTACCTAATAAGATAATGCCAGAGCCAATTTTATTTTTCAGTTCATCCATCATGCCACGAAGCGCTTTTGATTCTGCTCCGTCTAAATCAGCAATAAGTACTTTTATACCGTTTATCTCAACAGCTTTGCTGATTAAGTCAGACCCGGCTTGTGCGGCTAGTTGTTGTTTAAGCGTTTGAATTTCTTTTTCAAGTAATTTACTACGGCTAATGAGCTGTTCAACTTTTCCTGACATGCCAGCAACATCGGACTTAACCATAGATGCAACCTTTGATAGTCTAGAACTTTGTTGTTCTGTATAGGTAAGTGCTCCTTCACCAGAAACAGCTTCGATACGACGTACGCCTGCGGCTATACCTGATTCAGAAACAATTTTAACAAAACCAATATCGCCGGTGCGTTCAACATGTACACCACCACAAAGCTCGGTAGAGAAGTCACCTAAAGTAACCACACGTACTTCATCATCATATTTCTCACCAAATAATGCCATAGCGCCTTTTTCTTTAGCATCATCAATTTGCATTAGTTCAGTTTCACGCGCTAAGTTATTACGAATTTGTTGGTTAACTAAGCGTTCAACCGTTTGAAGCTCTTCTGATGTTACACCTTCAAAATGAGAGAAATCAAAACGTAATTTCTCAGCATCACAAAGTGAGCCTTTCTGAGTAACATGATCACCTAAGACATTACGCAATGCGGTATGAAGTAAATGTGTAGCAGTATGGTTTTTAACAATCCCCGCACGACGCTCAATATTAATTTCAGCTTTTACGCGGCGATTAAGTCCTACGTTAGTGCGTGCAATCCCTTTATGCGCAAAAGCATTACCCATTTTAGTGGTGTCATGTACTTCAAAAACACCTTCATCTATATGCAATAAACCTTGGTCGCCCGCTTGGCCACCGGATTCAGCATAGAAAGGAGTTGTATCTAAAACAACAATACCCTGCTCACCAGCCTTTAATTCGGTAACAGATTCTTCACTGTTAAATAATTCTACAATTGTAGAAGATGACTCGTTGCGGGTATAACCCTTAAATTGTGTTATATGGTCAGACTTGAGTTGGTCGTTATAATCGGCACCAAACTGACTCGCTTTCTGCGCACGTTCACGCTGTAAGCCCATCGCAATATCAAAACCTTTATGATCAACTTTTAAATTACGCTCACGAGCAATGTCCGCGGTTAAATCAGCAGGAAATCCATAAGTATCATAAAGTTTAAAAGCATCTTCACCGGAAATAGTATCGCCTTTAAGGTTTGCTAACATATCTTCAAGTAACACCATACCGCGATCAAGCGTACGACCAAACTGTTCTTCTTCAATACGTAATATTTTTTCGATAACAGCTCTTTGGCTGACAAGTTCAGGATAAGCGTCACCCATTTGTGTTGCTAATGAAGCGACGAGTTTATGGAAGAAGTGACCTTTGGCTTCTAATTTATGACCATGGCGTACTGCACGGCGAATAATACGGCGCAACACATACCCACGCCCTTCATTTGAAGGCATCACACCATCAGCAATTAAGAAACTACATGAACGAATATGATCAGAGATTACACGTAACGACTTATGTTCTAGGTCGCTACATTGAAGGAGTTCGGCGGTATCACGGATTAATGCTTGGAATATATCAATTTCATAGTTGCTATGAACACCTTGCATAATAGCGGCAATACGTTCTAAGCCCATTCCCGTATCAACAGAAGGTTTAGGTAATGCTTCCATTGTGCCGTCTGCATGGCGATTATACTGCATGAACACTAAGTTCCAAATCTCGATAAAACGATCACCGTCTTCATCAGGAGAGCCAGGAGGACCACCAAATATATCTTCACCGTGATCATAGAATATTTCAGAGCAAGGCCCACATGGTCCGGTATCACCCATTGACCAAAAGTTGTCAGACTCATACTTTTTACTTGGTGACTTATCGCCAATACTAATTATCTTCTCGACAGGCACGCCTATTTCATCACGCCAAAAAGCAAAGGCTTCAGAATCACTTTCATAAATAGTCACTAATAGCTTTTCTTTAGGTAAAGCTAAAACTGTGGTTAAAAATTCCCATGCAAAACGGATAGCGTCTTCTTTAAAGTAATCGCCAAAGCTAAAATTACCTAACATTTCGAAGAAAGTATGATGACGAGCCGTATAACCTACATTTTCTAGGTCGTTATGCTTTCCGCCTGCACGTACACAACGTTGTGACGAGGTTGCACGGGTATAACTACGGGTTTCTGCCCCGAGAAATACATCTTTAAATGGCACCATACCGGCATTAGTAAATAATAACGTTGCGTCATTACCAGGAACTAGTGAACTACTTGGAACAATTTGATGTTGCTTTGAAGCGTAAAAGTCTAAAAAGGCCTGACGTAATTGGGCACTAGTTTTAATCATGGGAATGTCTTCTCTCTGAAAAGTTAATTCTTAAGTTTATTTGTTCTATCTATAACGCTTGGATCTAATTAGCGGCGTGACTTCATCAGAAGATAAACCTCGATACTGCATAAATCGAATACGTTTTGCTTTATCTTTTGGCCTTTACTATCGTTTTCACCAAAACGTTTATTATACGCAAGCTCTGCTTGAAGATACCAATCAATTTATTGATTTTTGTTCAGTTCAATAATAATACTGCAATAAACACCTGCTTCTGCTCATTCACTTTGCATAAAACGCCAGCGCTATCCGTTGTGGATACGTATACTGAATAGGCTTTTTTACAAAATTTTCTTCGCTTAAATAGCACTATTCAATTACCGCACACCTTTCAATACCTTTTTCCTTATTTTACCTTTAAATAAAAGCATAATCATAGTCTTCGGTGTTTTACGTCCTTGCATTCAATTAAGTTTTTACTTTAGCCCAATAATCACGCAGAATAAGTTGATATGGGTTAAGCGCTAAGCTTACAAATAATTATTAAAATAAAACAGGGATCTGTATGAAAGTTTGCTTTAAAAACTTCCGTCAACTTTTTACCATTTTTTGTCTTACAACACTGTTATCCGCTTGTGGCGGCTCTAGCAGTGAAAAAATATACAGTATTAATGCTGACGTAGCTAAAGTGAGCTTCAGCAATGAGATCGTTACTGAATTTAGCGACTCTATTGCTGTAAACGTAACATTTGATGGCGACGGATTATTAGTAGGTTATTCACCAGACACTCAACCTGTTGGCTGGTTAGAATTTAGAACCGAAAATCTGACCGCAAACTCTGCAACTATTCATATTGATTTAATTGACGCTGACCAAATTAATTTTGGTGAATATTTAACAACGCTTCGCCTTTCAACAGGAAAACTCACTGATAACGACACTAACTTGGTTCATCACGACATTGATGTATCGCTACTTATTTGGCAAGCAAATGTAAATACTGAACTTGTTAGTTTTAGAGGTGTTTTTGGTGATGTGTCAATGCCGAGCCAAACGATAGAAATCACCAGTGAAAGCAACGAATGGCAGTTAACCAGTGACGTTGATTGGATAACATTTGATGTGACTGAAGGCACCGGCGATGCAACAATCAGCGTTATACCTAATATCAGTAGCTTTACTTCTGCACAATTATTTAGCGGAAATATTATACTCACAGAAACCACCACCGGCGATAGCAAACTCATTCCGGTTGAGCTCGGTTTAGACAATCAATATTTATATAGCAGCCAAGCCAGTTTAGCTTTTACTTCAACATTGAATATTTCAGCATTAGAGCAAACCATAAAAGTAAAGTCCAATAGTGCCGTTGCCATAGACTGGCAAGCAAGCTCTGCGGCAACATGGTTAACCTTAACCAAGCTAGAAAATGATTTTCTGAAAGTAACCGTTGATATTGATGCTGCGCCAGCTGAAGCAATAACAAGTACTGAACTCACCATAACGGCCATTGAAAATGATGTAGTGATTAACACTACCCTGCCTGTTTCATTATTTAAAAGTACCGTACTAACAGACACTAAAATTATTTCTGATATCACCATCAATAACGATGCGATGAAAGCAGCACCGAATATGCCGTATTTCTATGTTGGTTCAACAAACGTGCTGCACGTTTATCACCAATATAGTGGCGAACTATTAGAGTCTATTGTTATAGCCCCAGAAAACACCTTACTTGAGCAATTTATTATTCACCCTGATGGCAGTAATTTGCTGGCTAAAGCTGTTGAGACAATTACCAATGAAGATGAAACTACAACAGAAGTTGTTCATCGTTATAATGTAAACTTAAGCGATTATAGTTTTACTGAAATTGAAGAGCCAACCATAGAATATGAACCACTTCGTTACGTTCAATTTTCAGGACGATACTTTGTTGTCACACAAACATTAGAATACGCAGATGAAAATTTACAGCTGTTATTCAGTGACCTAGGAAATCAATTTTTTGCTTCCGTAGTAGACCAAGCAAGTGAAACAGATGCTTTTTATGCTTTAGACGGTGCTATCGCTACACTGAAACGCTATAGCGCACAAATCAATGATTTTACTGAAGATAAAATTACCACCACATTAACCCATGAATATAAGCCAGAGTTATTGGCTGAAGGCGATAACATTTCAAGTTTTATCGTGAATAATAACGAAACAGCCATTTATGCCATTAGCCCGACCAGCGAACATATTACTTTTGACGGAACAACCTTCACAGATAACGGCTTACTAGAACAAGCGGCTGATGCAACAACATATGCTGTTGATAAGTCTAGCAACAACTTTGCTCATTACATTCGCTTTGATGCCGTAAATGGTGTTGTGATGAATATTTACAACCAGCAAGCGGAACTGACTTCAACCATTAATACTCAGCGACAAGCACCTACCAGCATTGATATTTCAGCTGACGATAAACGTTTGTTAATCAACACGCTAAATAGCACACAAATTGAAGTTGTTACTTTAGAACAGTTTGAAGTTTCAGCAACGCAATTATCATTTAACACCACATTTAGTAATGCCAGTATTGAAGCACAAGAAGTTATCATTTCTGGTGTCAGTGACGCATGGCAAGCAATATCAAATGTACCTTGGTTATCTTTAACTCAAGAAACAACCGATGACTTGAAGAAACTTATAATTGCCATAGATACCAGTCAAATCACAGGTTGGGGATTATTCACCGGGGTAATTACAGTAACAGACCCAGAAACGGGTATTAATAGTCAAATAACTATTGAGTTAGCTGTAGATGAAATTAGATTATTCAGTGACGCCCCAGCGTTAGCATTTACTTCGCAAGTAGATAAATCAACATTGAGTCACACTGTAAATATTATCACTAACAAAACCACGCCAGTTGCTTGGCAAGCAGTGAGTGATGTTGATTGGTTAAACTTAACGGCTGATACTGTAAACAACACACTTACGATTACGGCAGATCCAAGTAAAGTATCAAGCAACGGTTTGTATTACGGAGAAATTATACTATCGCCAACTAATAGCGCTGATAGTTTAAATGGCACCATAAAAGTAAGCTTTGAAAAAGGTAACTTTGACACAACAAGTATCAGTGAAATTGTGATTGCTGACATCACCCCTAACAGCTCAGCTGTGGTATTAGACCCACTTCGCCCTTATATCTATATTGGTCAAGGCGATACTATAGATGTTTTTAATATTATCACCGGTGTCTCTGTAGCAACAATCACTTCACCACTGGCTAGTGTTGATTTAACAAATTTAGTTATTCATCCTGATGGCTCAATATTATTAGCATCAAATACTGAAAATTACACTGATGGGAACGGACAAGCACAAACGCGTGTTAATCATTATCAAATTGATCTTACTGATTTCAGTATTAATTTACTGCCTGCAGATGATATTGATATTCAATTTAGACCTAAAACAATTGTCATGATTGCTGGTAAAGCTATTGTTGTTACCCAAGCACTGGAATATGCAAACTTAGCGTTAAAAGTACAATACTGGGATAATGAAAATGCCTTTATTTCATCTATTATCACAGATGTACCTTCAAACAATAACGTTATCGCCTATAACGGTAATACTGCAGCCTTAATGCAATACTCGTTAGAGTACAATGCTTTTACAAGTACCAGCGTGCAACAAACAGCAAGTCTAGCAAATATTAATGCTGCCTATGCTGGCGCCTTAACGAACATAGTAACAAGTAGTAGTGGTGAAAATATATACACAGCCAGTACAACCTCTGAATGGACGACCTTTGATGGCGCAAACTTTACCGACCAAGGTGTTTTACGGGCAAGCCCGCTAACTGTCAATAACGCTGTTGACTCGGCAAATAACAGTTATTTTTATCGACAATTTAGCGCAACGATCTTTGCTTTGAGTAAATACGATGCAAATCAACTAGAGCTGTGGACTGTGGCATATAGTGCGGGCTCTGCAGATAACTACATATCGACAAGTTACCAACGCGTCATTCACTATAATGCTTCATCTTCAAGTTTAGTCTTGGATTATATTCCTGATTAAAGTCG
>MAAB01007498.1_pt1 | contig 22591 bp, 22 predicted proteins | sample 1115991 | NCBI WGS metagenome assembly MAAB01 (sample SAMN04961124, study PRJNA320927) | seawater metagenome | isolation source: sample BD02T18 sea water enriched with oil for 18 days | place: USA:Gulf of Mexico | collected 2013-07-27
CGATACAGTTAACCGCTATTGCGATAACGGTTGGCCATTTTTTCTGCAGTCCCCAATAACAGAGGTAGAAAGTCAAGATGAGCGAATCAGCAACCAATATTTTTTTGGTCAGGCACGGTGAAACTGTATGGAATACCCAAAAGCGCTGGCAGGGAAGTAAGAACTCCAATTTAACCTTGCAGGGAGTATCGCAGGCGCAAACTGCACGAGACTTACTGACGCAACAACCACTGCATTGTGCCTATGTCAGCCCGCTGCAAAGAGCAGTCGATACCATTGACATCATTTTAGAAAACCGAGATCTTAGCAGTACCCGGATGCCGGAAATCCGCGAGTTAAATTTAGGCCAATGGGAGGGAAGAACTCAGCAGGAAATAAAAATTTGTGACCCGCTACAATCCAATAACTTTTGGAGTAATCCAGAGCAGTTCCAAGTAAAGGGCGCTGAAACATTCCAGCAACTGCAACAGCGAGTAGTGGCGGGAATAGAGAAAATTTACCAGAAACACCCCGGTGAAAATATTTTACTGGTATCACACTGGGTAGCGATCAAAGTTGCGATTGCCCACTACAGCCAAATTCCACTGTCTAAATTAGCGACGATAGCAGACCCTAAAAACGCCGAACTGCTATGTCTTTCTAAACAAGGTGAGCAAGTCACTGTAAGTTAATACAACTGGCGGGGGTCGCAACCTGCCACTATCACGACTATCCCTTTTATGTTATTAGATTTTTCCAAGTCCACTACAAATCACTCCTAAACTGGCATTGTGCAGCGCTTGTGCAATACTCAAGGAGCCTGATATCTATGCTAAATCAGATTAAAATCGCTCTATCTGCACTGGGCGTACAAGGAGGTTTCTGTGGTTTCTAACCGATTGGCGACTAGCTGTTTGTTACTGTGTTTTTTTAGCGGTGATTCATGGGCCGATGATAAGGATGAGACGTTTAAATTATCGGTTTCTTACCCTGAAACAGACAGTAGTGTGCAACAATCTCTACAGGATAAATCTAAGTATGCGTTAAACTGCATTTTTGACAAGATGCATAGAGCCTATGTGATTGATGCCATTCCCTGGAAAAGAGCCAAGCGCTACCTGTCTACTGACTTCACTGCCGGTGCCATGACATCCATGTTGCATCCCGAGCTAGATGGAACCGCGACCTTATCAGCGCCTCTGGCACTGGAAAAATGGTATTGGTACTTTAGCAGTGCAATTTCAGCAATACAGAGCAAAAGCAAAATTGATTTGCAAATAGGGGCTATCGAGCACAGCAACCAAGCCACTTGGCTACAGGCCCAAGGTTATACCCAGCTTACTTTAGTTTCCAACTCAGCACAGCTTAAAAAACTAATCGAACTCGGGCGTATCGATGCATTCATCGCCGATCAAAACGTTTTGACTAATCTGTCAAATGTTGACACTGAGATCGGTTTACAAAGACGCTTTTTGAGCTATATCCCGCAGGGGGTCTATTTTTCTAATCAGTATTTAAAAAGACACCCGGACTTCCTAAGCCAATTTAATCACTACGCCTATCTCTGCGCTCCACAAGTATTAGCACTATCAGCGATGGAGCAACGGGTTATCCATAGACTGATACTAATGGGAGTGAGAAAATGGATCTCAACACCCCTGGTATTAGAGAGTATCCGCAGCCAAAATCAGCGGCACAGTAAGCTTAAAACCGATCAAATCTGGGCATTAGACCTGCAGTGGCGCAAAGAGATCAAAACCGCGCAACCCCAACTTATTTCAGTACTATTGAAGCATCCGCTATCAATATATTTGCAAGAAGTTGAACGCGACTCCAATGGCTTGTTCAGCGAAATATTTATTACCGACAATTTAGGTTTGAATGTGGCAATGAGCAAACCTACTTCAGACTATTGGCAGGGAGATGAAACGAAGTTCGAGAGAACCTTTAACGCTCAAAGTGACGACCTGTACATAGACTCAATTAGGTATGACCAGTCTGCCAAAAAATTTCAGTCACAAGTCAGCCTCAGAATCATTGACCCCGCCACAGAACAAGCAATTGGCATGGTGACCATAGGAGTTGATGTCGAGCAGGCGTTGGCGAGGGGTTTTTGAGTTGGAAGTTGGGCGTATTGCTAAATTACTTTCTACCAGACCTTTAGGCGCAATACCGGTCGTTGACTCAGCTCCTCGGTTGCTCGAAGAGTGAGTAGTTAACAATGGCCTCAGACTAAATGTATATTTTACTGGCTTGAAGTAATGCCACCGTCGACATATAAAGTTTGCCCGGTGACAAAATCTGACGCCGGTGAGCAGAAAAAGTTAGCCGGACCAACGATATCTTTGGGGTCGGCAATACGCCCCAGCGGAATCCGCTTAAGCAAATTCTCTCTGAACTCCTTGTTTTCCATAACGTGGCGAATCATTTCTGTATAAACAAAGGTCGGTGCAACGCCGTTTACGGTAATATTATGTGCAGCCAATTCCATAGCATGCTGCTTTATCAATAAAACTAAGCCACCTTTGGTAGAGCAATAAGCGGAATAGCCTCTGTCTCGCAGCCCCAGCTGTGATCGCACTGAGAGTAGATGAACTTGTTTACCCCCATTGCCCGCTTTTATCTGATGTTTCGCCACCGCTTGTGCCAGAAACATCGAAGCCTTCAAGTTCACTTGATAAACTTCATCAAATGCTTCTTCACTGACGTCTAGCAGTGATTCTTCGCGCTGAATACCGACACAATTCATCAAAATATCTACTTTGCCAAAATAGTCCACAACTGCATCAACGCTATTGTGTATTTGCTTCACTGACTTAACGTCTACAGCGACGCCAAATGCTTCATACCCAGCCGCGGCGATTTGCTGAGCGAGATGATTGGCTTTTTCAGCGTTACGTCCGCCGATGGCAACTTTTGCACCCGCACAAGCCAAACCCCAGGTAATCGCCTCGCCAATGCCGCCGTAGCCACCGGGGACATATGCAACTTTTCCGGCCAAGTCAAATAAGCCATTGAGCTCACTTTTAAAATCAATCACTGGCTCTATTTTATCAACCATACTAGCTACCTTTTAATCGAGGTGGAGACCACCATTAATATCAATCACTTCACCGGTAATAAAACCAGAATGAGGCGACGCTAAAAATTCAACCACATGCGCAACTTCGCTGGGTTCGCAAAAACGTTTCACCGGTATACTGGCCAGCAAATCTTGCCTTTGGCTCTCAGACAGTTGCTCAGTCACCATCGGAGTCCTGATGTAGGCCGGAGATATTCCATTTGCAGTGACACCAAATTGAGCCGCCTCACGTGCCAGCGAAAAGGTCAGCGAGGTCATGCCCCCCTTGGATGTGGTATAGGCGGTCCCGGCAGTCAGCCCACCGGTTTTGGCGGCAACTGAGCAAATGTTTATAATCCGGCCCCAGCCTTTAGCTTTCATCCCCGGCATGCACTCACGTGACATATAAAAGGCACCGTCCAAATTTATCGACATGACCCGGCGCCACTCTTGGGTGCTGGTTTCGATAGCCTTGTTATTGGATAATATTCCGGCATTGTTCACCAGTACATCGACATCTCCCCACAGTGCACGTATCTCATTGCAAGCTTTGATAACAGCCTGATCGTCGCTCACATCTAGTTTCAGTGGATATACTTGATTGCCGAGTTCGGTCGCTAATTCATGCAGCCGACCTTCCTGGATATCAGCCATCACTACACGCATACCTAATTTCAGCAAATTGCGCACAACCGCTTCGCCCAACGCCCCTGCCGATCCAGTAACCAGTGCAATTTTGTTTTCTAACGAATGCATATTTAATTCCCTTAATTCAATATTGTGCCAGTGAACCCAAATAGTTGCTCACATCCGGATTTTGTAACAGATTATCGTAATCATGTGCCTGACTGACTCTGCCCTTTTGCACAAATAGGTAGCTATCGCAAATCTCACGCATTATTTTCACATGAAACTCCTCATTTGGATGTACACACAAAAAAACCAATCGCCCCTCTGATTTTAGCTTTTTAAAAAACTCCAACATAAAGCCTATGTAACCATCCTGGGTGTTGAATTGAGGTTCATCGAACAAGTGAATTAAAGGGTAATCGGTGATCGGATTTTCCAGCATAAATGACGGTTTTGTTTTTGCAAAATGCCGAACTTGATAAGACTGGTGATAATGTATCGCCAGCCGGTCACGGGAACGGTATTTCACATTGTGAATATTTTGACCCGCACATAAAACCTCACCCGATGTCGGTTGATTACTGCCGGTAATCAATTCGAACATTGTCGTCTTGCCGGAGCCGTTGGGCCCCATCACCCCCACTATTTGTGAGCCGTCAATGTTGAAGTCTGCTTCCAGGCGAAATGTCTCACGCTTTTGCAACAGGCCAGTTTGATAAACTTTTTTAAGACCTTTTACCTGTAAAAGGGGTGTATTTATTGATGCATTCATCATTACATTCCTAATAGACTTTTACGTAATGGCTCATCATCCAGCAATTGAGAAGCAGGCCCTTCATGAATGATTTTTCCGTGATCCATCACATAGACCCTATCACTGACTTTTAAAGCGCTCATTACATTCTGCTCTACGACCAACACTGCAATGCCTTCACTCTTTAAGTGGCTAATGGTATTCATCACATCTTGCACAACTTTGGGCGCTAACCCCTGGGAGGGTTCATCAAACAAGACCAGCCCTGGTGAGCCCAGTAGTGCCCTTGAGATGGCGACCATCTGCATCTCGCCACCGGATAGGTTTTCACAATCACGCTCCATCAAATATTCAAGTGCTGAAAAAATATCAAACATTTCAGACTCAGACCAAGAGCGAAAACGGGTTTTCTTTTTCCCCAACTGTAGGTTAGCTTTGACTTTCAAGGTTGGAAAAATTCTTCGATCATCCGGCACCCAGCCAATACCCGCTCTAGCTATGTCATGGGTATCACTGCGGGTAATGTCTTTTCCATCAAAGTTAATTTCACCTACTCTGGCGGGTGTTAAACCTAAGATGGAGCGAATTGTGGTGGTTTTTCCGGCGCCGTTTGGCCCCAATAGCGCAACCACTTCACCGGGGTGCACATGCAAAGACGCTCCGAAGACTGCTTGAGTTTCACCGTAATAAGTTTCTATATTTTCAACAGTTAACATTAGGCAATCTCTCCTAAAGTAGAGGCCATAACCCATTCATTTTCACGCAGCTGGTCAGGGGTGCCTGTTGCTATGACTTGCCCCCAATGAATAACCGAAATTTTGTCAGCAAGCCCAAACAAGAAGTCCATGTCGTGTTCAATAACCACAATAGAATAAGTTTTTTTAAGCTCGTTGATCAGTTCACTTAGCCGGGCGGTGCCATCTGCACCTAACCCCTGGGTAGGTTCATCCAAAAATAAAAGTCGTGGGTTGGATGCCAATGCTACCCCTATTTCAAGCGCCCTGCGCTCACCATAAGGTAAACTACTGGCCTGGGTAAATTCGCGTCCTGACAAACCTACTTTATTTAATACGTCCGCCGCCTTCTCCATAGCCGATACATTTCCCTGGATATCATGCACCGGATTAAAGCTGCGATTGATAGAGTCGGGCAGCGCGATCAAAATGTTTTCGATAGCGGTGAATTCATCAAACAAATTCATAATTTGAAATGAGCGGGAAATTCCCAACCCGGCGATCACCCGTGCTGATTTACCGGTGATATCCTGACCATCAAATATCACCCGTCCATTGTCGGGCTTGTACTGTCCTGTCAAGACATTGAAACAAGTGGATTTTCCGGCACCGTTTGGGCCCATAATGCCACTTAGCTGCCCCGCTTCGAAAGATAGCGTAATGTCTTCCAGAACGACTTGCTCACCAAAGCGTTTTTGCAAATGTGTTGCTTCAAAAAGTGCCATTATCTAGCCTCCCCACTGGCATTTTCAGTGGATCTGTTAACTTTCAGCCGACGTTTTTCTCTTCGCTTCATTAAATCTTGCCAGAGACCTGCAATTCCTTCCGGTTTGAAAATGATCACCAACATAAACATCAGGCCGTACCAGAGCAGCCAAGTCTCGGTCATGGCACCTAAAGTATCTCTTGCCAGGAAAAATACGATAGCGCCCAGCACAGGTCCCCAATAGCTGACAAAACCGCCGCCAATCAACGTTAACATGACGATTAATCCGGAGGCATGCAAACTCATAACATCCGGGTAGGCACTTTGTTGAACTAAGGCAAACAGGCCACCCGCTAACCCTGCAATAGCACCGGAAATCATGAACACTGACCACTTAATTAACCAGACGTTATAACCTAAAAACCGGGCGCGCATTTCGTTCATGCGAATGGCTTGTAGCGCTTTCCCGTACGGCGAATGCACCAGCCGCCACAGACCAACAGTCACCAGCATTAAAATTGCGAAAATAAAGTAAAACAGACTCGAAGTTTCACTGAGGCTAAAAGAAAACAGCCCCAGATTTAGCTCTCCACGATGGATGTTTAACAGGCCATCTTCACCACCAGTCAGAGTGTGCCAGCGCATTGAGGTAAACCAAAATATTTGACCGAAAGCGATCGTCATCAAGGCATAATAAATACCGCGTCGATGGGAGATAAAACAGGCAACGATAGCAGCGGCAATAGCGCCTGCGAGAACTGAGAAAAAGATTCCCCCCCAGACACTTTCAATAATGCCCAACTGAGTTAAACCATAGGCATAGGCACCAATACCAAAAAATGCACCATGGCCAAAGCTCGGTAATCCGGTATAACCTAGTAGCAGATTGAACCCTAGTGCATAGATTATCCAAATGGCGATTTCGGCGCCTAAGTAGTTATAAAGACCCACCCATGCACTCCACAGCGGGAAGCTACCTAAAACTACGAACATGCAGATCATCTGCTTTGTGATGATGGCGGTTTTTTGGGTAGTCAATGTGACTCGATGCGCGTGGTCGCCGGAGTCGACAGTTAATAATTGATCGGACGATTGGCCTACTCTCTGATTCATGCTAATTCTCCAGGGTACTTTTCTTGCCGAGCAAACCTCGGGTCCGAAAGGTCAACACAACGATCAATAAGATATACATGGACATCAGTGACCATTGCGAAGCATAAGCACCGACAATGGCAACCACTAGTCCAACCAGCACACCGGCAATAATAGCGCCCCAAAAACTACCTATGCCACCTAACACAATAATGAGAAATGCGGGTATCACAACATCGACACCTACGTGTGGCCGCAACCCCCAAATCGGTGTCAATATAATGCCGGCAACGGCCGCCAGTAATGCACCAAATGCAAATACGTACAGTCTCAGGCGCGTTAAATTTACCCCCAGCGCTCTGACCATTTCACTGTCGTGTGCACCGGCCTTAATCATCGCTCCAAAAGGCGTTTTTTCTAAAAATAGCCAGACCACGAAAATCATAAAGGCTCCGAATCCAGCCGCGTAGAATCGATAGGTTGAATAGATCATATCCCCGGCGATAAACGCGCCGCTCATCATTTTCGGTACCGGCAAAAACTGTTCACCAGAACCCCAAGTTATTCGAATTGTTTCTTCGATAACCAGTGCCGCACCAAAAGTTAACAACAAACCGTATTCTGCTTTCTTGCCGTAGGTCCTGCGCATACACACTTCCAGTCCCATGCCCACCAACGCAACTAAAAATGCGCCAATTATCAGCCCTAAGAAATATCTTAGCCCCAGTGGCAAAGCTGCATACCATTCACCTAGTGCACCCCAGCTGGAAAGATCCGGGTTGATAATCGTCATAGCGAAATAGGCCCCTAAGGCAAACAGCGAACCGTGTGCCAGATTGATCAATTCCATCACCCCCACGATTAACATAAAACCTAAGGCGATTAGACCAAACAATAAGCCCAGGCTTAAACCGTTCACAAGGTGTGGCAATAGATTAATTAATATATCCATAGGACCCCATATTACAGATGAGAATTTCAGATCATAAAGTCAAAAAAGAATGATTTTTAAGCGTTGAACTCTGTTGTTATAATTATTAATTCAACTATTTATAAGCGCTTGCCCTCAATAAAGTAACCTTCTCATCCGAGAGTATTGAGGGCAAGAGCGGACCAATACCACAACCAATTTATGGCGTGTACACCGGAGTATCAGCGAAGCTTTCTAGCTGACAGGTTACTTCTGCACCACTATCAGCAACTTTCTCTGGTGCTGCATAACTTAACATGCTGAACATGTCATCATCGCTTGAAGGGTTCGGATTACGCGTTGCCAAATATATAGTTTGTTGCATTTGGTGAGTCTTAGGGTTCATCCAGGCATCGTGATTTTGCATCCGCGCCGCGGCCGGAATTCTTAACTTTTCCAGCTCTTTGATAACCGCGTGATTGTTGGTGGTACCGACACGTTCTATCGTCTCAAGCAGAGAACGGGTTGCCCAGTAACCGTTGTAGAACACGTTACCCGGAACATTCATCTTATTATCCGGATAAGTTTTCTGGTATTTCGCGACAAACGCATCAACGCCGGGAAGATCCATTCCATAATACCAAGTGGTACCAAACACACCGAACAAGTTCTCTGCTGGCAAGCCATAGACATCCGGCCAATCCTGCTGATTATTTACCCAGGCGTACTTGTCACCTAAACCCAGCTGGGTAATTTGTGAACGCATTGCTTTCAAGTCATCCCCACCGACAGCGACCGCGATAACTTGTGGTTTCAACTGTTGGATTTTCAGCAGAACAGAGCTGAAATCTCGGGTGCCTTGGGGCACCAAAATTTCATCGATGATGTTTGCTCCATTCTCTAAGACTAACTCTCGTGTTGCCGCTGAGGTATTGTGACCCCAAACATAATCGTTGGTGACCAGCAGTACATCTTTACCATAGGCTCCAATTGAGTTTTTAATCGCCGCCTGGGCAAAGTTAGCGCCGTTACCATCCCAGACAAATTTTACCCGGTGACAGTTTTTACCCGACTCTGTGGGCGAACTAGAGTTGGTATTCAAGTAAACAACACCGTGACTTTGCGCGACTTGGGAAATCGCGTTAGCAACGCCTGAGCTGACGGCACCGATCAAAAAGCCGACTTTTTCTCGCGCAATCATACGTTCCGCAACACGCGATCCCGTAGCCGGAGTTGTCTCTGTGTCCATATGTACAGTTTTGATCTCTCTGCCTAAAACACCACCCTTGGCATTAAATTCATCAATAGCCATTAACATGCCACGGCGGTCTGATGCACCGCTGTTCGCATACTGACCACTTGAGTCTGAAGTGAAGCCGATCACCAAAGGTGCGGGGGCCGCGAGCACTGTGTTAGCAATTACGCCTGACCCTAAGGTCACTATCGCGCCAGCTGCTAATAGAGTTTTAAGGGTTTTGATAGTTCGTTTTTCAAACATTCTACTTTCCTTTTTCTATTTTTTATTTTGAGTAGACCTAAGTTCGCCTACTGTCCTGTAGGCGATTTCAGCATTTTCCGATATCGACCTTATTTGCCTGTGCCTGGTCCGCGACTAACGCGCCTACCAATGCGTCGGTAAATCCATTATTTGCAGCATGCAGCAGTGCGTTATGAACTAATGCAGCCATTGGCGCGGTGATTTGCGCATCGGATAACATACGATTCAGATAACGTAAATCTTTACTGGCATTGGCAATGCTGAATTTCATACCGTCGAAAGATCCCCGATCCAAAATATCCGGTACTATCATCTGAAAGATACCGCTATTGCCGCCACCTGCGCTTATCACTTGTCGAAAGCGCTGTAAATCCACACCTGTTGCCTTGCACGCACTCATGGCCTCAGCAATCAGAGCCGCCTGACCCATAGTGATTAAATTATTAATTAATTTCATTTTCGAACCTGAACCTACAGGTCCCATATGAAAAATATTTTCACAAAAACATTCTAAAACCGGTTTTATCTTTACAAACAGAGCATCAGAGGCTCCGACCATAGTATTAAGTTTTCCTGCAGCAGCTTCGATGGGGGTTCGCGCCAGTGGCGCATCAGCCATCGCACAACCCTTTTCCTTTAAGTCAGCGGCTATTTTCTCAACCACCCCAGCTTCTCCAGTCGAACAGTCAATCATAATCTGACCATCCTTAACCCCCGCTAACAGCCCATTTTCACCATAAACGATAGATTCCACTTCCGGTGAGCCGGTTACACAGATGATCACAATGTCACATGATTGAGCTAAATGTTTTGCTGAAGATGCTTCGCTAGCGCCTATGGACAGCAAATCATCTAACCTTTCCCTGTTACGATTTGCTTTGGCAATAACCTCATAACCCTTTTCTAACAAATTTTTTGCCATGCCATGGCCCATTGCGCCTATACCGATAAAACCAATTTTTGGGTGCATACCTGCTCCTGGCTGATGCCAATATATAATCGATAATTTAAAATAATCATTAATGAACTAAATTTTCTATTCATATAATAAAAAGAATTTTCTATTCTTGTCAAGAATAAAAAATTCTGTTCTAATTAAATCGTCGACAAAGATTTGCCAGAGCACCCTAATAACAGCGAAAATGACAATTCATTTGTAGACAGGCGCATAGAAAATGAATTTGAAAATAGGAAAATACGTGGAAAAGACGACTATCGCACACGACCAGCTCACTGCTTCAATTGTTGCTGAGTTCGAAAATTTGCCAAAGCAATTGCAAAAATTTGCCCGTTTTGCGTTAAATCATGCCGATGTTATTGCGTTAGAAACCGTGACTACGGTTGCCAACCGTGCTGATGTTCAGCCCTCTTCGATCGTTCGTTTTGCAAAAGCATTTGCATTTGATGGTTTTACTGAAATGCAGCAAGTATTCAAAACACGATTGGTCGAAAACACTTCCAGTTATCAGGAGCGGATTCGCGCCCTTGGCGATGACAATCATGAGGGTGACCATTCGATCCTCGATGGTTTCGCAAACTCAGGTATAGATTCACTGCAGCGACTTAAACTAGAAATCCCCCAGCAAAAATTGGATCGAGCCATTGAGTTAATAGCCGGCGCCCGCGACGTGCACTTACTGGCGCAAAAACGAGCCTTTGGTATTGCGCATTACCTGCATTACGCCTTATCACAATTAAATGTTCGGTGCTTCTTAGCAGACGGTGCCGGGGGCATGCTAAATCATCAAATTTCCCATGTGGGACCAGAAGATCTTGTTATTGCAGTGAGTTTCGCGCCTTACACTCCCATTGTCGCCGAGCTTGTCGATTCGCTGAGTAATCAAGATCGAAAAGTAATCTCAATAACTGACAGCGCCGTCAGCCCACTTGCATCACGCAGTACCGTTAGTTTTGAAATACACGATGGCGTCGATCAGGCATTTCGTACTTTAATTGCACCTATTTGTTTGGCTCAATCTCTGGTGGTGGGTGTCGGCCAAGCTCTGGAACGCAAGCTCCATCACACACAGGAAACATAAAATGAATAATCGTCAACTCGATGTCATATGTATTGGTAGATCTTCTGTAGATCTATACGGGGAACAGATTGGGGGCCGACTTGAAGACACGCAGTCTTTCGCCAAATACATTGGCGGTTGTGCGACGAATATAGCCGTAGGTACCTCCAGACTAGGCCTAAACAGTGCATTAATTACTCGTGTTGGTGATGAACAAATGGGCCGTTTTATATATGAGACGTTACAAGAGGAAGGCGTAGATGTATCTCATGTTGTGACAGACCCTGCAAGATTAAGTGCACTGGTAATATTGGGAATAAGAGACAGACAAACATTTCCACATATTTTCTATCGTGAAAACTGTGCAGACATGGCGATTGAAGCTGAAGACATTAGCCCTGAATTTATAGCCTCTGCAAAATGTATTGTGGTCACCGGGACCCACTTTTCCCAATCCGGTGTCGAAGCTGCAAGTCGCACAGCGATGAAATACGCAAAGGACGCAGGAACCAAAATCGTTCTGGACATTGATTACAGGCCAGTTGCCTGGGGTTTGACAGCACACGGCGATGGTGAGAATCGCTTCATTGAATCCGCCGCCATTACTCGACATATACAAACTTTTATAACCGATTGTGACCTGATTGTCGGTACTGAAGAAGAAGTGCACATCGCGGGCGGGTCAACCAACACTATACAAGCGGTAAAACGCATCCGAGAATTATCTGACGCGGCGATTGTGGTTAAACGTGGCCCCATGGGCTGCGTAGTATTTGCGGATAAAATTCCAGAGCATCTGAATGAGGGTATTTGGGTCAAAGGAAACGAAGTTGAAGTCTTTAACACACTAGGTGCAGGTGACGGTTTTATGAGTGGTTTCCTGCGTGGCTGGGTTTATGACGAGTCATGGGAAACGTGCTGTGAATATGGCAATGGCTCAGGTGCGATCGTCGTTTCCCGTCACGGCTGCTCACCGGCAATCCCGAGTTGGATCGAATTACAAGACTTTCTAACAAACGGTAGCCCACATAAAAAGCTACGTGACGATAAACGTTTGGCACATATCCACCAAGCCACTAATCGCAAAAAAGATTGGCCAGAAGTCTGTGCAATTGCCTTTGATCACCGTTCCCAGTTTGAAGATTTATTAGAGGGGACTAGCAAAACTTCAGCAGCCATCACTGAATTTAAGGACCTGATTGCTAACGGTGCCAGAGATGCGATCGCAGAGGAGGAAAGTTTTGGGGTATTGATCGATGATAAATACGGATTCGACACACTGGCAAAGATGAGCGATAACAGCTGTTGGATCGCACGGCCGGTTGAACTGCCTGGCTCATATCCGCTTGAATTTGAGGGGGGAGACAACATTGCCAGCATATTACGTGTTTGGCCAGAATCCCATGTAGTAAAATGTCTGGTGCGTTACAGCCCAAATGACCCCGCCCATATAAAAGCAAGCCAGAATAAATCCTTGAAAAACTTATACCAAGCGTGCCTTGCTACCAACCACGAACTACTGCTCGAAGTTATACCTACAGAAGACAACGAGCACACCAGGGCAGAAACTCTTGGTGCTATGCAAGAAATTTATCAACTCGGTATTAACCCTGAATGGTGGAAAATATGCCCGCCTAAAAATCAACAGACCTGGGATAATGTCGAGGCTCTGATTGAAAGGAACGATAAATATTGTCGTGGTGTCATCATACTCGGGCTGAATGTAGCCCTACCTGAGCTAGTGGAAGATTTCTCTCTTTGTTTAGCATCTCCTATCTGTAAAGGTTTTGCAGTCGGACGCAGTATCTTTCTAGAGGCTGCTGAAAAATGGTTTCGAAATGAGATAAATGATGCACAAGCACAGCAGCTAATATCGAATAATTATCGCTTGCTATTAGACACTTGGGCTGAAGTAAAAACAGCTTAACCAGCGATACTGTGGAATAAACAAAAGCGGAGGCTAAATGAGCTATCTTAAAGTACCACCAACGGCGCCAAATGCAGATGGGCGAGTGCAATGTATCACTCCACAATCAGCTAACTGGCCACATGTAGGTTTTGAGCTGTTCCACATGCAACCGGGCGCTACTTTAAGCAGAAATACTGCAGACAAAGAAGTTTGTCTGGTACTAGTAACTGGCAGTGCCACAATACAAGCAGGCGAGCAAAGTTATAAGAATATTCAGAGCCGAGATGATATTTTTTCCGGTGCACCTGCAGCGGTCTATATTCCAAACGACTCCAATTTTACAGTGACCGCTGGTGAAAATTTAACCTTGGCCGTTTGCAGTGCTCCCGGTAAAGGAACTTACCCACCAAGACTTATAAAACCGCAAGAAATGGGTAAAGAAACCCGCGGTGAAGGTGCTAACGTACGTCACGTTTGCAATATATTACCCGATACCGCCGAGGCAGATAGTTTGCTGGTTGTCGAGGTCATTACCCCTTCAGGTAACAGCTCTAGTTATCCACCCCACAAACACGATGTCGATGATCTACCCAGTGAAACCCAACTAGAAGAAACTTATTATCATCGTTTTAATCCGCCGCAAGGTTTTGCCTTTCAACGTGTTTACACCGATGATCGATCATTGGATGAAAGCATGTGTATTGAAGATGGCGATGTAGTGATGGTTCCCAGAGGCTATCATCCCGTGGTTGTTCCCCACGGATACGACTTATATTATTTAAACGTGATGGCCGGGCCGGTAAGAGCATGGCATTTTCAAAACGATCCGCAGCATGATTGGATTGTGAATCCGCAAACTTAAATCAGTTGGAAGCATAACGGTACTGAATACAAACTCTCCACAGGAGCCAGGCGACAGCCTTGAGCGCATAAAAAGCCGTGAGGCGTGATCAGGATAATACTAAAAATCCATATTTTGTAGTTAAGTTACCATTTATTTTGCATTAATCTTCCTTTTAGCTTGTCATTGCTTCTTTTTGGAGTTATTTTACTAACTTTTAAAATCAGCTATTCTACATGCGCCATCAAAAACATCTTTTAATCATAAATACAAAAGTCGAATTCACTTAGCCATCTGCTGCTATTTCTACACTTTAATTCGTCTGTTAAGTAGTCTGTTTTTGTTACCGCGCTGTAAAATATACACCCTGAGACTTCTGCAGACACAACCTCTAAGAGATCAAAAAATGGATTTTATTTTTATTATTGGCATATCGGCAGCCACTTTGACCACTATTGCCTTTGTACCTCAAGTCTTGCAAATACTGCGTACCGGTAACGTCGACGGCATATCTATCTACATGTACATGATATTAGTCAGCGGCATCGCGCTGTGGTTTACCTACGGCATAGTGCTAAAAGATATTCCAATTATGTTAGCTAATGGCATTACCTTAGTGCTGACTACCACCGTACTGGGACTGACAATTTACAAGCGCTGGAACAAGAGAAGCTAAAGGTTTACATGTTATTCGACCTTTTGGTCAAATAATCGACAATTATCTTGAACTGCTTCTTTATTGTGATTAGAATCCAACTCCAAAAAAAATAATACTCACCGCTGAGACTGTTCATTTGGCTGTCTCTGCACTGTAACAATTAGTTTATATCCTCTACATAAATAGTGGATAACCAGAGATTATTTTTAATGGATCAAACCCTTATTGGCCTGATGGCCGCCTTCTGCACTACCGCCGCTTTTGTCCCACAAGTTGTCGCCATCTTACGTACCGGCAACGTCGATGGGATTTCCGTCACTATGTATTCGATATTTACCTTGGGAATAGCGCTGTGGCTAACCTATGGCATAATCGTTAATGACTTGCCGATGTTATTGGCCAATTCGGTGAGTTTGGTACTGGCATCAATGGTATTAGTGCTGACAATTTCTAAGCGCTTGCAACAAAAGAAACTGCTTTTAATTGAACCCAAAATCACCGCGTAAGCAGGTATAAAGACTTACCCGGCGCATCGCCGGGTCATACCACTTGCATGCTGCTACAGTTGTTTATCCAACGCAAAACTATTTCGAAAGATCAATTTGGTAACGGCTGACTAATTCACTGTGTCTGTCGATATTGTGACGACCCAGATCATTGACATCGCGCTCGCCACACAAGGCCATTGTGATATCTAATTCATTGCGCACTATATCAATGGCTTTAGTTACCCCCGCCTGGCCCATAGCGCCCAGACCATACAGGAACGGACGCCCCATATAGACACCTTTTGCCCCCAAGCTAAGCGCTTTTAATACATCCTGACCCGAGCGAATCCCGCCGTCCATATGCACTTCAATGCGATCGCCCACTAAATCAACGATCTCTGCCAGTGCCGCTATCGAAGATCTTGCGCCATCGAGCTGTCGACCACCGTGGTTGGACACTATTAAAGCATCGGCACCGCTATCGGCCGCTTTTATCGCATCCTCTGGATCCAGAATACCTTTGAGAATTAACGGCCCGTCCCACAGCTCCCTGATCCATTCGATATCATCCCAGGATAACTTAGGATCGAACTGTTCAGAGGCCCACATCGACAGTGAAGACATATCCTCCACCCCGGTAACATGGCCAACAATGTTGCCAAAGTCATGTCGTCTAGTGGTCGCCATGCCCAGGCACCACTGCGGACACTGTGCCATGTACCATAAATGTTTAGGCGTTAGTTTTGGCGGTGCAGACAGACCATTACGTATGTCTTTGTGACGCTGACCAAGAATTTGCAGGTCAAAAGTTAAGACCAGTGCCGAGCAACCAGCCGCTTTAGCGCGGGCAATTAAGCGGGCGATAAAATCGCGATCTTTCATCACATACAGCTGAAACCAGAAAGGTTTAGTGGTATTGGCGGCCACATCTTCAATAGAACAAATGCTCATCGTCGACAAAGTAAAAGGGATACCGGCGGCTTCACAAGCTTTGGCGGCTTTTATCTCGCCGTCGGCACACTGCATACCGGTTAAACCTGTCGGTGCCATAGCAAAGGGCATTGCCACTTCCTGGTCGAGCATAGTGCTGCGCAAATTGCGGTTTGTCATATCCACGGCGATCTTCTGTCGCAGTAGCAGCTTCTGAAAGTCCGACTCATTGGCGCGATAAGTGCCTTCTGTCCATGAACCTGAGTCCGCGTAGTCAAAGAATAATTTGGGTACTTTTCTCTTTGCTATTCTTTTAAGATCGGCGATCTCGACAATACTGGCCATGCTTTTGCTCCTAATTATACTGCTCAGCGGTGTCCCGCCAAGTTTGCTTTTTTGCACATTTACTATTTATTTTTGACTTATAAATTAAGTCATTGGGCGCAATCAATATGCGCCATCATACAACTTTTACTCACCCTTGGGACATAGGGAACAGGCGAATAAAAAATAAAAAAACACTCAAGTGAGGATAGAACAAGAGCGCTAAAACCTTTCTATACTTTTGCTCTTGGCAAACGTAAGTCGCAAGTCGCAAGTCGCAAGTCGCAAGTCGCAAGTCGCAAGTCGCAAGTCGCAAGTCGCAAGTCGCAAGTCGACAAATATCATTAAAAAAGCGCCAGAGTATTACCAACACTTTATTCTTGTTTATCACTACCCATTAACTCTAGGCTGCAGCTGGCAACCATAAAAGCAGTTAGAAAGCGCCAGAACATTCCAAACACTATATTTTTAGAACCTAACCATAGGCAGCTGCTGGTAACCATAAAACCAGCTGTGGCCAGAACACCAAGATCAATAGCGCTATTATCTGCAAGATAATAAAAGGGATCACACCTTTATAAATCTGCGACAATTTAACTTCAGGTGGGCATACGCCTTTCAGATAAAACAGCGCGAAACCGACCGGTGGGGTCAAAAATGAGGTCTGCAAGGTCATTGCCACCAGCATCACGAACCACACTAGCTCAGGACTATCAACCACCCCGTAACCGTTGATTCCTAAGTCCAAGGCAGAAATCACCGGGGCTAATAAAGGCAAAATGATTAAAGTAATTTCTATCCAGTCGAGGAAGAAGCCCAGCAAGAAAACCAGCGCCAGTATAAAGAAGATTATTCCGTAGGGGCCAAAAGGTAAGCCGGTTAGAAAAGATTCAATTAACTCATCACCGCCCAGTTCGCGCAGCACTAGCGCAAAGCAAGTGGCCCCGATAAAGATCGCGAAAATATAAGCAGTGGTATTGTAAGTGTCTCCTAAGACATTTTTTAGCACTTTTAGATTAAACTTGCGGTAGTACACAGCCAAGATAGTCGCACCTAAGGCCCCTACCCCTGAAGCTTCAGTCGGAGTGGCTATGCCAGCAAAGATAGAGCCAAGCACTGAGAAGATCAAAAACAGCGTAGGAGTCACTGCCTTTAATACTTTGGCCACTGTCCCCCAAGTTACTTTCTTGACGTCTGCGGGTACCGGTGCTGCATCGGGTTTCAGCCAACCTACCGTTAATATATAGAGCACATACATAGCCCCCAACATTAAGCCTGGCATCACGGCGCCCATAAATAAATCGCCCACCGAAAGCCCCAACTGATCGGCCATAATTACTAGCATGATACTCGGCGGGATCAGTATCCCCAGCGTTCCAGCGCTGGCAATAGTGCCCAGAGCCAATGGCATCGAGTAGTTTTGCTTGGTCATTGCAGGCAGTGACATCACCCCCAACAGCACCACAGATGCGCCGATAATACCGGTGGAAGCCGCCAGAATAATGCCGATCACTGTCACTGTGACCGCTAGTCCGCCGCGTACATGGCCGAACAATTCTTGCATCGCACTCATCAGTCGCTCGGCGACACCGGATTTATCCAGCATGTTACCCATAAAGATAAACATCGGCAGCGCCACTAAAATCCAGTTGTCCATAATCTTCCAGACGCGATTGACCACTAGCCCTAAGGTCAAAAAATCCAGACCGGTGATAGTATCCAGGTACTGATCCGCCAGATAACCTAAACCGGCAAACACTACACCTATACCGCCGAGTACCCAGGCGACCGGGATTCCGGTAAACAACAGGCCAATAAACGAGACGAACATCCCGATCACTAAAATCTCATTAACGTCCACTTTGTTCACCTTTGATTAAAAACTGTATTTCACGCAGCAACTTGGCGAACATCCCCAGCGCTAATAAAAACATACTCAGCGGGATGACCGCTTTTACTATCCAGCGATAAGGCAAACCAGAGGGCGAGTCAGAGCGCTCGCCGATGCGCCATGCATCGTAGACAAAATCTAAAGAATGCAGAAAAATCACCCCGATAAAGGGCAGCATTAACAACAAAATACCGCAGATATCAATAATGCTTTTAGTTTTTGGCGAGAGCCTGGCGTAAAAGATATCGACGCGAATATGTGAATTGGTGGTTTGCGCAAAAGATAAACCAAACATCACGCCTATGGCGTACAAATGCCACTGTAGTTCTTCCAATACCACTAAGCCGCTGGAGAATCCTTTGCGCAGCACCACTTGTAGAATGATAGTGATAATAAGTAGTACATAGACCCAAGCTACTGTTTTGCCGACTTTTTGAATGAAGCGATCAATGCTATCTGCAAGTGGCATTTTTACTGGACTAACTTGTTGTCTCACAGCTAGCTCCTCTGGTTAACCTAGTTTCAATCAAAATGTACTATTGATTTTTATTGTTAGGTTTTGATTAAATTATGACCTATAGTCTTAGAAGAAAACCCCGGATCACAGCTGCGGCCGGGGTCTACTAGTACTGCTTATTTCACTGCGCGCGGTAAAAATGCATTTCTTTCCCAAAGGTCGTAACCTTTACGGAAAGTACTTAAATCGCTCCATACTTTATTGAAAAATGGATCTGCAGCCGTTTTATCTGCAACAACTTCGCTCCATTTTTCTTCGAAAGCGCTCAACATAGTGTCGTTCCAGTAGCGTATTTCCACACCGTTATCTTTGGCTTTTGCCATCACTTCAAACTGCATTGACTCGCCTTCAGCAATAGCATTGGTCATCGATGCTTTACAGGTTGTTTCTATCATCGCCTGCTGTGATTGAGTGAACTTGCCCCAGGCATCTTTGTTAACTAACAGCTCAAACACTGTCGCCTGCTGATGCCAGCCGGGAAAGTAGTTGTACTTCATGATTTTGTGGAAACCTAAGCGCTGATCTATAGCGGGCTGAGAAAACTCACTGGCGTCGATCGCACCTTTTTCCAGGGCTCCGAAGATCTCACCACCGGGTAACTGAGAAGTTGATACCCCCATTTTTTCCATTACCGATGCGCCTAATCCAAAGAAACGCATGTTCAGGCCTTTAAGGTCTGCCGGTGTATTGATTTCTTTGTTGAACCAGCCAGATGTTTCAGGAGAAATGATCGCACAAGGCATTACTTTAACGTTGTACCCAGCAGTGTCGTACATCTCCTGATATAAGTTCATACCGTTTCCATAGTACAGCCAGGCCATATATTCACCCGCTTCTGGACCGAAAGGTACCGCAGAAAATATCGATGCTGCGGGCATTTTCCCCTGCCAGTAACCGGCAGTGGCATAACCTGAGTTCACTTTTCCAGAAGAGACTGCATCCAGAATTTCTTTAGCGCCTACCAACTTACCCGGCTCATAAATTTTCATGCGAATTTTCTTATCACTCATCAGTGATAACTGCTCGGAGACCCATTTAATGGGTGTACCAAGTGCTGGCAAATGAGAGCCAAAGGCAATCGGCGTTTTCAATAAGATTTTTTCTGCGCCTTGAGCAGAAGCCGCGACAGCAATTGCAGCACTTAAAACTAAGGTTGAAATAACTTTTTTTGAATTGTTTTTCATTTGTTTTCCTTTGCGATTAGATATTCCAGCGCCAATTAGCAACAGTTGAGTAACGCGTACTAGCACAACAGTTGGCAAATCACAGTGGCTATAGAGCTCTAAAGCGAGTTGTTATTTTTGTATTCTAGTTATATAATTTGGTAAATTGGTCTTACCAATTAACCAAATATGCAAAACACTTTAAGTTTTCACAGCTCAGTTTGTCAAGAGGTTTTACTTTTAGGGTTAATAAATTGTTCGATATTTCAGCACTCGAAATGCGTTTATTTATCGATACAGAAGCGGATTTATAAGGGTTTGTAGTCCCTGAGAATATTTTTAAGCCCAGGGGACAAATATTTGTCTTTTTAGCCCAGAAACAGTTTGTCTAAGCAGCTATCAGAATAGGTAGAAACAAGTGCAAGTGCTATAAATTGACATAGAGCGGTAGCAGAAAATCCTAATATCAGCTGCTCTGGAGAATTTTTTAATATGTATCAAAGAGTTAAACCACCGAAAATTTCTGATGTGATAATGGCTCAGCTAGAGACAATGATAGTTGAAGGCACATTAAAGCCGGGGCAAAGATTGCCTTCTGAAAGAGACTTAGCCAAACAGTTTGATGTCTCTAGGCCCTCGCTGCGCGAGGCGATTCAAAAGCTTGCGGCCAAGAGTAATTGAGAGCCGCCAGGGTGGAGGAAACTATGTTGCAGAGCGCTTGGGCAGAGGTTTCTCCGATCCGCTGTTGGAGTTGCTAGCCAACCACCCAGAGGCACAGTACGACTTATTGGAATTTCGCCACGCTCTTGAAGGCTTGTGTGCCTATTATGCAGCGTTGCGCAGTACAGAAGTAGACAGGGAAAATATCCGCGCCAGGCACAGCGAACTGCAGGGGTTTCACGACAAAAAAGATTTCGCAAATGAAGTTGTGGCCGATGTTGAGTTTCACTTGGCCATCGCCGAAGCCGCCCACAACATGGTGTTGCTACACATGATGCGCGCATTATTTGATTTACTGAAACAGCATATAAAAGAGAATTTAAATGAGATTTATCCGCAGCAGAACACTAGGGCCAGCATCCATGCCCAGCACAAACTACTGATGCAGGCGATCTTTGAGGGTGACCCGGAAAAAGCCCAGAGTGCCTCTCACGCGCACTTTGCCTCAGTCGAAGAAGCGCTGTTAGAACAGGGCAAAGAAAATACCAGGCTGGAGCGATCCCTGCGACGCACCAGTTCCAAAAAATAAATATGTCCCGATACAAACACACGGGCCTTTGAGACAACTGAGTTTATGAACAATCAACACACCATCACTGCACTGAAAAACGCTGCCGGCAAAAGACAAGTGTTAACATCCAGTTGTGATACCTTACATTATCGGCAGGGGTTCAGATCCGGTGGCGGTGATGCCATAGCCGTAGTCTTTCCCAGCGATTTACTAACCCTTTGGCGAGTACTGCAGATTTGTGTCAGCGCCGATGTGATTATCATTATGCAGGCCGCCAATACCGGCCTGACCGAAGGCTCTACTCCCTCAGGCAGCGATTACGACCGCCCGGTAGTTATCATCCAGACCTTAAAGCTGAATCAATTTTTACTGCTCGATGACGCCAGACAAGTGGTTAGCTTTCCCGGCACTACTTTGTTTCAGCTGGAAGACGCCCTTAAACCACTCGGTAAAGAGCCGCATTCAGTCATAGGTTCATCTTGTATTGGCGCCAGCGTAATCGGCGGTATTGCCAATAATTCTGGCGGATCGCTAATTAAACGCGGCCCCGCCTACACTGAACTATCGCTGTATGCCCAGGTTGACACACAGGGAAAGCTACAGTTAGTCAATCACTTAGGTATTGAGCTCGGAGATGAGCCCGAGCAGATTCTAGAAAATTTACAGCGCCATAACTTTTCTGCAGATGCCGTCAAACAACTGGATAAACTCGCCTCCGATACAGATTACGAACAGCGGGTGAGAGATGTGAATGCAGATACTCCGGCCCGATTTAATGCCGATCAACGCCGTCTGTACGAAGCCAGTGGCTGCGCCGGTAAATTAGCTATTTTTGCGGTGCGCTCTGATACTTTTGAACAGCCTCAACAAAACAAAACTTTCTATATAGGCGTCAGCGATCCGGCACTGTTAACTAAATTGCGCCGCGACATCCTCAGTAACTTCAAAAACCTGCCGGTGTCGGCAGAATATGTACATGAGATTGCCTTTGATATTGCGCACAAATACGGTAAAGACAGTTTCTTAGCCATCGAAAAGCTCGGCACCGCAAAAATGCCCAAGCTGTTTTCACTGAAAAATAAAGTGGCGGCGCTACTGGATAGGCAGACGTGGTTGCCCGACGATATCCCAGACAAATTTTTGTATTACTGCAGCCGGCTGATGCCAGAGCATTTGCCAAAATCACTGCTAAAAATGCGCGCCGATTACCCCCATCACCTGATCGTAAAAATGGCGGATGCGGGAATAGAAGAACTC
>MAAB01001437.1_pt1 | contig 22569 bp, 33 predicted proteins | sample 1115991 | NCBI WGS metagenome assembly MAAB01 (sample SAMN04961124, study PRJNA320927) | seawater metagenome | isolation source: sample BD02T18 sea water enriched with oil for 18 days | place: USA:Gulf of Mexico | collected 2013-07-27
TGGCTAGATAGCGCAAGTAGTTTGGAGTTGGAGCAGAAGCTTCTTGCTCTGGAGGCGATATCTTACCGGTTAACGGAAGATAACGTTATTTCTGAATTTAATTGGATGAAGAAAGAGATATTCGGTGAGATCGATGCTCGCAATCAAGCTAAGTAGTTATTTGACTACGTGGAAGGATTGTTTTCGGTCAAACTTTTCTACTTTTTTATTTAATTCCTCTGTGCTGCCAAAAACCGCTGTTCTTAGCAATTCGAACTGATCGGTTTCAGGCCAGCCGGAGGCTCTGTCCTTCAGTCGTTCCATGATGAACGGTGATGCTTGTTTTCTTGCCGAGTAATAGGCTTCCAATGTATTGATGTTTCTAATATCGATACCAGCCTTTGCAAAGTAAGAAGAGAGTTCGCATAAACCCTCTGGGGTGAAGCGTAACTCGCCAGCGTCGCCGATCAAATAGTAATGACTGTACATACAATTCTCCTCGTTATTTCAGCATTGTAGCTGCATTGGCGAGGATATTCACTAACCCAGAGGGGTAACAAGCCCTCTGGGCCTCTGTTATCTCTAAAAAATATTTGAGGTAACACAATGAATGCAAAAACAGCGAGTCGCGCGGCGGCAAACAACGAGAATAGCTTGTTCGCAAAAATGGCTGACAAATATTCGGTTGATGCAGATATTTTGCTTCAGACCCTAAAAGCAACCGCTTTTAGGCAGTCTGAAAATACAGAAATCACTGATGAACAGATGTATGCTTTACTGATTGTGAGTGACCAATACAATCTTAACCCGTTCACTAAAGAGATTTATGCTTTTCCTGATAAAAAAGGAGGTATTGTCCCTGTGGTTGGTGTTGATGGTTGGAATCGAATTGCGAATGAGCATCCTCAATTTGATAGTGTTGAGTTTGTTTACTCTAATGACCTGGTGCAAGCGGATGGAGCTAATGCTCCGTGTCATGCATGGATAGAGGCAGTTTTGTACCGAAAGGACAGAACACGCCCCACGCGTGTCAGAGAGTATTTGGATGAATGTTACAGACAACCATTTAGGAACCAGCAAACTGGTTATACCTCAAATGGGCCTTGGCAAACTCATCCCAAACGTCTTCTTAGGCATAAGTCCGAGATACAATGTTATCGAATCGGTTTTGGATTTGTTGGTATTTACGACGAAGACGAAGCTTACCGAATCATTGAAGCGCAATCGAATGATGGGAAAAAACCTGTAGTTCCACCAAAGGTTGTTCCCATCAAGAAGATTGATCCTATTGCGTTAGAGCATGTCCCTTTACAGACGTTGGAAGAGTTCTTTGAGAATAACTCCGATCGTCAGAAAGTTGATGACTTTATGTCGAAACTATTGAAGCGAGCAATAGCTACGAATCAATGGCAGGCTGCAGAAGACTTAATCGATGAACGTTTAGAGGGCGATTCTATTACTTATGCAAAACTCAAACTGAAAGAAGCGAGAGAAAGTGACGCGGTTGATGCTGTTCCTATGGAGCAGCCTAAATCAGAAGTTCTCCCAGCTGATGTTAGTTCAGAGGATGGCCAGGCAGATACAGTGCCTGCAAAAACCTCAACATTCCTTTAATTCACCCTAGGCAGAAAACTCTCTGTTACGGGGAGTTTTCTGCCTCAATTGGAGGAAATGCTTATGAAGGTTATTAACCTTCCTCAGCGAAGCCCTCAGTGGCATCGCTGGAGGCATGGAGGAGTGTCTGCATCTGAAGCTGCAATTATCCTTGGGATAAGCCCTTATAAGACGCCTTGGCGTTTATGGGCGGAAAAAACAGGTAGGGCTAAGGAGGAGGATCTCTCTAGAAACCCGAACGTTGCTCGAGGTATAGCGAATGAGGATAGAGCGCGCCAGTGTGCGGAGAAACAGCTGAATGAAGACTTTCTCTTTCCTGCTTGTGGGGAAAGTGAAAAATATCCTCATATCAGAGCGAGTTATGATGGTCTTACGGAAGCAAACATACCTGCTGAACTAAAATGTCCATCAGAAAAACAGTGGGCTGATGTCGTTGCGCGTGGAGAATATTCAGAGTCTTATCTTCTGTATTGTCCTCAAGTTCAACAACAGATATTGGTTGCTGATGCGTCGTATGGTTGGTTGTTGTTTTACAGTCCAGACAACAATGGTGATCATAGGATCTTTAAAGTTCTTCGTGATGATGCCTTCCTTGCGAAATTGATCGTTGAAATTGATAAGTTTTGGCTTTGTGTTGAAAAAGACACACCTCCACCTCTTGATGTTAAACGCGATCTTTTTATGCCTGAGACCGATGAGGATGTAAGTGAGTGGATATCACAAGCCACTGATTATCGCCTTTTGGATCAGAAGATTAAGGATATGGAAGCCAAAGCACAGTTGTTGAGGGATCAACGGTCTAAAGCCTTGGAAAAAATGCAAAGTATGATGGGAGAGTTTTACAAAGCGGATTATGCAGGTGTCTGTATTACCCGTTATGAGACGCAAGGATCGATCGATTATGAATCGTATCTTGCTGCGAACAAAACCATTGTCTCTGCAGATGATTTGGAAAAGTATCGTAAAGATGGATCCTCCCGGTGTCGGGTAACGGTGACAAACAAAGCGATACCCAAGAACATTATTGATTTAGACGTAAAAGAGCGTTTATCCGGTGTTGAGGATGGCGTACTGAAGTCTATGTATTTTTAACCCTAATCGGGGCTTAACCCCCTTTGGGGTTAAGTCTCCTACACTTTGGAGAAAGTCATTATGAGCACAGTACCTACGATAAGATTTATTAACGTTGACTGTGAGGTAATTAAAGGTTGCTACGCAAACAAACAGGTGTCATTGGAATTGGTTGCGGCGGATACGGATCACAATTTGATTCAGGATGTCATCCCTGGAGAGCCCTTTGGTGCTGCATCGGTCTGTCTTGCTGATCATAAATTCCATGGATCATTAACGGCCATCCGAAACTATTCCGAAAATTCAGGAATACTTGAGTTGTTAAGTGAGGCGGGATTAGTGAAAGAGACAGGTCAAATCATTTATGGAAAGTATGTTGAATTTCCGATAGTAACTGTAACATTTTGAGTGTTGGGGACGTTATTGTCCCCATAGCTTTCTTTCATTGTGGCATTGTTTCAGTACCACAATGAAAGAAAGTTTAAAGAATTCATCCTTGGATGATATTGGTAGCTGGCCAATTCAATAATCAGCATACAGTTGATGCGTTCAAGAAATTGTTCGTATTAAAATAAACCCAACGTGGGGGTGACCCAGTTTGGGAAACCTTCGTGTGTTGTTTTTGGAGGTATTATGGAAGAAAAAGAGCGTAGCCGCGCACTTAAAAAAGCGTACGCTTTAGAGCGTACATTGACTTCATTTGATCGGTTACTTTGGGGTTCATCCGCAATTTCGATAGTTAACTTAGTCGAGTCCTACTTTAATGGTGGGATATCAACGGTAGCGTTAATCTCGATTTTCACGGTGATTACACTCAAAATGATAGTCGTTTTCAATATATGGAGCCTTAGGGCTGAGTTGAAAGTTGATCACGATGTACATGCACCATTAAATTGGATCAAGGATAAAGTAAAAAAATGAACTATTTATCATCTCTAGAGATAATAACTATTTTCGTTACGGTCATGCCCTTAATCATAGGTGTTCGCCTGCTCCGGGACTCTCGGCAGGTTCTTAGTACTTTAGATGAAAGCTAATGTACTAAGTTAATTGCAACTAGGCTGCTTAACAGCAGTCTAGTTGTTCAACCCTGCTGTAAGGCCGTAAGATTGGCTGATACATCGTGTATATCCAGTTTCCACCGTATTCTTTCAAAGAACGAAAGTCGTGTTATACTCACTGCATGGGTAATTTTGTTGTGTACGGAGGCGATTATGGAAAGTGTAAGTATATTTGATATTTTATCGCTCTCTGCGGCGATTACTGTAGCAATCTGTTTCGTTAAAGTGCAGCGAGAATTCAACGCGCTTAAACGGGATATTACTGAAGGCAACGTTTAGTTCCAACATTAAACCTAGAATGGGTTTGTAGTTGTTTTCATTTGGTAGCTGGCCAAACCAATAAGCAGCATTTATTTGGTTTATCGGTTCTTTCTCGATCTGAAAAATATAGTCCTTAGTAATCCCCCTTAATCATAAAGCAGTTTTAAGAGTGGTCGTTGTTTTTCTCAGCGTCCAATCCTAAAGCCGTCTTTAAGAATTCATCCTTGGATGATATTGGTAGCTGGCCAATTCAACAATCAGTATCCAAATAGAAATCTGCTCTTTGGCAGTTTCACTTCAACCCAATAGGGAAATCAATTTCCCTATTGGGATTGGTTTCCTTACTTACCGAAAAATGAGGAAATCAAAATGCATAAAAATAACTACGATCGTCCAAAACCTTCAACACTGACTAGTGGTGAACAATCTGTGATCATGGCTTCTGTCATTCAGTTCGATGGAAAAACATCAACTGTCTGGAGGTTTATCGAGAATTGTCTTCAGTTGTCTTGGAGAGATATCCACTACGCTGAAGATACTGTAGCAGAGTTGCTTCATAAAGCAGTAAAACAGGAATATTGCAAAGCGGAGTTAAAAAAAATGGTTTTAGGTATATTGCTATACTCGGGGCCTTATATTAGTTATGAAGCTGAAGCTATGGAAATACTTCAGAAATATTTCAGCTGTGCGGAGATAAAAGAACTTTATGAAGGCTCTGGTAGATATGATACTTGGGTAGGTGAAGTTCTCGTCGAATGCTCTGATAAGGAATCGCACATGGAGTTACAAAATTACGTAAAAGATCACGAATTTAATTTTTTTGGTGATTCTTGTACGTTAGCATCATTAACGGAAGAATTCTCGCGAGAGGTAAGCCGATGTTGTGGCGGACACGATACTATCTACCAAAGTCGATTTGACGAAAAGGTTGTAGTGCTTGCGGAAAAACTAAAGGTATGTGACTGCATTATTGAATCAAAAAAATTGTTGGAATTTTTTGACTTGGAAAATGTTTCAATTAGTGATGCTTATTCTAGTAAACAGAAAGCATATGGCGACGTCATGAATGATTACGTTTTGTAAATGTTGAATGCAGAGATGAAATCGTAACATCTCGTATTGTATATTTTCAGGTAAATCATTATTGATTAGTATTAAACCCAACGGGGTACTTTTCCCTGTTGGGGAAGTCACCTCTATAACTCTATGGTGGCTTTATGTCAGATCTTGATGATTCACTTTTGCGCTTACGTGCAAAAATGATTCTTCGTCGAACAGAGGATAATTTTCGCCGATGTTCAGAGGAGGAGAAAAGGAAAGGATTGTCGATACGCGCCTATTATCTAGGTTGCGAATATCGACAGTCTGAAATGAATCCATTTCAGGATATTCAACATCCCTTTCATGATGATTTAGTGGTGAGTTTTTCGCATGGCTCTGGCCTGCAAGAATCTACAGCCCTAAATCAATAAATTTTCATCTTAGGTGATAGAGGGGTTGTTTTGACCCTTCCCCTCTTAGCTTAATCAGGTATTACTTAACGGGGAGAAATCGATGAGTACTGCGAATTATGAGTTGATTGATTTTGAAGCTAGTGCAATACATGAATTAAGGAAAAGTGACCAGTACGTTGATGAAGCGATTGTGTCAATGCTGCATCAGCATTCGACAATTGAGGAATATTGGGAAAACCTTAGTGATGAAGAAGAGGTTGAATGGCTCGGTGAGCATTGTAAATATGAAAGGGATAAAACGGCCAGCTTTAGTTGGTTCGCTTACCTAGTATTTGACCACATGATCACCTTGAATTTGGGGGTACACTTGAACCCGGCGACTTAGCCGCCTTCTACATAACTGTAGAAGGCGTGAGAAAATATTATCTAGAAATATTGGATAAAATGATCTCTTGCTATCGGTCGTTGGTGTCTCAGGCGTGGCCTCGCATAGACGAAATCTGGTTTTCAGATTTATAACCCATCAGGGCAAACCTCCCTGACGGGCTGGTTTGCCCTTTAGCATTTATAGGACAAATCATGAAATTAAAAGTTTACATTCTCACTCAAGAGAAAGCATTATTGTTAGGTATTGCCCATGCAAGCGGGATTGTTGGCGCTCCAGAGCAGCCCAAACCTGGATATATTCAGATTTATTATGAAGGGAATATTCACGGCGCGGAAAACATGAAACGATTTGAAGAAAAGTTGTGTCATGCTGCAGGAAGAGCTATTCAGAGCTATCCTACAATCGCTAAGGCGTTGGTATCTATCGATGATCTAACTGAAATCGGAGTATTTGATACGGATACAAATAAGTTTGAGTGGTTTGATCCACAGCTACCGCTGTTGGTGCAATGGCTCCTTTAACTTGTTGAATTTAATCAACTCGCTTTGTTCGAACCGAACATAGCATCTTAAGTAAGGGCCCTCTATCTGGAGGGCTTTTCTTCCAGTGAAGAACAACTGAAATGTCACATAAATACAGTGTTTGTGGTATGCTGATAAATCACAACGTGTTATCGTTGAGATCGGTAGCTGGCCTATTCAAACAGCATTAGTTCCTACCTGATTTTTACCCACTGGGGGTGGTATTGCCCCGTGGGGTGGTGCTGTCTCCAAAAATGGAGATCGTACCATGTATACCAAACTCACCATTCTTTATTGTATTGCTAAAAACCGCCAATCAAACCTGCCATTCTTGTTTTATGGGAAATTGACAGTACCTCGGTGGTTGCAGCTCAATATTAATGTTAGCCAAATGTTTGAGGCAACGGATCCCGATCCTGGCTTAAATATTCGTGCATACATTAATACCTCCAATCCAGACGTTGTCCATGGCTACAATCAATTGATTGAATTTGCTATTGGTTTTCAATATCGTTTTGGAATACCCAAACCTTGTCAACGCATAGCACTGAGGAGCACGCGATGAGAACTTTAGAAATGCCGAATACCTGTTCAGTGTATAAAATCAGGGATTATGGTAACGATAAGATCGTTGAAGATAAGGCGCAGCTAGAGAGAGCGCTATTGACTGAATATTCTGAAAATCATGTCTCGGTGGAGTACACGGCACAATCAGGTATGAAAATGGTGATGTTCATGAGCATTACTAATGATGAGTGTTTTGAAAGCTACAAAGACAAAAGAAAGATAACGTTTTAACGACAGGCCCCAATAGGGGCCTGCTTTCCAATAGGGTTTTCGACAAGACTCTACTGTAAAGCAGGATTTGTTGCTTTGGCAACAATATGTAAGGTAGCTGACCTTCCCAAATAATCAGTAATTTTAAACCCTTTGGGGGCTATTCCCCTTAAGGGAAATAGTCTCCTCCAAAAAACCGATTGGAGGTTATTATGAAAAAATGTTGTATAGAATGGCATGTATTTGTCGAAATGGCTGCTGCTGAACTGAAGAACAGAGCAAATATTGAGGAAGTACATTCTAAGATTAGATTCAAGCGATTTTGGCGCCTGGAAAAATTCTTGTCTTCATTAGACAAGATGATTTTTGGAACTGCTACTATCGCAATTTTGGGTCAAGTAGAATCATTGCTTCAAAGCAATGTATCTTTAGCTACCATGGGATTTACTGCCTTGGCAATGTTGCTGAGAATTAAAATTCTTTGGTGGATATGGCACTGCCGGAGTGAATTGAATAGTGCTGATGCTGGAGAATACCGATATAAAACACGGAATCAGAAATAATCGATTCCTTTATGTTTGTTATTCAGCAAAGAGGGTCTCTAGTATGGGAGATTATCAAATCACAATTTATGAATTTTTTGTTGGCGTTATGACGCTTTCTGTTATGGCTGGAATGCTACTAGCGAGAAGGGAAATGCGCGATCTTCAAACAACAAAAGATAAGTAATAGTTTAAATAAGTATGTTAACCCATGGGGGTGTTTCGTCCCCTAGGGGATTGAGACACCTCCGAATTCTCAGTAGGAGGTATATATGACGACTTTAGTCAATCATCTCGATAGGCTTGCAATTATTCAACCAGATTTCAGTATTTGGTGCGGTAAGGTCAAGTTAGACGATCCTGATTTAAAGTTGGGCATAGGGGGTGAGATTCCACCTAAAGAGCTCGTTGAATTAGGCAGTAAGTACGTCATCAATAAAACACATTTAAGACCCTTTAATCGGTTAAAAACCAAAGTAAGACGACTATGTCTTGCACACGGCATGTCGTTTATGAGCGGTTTTGCTGTGCCTTTGGATAAGATTGATCAGATTAGTATTGAGTTGGATGAGGTAGCTATCGAGATGAATGATCTCAAGGCTCACTTTTTTACAAATTACGATCAATGGATCAAAGCTTGGGAACAGAAAAATGGAAAGTATGCCGCGATCATACGGTCTGGAGTACTTTCAAAAGCAGTCGTTGAAAAACGTATTGGTTTTGATTTTCAGGTTTTTCAAGTTAACCCGGTAAATGAGGTTCAGTCTCTTAAAATCAACGGTATGGCCTCTGGCCTTTCTGATGAATTAATGGATGAAATTGTGTTGGAGGCAAATAACTTCTTTCATAAAACCTTAAAAGGAAAAGAAAGTTGTCAGGCGAATACCCAAAAAACGTTGAAACGCTTGCGCGACAAGGTTGATGGGTTGAGCTTTTTGGATGGTAGATTTCTTGCCATCGTGAGGCTACTAGATAAAACTCTGCACGGATATGCCAACGTTGGAAAAACTATTCGTGGTGAACAGTTTTATCGTGTTATGTCAGCAACCCTTATTTTGTCTTCAAAAGAAAAAATACAGGAATATGCTGACGGTATCGTTGATGTGGACTCTATGGCCAACAGTTTTATACTGGGAAACCGAGTAGATGACCTCATCAGTGATTCTATTGATGCCAATGTTTCTATTGATAGTGTGAAAACGGAACAAGTCGAACCCGCCTCTCCTGTATTTGAATTACCGGATGAAGACGATATAGATCAGTTCTTTCAGAAACACGGTAACAATAGTAGCAATGGTATGTTTTTTTAACCTTTAGGAGATTACGTCCCTGTTGGGAAGTGATCTCCAATTTTATCTTGGAGAATATATTATGAAACGTAAAAATAATATTTTTCGATCGTTACCGATTGTGGCTGCACATTACGGTGAAAAGTTTGGAGTGAAAGTGGTTGTTGGTGGTTCTGATGCGGGAACTGACGGCAAGACTATCTTAGTTCCAAATGTACCTGAATCCTATCCGAATAAAGATGTGGTTTGGGGGTACCTTGCTCATGAATCATCCCATGTGAAGCATACCGATTTTGATGTTTGGAATTCGGCGGCAACACAAAGTGGTTTGCGACAGACTCTGTTGAATGTTTTTGAAGATGCTCGTATCGAGTCAGAAATGATGAAACGATATCCGGGCGTACGAGGGGACCTTGATGCTACTGTAACCTACCTTAAAGATTCGGGTATGTTTGCGAGTGTCACAGCGGATGATGAACCTGGTCGTATTTTGCAAGCTAAGATGTTGTATTGGCTTCGCGCCAATATGCTTCAGCAACCGATCGATGATCTTGCTAAAACGGCGGATGTGGCGATGAAAGCTGCTTACCCGGAAGGTGTAAATACTCGTTTGGCGGTATTGCTACGCAAAGCGACAAAATCCAAATCAACTTCAGATTGTCTTGAATTAACTGACAACATCCTCTCGATGTTGGAAGAAGAGGCTGAGAAAGAAGAAGAGAAGGCAACACCATCGAAAGATCAGCAAGATTCCACTCATCCCCCTGAAGACGGCGACAGTGATGATCAAACTGATCAGGGGCAAGATGATAGCGATAGCGGCGATGATAATTCAAGCTCACCTTCTCAGGATGGTGATAGTGATGACTCATTACCGGATGGAGCTGAAGAAAGCACCTTATCCCAAGAAGACTTTGATGCAGCCCAACAGGCGGCAACTCAGATTCGGAAGGCTCTTGAGTCGAAGGGATCTGACTTGGATGCTGATGCGTTTGAATCGTTAAAGAAAGAGTTATGTGAAGAAGCGGATCTCCATGGAGATGACAGCTATTGCACGGTTCCTCATGCTCCTGATTCGACAGGTAATGAAGTACTTGGACAGGAACTATTGTCCAAAGTACAAAGCACCACGTCGAAACTTAGAGCTCAGTTAATGGGGCTTGTACAAGCGGCTCGACAAAATCGTGATTTTGCTAGACGAAGTGGTCGTAAACTTGATTCTAAGCGAGTGACTCGTATTTTATCTGGTGATACTCGAATTTTTAGAAAGCGTGGAGATCGAGTAGAAGCTAATACTGCTGTACACGTTCTAACAGACCTTTCCGGCTCTATGAACGGCCATGAAGAGGTTGTTGCTAGAGAAACCTCACTGGCAATTGCATTAGCGTTGGAAGCAATACCAGGGGTCTCACCTGCCGTTACCTATTTTAGTGGCGGTAGTAGTGATCCGGTTCGTTCCGCCGTACGCCATGGTCAATCTGTTCGCAGAAATGTCAGTCGATTTGTTGAGCCTGTCAGAGGGTCTACACCGATGGCTGAAGGGATATGGTTTGCTGCTTATGAACTTGCTAAAGCAGCTGAAAACCGAAAGCTCATGATTGTCATCACCGACGGTGATCCTGACAATTCAATTGCTTGCCATACTGTTTTAGACCTTTGTGAAAGCGCAGGGATCGATACGGTAGGGATCGGAATTTGCCATAACCGGGTCCAAGATATTTTTGATCGAAGCATTGTTATTCATTCAATTAATGAACTGCGTAGTACGTTGTTTAAATTGGTGAAAGACAAACTTACGGCCGAAGTAGCTTAACCTTCTTAACACTAACCGCCCAGCCAGGGAATTTCATTGCATCTTCCCGGCCGGGGGGAAGGTGCGCCTAATAAGGAGGAACTGTGTATGTGGAAATATGGCGTCTTTATCGACGCGGATAATATCTCCGCTGACATGGCTGAAAAAGCTATAAAAAATCTTGCTGAATCTGGGGACATTAGATTTGTGCGAGCATATGGGAACTGGTCTCGTAAGCCGTCTTCTTGGAAGAGGCTTGTGAACAGTTATGGTGTTGAAACAACTCATCGTTACAACATTACCCGATCAAAGAACGCTGCTGATATTTCGTTAACGGTGGATGCTACGGCAAGTCTGTACGGATCCATGGATTTTGACACCTTGGTTGTTGTCTCTTCGGATAGTGATTTTCTTCCGTTGGTACAACATGCCCAGGCCTGTGGTAAAAAAACTGTTGGTCTTGGTTGCCGAAAGGCACCTGAGACTTATACTCGCCAGTGCGGACAGTTTGTTTTCCTGGACGATCCAAAAGTCATCGAGTTAGAAGCAGTATCTCATTAACCTCCTGGGGCAATTGCCCTTTGGGGTGTTTTGCCTCTCCGATTCGTCGGAGGTGTTAAATGGAATACCAGTATGAGTTGCCATTTGATTTAGTCATTCCCACAACAGAAGTAGAGTGGACAGATGAGATGATTGACTGGTTGCATATTCGTATCTTGAAGAAAAATCTGATCAAACTAAAAGATGGCAGAGCAAGTCATAAAACCAAATCGGAAATATTGGATTGGTTCATGAGCGATGTGATTTGCCCTTTTAGTTATGCTGCTTGCTGCTATGCAGACGGTAGTGAGCCAGAGTTATTCAGGATGATGGTGTTAGAAAATATAAAGAAATAAATTAAGGGGCCTTATGGGCCCCTTACCCTATCAAGCCCTTTTTCCTATGAATCTAAAAATAGGTATATAGGAAAAAAGGTTTGTGTCTTCGACACGAAAAAAGGTAGCTGACCTTTTTCAATAAACAGCATTATTCACTAACCCAATGGGGCATCTATTCCCTGCTGGGGGTGATGTCCCTCAATTTTGAGAGGACATATTCATGTCAGATAAAAAAATATTTATTAGTTCAAACAACTTTATGTATGTTTTAAATAGTGGCACTTGGACTGATGGAACATTCGGTTATGGAACTGAGGAGAGTGGACCATCTATGATGGATAACTCTATTCCTGGTACATTTTGTCCGAAAGATATGCTCATCAAAGGGGATGTTTCGCGGTATGAATCAATCATCGAAATGTGTTCTGGAGAGCTGCAAGTGATTTAACCTTTGGGTTGAAAGTTGTTGTTCATTTTATTGATGGATTTCTGAGTAAAGTATTAATCAGGATCTATTGATTTGTGTATTTGATAGCTTATCGCTGGAGACAACATGGGCAAATCCAATTGATATTTTTCATTGGTATTGTACTCATCGTAAACCTAGTGCTTATCTATCGAATATTTGATGTGTCATCGGAGTAATTTCTGATGACATTTCTTCAATGGGGATATAACTCCCTATTGGGGATTTGTATTCCTATTGGATCGCTAGATCTCACATACAACCATGGGTAAGCAATATGAAAATACATCAAATAGAAAATGGTACCGAAAATGAAGGTACTCTCCATGTTTTTAGTGGAATATCATTTATGACGAAAATTGGAAGTCTTCACATTGATGCTGTTGTATCAGAATCTATCGGTGATCTTGAACAATCGGATTATTTATATATGGATGCACTTGTTAAGGTGGAGGGGATTGCCAATAGGGTCGCTAAAGGCGATTTAGATTGGTGTCCGTCTAAGTTTCTTTCTATTTATTCTGAATACACATTTGCTTTTGATGAGGCAATAAATCGAGCAGAAATATCCTCATATTATAAGTCGTTTCGTGTTCCAGGTGCGGTAGGTAGTGTAACTGTCTATTGCTCTCGTGGTTGTAACTGGGATACAAGCCCTGCGGACATGCCAATCGGTGAGTGCGCGGCTTGTGGATCCTTGATGCATCCGTTGGATCAAGATCGATATTACGATTCATTGGTGCGTGCTGGACAAGCTATGTAAAGAGCTTGGCTATTGCCATAATTGAATATTCTGTAGAGGCATAACTCACTCGTGTGGTTATATCTCTACAGGTTTTCTTGAATTTATAAATATACGGACGTGAATCATGAAAACAGTGGATTCAAAAAATTCAAGTGGTTCATTTTCTCAGGGGGGGCTTTTTTCATCAGATACATTGGATGAGGATATTAAGTCAGTCCTTGATAATTTGGTACTTCGTACGAGTGAAGCAATACTCCACCTAGAAAACGCATCAAGTAAAGGTTTTGTCGATGTAGGTGGTGGTCTAAGAAAAAACCTGTTGTGGCTTAAAAATTCCGTACAGCATTCTCTTTCAATTGGTGATATTGACATACCAAATGAGGAGGAAATCGAAGACTATTTTAGATCTGTTTATCGCAAAATAAGGGTTCCGAAAGTCGATGCGGATCTTGTACTACGAATGGAAGCTAATCGAAAATCTATAGATGAGGATCTAAAGAAAAGCGGTGATCTTTCTCAACCTATAACCAGTAGGTTTATCAACGAAGGAATAAAAGAGAGTCATATCTCGTACCTGTCTCAAAATCTCCTGCCTATTTACGATGATTGCGTTCTTAGTGTTTTGAATGAAATTAGAGTGAAGATAGTGGGTCTCGGCATATACGATCTAAGTAGAGTGCATGTTTCAAGAGAAGCAATGACTTTGCGAAGTGAATTCAGTGTCATTACCGGTTCCTATAATCGGAATATAAGGGATATGGTTTCCCTACATAAAAATGATCAGCGAATAAAAACTAGTTATGCTCTGGGAAGAGTGTATAGGTTTCTTGTTGATATTGTAGGGAAGAATGAGTGTGATGCTAAAGCGTTCCTTAAATCTAATTTCTATCACGAGTAATGGAATGATTTGTTACTTAAATAGTCGTTAGAAAACTAAATACAAAGGCAATTTTGCCTAAGGTATCTCTATGGGGCCATATCGCCTATAGGGATTTATGACTTCTTCATTGTGAAGGTCATATTTTTTCAAAACCCAGCAGGACCATGTTGCCCTGCTGGGTTACATGGTTCTTTCTAAACAAGAAGGAAGTCCCATGAACGAACGACGTAGTCTCTCTAATTATGACGCGATTATTAAAGATCGCCGAATGGCTATGGGAGAAACCACGGAAATTGTAGCTATTGCCTGTGAAGTCGATGTGCTTAATGTCGAAGAGCGAGTAGAATATTACGAACTCAAATCGCAAGCGCACGCAGGAAAAATAGAAGAAAAATACTTGTGCCGTGGGATATATAACTGTTCTGATATTACGGAGCATAGGCAGTTGGTAGCAGCTGTGGCCAGAGAGCTTTATGTCTCTGAGTCACTTCTTAAGGATTTCCATTTGGATATTCTTAGGGGCATGCGGTCACTCCAAACAGGAGAATGGCTGCTATGTTTGTAATGGCAAGAAGTAGATACATTACACAACAGGAAATTGAATGCCTCAAAGTTGGTGATGCCTGGTATATTGATTCAGGTTTGGGTGGATCGTTTTCAGTGAACTTAACTTCCATTACCGATGGAGGTTATTGCTTTGAATCGACTAATAAGTTTTGGCCAATGGAAGTTCTTTATAAAAAGGAAGAGTTGACCTTAAACATATACAAACTTGTTCCTGTATAATCGGGGTTATTCGATTTGTTCAATAATTAGTAATCTTAGCATCAGAAGGGCCTTTGGGCCCTTTTGATTGCATCTTTTAGTATGACGAAAAAATAGGTATTGTGTATAAAAGTACGGCAAGGAGCCCTAGAGACAATGAACGGTGAGAAAATACGTGATTGGCAAGTTGACATCTTACCTGGCAAGGTGACTCATTTCTCAGGATTAACGATCGAATTCTACGGGACGCCAGAGAGCGATTATTTTGAAGGAACACCCAAAAATATTCCGTTTGATATGGACTCATTGAAGGTTGTTAGGTTGATTCGCATGGGGTTTGATATCTACAGGGATGCATTCGCTTCAGAATTTAACATTAAAATTGCAATAAAAATGTCGACGTTGTGATAAGTATCAAATTATTTATTATCTACATAACTATAGACACGACGTTTGACAAATTATATAGCGAAGAGATAAACCGGTGATTGATTGCGATCTACTATCCGAAAACCATTTTAATGTTGTGTATAGCAAAATACGGTTAAGTGGTTGAGTGGTTGAGTGTCACATTGGGCTGAGTTTGGAGGCATTGTAGGTTACAATGATGGCTTCGGGTATTCGAGAGATCAATAATAAAATGAACAAAACAATTTTGGTGGTAACTATCTTTTGTCTATCGTTTACTTTTTGGTGGGCATGGAAGCTTGATGCTGGTCCATTTATTTATAGACACACCGTACCTGAAAAGTTAGCGGATTCATTTAACAAACAATTTTTTCCATACCTAGAAGGGCGAAATATTACAAACATTCGCTTTGGACGTAAAAACGCACATGTTCGTGACAAGATACCGGTTGTTATCGATGCTAATGAACGTCAGGAATGGCTGATATCGAATATGGATACAGGTGTTGTGGTAATAAAGGTTGGCCTAGAAGATAAGGCAACAACCATATACTGGGACGTACCTCAAGATATGCCTTTTGACGATGCTTTTAATTTACTTTCACAATCAATGTGGGACATTTTGACGCAATATGATCAGATAATGAATGTGCAAAGCTCCTACAAAAAAGCGAACAAAAAATAACCACACTGATAAGAGCTTGACTTCATTCGTGTGGCTTAGTTTATGCACAGACTTTTCCACAGAAAACCTTAGCAACTTGCGGTTAGTAATAGGAAAAAGCCTGTCATTCAGCCCCGTAAAGGTGCTGTATTGTAGACGAAAAGCGCTACTTACATAGGAGTTACGCTGGATGAACCATGCCTACGGTTTATTCTTGCAGTACAGCTCCCTGATGGGCTAAGATGAGTTTGTTACTGCTTTGGCGGTATTCATATGGTAGCTGGCCATAACCAGCAACATTTTTTCCCAACCGGGTATATCACTGCCTGTTGGGCGCGTGGTATACCCATATCTCATGGAGATACTATGCTAGAAAATCTACACGCTCAGATGCTTTGCATTGCTGAGTCCAATCACCTTCCTGAAACAAATCAATCTGATCTTAATGATGATCTTCGCATCTTGAAGTCATTTAGAGGGAAACGTTTCATCTGGTTGCTTCGCTCCTACGGTACAGTTCTTGTTCCTCTTGGAGTTGGAGCTGATCCTGCGTACATTGTTCATTGGTTGTTTAGTAATCATGGTCAACGCATTGTCGCTTTTCTAGTTAACACTGAAGATGCGATTATTGAGAAGATTACATTTGAAGAAGCTGAAAAGTTAATTCAACAACCTCCTATGGAGATCCCTACGTTTATATCACAAGAAGACACAGTTGATTGTGTGAATCGAGTGTTAGAAAACGGCATTTCTAGTGGTGTATGGGGTTTGTTTAATTCAACCAATATTGATATACGTAATTGGGAGAAATGGCTGCAGTATTTTGCCAGCTCTCGTAATGAACCGATGCGGTTATTTATGGACAAGGGTTTACGTCGTCTTAACGCACTCTCTCATGAGAGAAAAACAGCAGCATAAGTTCTGTGTCGCTACGAGTTAAGATTGATTTTTAAACCCCACCGGGGACACTTCCCGGATAAGGGTGGTGTCTCCACTGATATGGAGATTCAATTATGTCACGCGAAACTAGCGTCACGCCTTCCAAGAACGATGAGCCTATTGTTGTTAGAAAGCCTCACCTAAATATCATTGCCAAGATGCTTGATTGTGCTGCAATCTGCGAGCTCTTCCCAGATAAGCAAAGCTCAATAGAGTATGTCGCAATTTATGAAGCGTTTCGTTGCAATCGCCCAGACGATCATCCAACACCCTGGCAGGTAACGGAAGAAGGTTCAGGTCGTCATGGAATTCTTGATGCGTCTGGTCTGGTCGTAGCATCGTTTCATAATATAGAAACAGCTCAGTTTATTACTAACATAGTAAACACTGAATCGATTGTCTTTAAGAAAACTAACGCCGAACCCTCGGAGCCAACAAGTGATGATGATTGAATTCAAAAATGCCAAATCTTCAGATGTTGTTGATGCGTTAACAGGTGGCCCTATTCAAGGGGAAGCTGTTCGATGTACTCGATGCAATTGTTTTTATGGTAATGAGAGCATCGAAGCGTTAAAAGAGCACAATAAAAACTGCTGTGTATCGTGTGGTCATACTGATTTCGCGATAGAAACAGAACATAAGTAATAATTTGTTTATCCCTAGTGGGGCATTATACCCCGACGGGTTGGTGCCCTTATTTCCGATTGGAGGCACTATGTTAGAACGATATTTTAGATATATTCTTAAGAAAAATGGCTTTGGTGATGTGAACGATGTTCTTTGGTCACTTGGGTATTCTCAGGGAGATGGATGCAGTTTTGTCTGTACTCTAGATACTGATCATCTTGTTAAATTATCGCAGCATGTCTATCCATCTGATGTTTCAAAAGCAACAGATAGAGTTAAAAATCTCATGCAGCGCCGATTAACGAACGATATTATCTCATCGAGTGATCAAGCATTGTCAATGACCCTCTCTCAATTGGGAACTTATGTCCATGAAAATACAATGGATTTGAATTGGGATGATTTTTCATATTTCGGCTCTAACCCGAAGCACGAAGTTCAATATGAAGAATATGTTAAGGATATTCTGGCCTTCGCAAAAAAATTGGCGCGAGATCTGGAGAGATTTGGATACGGCCTTTTGGAGGCGACGAGTCAGGTTGAAAAAGTGGTTTGGGAATTTAAAACAAACCAATACCTTTTTAGGTTGGTAGAGTTGGGTGAATGTGTCACAGATTCTGCGAGTGACTGGGATGAGGACTTATTCGTTCAAATGTGCAATGGAATGATGGACGGGTCACAGAAATATTGTGGGCTAAAAGCAGAGATCTATGATCTTAACGATGCTGACGCCATTGAAGAAGAAATACCGTTAGCAGAAGATTGCCTCTGGGGAATTAATTGCGCTACGGATGATCGTTTTTATGGGGGGTATTACAAATGCCTTGTAAGTAACGTGATTGATATGATTAAAACAGAGAACAAGTTAGCGCAAGCAGCATAGTTAATAGCACTCAGGGGTATTTGCCCCTGACGCTTGCTTTCAAAGTAGCATTATCTTAGTGCTACTTTGAAAGCAAGTTTAAGGAATTCATCTTTGGATGATATTGGTAGCTGACCAATTCAATAACCAGCATCTTTTAATCCTACAGGGATCTTCCCTTTAGGGGCGGCCTCTACTCAACTAATGGAGGTCACATGAAACCTAAGTACAACCGTTCGATCACAACAAAGGCTGATGCGTTTTATACGTCGAACCTTTTTCAATTCTGTAATTAAACCCATTGGGGATACTTTCCCTGAAGGGGAGGTGTCTTCTCAAATTTGAGGATATACCATGCTTAATAATTTTAGCCCTGGTGACAGGGTAATATTTCCAAACCCTCCCCCAAATATCCAAGACATCGTTTATGTCGTTTTGATTGTTTGGGACAACCTGATCCTGAAAGAAATCGTATGCCTGCTTAGTGCCCCTGGCGCTCAGCTGGTAGCAAGTTTCGGATCTGAAATCAGCCCTCTGGCACAAGGAGAAAACAATGTCGGTAGCTAAAAAAATGCCATATTACGATGCCTCAAAAGTCAGAGAGGTTGCATCTGGCCGTTGGCTCGAAGTACTGACCTATCTTGCTGATAACCAACTGTACGATGCTCTAAAACGACCAGGTAAACATGTCACCTGTCCTGTTCACGGTACGAGTAATAAGAATGGGAAAGGAGACGGTTTTCGATTGTTTAAAGATGCTCTTGATACTGGTGGTGGCATTTGCGCAACATGTGGCGATTATCCTGATGGATTCTCTCTACTGATGTGGCTAAAGGGGTGGGATTTTCGAACGACACTTCAAGCTGTTGCTGAGTATTATCGGGTGGAACCAGAGCCGGATCAACGACAGCAGAAAAAGAAAAAAGAGCATCTAGCTCCCGCTTCTTTAGCTGTAGCGCGAAATCCTGGTTCTTCTGGTGTAACTGGTGAACCTACTGTGAAGAAAGGCTCACCGGTAATTGGTGAAGTATTTCAAGGTTCTGGCTATGAGCCATTAGACTCTCAAGAAGAAGTTCATCTTGATGATGTCTATTTGGAGCCGTCGGAACGTACAATGGGAACAGTTGTGCCTATTGTAGAGGACCTAGCCGAAAAAGCGTCTCGACCACTAACCCATAGTAAACCTGTTAACCAACCAACAGATAAACGAATGGAGGAGATCAGGCAATTACAAGCTCGAATGGCGGAGCGAGTCGAAAAGGACTCTGCTCAAGCCCAAGAGAGGATTGATCGGTTGTGGCATAAGTGTATTTCGCTCGAGAACAGCATTCCTGTGCCCTTGTTTCGTTATTTCAAACGACGGGCTATTGTGATGCGAATGGCGATGCTGGCTAAAGGAGATAGTATCCGCTTTCATCCTGCACTCCCTTATTGGGAAGAAGATGAGAATGGTGATCTGGTTGAAGTTGGAAAGTTTCCCGCAATGATTGCTGCAGTGCGCAATCTTGATGGAGATCTTCTGACATTACATCGAACCTATCTTACTCCTGCGGGTTTAAAGGCCAAGGTTGAAAATCCACGAAAAATGATGACCATTCCTGACGGCAGCAGTGTTATGGGTGGAGCGATTCAGCTTGGTGGTTTTCCAACAAAAGGCGTAATGGGCATTGCAGAAGGGATTGAGACCTCTCTGTCACCGTTGCGTGTATATAACATCCCTACTTGGTCAGCAGTTAGCACAACCATTTTAGAACGGTTTGATCCTCCTAAAGGGGTTCATACTGTTTTCGGATGGGAGGATAAGGATGTGTCTTTAGCAGGGCAGGAAGCTATGCAAGTGTTAAAAGCTAGACTGGAAGATAAAGGAATATGTTTTCACAGGATGAGTATCAAAAGGCTGATACCTCGCGGTAAAAAGTCTCTCGATTGGAATGACATTATGGTAAGGGAAGGCATGATTGGCTTTCCTAGCTGGAGTCTTATCAATCGATTAATGTCAAGAGACGCTGTATGTGCATCTTGAATTTGGCGTTAATTGATACGACACCTGGTGTCAACTTGGATAATCCCTTTTGTCCACCTGAAGGGTTTTGTGGGTCAGGCGATGAGTACATTGTACTTTGTCGTACACGATACACAACAAACCCAATGTATAGCGCTCGCATGTTTTTTGCAGCGCGATATGCAGCCAGGCCTCTTTCAAGCGTGGCGGTCCGAAGTGATATCAAAGGACCGTATGCTAAGGAGGCAAGGTACATCATCAAAGCGTTACAGTTCACATCAACCGTTTCGGTTGAAATGGCAGCTTAATGATAGGGTCGGTCAGCTTATACAGTTGACCGACCACTTTTTTGGTTACTCATAAGGGGAGGTAAAAGAAAACGAAAAGAAACGCAGCAAAAATGTACGACAACAATGGGTGTAAATATTACAAAAGTAGCATCGACCATCTGAACGGCAACAAATTAGCAAAATGCGACCTATAGAGAAAGACCCTCTAAGGTGCGCTATGCAGAAAGCGAATACCAGGTACATGCAGTAAACTGTATAACACTGTTATATGGAGGCTCGTATGATACTTTCCAGATTTCCTACTGTTCATTGCGATAGATAAGAGGGGCCTTTATGGTCCCTTTTTTGTTCAATGCAAATGCAAAAGCTCCGTGGCAGAGATGATGAATTGTCTATTAGACACATAACCATAGAAAGATACGAAAACATGACCATGAAATTAAGAACAATTTGGATGCTGGTTTTTTTATTGATAGCAATTGGGAATCAGGCGACTGCTAAAGAGACACCTAGATGCCCGTCTACGCCTTACAGTTTGAAAACTCCAGAAGGTTACGATCATTTAAGATATGCACCAGGCCAGCGCGAGAGGCTTTACGATGGAGGAAGCTTTGTTGCATCCGTAGATAGCAAAGATGATGACAATGGTGATGGAAAATCTGATTATTTGGTTCAATCTACTTGGGTTGCATCACACATTAAAGCGTACATAAGTTCTAGAACTAGCAAGTATGCCCCCTCATTTAAACGTCCCCGAGATTGGTACAAAATCGCATTGTTCAACGAAGAAAGACAACACTTTAAAACAAACAAAAGGATCGATAACTCTTACGATGGAATTGGAAAAATCTGGAATCGAGGGCACCTTGCTCAGCGTGCCGATGCGAATAGATTGGGAGCAGAGTATGGATGTAATAGCCATGTTTTTGCCAACGGAGTCCCTCAAAAATCTACGTTTAATCAAGGCATTTGGCTAGGCTTGGAAAACTATATTTCGTCGCTCGCTAATGATAAGGGTGAGTTATGGGTTGTCACAGGCCCTATTTATGAAAGGAACACGAAGATTGAAACGATAGGGGAAGCGGGTAAAAAGGAGATACCGGTATCCATTCCTGACAAGCTATTCAAAATTGTATTCATGGAACAAAGCAACGGAGTAGAGGTGATTTCATTTATTTACCCGAACAAATACGATGAATTGCCATCATATTACAAAACAGGAAATTGTCAGAGAGATAGCGTATATGATCATACCGCTTACATTGTTTCAATTGCTGATATTGAGAATCAAACGGGCCTGACTTTCTTTCCAAATAGCGCTATAGATTTGACTGAATACAAAAATCTTCGGGCTGTGAATTTGCCTGAAATTAATCCGATCAATGCCGTTGGGTATTGTTTGTAATCCTGATATTAAGAATAGATCGACGTTTTATAGGTAAATTATGGAAAAGGAATTAAGTATTTACAAAGCTTTTTGGCTAGTCGTATGGCATAAGGCCCAGTCAGTCATTGCTGCGCTACCACTTTCCGTTGGGGCTGCAACGAGCGTTGGCGCAATACTGGTAGCATTATGTTTATTCCCAGCTTATCCACCGCTCTACGAAGTAATTGAGCCGCACATTGGATTTATAGAGTGGTGCTGGAAAGCTTTTGTTGTTATTGCGATTACCTATTATGTATTAATAAAAGTGGCCAAAATCACCACTATGTCACAACATAACGATGATTTTGGTAGTGCGCAGCAATCCCCTGGTGTAGCTGTACTACATAATGAAACTATAGATAGCGAAACCAAGAAAAGGCTATCGGTACATGAATCCGGACATCTTCTTTCATACGCATTATTTGACGTTAAGCCAATCGAAATTAACGTGTGGGTTACGGATAAGAAAGGGGTCAATCCTCGCGGCGGGGTATCGCCAAAATACAGTATTCAGCCAGAGAATAAGAGCTTTCTGTGGGACCAAATGTGCTGCTTTCTTGCTGGGGCCGTAGCGGAAGCAGTTGTCTATAAGCGAGTTGAAGCTGGTAGTGAAAGTGACATGAAGGTATGGGAATCCCTAGCTCGGGGGTATCTTTCTATTTGGGGATTTGAAGACGGTTATTCATGGTTTGAGAACCCTTCTAATGATATTGAAGCGGGAATTAACCTTAAAACACTTAACAATCTACGCTCAAAGCAATGGGTACGGGTCAAGAAACTGTTAGATGATAATTTCGACCTTCTTAATAATACTGCCGAGCTACTTGTGGTCAATGGGAAGATTAATAGTGGTCACTGTTTTGAGCTG
>MAAB01042125.1_pt1 | contig 22537 bp, 16 predicted proteins | sample 1115991 | NCBI WGS metagenome assembly MAAB01 (sample SAMN04961124, study PRJNA320927) | seawater metagenome | isolation source: sample BD02T18 sea water enriched with oil for 18 days | place: USA:Gulf of Mexico | collected 2013-07-27
TAGCCTTGATAAACCGCTTTGGCATTGTGTTTCGCAGTACCGTAATAACCCTGGTTATGAAAGGCAGTGTTTAGGCTAGCAGGCATTTTAATTTCTTCGGCCACTTCATTAGGAGTTAGGCCTGAATTAAATAAACGCACACTTTGGTCGTGGATGTATTTGTAGGTATCGCTTTGCTGGCTTAAGAAGTCTTGGATCTTTTCGCTTCCCCACATGGGCCAATGGTGGCTGGCAAAATACACCTCGCTGTGGCCGTAAAGCTCATTGGCCTCTTCTATGTAGCCACTCCAGATATTGGCATCACGCACCTTAGCACCACGCAAAGTGTAAAGGTTGTGCATGTTGCGAGACAGCATTTCGGCGCCGCAATAGGCTTTGTGTTCAGGTAAGTAAAAAGTAAATTCTGCAGGGGCTTCAGAACCGGGTACATATTGAAACTCAAACGGCACGCCGTCTATGTTTAGTGTCTGGCCGGTTTGGTTAATGAGCTCAGTAGGTTCCAGTAAAGCAAAGGTGCCAAAGGCAGGTCCTTTACCTAAACCAGTGCCCACATGGCCACGTTCGCTGCGCTGTAGGCGTTTGCCGTACATGAACATAGCACGTCGGCTCATGGCCACGCCGGCAATGATGTTTTCACTGGTGGCTTCTTCCATGAACCCTTCAGGGGCGATGATGCGCAGCTGAGATTTATCTGCATCGCTCATGTCTTTCATGATGCCCTTAATACCACCGAAATGATCGATGTGGCTGTGGGTATAGATGATGGCGCGAATAGGCTTTTTGCCTAAATGTTGTTGAGCAAACTTAAGGGCTTTGTTAGCCGTCTCTTCGGCCGTAAGCGGGTCTACCAGAATCCAGCCACTGTCCCCTTCGATGATGGTCATGTTGGCTAGGTCGTAGCCACGTAACTGGTAGATGCCTTCTTTAACTTTGAACAGGCCGTGAATGTTATTTAAAGCCGCCTGGCGCCATAAGCTTGGGTTCACACTGGCGGGGGCGCCACCGTTGTCCCCTTCATATTTAATGAAGTCGTAAGCGGGCATGTCCCATACCACTTCACCGTCCAACTTGGAGGTGATGAGGCTATCATCCGTGGCGATCAGGCCGCGCTTGGCATCTTCAAAGTCGGCGGTATTGCCGAAAGGGCGTTGATCAATAATGGCCTGGTTGGCCTTAGCGGTAACGGCACTGGGAGCGGTGTGCCCTTGTTTATCGGCCCCTTGTTCAAATTCTGGGGTATTGTCACAAGCGCTAAGGCTCGCCAGCAATGGCAGGGTTAATAACAGGCGTAAAGTCATAAGTTATCTCTAATTATCATTATTAAACGAAACTAATTAGAGTGTAACCTGAATGGGTTGAGCCGCTAGTCATGGTAGGACATAACAGTGTCTTGAATGACCAGATTGGCAAATAAGGTCTAGCACTAGGCCTTATTTATCGACGGCCTGTAATCGGTACTGAGTGGGACTCATCTTGTACCAGCGCAGGAAGGCTCGCGAGAAATTGCTGGCATCGTTGAAGCTTAATCGCAGGGCAATGTCGGTGATGGATAGCTCAGATTTAAGCAGATAATAATGGGCCATTTCCATACGGGCATTTTGCAGTAGTTGGCGGAAATTGCTTTGTTCGTCTAATAGGTGGCGGCGAAGGGTGCGTTCACCAATGTTTAATTGGCGGGCTACTTCATTTAACGTGGGTTCGCTAATATCCAGTTGTTTTAATATGTGTTGATAAACTTTTTCACGCCAACCTTGGCTGTTCAGGTTTTGCACATATTCCTGTACCACGCTTTCATTGAAAGTGGCCATTTTTTGGTCGCCAGCGATACTGGCTTTTTTTAACGCGTCGCGACGTAACCACATGCAATTTTGTTTAGCAGAGAATTCTATGGGCGCCTGAAAACACTCATGCCAGGGTTGAGGATCACTAGGCTTGCAACGTAACAACTCTACGCTTTCAATGAACTGGTTTGTTTCATTTGGAAGTTGTGCAAAATTAAAAAGGCTAGCAAAAAAACTGTCTATGGCCAGTTCACTAATAGCCACATTGGGAATGAGATCGATGACAAATCCTATTAGGTCAGTCTTATAGATAGTACGTACGCTCACCGAATTGGATACTAAACTATGGTATTGCTGTACTTTGCTCAACGCGGTTTCTAAATTATCAGTGGTGACCATCAATAAGCCTAGGGCACGAAAATTCATGGGGTGAACAAACTTAGCTACGGTCAGGCCAAACGCACAATCTTGGGTGGCTGCCTCTACACTGTTCCAAAAGCGCGTCATTTTTTCAATATCTACGCGATCATCTGGGTGATCACGAAATTGCTGGTGATCCAGCTTAGCGTCTTTTAATAACGCAGCAGGGTCTATACCGCGGGCTTCTAATGCTCGGCAAATGGCTAAGGGCCAGGCGGCTAGGGTAGTGTATTTAGCGGATGAACTCATGAAGGTCTAATGATGAATTTTAAGGCAGTGTAAAGCGCAATTGTGCACTAGGCAATGGTTAAATAAACGCACGCTGGCGCTTTTAGGGAATGTAATCTTGTTACTTTTTATGATTACATTCCCACAGGTAGGGTTAACTGGACTTGGCTTGTGAGCGTTGTTTTTGCTTTTCACGCTCCACTGCTTTGGCTTGTCGATGCTCTTCGATGGACTGTTTAACATCGCCACCTATGTGGCTTTCACCTCTTTGTTTGGCTAAGTGTACTTGGCGTTCACGTTCGGCGAATCGTTGGCGTTGTTCCGGTGTGGTTTTATCAAAACAGTGGGGGCAGCTCACACCTTTTTGAAACTTCTCGCTTAATTGCTCTTCTTTTGTAATGGGCATACGGCAAGCATTACATTGATCATAATTACCAGCTTCTAATTCATGATTAACTGTCACCCTTTCGTCAAATACAAAGCATTCACCTTGCCACAGTGTTTCTTTTTTGGGCACTTCTTCTAAATACTTTAAGATGCCGCCTTCTAAGTGATAAACCTCTTCGTACCCTTGTTCAATCATGTAAGCGGTGGATTTTTCACAACGAATACCGCCAGTACAAAACATGGCCACTTTTTTGTGTTTTTTAGGGTCCATATTATCTTGTACATACTGCGGGAATTCCCGAAAGGATTCGGTAACAGGGTTTACTGCGCCTTCAAACGTGCCCACTTGGACTTCGTAGTCGTTGCGAGTGTCGACCAATAAAACGTCTGGGTCACTGATTAGGGCGTTCCAATCTTTGGGTTTTACGTAGCTGCCCACTACATGTTTGGGGTCTATGCCCTCAATGCCCATAGTGACGATTTCTTTTTTAAGTTTCACTTTGGTGCGGTGAAAAGGCATGGTGTCGGTGTAGGATTCTTTTGACACAATAGGGTTTAATCGGTGATCTAAATGTAGCCAAGCCAGTAGGTTGTCTATGCCTTCACGGCTACCGGCCACAGTGCCATTAATGCCTTCTTGGGCCAGTAATAATGTGCCTCGCACTTGGTTATCTTCTAATATTTTTAACAATTTGGGCTTAATGTCCTCAAACTGCTCAAGTGTGACAAATTTGTACATGGCACAGACAACAACGGCCTGATCTTGGATTGGGGTGTTCATAGTATTTCCTCGGCTGGCCGGAGCGTAAATCCGGAGCTTTTTAATTAGAGCTATTTTGCAGGTGTTAGGGGGCGCATTATAGGGAAATGTAACTATTTTAAAAGCCCCGGCCTGTACGTAAAATGTACAAATTGGGGCTGGAAATTGCTCTAGGTCAGTTTATAGCGCGTATTTTTGTTTTAGGTACTCATAAACGGTACGTATACCGAAGGCTTCTCCGCCAACAGGGCGACCCGGTAACTTGCGATTATTCCAAGCCATAACGTCAAAATGCAGCCAAGGGGTGTTGTTATCTACAAATTCTTGTAGGTAAAGCGCAGCGGTAATGGCGCCTCCAAACCCTGAAGACGCGCAGTTACTAATATCCGCAACGTCACTGTTTAATAGGTTACGGTAGGGCTTGTGTAGTGGTAGCTGCCACACAGGGTCATCATGTTTTTCTCCCAGGGATAGAAGCTGGGTGGCGATTTCTTGCTCATTACTAAAGAACCCAGGCAATTCGGTGCCCAATGCGACACGGCAAGCACCTGTGAGGGTAGCAAAGTCAAAGATGGCGTCGGGTTTATCGTTACATGCTTCACTTAAAGCATCACACAATACTAGGCGCCCTTCGGCATCGGTATTGTCGACCTCTACACTGATGCCATGGCGTGTATTGAGCACGTCTCCAGGTCTAAAAGCGTTGGCTGATACTGCATTTTCAACACTGGGAATAATAACTCGTAATTGAATGGGTAAATTATTACTCATAATGAGATAAGCAAGCCCCATTACATGGGCGGCGCCTCCCATGTCTTTTTTCATAAGGCGCATGGCGTTGGTGGGTTTTAAATCCAGGCCGCCGCTGTCAAAACATACGCCCTTACCAACAAGTGTGATTTTGGGATGCTTTTTATCGCCCCAGGTTAAGTCTAATAGTCTGGGGGCGTGCACACTTGCTCGGCCCACAGCGTGAATAGTGGGGTAATTGTGTTCAAGTAATTCATCTCCCACTAGCTGAGTAAATACGCCGCCAAATTTATGTGCGATATATTCTACTGTTTTCGCCATGTGTTCGGGCATCATGTCGGCGGCAGGGGTGTTAATCATGTCACGTACTAGGCAGGTGGCCTGAACGATATGATTGGCCTGTTGCACAACATGGTTATCGTCTGCAGCTAGGCTTGCGCGCGGTGAGGTATCTTGCTTGTATTTATCAAATTGATAACTGCTTAATCCCCAAGCAATACAGGCGTTGAGCGCAAAAGAGTCATCACAGCGTAACAAAAACTGCCTTGCAGGCAGTTTGTTTGCAAGGTCCGCGCTTGTAAATAAGCTGTTTAGATCATCACCACAAAATAGAGCGCAGGTAAGGTCGCCATTAGGACTTGGGATTAGGCTTAATCCTTTACCATCATAATCCGTATTTTTAAGCCAGTTTTTAACCTGTTCGGTCTGTTCATCTAGCCAATGCTTAAATTGACTTTTTTCTATAAGAAAAAGAGGGATGCCAACGGTGGCGTGAACAAGTGTTTGATGCATATATCGCTAACCCATTAAGAGTAATTTTTTTAAAGTCTAGCATGCTTAGATAAAAGAATAAGTGAGTATTATGGTATCGGGGGAAACTAAGGGAGCGTAAAAAAAGCAAAAGAAAACAATGGGTAAGAAAATACCAAAAAGAGGGGGGTAAATATGAAATGGCCAGAGGCCATTTCATATTAAACTGAATTAGTCTGCTGTAACGTCTTCAGCTTGAGGGCCTTTCTGACCGTCAGTAACCATCATGGTTACCTTCTGTCCTTCCTCAAGAGTTTTGCGGCCTTCGCCACTGATAGCGCTGTAGTGAACAAAAACATCTTTGCCACCTTCCTGCTCAATGAAACCAAAACCTTTTTCATCGTTGAACCACTTAACGGTTCCTGAAACACGGGACATGCTGTGTACTCTTCTTTTGGGCCAACAATTGTTGGCAATTATTACACTATATCAGCGTAACCTTTAATATTAATCTCTAAAGCAATCCAAAGATTGCGATATAGATCAGGCTCATAGTAGTCCCAATTTGTTTTAAATAAAACCCTAAAATAGGAATACTTTTCAATTTTTTTGTTTTATTTATGCCCTTAATTTTAGGAGGGTTAAAGGCCATTTTGCCAATAAATGGCGCACTTTATGCACTTGATTTCATTCTATTTGCGATGAAGGCATTAATTTGAGGGTTCTAATAGGTAAAGGTTGGCGTATTGTCCGCATAAGGGGCGGCTACAAAAGCCATTTAATACGGGTTGTGGGCTCAAGTCACTCTCCATATTTTAAGAGTGACTTGGATGGATTGGGGTTGTGAATTCACTTATCTAATAATAAATATGCGCTATGATGAGCAACTGATTTCTAGTTTTTTGCCCCAGTCAGGTGGGAGTTGTGCGTATTCTTCAAATTCAGGTTGTTCATCAAATGGATGACTTAAAATTTTATGCAGGGTTTGTACTTGCGTGTAATCACCTTGCTGCGCTGCCAATATCGCGTTTTGTGCTAAATAATTACGCAAAATATATTTGGGGTTTACCTTATCCATATTGTGTTTACGTTTAATATTTGAGGCCTCGTCTGTTGCTTGCCCATCCTTTACTAACGCTTGTTCATATTGAAGGATCCAACTATCAAATAAATTGATATCTAGGCAGTGGTTGCGTATTTGCTGGCGTACACTTTTGTTATGGATGTTGCTTAATTGGCGGAAAAAATAACTATAATCAAGTTTACAGCTAGCCAGCATTTTTAAACTGTCATCTATAAAGTCTTGATGGCAGTCGAATGGGGATATAAATCCAAACTTGGCGTTCATTTTTGTGAAAAAAGATGCTTCGAAATAGTCAGAAAAACGATCTAGTTGTTGCATTAAATCTTCTTTGTTAATCAGTGGCAGTAGAGCTTGTGCCAGTACGGACAGATTCCAGTTAGCGATGTTAGGTTGCTGATTAAAGGCATAGCGTCCTTGGTAATCGCTATGATTACAAATGAAATTGGGCTCATACTCATCCAAAAATGCGAAGGGCCCAAAGTCAAACGTATCCCCTAATATAGACATGTTATCGGTATTCATTACGCCATGTGCAAAACCAACACTTTGCCAATGTGCCATAAGTTCAGCTGTTTTTTGTACGGTTTGTTTAAAAAACGCTAAGTATTTTTGGGCATCATTATTCAATTCGGGATAGTGTTCTTGAATGACATAATCACATAGGGTTTGTAGTAGCTCAGGTTGATTGCTAAAGGAGCAAAACTCAAAGTGGCCAAAGCGAATATGGCTTTGGGCGACTCTGACGATAGTGGCGGCAGTCTCTTGTTGTTCTCGATAAACGGGTGAGTCACTGTCTATTACGCATAATGCTCGAGTGGTTGGAACCTGTAACGCGGCCAACGCTTCACTGGCTAGGAACTCACGAATACTAGAGCGCAACACAGCGCGCCCATCCCCTTGGCGAGAGTAGGGAGTAGAGCCAGCTCCTTTAAGGTGCATATCCCATGTGATGTTTTTATGTTCAACCTGAGCCAATAATAACCCACGGCCATCCCCCAAGTTGGGGTTGTACTGCCCAAATTGATGCCCGGTATATTTCATAGCAATCGACTGCCAAGTACTTAATACTCCCTGGCCGCTGAGTAACTTTAGACTTTCTTGCGTATCAAGAACTATAGGGTCTAGCCCTAGTAATGCTGCAGTGGAATGGCTGCTGACAACCAGCTTAGGGTTATTAATACCTTGTGGTAATACCGCTGAATAAAGTGCACTAGGAAGCGTTTGGAAGCGTAATACATAATTTAAATTGAGCAGGGTCGTCATGTTGGTCTCACTCGTTAGATCGAGCCTATTATACGGAAATTACGTTGATAATCACGGAAGGGGTATACGATAACTTACATACAGTTTGGAAATGTTACAGTGGTAACGTGAGTCGTCAGTGGCATAGCGTCAGAAGGAGGGCTTAAGTTAAGAGTTGTTTTTTAAAGCGGTTTTAACCTAAAAGAGTTCAATGTCGTCACTGTCTTGATTGGTGTTTTCAGGTCCTTGTTCTTCGGCCAAGCCTTCTTTACATACAAGGTTGTCTACTAAACTTTCTTGCTGATCAACTAAGTGTTGAAGCAGACGAATTAAGCTATCAAAGGTCACTTGAATGGTCTCGTAAGACTGCACCTTACTCATGGCTTCGTTAACCTTACTCTCGATACTGCGCATTAAATATACTTCTTGGTCTTCATCTAAGCCAAGTGTCGGCATAGCCGCTTCTAAAGACATTAAGAGTTCAGTAAGCAAAGAGCTGCCGCTTTCTTGGCCATTACGCATTTGATTGGCCAAGTCATCGAGTGTCATTCTAATATTTTTAAAGCTATCGGAAAAATTTAAGGTATGTTCTTGCAACAACATTTCCATTTCTAGTTGCATCACCTTTTGATTGGCGCAGGCTAAAATAGGGGGGATGACATCCTTGTATCGTCCGTAACGTGCGGGGTCATCCATGGGCATGTTTTTAACTAAGCAGGCTACTACTGGATAGTTTATTTGAGTACGGTGACCAAAATCAAAGAATCGATCTTCTTCGCGTAAGCGTTCCATTAATTCTTGTTCAAGCGGTCTGCTGGAGGTTTCGCTACTAAAAAAATAACTTTTTTGTTCGGTTTCAAAAATTAAACAGGTGTTGAGTTCAAGGCTTTTAAATATATGAAAGATGGACTGCGCCAGTTGATCAAAATTGCTAATGGCATAGGTTTTTTCAAAAAACTGTACGATTAGGCCCAGTTCACTGGCCCCTGTCATAGACTCAATAGCGGTACTTTGTGCTTCTTTAAATTGGCTTTGCAGGCTCACTTTGTGTTCATGGTTGCGAAGTAATGCTTTTACTTTTGCAACGACTTCGCTGGATTCAAAGGGCTTGGCTAGGTAGTCATCACCACCCGCGCTGTAACCCTTGATTCGCTCATCTAGGCTAGTATGTCCGGTGATAAATAAAATGGGGGTAAATAAAAATTCGCTATGATGGCGTATTTCGTGGCAGAGTTCGTAGCCATTGGCGTCTGGTAATTCCACATCCAATATAATGATGTCGGGCTGTAAGTCTGATATCAGCACTAGACCATCCGTGCCATTATCTGCAAAATGTAACTCCACCACACTGCTAAGAGCGCGCTGGATATACTTTTGAGAGGTTTTATCGTCCTCAATGACAACCGCTATTTTCATGCCGATACTCTTACTTGATAAATTGAGTATAGACAATTTGAAAAAAGCGGCTTGGCCTATTTATGTTCTTTTAGTAGTTTTTTAAGCTCTTGCGCCCTAATGGGGTCCTTCATGGCGGCTTTTAGCTTGGCCCGTGCCATATTCAATGCGTCGTATTCTTTTTTGCAGCATTGCTCGAAGTCTTTACCACTGCCACAGGGGCAAAATTTATCGTCATTATCCATTTTAGCTCCTTGAAGCTTCAGTTGGGTATAAAGGGCTTAGAGCTAGTGTAGCCACTTTTTTGCCGGGCTTATGAGCCGAGATTAGCTGCCATAGGTACTCCCCTTGCCAAGTGTCATTGGCCAGAGGCGAGAACAGGCTAGTATCCAGTTCTTGCAAAGCTGCAGCGAGTGCTGGCTCGTTAATCTGTAGTGCTAATGCGTTCAGGCTGTTGCTTTCAAGTGACCATTGCTCTTTTGCCCAGTTTAAAATGTGTTCTCGAGCCTGGTGGGCATCATTATTCCGGCACGCTTGGCGTATGTCTTTTAAACGTGGGCTTTTTGCACTTGGTGTTGAGCTTGCCTGCTCCAAAAGCGGCTTTTTAAGTTGGGTAGACCACCATAAGCCTAGGGTGATTAACCATAGAACTAATAAAATCAAGCTAATAACCGGCCAAAAAATGGATGATTTCTCAGGCTGCTGGCTATTGGAATTGCTCGCCGCGGTGGCTGGCAGTGTGTCAGGCTGTGGTGTACTTGCTTGATCGTTTTTGTTTTCGCCGTTATCAAAGGTGGTTAATCGTTGGGCGGGTATCACCGCGTATTCTATTCGCCCATGCTGTGTATTCCACCAAGGGATGCGTACTTCAGGCAGGGTATGGCTGCCGATTTCGGTGGGTACAATGGCGATACTTTGACTGCGTACACCCATTATTCCTTTATCGGTAGTGAGGTCCTGAGTTTTGGCTTGATCAGGGTAATATTTAAAACCCTTAGTGGGTTTTAAAACAATATCAGGTAATTGAGCTTGGCTAAGTCCTTGGGCTTTGAGCTCAATTTGTAAGGTAATGGGCTCACCTAAAATTAAGGATTCTGTTTTGCCTTGCCACTTATAGTCCAAGCTAAGCGCCTGGGCTGGTAACCAAGTAGCCTGCGGGTAATTGGCGGGTTGGGGTAATACCTGGATTTTAAGGGGAGGGTGGCTTACTCTCACGGGACGGCCAGCGCGCCAGCGTCCATTGTCTACTTCACCTGTATACCTTGGCCCGGGTATGATCATTTCACCGCTTACTTGCGGATAAATAACATAGTTACGCTCGTAAACATCAAAAGCACGACCATTTAATTGAGTTCGATAATTTTTAGTTTCACCTAAGGGCTGTACTACGGCTTCATCAACCTCAACATCGCTTAGTTGGCTATTATCAAGGGGTACGGAAAAATAAAGCTTTTCTGAATATAAAATTTGGCCCTGAACATAGGCTGTTTTCACATCGATTTCGGTGTGAAAAAACACTTCTTTTTGTTGCTGACTTTTAATGCTTTTAGATAGTTTTTCTACCTGCACCTGAATGACTGCGCTGGTTTCCCCTTTAAAATTTAATGAAGGAATCACTAAATTCCCTAAACGTTTGGGCATTAAATGCACGGTCCACACCGTCCACGAATTACTTTGACCATTTACAAACTGAAAACTATTTTTTCGTTGCTGGTTAAGGACCTCAAACTGTTGTTTAAGTGGGCTAAAGTCTGGACTACCAGAGAGAATATTGTTGTTGTAGCGCACTGTGAGGATGAGTGACTCCCCCTCACTTATTTTGCTGCGATCTACTGAACTTTCAAACGTGACCGCCCAGCTTGTGGCCATTGAAAAAATTAGGCACAAAAATAATAAAGATTGCTTTACCACGGTTTCCTATCTCCATTTTTGTTGTTGTTTTCGGGGTTTCGGTTTTTATATTGATACAGAAATTTATTGCGTAATAAACCACCCGGATCATCAGGAATACGTTCTATCCATTGCTGCATAGCTTGTTCTTTTTCAAGTTGCTGTGTGCTTTTAATAGGCTCTTGTTGGGCAGTTTTGCCATCTTCAGTTAGATGTTCGCCATCTTGTTCATTCTTTTTCGCTTGGGCCGCTTGTTGCTTCTCTTTTTCTTCTTCCGTTTGTTCCTGAGTTAAAGGGTTTTGCGACTCCTTTTGTTCTTCGGACTCCGTAGGCTTACTGCTTTCGGATTCTTCACCATCCTGCCCAGACTCGTCTTGAGATTCTTTGTCAGATGAAGACTTTTGCTGGTTTTCGCCTTCTTCTTGCTTCCCGTCTTGAGATTCTTGTCCATCTTGAGATTCCTGCTCAGATTTTTCTCCGTCTTCTCCCTTTTCTCCATCTTCACCTTCTTGTTTCTCTTGCTGCTTTTTCAAAGCTGAAACTAGGGCTTTATTTTCTTGAGCATCGGCTAAATCCGGGTTTTGTAATAGTGCATCATCATATTTTGCAATGGCGTCATCAAATTGTTTGAGTTGGGCCAACGCATTAGCCGCATTGTATTGGTTTTGTGCGTCATCATATTGCTGCCAAATGTCTAAAGCACCTTGGTAGTCGCCAGCTTTATATAAGCTACTGGCCTTCCATTGCGGATCGTTAAATAACTGGGCTGCCAGTTCGGGGTCTTTTTCGAATTGTTTTTGGGCTAATTGATTATTGTTTAATAATACGTCTGGCAGATTGTTGTCAGCCCACGAAGGCTGTGGCGCGTTAAATATAGCCACTAATGCCACCAGCAACATGCCCTTGCGAAATAGGGTTAATGATAAAAATAGTAGTGGTAATATTAGCCAATAACCACTGTCTAACCATTGGTCAAATTCCACCGTTTTTTCCTGTTGCTCAAAATCGCTCTCTAATGAGTTTTCGCCAATCAAATAATTAATATCGCTATCTGCACTGTTAATTTTGATTAATTTGGCGTCAGTGGCTTGGCTAAGTTGTTGCAAATTATCCCATTCCAAGGTCGGCATAATGACTTGGCCATTAGCGTCTTTAAAGAAATGGCCGTCGGGTTTTACAATGGGTGCTCCTTGTTCAGTGCCCACCGCTAAAATAGCCAACTGTATCTTTGCCTTTTTAAGCCGGGGGGCTACCACATCAATATCTTGTTGTTCTACGCCATCGGTAATTAATAATAGTTTTCTGGGTTTACTCTTACCTTGCTCAAATAAAGCAATAGCCTCATTAACCAAGGATACTAAATTACTACCGGGTGTGGGCATGATATAGGGGCTTAATACCGGCAACATGTTTAGTATGGTCTTTACGTCTTTGGTAAGTGGGCTGGCCACATGCGCATCGCCTGCGTAGGCAATCAGGGCTATGTTGTCGTGGTGCGGTTGTTTTAAAATATCAGTAATTTTATATTTTGCGCGCTGTAATCGTGAGGGGCTTAAATCCTGTGACGTCATTGATAATGATAAATCTAGCGCGATAATTAAACCTGATTGGCTGCTATAAACTTGAGAAGGCTGTTTCTGCCAGCTTGGCCCAGATAGCGCCAATATGGCCAATACAGCGGCTATCCATAGTGCTCCAATGAAGAGGCTATTATTGCTGGAAGCGTTCGCGGTTTTCTTTAGTAAATACTGCTGCAGCTGTGGGGCGATAATGTTTTTCCACTGGCCGCTTAACGCTTTATTACGGCGCTGAAAAATAAGCGTGAGTAATAGCGGTAAAAATGCCAATAACCACTCTGGGCGCAATAGGTGAAAATCAGACATGAGCTTTCCCCTTAATGTTGCCAGTTATGCCTTCTAGCCATTTATTGATAGTGGGTAATTGCAGTAAATACACCATTGAGGCAAGTAAAAGGGCTAAGCCCAGTGGGAAGTGAAAAAGAGACTTCTCGGGACGAATACTTTGTTCTTCCATTTCAATCGCTTCTAGTGAATCCAATTCAGTATATATCTGTTCTAATTCTTCAAGGTTGCGGGCGCGGTAATATTGACCACCTGTATCTTGCGCTATGGTGGTTAACGTGACTTCATCTAGGTCCCGGCTAGGGTTAATGCGCTTGGGACCAAAAAAACCTTGCACGACTAATTCGTCGGCACCTATGCCTATGGTATAAATTTTAACCCCTGCTTGTTGAGCGAGTTTTGCGGCTTGAAGCGGCTCAATTTCACCTGCGGTGTTTTGGCCGTCGGTTAATATAATTAAAACGCGATTGGACTCAGGTAGATCTAATAAACGTTTCACCGATAAACCAATGGCATCGCCGATGGCGGTTTTTCGTCCTGCAAGTCCAAACGTGGCTTCGTCTAATAAAATTTGTAATGTGTGTAAGTCAAACGTGAGCGGTGTTTGCACATAGGCCTTAGTGCCAAATAAGATTAGCCCTAGTCGATCTCCCTCACGTTTTTTTATAAAATCGGTGAGCACCGCTTTTACAGTTTGCAGTCGGTTTACGAGTCGGCCCTGAAATGCCATATCTTCTTCTTTCATGCTGTCAGATAAATCCACCGCCAACATCATATTACGGTCACTGCTGGTAATGGCTTGTGGTTCGCCCACAAAATTTGGACGGGCAGCAGCAATGACCAACAAAATCCAAGCCAATATGGCCAAGACCCAAACGCTTATATGGGGGGTAGATGCCTGCTGTTCTTTTTGTTCGGCCAATATCATTAAGCTGGGTGCAAAAACCTGACTTTGTTCAGTTTTAAATGCGGGTGCAAAACGATATACCAAAAAGGGTAAGGGTAGGGCCAGTAACATTAATGGCCAATGAAAACTTAACATGAATGTTTCCTTATCCATAACGCCGCGGCCTGTTTTACGGATGCTGGGTCAATGGTCGCGTCAATTTGGTCAATTGCGCTGGCGAACTGTGCAAGGTTGGGGATAAAAATAGGTTTTTTGACTTTACTGTCTAAAAAATCTAACCATTTTTGTCCGCTAAGAGACGCACATTGCTGGCCAAAGCGAAGTAAAGCCACTTGCTTTAATAAGCGGTTGCATTCTTTAATGCATTGGATTTTATTGGCGGGATCAATGGTGCTTAATTGTACAAGTGCTTGCTTGCGCCAACCATTTTTACGCTTTAAATAAATGGCCAGTACGATTGAGGCAATCAGTGCACTGAATAATAGCCACCATGGCCATGCTAAAGGCCATATAGATACATCAGCGGGTAGATGGATGTCTTTGAGTTGATCTAATGGATTCATTTATCGGCCCCTTTGTTCCAGAGCTAATTTAATGGCTGCAAAAGGGATTTCCCCTGCATTTATTTGTTGATGGCCAATGCCCAATGATTTAAAGGTATTTTCAATACCCTGCTGAAACGCACTTACGGCTTGAGAGTAAGAGTGCATGGCTTGTTTATTTTGCGTGTCTAAAAAGCCTTGGTCTTTTCCATCCGTAACTGCATAAAGCCCGCTGGGTGGAGCGGTGCGTTCCAGTGGATCAAATATTTGTAGGGCAACAACATGATTGTGACGTTTAAGAGCAAACAATGTCGATTTATCTTCTTCACTTAAATCAAAAAAGTCGCTGATGATGTACAAAGTGGTTCCCGGTTTAAGGCTTTGTTTTAAGTGACTTAGGCTGCTGCTTAAAGAGATCTTTTCAGCGGGAGTATCATCAGTAGGTTGAGTTAGCTGCTGATTAAACTCGTTAATATTTTTTAAAATATTGAGTACATGGCTAGTACGTTGTTTCGGTCTAAAATCAGCTTCTTTGTGATCACCCATGATCACAGCACCCACTCGGTCTCCGTGATCAAGCGCCGCCCAAGCAATTAATGCACTGCACTGTGCGGCTACAACTGATTTAAAGCTGCGTTGGCTGCCAAAAAACATGGGGCTGCGTTGATCACATAAAATCACCACTGGCCGTTCACGCTCTTCTTTATAGATTCGGGTGTGGGGCTTTTGAGTACGAGCGGTGACTCGCCAGTCAATGCTGCGAATGTCGTCACCTGGCTGATAGATCCGCAATTGATCTAAATCCAGTCCACGTCCTTTTTGACGGCTCATGTGTGAGCCTGCCAACAAGCTATTAAGTTGAGGGAGGCTTGCAAGGCGCAGTCTTTTTGCCAATAACCGCAACTGAGTCAGTTGGTGTTCATTGGTGGTTGCACTGGGCACAAAAAAACCGTGCAGGTAGTGCTGCGGATCGGTGATGGCGTTTGATTTCATCATGACAGGTTAAGGCACTGCCACCCGTAAGATAAGTTCATTTATGATGCGATCAGTATTCATGCCTGATGCTTCAGCATCAAAACTGACTAAGAGGCGATGGCGTAATACTGGGTGTAAAACGGCCTGTACATCATCTGGGCTGACATAATCTCGGCCCGCTAACCAAGCATGTGCACGTGCACAGCGGTCTAACGCGATAGTGCCTCGTGGACTCGAACCGTATTCTAACCAGCTGGCAAGATCGTCTCCGTATCCTTGAGGGTTACGGGTCGCCATAATCAGTTGAATAATATATTCCTCAACTCGATCACTCAAATGAATGGCGAGTACTTCTTGGCGAGCGGCGAAAATACTGGCAGAGCTCAGTTTAGTCTCGGGCATTGGGCAGCGGCCAGCCTTCGCTTCTCCACGGGCCAGTCTTAGAATTTCGGTTTCGGATTCTGCATCTGGGTAATCTATGCGTACATGCATTAAGAATCGATCGAGCTGGGCTTCGGGTAAAGGGTACGTGCCTTCTTGTTCAATAGGATTTTGGGTGGCCATCACTAAAAATAATTCATCTAATTCATAGGTGGTGCCGGCCACACTGACTTGGCGTTCAGCCATGGCTTCCAATAATGCCGATTGCACTTTGGCTGGCGCGCGGTTGATTTCATCGGCCAATACCAGGTTGTTAAAGATAGGGCCGTTTTGAAATACAAATTCGCCACTTTGGGCGCGGTATATCTCGGACCCTGTAATGTCGGCTGGCAATAAGTCTGGTGTGAATTGAATGCGCTGGTAATCCGCTTCAATGTTATCCGCAAGGGTTTTAATGGCTTTGGTTTTAGCTAGTCCAGGCGCGCCTTCTACTAAAAGGTGGCCATCGGCCAATAATGCAATTAAAAGGGCATTAACTAAATCAGGCTGGCCAATGATTTGCTCTTGAAGGCTGGCTTGTAGGGCCGCTATATGCTCACGGTTGTTCATGGATAGATTTCCAAGTTCTTGTTTTTGTTGGGCTTTGTGGTGCATTTTATAAACATTCCAGCATGGGTCAAGGGCTAGGAAGCATTTGAGTCTTTTCGGAGCTAAGAGTTTCGTTTAAGGACAGAAAAACGTCAAAAAGATGAGTTGAGTCAGCAAACAGGCGATTTTGTGACTATACACTATCATTTAGCTATAAGGGATTAAGAGATATTGAGAGAAATATGAATACTTCGGTAATAAAGGGCGTTCACCCTCAAATAATTAAGCTTGTAGAGCGTTTAACTGAGACAGTGCCCAAAGACCAGATTCGTGCGATTGAGCAGTTTACCCACATATATTACGCGGCGACCCCAGTTAATGAATTAGATAGTCGCAAGATGGATGATCTCTATGGTGCCACGTTAGCCTGCTGGAGCTTCCTGCAGAAGTCTAAAGAGGGCAGTAAAATAAGGGTATTCAACCCAGATTTTGAAGAGCATGGCTGGCAATCCCCCCACACAATAGTCGAAATTGTGCAGCAGGATATGCCCTTCTTGGTGGATTCTATTCGCATGGAGTTAAATCGACGGGATATGTCGATTCATTTCATAAATCATGCGGTGTTGCCCATCTCGCGCAATGCTTCAGGTCAATTGGATCAGGGTAATAGTTTTGACACAGATGCCGCGACGCAAGAAGCGGTTATTTATATTGAAGTGGATTTACATACCGATAAAAAAACACTCAAAGATTTAACGTCTTCATTGCAAGAAATTATTAATGAAATTGAATTGTTGGTGGATGATTATCAATCCTTTATTGATAAAAGCCAGCAAGCGGTGCAGTGGATTAAAGACAGTAGTGGCCCGTTTACCCAAAGTGACACCAATGAGGCCATGGCCTTCATGGAGTGGCTGAAAGACAATCACTTTACCTTTTTAGCCTGTGAGGATTTTATTGTTGAGGTTAAAGACGGTAAAAATATCATTACGCGGGACAACAAAAGTGTCAGTGGTATCTTTAAGCATGACCTGCACGGTCCGGATAAAATGGTGGTGGATGATCTATCTGAAAATTTAAAAAATCTAATTTTGTCTCCGCAATTAATTACCATGAGTAAATCCGGGCGGCGCTCAAGAATTCATCGTCCCGCGTATCCAGACTATGTGATTGTGAAACATATTGATAAAAATGGACAAGTACTGGGTGGTCGTCGTTTTTTAGGGTTATTTACCTCTACCGTTTACAGTGAGTCACCTTTTAATATACCTATTATACGTAATAAAGCGCTTGCGGTGATTGAACGCAGTGGTTTAGGCAGTGTTAGTCATAATGGCAAAGAGTTACGTCATATTTTAGAGGTTTACCCAAGAGATGAGTTATTCCATACGGATGTAGAGCAGTTAACTAAAACAGCGGTGGGCATATTAAATATTCAAGAGCGTCGGCGTACAAAAATATTCATTCGTTGTGATGCGCTAAATAAATTTTTGTCTTGCGTAGTGTATGTTCCAAGAGATTTATACAGTACTGAATTACGCCAGAGAATACAGACCATATTAGTGGACGCTTTTGCGCCAAGAGATGTGGAATTTACCACATTTTTTTCCGAATCCATTTTGGCTCGAACCCACTTTAGTTTACGACTCGATCCGGATAAAGTCGTTGAATTTGATGCGCAGCGTATTGAAAAAGATATTCAAGCGGTGGCTTTGTCGTGGCAAGATGATTTGATGTCAGCGTTGGTTGATGGTGTTGGTGAAGAAAAGGGTAATCAATACTTTCAATCTTATCGTAATGCGTTTGGCGCCAGTTACCGCGAAACGTTTACTTCTCGTACGGCGGTAGTTGATATTCAACATGTATCTACTATAAAAAATGATCACGATATTGCCATGAGTTTATATCGTAATGTGGCCGATAGCGGTAACTTTTTTAAATTTAAGCTATACAAACCTAACGATTTATTGCCGTTATCAGATGTGATACCCATTTTAGAAAATATGGGCTTAAGAGTCATAGGTGAAAACCCTTATGGGTTAACACGCACCGATGGTAAGCAGTTTTGGATTCATGATTTTACGTTAGTGTATACCTTTGGTGATAATATTGATTTACACGCAAGTAAAGAGCAATTTCAGGATGCATTTAGGGCTATTTGGTTTGGCAAAGCGGAAAATGACAGTTTTAATCGATTGTTGCTAGGAGCCAAGATAGATTGGCGTGATGTAGCGCTTTTACGAGCTTATGCACGCTATATGAAGCAAATACGTTTTGGCTTTTCAGAAAGTTTTATAGCTGACAGCCTGTGTAAATATTCGGATCTTACTTCGTTTGTAGTTCGTTACTTTCAAACACGCTTTGATTTGGATAATAAGGATGCTGAAGCTCAAGCTAAGAAATTGAAAAAAATGGACGCTCAATTTTCTGAAATTTTAGATCAAGTAGAGAGTATCAACGAGGATCGCATTTTTCGCCGTTATCACGAAATTATAGGGGCGACATTACGTACCAATTTTTTTCAAAAGAATGGCGAAGGCGAACACAAACCCTATTTTTCATTTAAGTTAAGCCCCCATGAAATTTCAGATATGCCGCTACCTAAGCCTATGTTTGAAATATTTGTGTACAGCCCCAGAGTAGAGGGCGTGCATTTGCGTGGTGGTAAGGTGGCTAGAGGCGGATTACGTTGGTCGGATCGCGCAGAAGATTTTCGTACTGAAGTGTTGGGCTTGGTAAAGGCTCAGCAAGTTAAAAATTCAGTGATTGTACCGGTGGGCGCCAAGGGTGGATTTATTGCTAAGTGCTTGCCAGAAGGTGACCGAGATGCTTTTTTAGCCGAAGGCATAGAGTGTTATAAAACCTTTATTTCTGGGCTTTTGGATATCACCGATAATTTATTAGAGGGTAATGTTATCCCTCCCGAGCAAGTGCTTCGACATGATGAAGATGACCCGTACTTAGTGGTGGCGGCCGATAAGGGTACTGCTACTTTTTCAGATATTTCAAACAACATTGCCATTGAACGAGGTTTTTGGTTAGGGGATGCATTTGCCAGTGGTGGCAGTGTCGGTTATGACCATAAAAAAATGGGTATCACGGCTAAAGGGGCTTGGGTATCTGTACAGCGCCATTTTCGTGAGCGTGGCGTGGATGTTCAAAATGATAACTTTTCGGTGATCGCCATAGGAGACATGGCGGGCGATGTTTTTGGTAATGGCATGTTGTGTTCTGAGAATATACAGCTAGTGGCTGCTTTTAATCACATGCATATATTTATCGACCCCAACCCCGTAGATAATGAGTTGAATTTCAATGAGCGCAAACGCCTATTTGAATTGCCACGCAGCTCTTGGAGTGACTACGAAAGTACTTTGATTTCTGAGGGCGGAGCAATATTTAAGCGCTCGTCCAAGTCCATTCAAATTAGTTCGCAAATGAAAGAATGTTTTCATATTCAGGCCGATAAATTATCGCCTAATGATTTGATCACAGCACTTCTAAAAGCCCCTGTGGACTTGATATGGAATGGTGGTATTGGTACGTATGTGAAAGCCAGCACAGAAAATGATAACGATGCTGGCGATAAAGCCAATGACAGTTTGCGTATTAATGGCAAGCAGCTACAGGCAAAGGTGATTGGCGAAGGAGGGAATTTGGGGGTGACTCAGCGAGCGCGAATTGAATTTGCCTTAAGTAAAGACGGGGCTTCATTTACCGACTTTATCGACAATGCTGCTGGGGTAGATTGTTCTGATCATGAAGTAAATATTAAAATTTTACTGAATACTTTAGTCAGCGCGGGTGATCTTACGGTTAAGCAGCGTAATGAATTCCTAGAGAAGATGACGGATCAAGTCTCTGAGCAAGTATTGATGAATAATTACCGGCAAACACAGGCCATTGCTTTGGCCTATAGAGAGGCCAAAACTCGAACCAACGAATATAGACGCTTGATGAATGAACTGGAAGAACAGGGTAAGTTAAACAGAGAGATGGAATTCTTGCCCAGCGAAGAAGAATTAGATGAGAGGAAATCTCAGCAGCAAGGCCTTACCCGTCCCGAACTGTCCGTTTTAATTAGCTATATAAAAGGGGACTTGAAAGAGTTATTGAATGAGCCGAAAATTTCCAAAAATGAATACTTAGCAAAGTCCATTGAAAGTGCTTTTCCTCGTGCACTAGTTGAGCGTTATCCTGAAGCGCTTTATGCGCATCAGCTGCGAAGCGAAATTGTTGCCACTCAGTTGGCCAATGAAATGGTTAATCGTATGGGGATTACTTATGTGAATCGCATGCGGGATAGCACTGGGGCTGATATTAGTGCCATTGTAAAAGCGTATGCGGCCGCAAGGGATGTGTTCAGCATGGATGAAATATGGCATCAAATAGAAGCGTTAGACTATAAAGTGAGCACGGAAATTCAGGAAAAAATGATGTCCAGTCTTATGCGCCTTGTTAGAAGGGGTAGTCGATGGTTTTTGCGTAATCGTCGTCGTGATATCAATGTCCCTGAAGAGGTGGAGCGCTTTAGAGAAAGGGCGGTGGAAATTAGTAGTCACTTGGCAGAATTGCTGGCAGGAGAGGGTAAACAGACCTGGCAAAAATATTATGATCAACTCATTAAGGCGGGTGTGCCTAAAGAGTTGGCCAGTACGGTAGCGGGTACTAATAATATGTTTTCAGCGTTGAGCATCATTGAAGGGGCTGAGCAAACTAAGCGCAGTGCTGAAGATGTGGCAGCTACGTATTATAAAGTGGGCTGCAATCTAGACTTGGAATGGTTTTTGGAACAGCTTAATGCCATGCCGGTATTAAGTCACTGGCAGGCGCTGGCTCGTGAAACCTATCGTGATGATCTTGATTGGCAGCAGCGAACTCTCACGGTCAGTGTCATTAATACTATGCCGGATGGGGATATCAAGGCCCGCATGGAGGCCTGGCTGAACCTGAGTGAGCCTATGATTACCCGCTGGCGTAATATGGTGGCGGAATTGCGTGAAAGTCAGATTGATGATTTCTCAGTATTCTCGGTGGCATTACGTGAATTGCTGGATTTGGCACAAGCTAGCCGACTGGCCAGTGAACACTAATTTTAATGAATATAATAGCAGCGCCAGTTAGAGGTCGGTCTGTAACATTTATTGGGGAACAGGCTTATGGGGTGCTATCAAGCGAGCGGGATGGAAAGCTCTAGCGTAGAAGTGGATATTCATATCTCTCAAGAAGAGGTGCAGAAGGCCTATCAAGGGGTTGAGTCTGTTTATGCTCAAACAAGTGACGGCCGTAGCATCCGTTTTCCTGTGCGAATCTTGTGGTCATTTATAGGACACGACGGCATTCATGGCCGATTTTTAATTCAATTTGGTAAACATAATAAATTTGAGTCTGTTATGAGAATTGCTTAATAGCCCTGCAATGTATTTATTTTGAGTCATATGGCGGTCGATTGGCTAATTTGTAGTGGTTATTTCGTTTTTTATTGAAGGAATGCATTCTTTAGGAGGCGCTTTCTATATAATAAGCGCCGCATTTTTTAACAGGGTCCTCATGTGTACGATTTAATCCTAAAATTATTGTTCAAGTTAAACGCTGAAACCTCTCATGAACTGACACTGGAATTATTAGGTGCGGCCAAGCGGATGGGGGTTTTACGTTTATTTACCCCTAAGATACCTGCACAACCGGTTGAGTTGCTCGGTTTGAAATTTACTAACCCTGTGGGATTGGCTGCGGGTCTGGATAAAAACGGCGATTATATCGATGCATTAGGCAGTTTGGGTTTTGGGTTTATTGAGGTCGGTACTATTACCCCACGTCCACAAGACGGCAATCCTAAACCTCGTTTATTCCGCCTTCCTGAGCATAACGCCATCATTAACCGTATGGGTTTTAATAATAAAGGGGTGGATCACCTAGTAGCACAGGTGAAAAAGAGTAAGTATAAAGGTGTACTGGGCATTAACATCGGTAAAAATTTCGATACAGCGGTTGAGGATGCCGACCGTGATTATGAAATTTGCTTAGAAAAAGTATATGAGCATGCGGATTACGTGACAGTGAATATCTCCAGCCCAAACACACCAGGTTTACGGACTTTGCAATTTGGTGACTCTCTTAAGTCATTACTGGCGACGATCAAAAAAAGCCAGCTGCGGCTACAGCAGCAACATGGTAAATACACGCCTATTCTTGTGAAAATTGCCCCTGATATGGATCAGGATGAAACTATCTTAGTGGCTAATACCTTGCTTGAGAATCAAATGGACGGCGTTATTGCTACGAATACAACGCTGGATCGTGACGCTGTAGCGGGCCATCCTTTTGCAAATGAAGCAGGTGGTTTGTCGGGGGCGCCAGTGAAAGAGCGCTCTGATCAGGTGATTAAATGGTTAAGCGAGGCATTGGATGGCAAAATGCCTATTATCGGCGTGGGTGGTATCTTAGACGGGGCTGCTGCAGCCACTAAAATACAAGCGGGGGCTGATTTGGTTCAGGTATACAGTGGCTTTATATACAAGGGCCCTAAACTGATTGCAGATGCTGCTGAAGCTATCTCGGCTGTGAAGCTATCTCGGTGATGAAGGGTTACAGG
>MAAB01028925.1_pt1 | contig 22535 bp, 19 predicted proteins | sample 1115991 | NCBI WGS metagenome assembly MAAB01 (sample SAMN04961124, study PRJNA320927) | seawater metagenome | isolation source: sample BD02T18 sea water enriched with oil for 18 days | place: USA:Gulf of Mexico | collected 2013-07-27
CAACAGTAACCGACTACATTCTTACTTAGGGTATCAAAGCCCTAATGATTTTGAATTGAAAATTAATGAGTTAGAAAAAGTAGCTTAACTAGGGTGACTGAATTTACTTGACCAGGTCACGGCATCTATTTAGAATATGCCAAGCGCTTTTTACCAACCGAACAATTAGATCATATCGACATTGATAAATATCTCAAACAACCGGTAGCGGAAGACTGCCCAGTCTAATGCTAATGAGTGACTTGTTGTAACGATAGCGAAAAGCAACTTCCTTGCCCTAATTGGCTATCAACAAATAATTCTGAATTTAAAATACGGCTGAGTTTTTGGCTAATCGCTAGTCCTAATCCGGCATGAGGGGTGTTATCCTCACTAGCGTTACTGGCGCGATATCTAGCATCAAAGATATAGGCAATATCTTCTTTGCTAATGCCGGTACCATTGTCCGTGACGGTAATTTTAATTTTGTCAGATAATTGCGCTATTTGTACTATCACTTCACCTTCTTTAGGAGTATGCCTCAGGGCATTTTCCAGTAAATTGGTAATGATACGCTCTAATTTAGCAATGTCTGAATAGACAATAAAGTGACATTGCGCGGGTTGCAATTGCAAACTAATTTGTTTGTCTTTTGCTTTCAGTGCAAATTTGGCGATAATGTCGTGCAGCAACTCACCTATGGAAAAAGTTTCTAAATTTACCGTTACTTGTCCGTCTTCTAAATGTGCTAATTCAAATATTTGATCGATCAAGCGTTTTAACTGCATGGCATTACGCCCTGCGGTGGCTAAATAAGTACCGCGTTCTTGTTCACTTAATTGCGTATTTTTAATGGTTAACGTTTCGATATAACCTTGCATGGTCGCTAGCGGTGTACGCAAATCATGAGATAAATGGGTGAGTAACTCACGCCTGATACGATCATTTTCGGTTAGTTGAGTAAACTGCTGATTAATTTGCACCACCATGTCGTTAAAGGTATGACCTAAAACATGTACTTCGTTGGTATGGGAGTTTTTCCATTGAGTTAAGCTCACTTTATTTTGATCAAAATTAGCCGCTTTAATCGCTTGCATTTCATGGCTTAATTTTCTAATGGGGGCAGTGAAATAACGAAATACGGCTAATAATAACACTAAAAGTAATATTAAGGAGCCGACAAATAAGCTGCCATATTGTTGTAAATACTCATCATTTTTTACTTGGCTAAAAATAGAGTCATAAATTTCACCACCAATAATTACATATAAGTAACCTTGTAGGTTTTCACCACGGTAAATGGGCGCGGCAGAAAATATTTTTTGTTTATCTAAGTTACGTGGATCATCTGCAAAAATAGGTACCGCTGTCGGATTAGCGATAAGGGCAACAATGGGGCTTAAATCAATCGATTGACGTTTTATTTTATCTGCTTTGGCTGAGTAGGTGATAATATTGCCAGCGGGGTCTAGAAAGTAAAATTCAAAGGCAGGTCCCAATAACATTAAGGTGTGAAATAAATTTTCTAAAGCGGCTTTGTCATAAACACCGTCTTGCAGCAAGGGATTGTCATGGGCTAAATGCTCAGCCAGTTGCAAATGCAGTCTTTGCTCCGCTTGAAATTTTGATTGCTCGGCAAGGGAGTTACTCCAATAAAAAAGTAGCGATGCTAGTAAAATAAAAGCCAAGCATACCGCTAAGGCCAAGCGTTGATAGAGGGAAAGTGTCATATAAAGGCTCTCAGTTGCTAAAGTAAGCTAGATGTAGGTGAATTTTGATCAAGCATATTAATGTACACCCGCAGAGTTGAGTTTATAGCCAACACCCCACACGGTTTGAATTATTTGTGGCTCACTGCTATCTTGCTCTAATTTATTACGCAAACGGTTAATATGAGAATTCACTGTGTGTTCATAGCCGCTATGATTATAGCCCCAAACGTGATCGAGTAGTTGCGCTCTAGAGAACACTTGATCTGGGTGCTTACAGAAAAAATCAATGAGTTCAAATTCAGTCGAGGTTAAATTAATTGCTTGATCTTTATAAGTGACTTTATGGTAACGATTATCTACTAATAACTGTCCGATACAGGTGGTGGCTTGCCCGTTAGTTGACTCGTTATGAGTTTGGTTATTGTTGCCACTAAGCGCTTGGCCATTGAGGGCATGTACACGCCTTAAATGTGTGCGCACTCTTGCTTGTAATTCGCGCACGCTAAATGGTTTGGTCATATAGTCATCAGCGCCTAATTCAAGCCCTAACACTCGATCAGTTTCTGATGTTTTTGACGTTAACATTAAAATAGCCTGTAATGGTTTTTCTTGGCGCAGTTGTCGACAAATATCTAAACCACTTATGCCTGGCAGCATGACATCAAGTAATACTAATTGGTAATTTTGCGCTAACGCTTGTTCTAAAGCTTGTTGACCGTTGACACAAATATCACAGTCTAAATCTAATTCAGTTAAGTGCACCTGAATTAAGTGGGCGATATCAGCTTCGTCTTCAACAATTAAAATTTTATCTTTCATTATATTGGCCAATGGGTGAACTTGTACCCATTGGCCAAATTCACGCTACTTAGTTCGTGTTATAGTTAATTTTATCGCTGGATTATCAAACTTGTGTGCTTGAGTAAGCACTGAGCCCGTCAATCCATCGTCTTGGCTGACAACACCAGAATGATAGGCAACAAAGTCGACATCATCTCGTGCAGCGTCAAAACCAGTACCGCCGTCTGCTGGCCCAGGGATAGTGCCCGCAGCTTCATCGTTGGCTTCAGTACCAGAATCATAAACATTCAAATTCCATGACATAGACTCATCTACAGCCATAGTTGATACGTCTACACCTGTAAGACCCGAGAAAGCGTCATTTGTATTCACTAACATAGTAGCACTAGTCAAATGAGTTGCCATTCTGTCGGTTGTTGAAATAGTGACAGAGCTTGATGTACCCGGTAAAAGTACATCAGTATCAGAGGCAGAAACCAAAACACTGGCATCGGCTAATAAGTCGGCATTGTCGCCACTTTCAGCTAATACTTCTAAAGGCAGAGATGAGGCACTGCCAATCTCCCACATTTTACTGTCGCCATGTAGTAATACTGCTAACGGTGATAACGGTTGTGCGTAAGTTAAGTTAGTTAAGGTTACGTTATAGCTAAACTCAGCCGGTGCTGGTTCTGGTGCTGGCGTTACAACTTCTGGTACGTCGTTATTATCACTATCACTACATGCAGATAACGTCAGTGCTAAGGCACTAGTAAATAATACTTTACCCAGTATACCGCGGCTATTTTGTTTTTTTATAAAGGTAAACATGCTGCCCCCTTATTGAATAGTAATAGTAAGTTTAGCAACAGGGTTTAACCAGCGATGAACTGTGTTATTTAAATCGCTGTTTCCTGCTACTGCATCATCATCGCCTAAGCTACCGCGATGAATATGCACCATAGTGTTGTTTTCTGCATCAGTTACGCCAGTACCGCCAGTACCAAAATCTGTACCTGGATCAAATGGAATACCAAGTACACCGGGAGCACCGCCACCGTTAATAAGTTCATTGTTCGCTTCAGTACCAGCATCATACGCATTGAGGAAAACTGTATAAGTTCCTGCTTCTGTTGGTATTTTCCAACCATCTAAACCAACAAAACCATCATTGGTTGGTAAAATCATAGTAGTAACGGATAAGTGAGTATTAGCTTCGTCGTTAGTTAACATATAACTAGTTGACGCGCCCGGTGCTAGCAGACCAGCAGCAGGGTTCTCATTCACATTAGCGTTGGCATTAGTAAGTAGACTGGCTAAACCTGATACATCACCACCTTCCGCCATCATTTGTAGCTCTGGGGTTGCGGCTTCGCCTACCATAAACAAATGATTGTCTGCTTCATGAGCAGCACTAATTACAGGGGTAAAAAATAAAGCTTGGCTTAAATTAGTCATGGTAATTGATAAGTCTTGTGCTTGAGTTGCCGTACTGGCCAATACTAATGCACTGACACTGAGCATAGAACCCATTTTATTAATGGCTGATTTCATGGTTATTTCCTTTTCATATATTAATAGTGTTAGATGTTTTTAAATGAACATATAAAGTATGTCGGTGATTTATTGCAGCAAAGTCACGTAGATATCACGATTTCATTGTTTAAATATCACGAAATTATCACAAGGGGCGTTGTGTTTGTTCAGCCCTTACTTTTATTATCATCAGTAAAATAGCCACTAAAACCACCATCAAACGTGTTGACAGCAAACAAGCACGACACCATTCTGGTAATATGTCCGTCAAGAGCTACTTTTTAACCCGATTAAGGATTTTTCATGTCACCCTCATCTACAAATAAACCAAACCGTGCAAGCTTTAATTGGCAAGATCCGCTATCGCTAGAATCATTATTGACTGAAGAAGAGCGCATGGTGCGCGATACAGCTCATCAATACTGCCAAGAAAAACTTATGCCGCGCGTATTAATGGCAAACCGTCATGAACGTTTTGATGTCGAGATAATGCAAGAGCTTGGCGCACTAGGATTACTCGGCTCTACCATTGAAGAGCAGTACGGCTGCGCAGGTGTTAATTATGTTACTTATGGTTTAATTGCTAGAGAAGTTGAGCGGGTAGATAGTGGTTACCGTAGCGCCATGAGTGTTCAGTCATCATTGGTGATGCATCCCATTCATGCTTATGGTAGTGAAGCACAAAAAATGAAATATTTACCTAAACTGGCGACGGGTGAATATATTGGTTGTTTTGGCTTAACCGAGCCTAATTCAGGCTCAGATCCCGCGAGCATGGCAACAAAAGCGACTATTGTCGAGGGTGGTTACTCACTAACTGGTGCTAAAATGTGGATTACTAATTCGCCCATCGCTGATGTGTTTGTGGTGTGGGCAAAGCTTGAAGGGGTGATCCGTGGCTTTATTCTAGAAAAAGGCATGACTGGCTTAAGTGCGCCCAAAATTGAAGGTAAATTTTCCTTACGCGCTTCTATCACGGGTGAGATAGTGATGGATAATGTCTTTGTACCACAAGAGAATATGTTACCTAAGGCAAGCGGTTTGTCAGGACCTTTTGGCTGTTTAAACAAAGCACGTTACGGTATTGCTTGGGGTGCGTTAGGCGCAGCAGAATTTTGTTGGCACGGCGCCAGACAATACACCTTAGACAGAGAGCAATTTGGTAAGCCATTGGCCGCAACGCAGCTTATTCAGAAAAAACTTGCCGATATGCAAACAGAAATTAGTCTCGGCTTGATGGCTTGTTTGCAAGCGGGGCGTTTGATGGATACAGGGCAATTAGCACCAGAAGCCATTTCGTTAATCAAACGTAACTCTTGTGGTAAAGCGTTAGATATCGCCCGTACAGCACGCGATATGCACGGTGGTAACGGCATCAGTGATGAATTTCATATTATTAGACATGTGATGAATTTAGAAGCGGTTAATACTTATGAAGGCACTCATGATGTGCATGCGTTGATTTTAGGTAGAGCGCAAACGGGGATTCAGGCGTTTTTTTAGCCCTTTTTAAATTATTGTCTTTATTTAACTTAAAAAGTTTACCACAGAGATAGCTGAGGCAGGTTATATGCTCCATGCATAACCTAAGTGACCTACATCCATGTAGGCCTTGCTTCGTACTAACAGCACGAAGCTTTATTTTTTAGCTACGTGCCGTCACTTCAAGTAAGTGGTAACCAAATTGCGTTTTTACTGGCCCTTGCACTTCATTGAGTGGTGCTGAGAATACCACTTTATCAAATTCAGCTACCATTTGACCGGGGCCAAAAGTACCTAAATCACCACCTTGGGCTTTAGATGGGCAGTTTGAGTGTTCTTTTGCAACGTCTGCAAAATCTTTACCCGCTTCAATTTCAGCTTTTAATGTTAAACATTGTTCTTCAGTATCAACCAATAAATGGCGCGCTGCGGCTTGAGACATAATTCTTCCTATTCAATAGATTATAAATTCCGGTTAACGATAGCTTATTTGTCAAAATTTTTAAAGACGGTAAAAGCTTTTATTGTCTTAGTTACTGTCTTAATTATTGTCTTAATCAATTTCTTTTATTAATATTAATCCCTGGTTTCAATCTAAAAAAATGATGGTGAGAAATGGACACTGTTTTTAGTCAAAAATTGCCCAACCTTAAGCACCTAAGTTACTTATTAGCGCTAGACAAATATCAGCATTTTAATAAAGCCGCCCAAGCGTGCTTTATCAGCCAGTCGACCTTAAGCAGTGCTGTTCTAAAGCTAGAGCAGCAGCTTAATTGTCAACTGCTTGAACGCGATCATAAAAGCTTTATTTTTACTCTGCATGGTAAGCAGGTGGTTGAATTGGCGCGACAACTATTACTCAATGCCAATGAATTAGTGTCTTATGCTCAGCAACAAAATGAAGATGGCACCGGCAGTGTCCGTTTGGGTTGTATTCCAACCATTGCGCCTTTTCTGTTGACTGATTTAGTGCAGCAAAGCCAGCAGCAATTGCCAAAACTTGAGTTGTATTTACTCGAAGACACCACTGAAAACCTTATGATACAGCTAGCACAAGGGGATATAGATTGTGCTATTTTAGCTTTACCTGTCCCTAAGCATGATTTTGCCAGTCGATTTTTAGCTAAAGATGCCTTTTATATTGCCGGTAATAAGCACTTAGTTGAACAATTTATGCATAAAACTGATTACCAATCTTTACCCGAGAAAAGTATCTTCTTACTTAATCAACAGCATTGCTTAACTGAACACGCGATTTCTGCCTGCCAACTAACGGATAGCAGTAAAATCAATAATTTTTCCGCCTCAAGTGTTGCCACGCTAGTGCAAATGACAGCGTTTCATCAAGGCGTTACCTTTTTGCCGGCCATGGCGGTAAATAAAGGTTTAGGGCAGAGTGAAGCACTGACCATTTTGCCGATGCAAGATAATGTTTACCGTGACATCGGCATGCTTTGGCGAAACAACAGTATGCGCTCGACAACATTCAATAGCCTCGGTGATATTGTTAGTGAATTGTTGGTATGAGTAAATAAAATAAAAAATTTCAAACTATTTCATCGCTAGCCACTACCTTATAAATAACCGCTTAACAATACCACTTTAAAAATAGTAATAGGGCAGAGGAATATGTGTGTTTAAACGCAGCGATGATGTATTAATTGCACAAGCATTATCAGGTAAAAAATCAGCATGGATAACCTTGGTAAAACGCTATGAAAAAAGCATTTTTAACTATGCCTTGCGTATGGTGAATAATCACGCCGATGCGATGGATTTAATGCAAGATATTTTTGTGGCACTGTTTAGAAATTTACATACCTTTAGAGCAGAAAGTCCTTTTAAAGGCTGGTTATTTAAAATTGCTCATTATCGTTGTATTGAATTTTACCGTAAAAAAAGACCCATGCAGTCTTTAGACGATGTGCCTGAGCAAATAGACGAACATAGCAATGAATGCCCAGAGCAAACACTAGTTGAACAGCAGCAAAGTAGTACACTGCTGCAAGCTATGCAACGTTTGCCTATTAAACAAAAATTGGTGGTGGAGCTGAAGTTTTTTCAGCAATGTACTTTCGATGATATTGCCCAACAGTTAGGAATATCAACCAATACGGCAAAGTCGCAGTTATATAGTGCGTTAGATAAGTTGAAATTGATTTTACCAGCCAATTCACTTGAAAAAACAGCGATGCCAGTGAGTACCGATAATAGTAGCGAGGTTAATCATGTTTGAAGATGAATTAGATGAAGGGTGGCAACAAAGAAAAAAATTAGCCGCTAGCATTGCTGAGCAAGCGCAGTTAGAAAAAGAAGTTGATGTGCCAAACTGGCATAGAGAATCCGCATTTGAGCAGTATTCAGCGCAGGCCTCGGCGCATTCATCTCACGTATCTTGGTGGCAGCGTCTCGGCTTTGCGCCAAATCAAGGCGTTACTATCGCTGCTTTAGCTTGCTCGATGAGTGTTATCGCCTTGATCGGTGTTTTTATCAATAATAATGCCAGAGTAGATCAGCAAGCTATTGCCGCTTTAGTGAAAGCGCAAGTGGCTGAACAGCTAGACAGTGAAGTTAATCGTAAGTTACGTGAGTTTGCCAATGAGCAGCAAGTGATTTTAGCTAATTACAAAGCCGAGATCAGTGCTAGGCAAGAGCGTACCAACTTACAACTAGCAGGTTATGTTATTTCTTCGGCCCGCAGTGAACGAAAAGAAGATTTCACTGATTTTATTAACTTCATTAATGCGCAACGTCAAGATGAGCAACTCGCGCAAAAGATAAAATTTCAGCAATTAGAGCAGGCGATTGATTATCGAAAAGCTAGTTACCAGCCATCACTAAAAAATATCCCCACTCAAAACCCATAACCTTTGTCGACTGTAAGGAGTAAGCGAATGAATACAAAAAATAAAACCCAAGGTGTAGCAGCTTTTACCGCTAAAAAGTTATTGTCTGTTTTGGCTATGTCTGCTGGTTTAATGACGGTAAGTGTTACTGCGGCTGACGGTGCAGGGCGTTATGATAACTTATCAAAACAGTTGGCTATCATGAATAATATCTTTACCTCGTCGTTACAAGCACAAAATGATGAAAAGCTTCGAGGCACGAAAATAGACAGTATTTATTTAGCGGGTCAGGGGGTTGTTTTTACTGTGAGCTCTGCTAATTCATTTATGTGGAGACAAGGTTTTAATTTTGTTATGCCTGATATTGTCGCCCCCGTAGCGCCTGTACCTCCTGAAGGCGCAGATATTGATTTTAAATACTTTACCCATGATGAGAATATTGTCATTCAAATAGAATCAGCGCAGGAGGAGCATGAGCAACATCAAGAGTATTATCGTGAGCTGCGCGATCAACAACGTGATTTAGCCCATCAACTGCGTGACCTTGAACGTGAAAGTAAAGATTTAGCTTATCAACGGCGTAATGCTGATAAGGAGGAAAAAACCGCCTTAAAATTAGAACAAAAGAAACTAGAAAAGCAAAAAGTTGCTTTAACAAAAAATAAAGAAACGCTAGCAAAAAGAACCAAAAAAATACAAGTGCAACAACAAAAACAGCAAGCTAAAAAGCAAAAACAAAGAAGCGAACAATTTACATTGCTGACCTCTTCATTGGTGGAAACACTTTGTACGTACGGTAATAGTTTAAAAGCGTTGCCTAAAAATGAACATGTTAGTTTACTTTTTAAATCAGCGGGTGATAAAACGGCACGCAGTGGCTATAAAGATCAAATATATGTTTTTAACAAAAAAGATATTGCTGCCTGTGCAAATGATAGCATAACGAGTAGCAAGCTTTCTTCAAAAGCCATTCATTATCAGTTCTAGGTTGAAGGGTAATATGACTATAGACTTCAAACTGTCTGAACAAGCACTTTGAAGTCGCTTCAATATTTACATCAATTTATTTAGAGTCAGAGCACTTTTCAGAGGATGCTTTGGCAGAAAAACTATTACTACCAACTTGTTCTATAGTGTCATCATTATCACGGGTAAAAAAGGCAATCAATTGCTGTAGTTTATCGTTGAAGATGATTGAAAACTCAAAAAAGTAATTACGCTCATTAATAACGTTTTCTTGGGTAAAACCAAAAGTATCGCTGTTAATATTTAAAGTTATAGGACTTAACTTTGGAAGCGAATTTACATAAAAAAGGCCGGCGCTATTTTTATTGTAGCTGTACTTGGTGTTGTTATTGTCTGTTAGCAGCAATGCTGGTTTAAGAAACATGCTTTCTGCGTGGGCAAGGCTAACGCACAAAGTAAAAGTAAGTACAATGGTACATAATAGTGCGGCTAATTGTTTCATGATCACTGTCCTTTTTGAGCGTTTCTTTATTCAGTTTCTTTTGATACTTTTTGATAGATAAGGCTAGTCTTTGCAGAGCAAGCTAAATTACTTTTCGTTACATTTTAATTATAGTTATTTACAAATGTAACTACCACCCTAATGAGGTAGGTTGTTTGTTATTTGCGATAAGAAGCCATGCTTTAAATAGCAACGTTTTTTGCGAGGAATAATTCAATATTGTTTAAAGCGCTGGCACGCTGTTTAAAGTACTTGTACGCTGTTTAAACATTTGCACGCTCACTGAATGCCAGATCCAGTGAGCGTGTTATTCTTTAAGTGCTAGATGTTAGCTACTGTGCACTTATTATTGTGCAGATAGCTGCTTTTTCTTATCTAATCTAAATTGATGCAATAGTGGCTCAGTGTAACCGCTGGGTTGTTTTACCCCAGAAAATACTAGCGCTGAGGCGGCTTTAAAAGCAATACTGCCAGCAAAGTCGTCGCTCATCGCTTGATAGCTTGCATCGCTAGCATTTTGACTATCAACAATTTTTGCCATTTTCTCTAAGCTTGCTTGTACCTGAGCCTGAGTACATATTTCGTGGTGTAACCAGTTGGCAATATGCTGACTAGAAATACGCAAAGTTGCTCTATCTTCCATTAAGCCAACATTGTTGATATCAGGCACTTTTGAACAGCCAACGCCGTGATCAATCCAACGAACCACATAACCTAAAATACCTTGGGCATTGTTGTCTAACTCTTGTGATATTTCAGTATCACTCCAGTTAGTATCAGTGGCTAATGGAATCGTTAGAATGTCATCTAAACTAGCGCTTTCACGCTGTGCTAGCTCTTGTTGAAGCGCAAAAACATCAATACGATGATAATGCAAAGCGTGTAATGTTGCTGCTGTAGGAGAAGGTACCCAAGCGGTGTTAGCGCCTGCTTCAACATGATTGATTTTAGTAGCGATCATATTAGCCATTTGGTCTGGTATTGGCCACATGCCTTTACCAATTTGTGCTTTTTGGCTAAAACCACACGCTAAACCAACATCAACGTTATTGTTTTCATAAGCGCCAATCCACGGTGTTAACTTAATATCAGCTTTGCGTGCCATAGGGCCTGCTGCCATCGAAGTATGAATTTCATCACCTGTGCGGTCTAAAAAGCCCGTATTGATAAATACCACACGTGCTTTGGCGGCATGAATACAGTTTTTTAAGTTAACGCTGGTGCGTCTTTCTTCATCCATGATACCCATTTTAACGGTATTACGCGGTAGAGATAAGGCATCTTCAACGCGAGCAAATAAAGTATCGGCAAACTTAACTTCTTCAGGACCGTGCATTTTAGGTTTAACGATATAAATAGACGCTTCGTTACTGTTGCTAAGTTCACCATTGCCTTTAATGTCATGCAAAGCAATTAAAGAGGTGATCATGGCATCCATGATACCTTCTGGTACTTCACGGTTTTGATTATCGATAATAGCGCTGTTAGTCATAAGATGACCAACATTACGAACGAACATTAAGCTACGACCTTTAACCGATGTGGTGTCGCCAGATAATGTTTGATAATTACGGTCGCTATTCATTTTACGGGTAAATTCTTGACCATTTTTACTGATTTTTTCAGTCAGGTTACCTTGCATTAAACCAAGCCAGTTGCTGTAAGCCAGTACTTTGTCTTCGCCATCCACTGCTGCAACTGAGTCTTCACAGTCCATAATAGTGGTTAAAGCCGACTCAAGTAGTACATCACTTAATCCTGCCGGATCTGATTTACCAATCTCACTGCTATTATCAAAAGCCAACTCAAAATGTAAACCGTTATGTTTAAAGGCCAAAGTGCTTGGTGCAGTTATGCTGCCGGTATAACCGACAAAGGCATCAGCATTTTGTAAACTTGTTTGCTCGCCATTAGCTAAGCTCACCATTAATTGTTGCTCATTCAGGTGGTAGGCAACGGCTTGTTGGTGACTAGCATTATTTAATGGAATGGCTTGATCTAAAAAATCTTTTGCAAAAGCGATTACTTTATTACCACGTACCGGGTTATAGCTAGCAGCTTTTTCTGCGCCGTCATCACTACTAATTGCATCAGTACCGTATAAAGCATCATATAAACTACCCCATCGAGCATTAACTGCATTAATGGCAAATCGTGCATTCATAATAGGCACTACTAGCTGTGGTCCTGCTATGGTGGCTAATTCAGCATCAACATTTTCAGTACTGATTGCAAAGTCTTCAACAACAGGTGCTAAGTAACCAATATCAGTTAGAAACTGCTTATAGTTAGCAAAGTTAAACTTATCGCCGAAGTTTGCTTGGTGCCATTCGTCAATTTTCGTTTGTAAATCTTCACGCTTAGTGAGTAATTTCGCATTCTCACCCGATAAATCATGAATGATTTTGGCAAAGCTTTGCCAAAAATGAGCAGAGCTGATACCTGTTTTAGGTAATGCTTTTTTTTCAATAAAATCAAAAAGATTTTGGTTTATTTTTAAGCCTTCTAGCTCAGTGATTTTGCTCATGGTTGCCTCTTTAACTTTGCTGGTATTAGGTATTATACTTGGTAGTTACCCTGAAAGGGATGTGGAAAGTCACTAAGTATAGAAGAATTTCCTTAGGGTAATCCTATTAATATAAACAATAACTGACAAGAGGCCATTATTTATAACTACTATTTATAATATGAATGATTGTTTGTATTTGTTCTATTTTGTTTATGTTCGTAAGTGAACTTAAGTGAAAAGTGTTATTAGCAACGGAATGAGTAGGGGAGCTATAAATGCCGTCAATACTGCCGAGAGTATTAGTGCCACAGAACTATAAGCCCCCATACTGGCGTTTTGTTTTGTTAAAACAATACTGCCAATAACATGGCTCGCTGCACCAATAGCAAGGCCTGTGGCAATTTTTGAGTGAACATTGAGTAACCTTAACCAACTTGGGCCTAGTAGCGCCCCTGAAAATCCCGCGATTATAATAGCAAAAGGCGTGATGGAACTGTCGCCTGATAATTGCTCGGTAAGTGCGATACCTATGGGCGTGGTGACTGATTTTAATGACAATGCAATAGCTATTTCTGTTTGATGGATCAATAACATGGTTGCTGCAAAGCTTAAGGTAATGACAATAATAACACCTAAAACCAACAGTGAAATAAGTTGCTGCCAGTGGCGTTTTATCGTATTTATTTGTTGGTATAAAGGAAAACCTAAGGCAACGGTGGCTGGCTCTAATAGCGCATGAATAAACTGCGTGGCCTGACGGTATGATTGATAATCAATTTGGCTGTACAGTAAAAAGGGCACTAAAAAAACGATAGTGAGCAGCATTGGGTTTAGCCAAATTAATTGACATTTTTGTTGCAACCAAGCGGCACCTTGGTAAAGCAATAACGTCAGTAAAGATAGGCTTAAGCTACTCATGATACCAGCAGTTGTATACGGGGAAGTGTTGAAGTAATCAATGAGCATGATTAATTAACCGTGCTCATCAGGTTTAGTTAAGTAACGTTCAGCCGCTAAACCGACAAAAGTAAGCAAGGCAAATGTGGTGAAAAATATTGATAACACAATGGTGAAACCGTGCTGTTTTAATAAGTCAAAGTGGTTAATTACACCCACCGCAGCGGGCACAAAACAAACGCCCATATTCTTGATTATCCAATGATTTGCTTGGCTAACTTTTTCAGGGTTAAGCCAACTTAATTGCAATAATAAACAGTAAAAAATCATGCCGTATAAGCTACTAGGCAAGCCAGAAAAGTAAAAATTAACTAGCTTACCTAAGCCCAAACAAAAGCCTATTGCTATGGCGGTATAAAGAATATTTTTCATTACTTTACTTAGTTATTCACCAGCTTGCACTTGCCTTGCCGCTTCAATAACTAACTGTCTGAACCAAATATGACTAGCATCATGATGCAATAATGGGCTCCAGATCATTTTCAATTCCATATCAGGAATCTCAAATGGCGGCTTGATGATGGTGTAATTGCTATCATTCTTATGAAGTAAAGCGGCTTTTGTGGGCAACGTGGCAATTAAGTTATCTTCAAAGGCTAATTGCATGGCAACATGATAGTTTCGGGTGAATACTTTAATATCACGTTTTTTTCCTAGGCGAGCTAAGGATTCATCTACCCAACCTAGCTTTTGAATGTCACCTGGGTTCATACCAATGCCGACACCAAAGCCAGTTTTTGACACCCAAACATGTTTTGCCGATAAGTAAGAATTTAAATTAAACTTACCCACCACAGGATTCTCTGCGCTTAGTAGACAAGAAAAAGAATCTCGCCAAATAGATTTTTGGTGAAATGATTGCGGCAGCTCTTCAAACCTATTGATGGCCATATCTATTTTACCCGCCTCAACATCATGAAAGGTGACATCACTGGGTGTCATTATATCAATAGTGATGTTTGGCGCGACTCTGTTAAGTAGTTTTAATAGCTTAGGTAGTAGTGTTGAAGCCGCGTAATCACTGGCCATAATTCGAAATACACGAGTACTACTTTGCTCATTAAATTCTTCCTCTCCTTGTAGAGCCTCTTCTAGCTCAAGTAGTATTTTGCGAATACTGGGTGCTAGAATTCGTGCTTTTTCAGTAGGTACCATGCCGTCGGAAGTACGTACTAAAATAGGATCATTAAACAAGGTTCTTAAGCGCTTCAAACCATTACTCATTGCAGGTTGGGTAATATTTAATTGACCAGCTGCACGGGTAACATTTTTTTCTCTCAGTAATACGTCTAAGTATATAAGTAGGTTTAAGTCGATTTTAGAAATATTCATATTGTTAATGGCTCTTCAAAAAAATATAATTGAAATAGATATAAGCTAAATTTATATAATGTTCAATTGTTTTTCTATTATATTTTAGTCTTATATTTGCCGCTATTGGAGAAGATGATTGTTAAGTGGCTGTTATTAAAATAAAAAACCATAAAAACATTAGAGCTTAAACTCTAGTATTTTCTGTATGAATGTTGGTAATAATAATTATATATTTCATAAATATTGGTTTGTTGACTATTATTTTTGTTGTCTGATGTAATAGCTTACTAAGTAAGTTACATCACCCTCAAATTTACAACAGCTAGATTAACCTTAAATAAGACTCATTGGAGAATTTCATGTCTAATTATCAAAGTGCGATAGAAGCAGTTCAAGCGATTAAAGCAAATGCCGGTAGTTCTTGGGATGCTATAAACCCAGAATCTATAGCTCGTATGCGTACGCAGAACAAATTCAAAACTGGTTTAGAGATTGCTCAGTATACTGCAGACATTATGCGTGCTGACATGGCTGCATTCGATGCAGACAAAACTAAATACACACAATCTCTAGGTTGCTGGCATGGTTTTGTTGGCCAACAAAAAATGATTTCTATCAAGAAACATTTTGATGGTCAAACTGATCGTCGTTACTTATACCTTTCTGGTTGGATGGTAGCTGCATTACGTTCTGAGTTCGGTCCACTTCCTGATCAATCAATGCACGAAAAAACATCTGTTGCCTCTTTAGTTGAAGAGCTATACACCTTCCTACGTCAAGCTGATGCACGTGAACTAGGCGGTCTTTTCCGCGAACTAGACGCAGCAAGCGATGGCGATAAAGCTGCCATTCAAGACAAAATTGACAACCACGTAACTCACGTTGTGCCAATTGTTGCTGATATTGATGCTGGTTTTGGTAACGCTGAAGCGACTTACTTAATGGCTAAGCAAATGATTGAAGCAGGTGCTTGTGCCCTTCAAATCGAAAACCAAGTTGCTGATGAAAAGCAATGTGGTCACCAAGATGGTAAAGTAACTGTTCCTCATGCTGATTTCCATTCTAAGATTCGTGCATTGCGTCATGCTTTCCTAGAGCTAGGTATCGACAATGGTTTAATCGTTGCACGTACTGACTCTGAAGGTGCTGGTCTTACTAAGGAAATCGCTGTAGTTAAAGAGCCTGGCGATTCTGGCGATATCTATAACTCTTACTTAGATGTTGAAGAAATCAGCGTAGCTGACATGAAAGAAGGCGATGTATGCTTTAACCGTGACGGTAAATTAGTTCGTCCTAAGCGTTTACCTTCTGGTTTATACCAATTCCGTCAAGGTACTGGTCATGAGCGTTGTGTATTTGACTGTATCGGTGCTCTTAATGCAGGTGCAGATCTACTTTGGATTGAAACTGCAGTTCCTACTGTACACGAAATTGCTGGCATGATGGATGACGTTCGTAAAGTTCACCCAGATGCAAAACTTGTTTATAACAACTCTCCATCTTTCAACTGGACTATAAACTTCCGTCAGCAAACATATGACGCAATGGTTGAAGCGGGTGATGATGTTTCTGCTTATGTTCGTGCTGATTTAATGAATGTTGAATATGACGAAACTGAACTATCTGCTGTAGCTGACGAACGTATTCGTACTTTCCAAGCTGATACTGCACGTGAAGCGAACGTATTCCATCACTTGATCACTCTACCTACATACCACACTACTGCGTTGTCTGTAGACAACCTAGCTAAAGAGTACTTTGGTGACGCGGCTATGCTTGGTTACGTTAAAAAAGTTCAACGTGAAGAAATTCGTCAAGGTATTGCCTGTGTTAAACATCAAAACATGTCAGGTTCTGACATGGGTGATGATCACAAAGAATACTTTGCTGGTGAGAATGCTCTTAAAGCTGGTGGCGCGAAAAACACTTCTAACCAATTCGGTTAATCACTAATTTCTTAACGTGATTCCTTACCGTGTTAAGTATCAACATGCTAAGTATGAAAGAGTAAGTGTCACTTAGAGTTTGAAAAAACTCGTGACCAATAAAAAAGGCTAGAACTGTTAACAGTTCTAGCCTTTTTGTTTTCAAAATTTGACCTGAAAAAAGGCATGATTAGCATAAAACCTTAACTTAAATTCCCTTGGGGATCGTTACAATTGTTGTTATATTGTAGCTAGGTAAAAATTTTATAAGGATATTATTTTAGGGTATTACTTTTAGGGTACAATTTTTAGGAAAACACTTTGCAGTCGCCATCAAAAAAACAACTGTTATTACTTAATACTAATGCTGACAGGCTAAGCCAATTAGAGCAGCTGTTAGTCTCAGGAACGCAATTTACTATCCTACCTGCTTCGTCAGCTCGGGCTGCCATCGATATATTAAAAATTGAAAGTATTGATTTTGTTATCAGCAATATTAACTTAGACAACTTTGATAGTTGGCGCTTAGCCAGAATGGTACGTTCTGGCGTGTTTAAATGTGCCGCAGACACTCCTTTTATCGTGGTGGCTAACACTTGGTGTGAACACTTAGCTAGTGCAACAGCACGTGAATTTGGTATTAACCGTCTTATTGCTTTTTCTGAGCGTGAAAAACTGTTAGCGATTATTAATCAAAATCAACTAACACCGCTTGCCGAGATGGAAAAGTCCTCATTATTGGTCATTGAAGACAATACTGATACTCGACATTTAGTGAACCGAATTTTAACTAACCGTTTTACTATTGATAGTGCCGAAGATGGTGAGTCTGGTTTAGCATTATGGCGGGAAAAAGAATATTCATTGGTGTTATTAGACGTGATGTTGCCAGGGATCTCAGGTAACGAAGTGCTTGCCGCTATGATGCAAGAAAAACCTTCGCAATCTGTGGTGATCATGACCGCTAACCATACCATGGAGTTAGCTGAAGAATTAATGTTAAATGGTGCTGCAGATTTTGTTACTAAACCTTTTAGAGCAGAGCAATTACGCCGAGTATGTGAAACGGCAGCGCGGCGTGAAGACTTTATTATCAGTAATTTGCAGTTTGCTGATAAAGTTAAATCTCTCAATCAAAGTCGTGCCGAGTATAAACAGATTTTAGCGCAACATCAGAGTTTATTAGATCAGCTTGGCTCTATTATCATCAAGCTTGATGGCAACGGTGATATTTGCTTTTTAAACAAAGCATGGGAAAAGTTTACTGGCTATACCATTATCGAATCACAGCAACGCTCATTACTCGATTTTATCGAAAAACCTCAAGCGACAGGGCATTATATTTCCAACGAACTGCTAACTATTCTTTCAGGTAATGTGCAATCGCATAATTTTGAATTTAAGTTGAAAAATAAATTTAATGAGGAGTTATGGGTTGAGGCTCGCTTTGAAATTACCTTAGCAGAAAATCAGAAAAGCCGGTGTATTTCAGGCACTATTGATAATGTCACCTCTCGTAAAAAAGCGCAAAATGATCTTGAATACTTAGCCATGCACGATGGCTTAACGGGTTTATATAATCGTTTATATTTTGAAGCAGAATTAAAACAGTTTTCAGCAACCGCTTCGCGTGGCAATGGCCCTCATGCTTTACTTTATTTAGATCTCGATCGTTTTAAAGTTATTAATGATACACTTGGCCACCACCATGGCGACATTGTTTTACGTAATATTTCAGAGCTGATCAGCTCACGGTTAAGAGAAAGTGATTTTATCGCCCGCATTGGTGGTGACGAATTTGCGTTATTATTTCCTAATACTAACCAAGCAACGGCATTTACGTTAGCGACGAATATTTGTAAATTACTCGATGATTATCAATGCAAAATTGAAGGACAAGTATTTAAGGTTAACTGCTCTATTGGCATTGCTGAAATTGATGGTGAAGAGTTCGCGGGTGAAGAGTTTGCCGCAGAAGAGTATATGAAGCGAGCCGATATTGCCTTGTATGCCGCTAAAAAACAAGGTCGTAATTTAGCCCATGTTTATAGTCAACATGATGCCTTAAGTAAAGATTTACAAGCAAGTCTTGAATGGGCAAGAACGCTGCACCAAGCCGTAGCCGATGATAATTTAGTATTACACTTTCAGCCCATTATTAACATTATCACCAAAGAGGTTGCCTATTACGAAGCATTAGTCAGGTTAGAGTTGGATGGTAAAATAATACCGCCAGGTGAGTTTATTCCTGCCTTAGAGCGTGAAGGCGATATGAGTTTGCTCGACAGGCAAGTGATCAGTAAAGCTATTTATTATTTAGCGCAACATCCGCAGCTAAATAAAATAGCCATTAACTTATCGGCGCAAGGATTTAGTGACGAACGTTTATTACCACTGATTGAAAATAAGCTAGCCGAATATCAAGTGAATGCTAATCGTATTATTTTTGAATTAACCGAAAGTGCTAGTTTAACTAACATTACCGCAACACAAAACATGATTGAGAAACTCAGTGTATTAGGCTGCGCTTTTTCAATTGATGATTTTGGTACTGGTTTTAGTACCTTTAGTTATTTAAAACAACTGCCTGCACAATCTGTGAAAATTGATGGTTCATTTATTGTTGATTTGGCGACTAACTCTGTTGATTTAGCCTTGGTTAAAGCGATTTATGAAGTGGCGACCGCTTTAGGTAAGAAAACCGTGGCAGAATTTGTTGAAAACGAGGCAACCCTACAGATACTTGCTGATATTGGTATTACTTATGCACAGGGTTATCATTTAGGTAAGCCTAAACCTGTGGGTGAGTTATTTAAATAGGTGAGTTATTTAAATAGATGAGTTGTTTAACTAAGTAACCGCTCAGTAGAAGCTCAGTATCGTATTGATACTGAGCTTTATCGTTAAGTAACTAGGCTGCTTATTGATACTTTATAGCGTTTTGGCAAACTCTAATCCGACAGCGAAAGCCTTTTTAGCATCCATAGCGCGAGCATCTTGCGCTGCGCCCACTACATGTACTTTCACATCACTATTGGCTAATTCTTCAGCAAGCGTTGCGTGAGATTTTTGCCCAGCACAAACAATAACGGTATCAATATCGATCACCATATTTTCACCCTTATGGTTGATATCAACACGATTGGTTTCTACTTTATTAAAAGTAACACCACCCCACATTTTTACCTTGCGTTTTTGCAGTACAGTACGGTGGATCCAACCGGTGGTTTTACTCAAATCAGAGCCCACTTTCATATCACGTACTTCTAACATGTATATCTCGCGGTCAACTAAAGGTGCTGGCGTAGGTGCGGTGATGCCAGCGCGCGTTGCAAAGTTACTATCAATACCCCATTCAGCCATAAAGTCTTCTTTGCTTTGTTGGGTATGCCCTTCAGGCTCAGTTAAGAACTCGGCGACATCAAAGCTAATAGGCCCAGCACCAATAATAGCAACACGTTTACCTACTGGTTTACCTTCAACTAAAACATCGAGGTAATTAAGGTATTCAGCCGTATCCGTGCCCGGAATAGGTGGTGTCCAAGGGCGTACGCCTGTAGCAACCACAACGTCATCATAACCTTCAGCTAATAATTGCTCTTTAGTGGCTGATTGCCCTAGGCGTACATCAACACCAGCAAGTTCAAACCGACGAGTATAGTAGCGTAAGGTTTCGAAGAATTCTTCTTTACCTGGAATACGCGCGGCAATTTCAAACTCACCACCTAATATTGTACGTGATTCAAATAAGGTAACTTTATGACCACGCTCAGCTGCGACTGCGGCAATGATCATACCGGCAGGGCCAGCGCCAACTACGGCGATATTACGTGGCGCATCGGTTGGTTGAACTTCAGGTTCGTATTCTTTACAAGCATCAGGGTTAACTAAACACGTAGTTAGATCACCTTCAAATACTTGATCAAGGCAGCCTTGATTACAACCAATACAGGTATTGATTTCATCCGCTCTACCTTCAGCAGATTTTATAACAAAGTCAGGGTCGGCTAAGAAAGGACGAGCCATAGACACCATGTCAGCTTGTTCAGAAGCAATAATTTCTTCTGCGACATCAGGCGTATTGATACGGTTACAGGTGATCACCGGTACATTAACTTCTTTACGTAGCTTGGCCGTAACACCACTAAAAGCAGCACGAGGAACGCCAGAAGCAATAGTGGGTACTCGGGCTTCATGCCAACCAATACCTGTGTTGATAATATTTACACCGAGTTCTTCAACTATTTTTGCTAGTTTAACAACTTCTTCCCAGCTGCTGCCTCCCTCAACTAAATCAAGCATGGAGAGACGGTAGATCAAAATAAACTCTTTACCAACACTGGCACGTACACGGCGAATGATTTCAAGGGGAAAACGAATACGGTTTTCAAAGCTACCACCCCAGCGATCAGTACGTTGGTTAGTACGTTGTGCGATAAACTGGTTGATTAAATAACCTTCTGAGCCCATTAGTTCAACGCCGTCATAACCCGCTCGCTTGGCTAGTTCTGCCGCATGAACATAATCGTCGACATGCTGATCTACTTCTTTATCGGTGAGTTCTCTAGGAGGAAAAGGGTTAATAGGCGCTTGAATTGGAGAAGGAGCAACTAAAGACTTAGTATAAGCATAACGACCCGCATGCAAGAGTTGCATACAGATTTTGCTACCCGCATTATGCACCGCATCAGTGACTATCTTGTGATTAGGCAGCTCAGCCTCATCATTCATACAAGCGCCACCATGTGCAACAACACCGTCAATGTTAGGGGAAATACCACCGGTGACAATTAATGCAACGCCGCCACGAGCACGTGCTGCGTAAAAGTCAGCCAGCTTTTCAAAGCCACCAGAAATCTCTTCTAAGTTAGTGTGCATAGACCCCATTAATATACGGTTTTTTAGGGTAGTAAACCCTAGGTCTAATGGTTTTAAAATATTGGGGTATTGTTTATTGGCATGTTGTGTAGTCGTCATTTTTCGCTCTCATGAAAAGTATGTTTAGTCCCTATAATACTCTGATCGGAACATCGGTTAATGATAAGTTATCAGCCAATATTGACGCTGTCAAGTTTACTATTGTAATTAAAGACAATAAAGAAAGTCGTGTGTTTAGATTAATTGTAGATGATCAGTGGTTTTTATCACTGAACTAGGAGGCATATAAAGGGCTCTTTGAGGGGGATTATTCTAGGTGTATATTATATATCCAGTTGCGAACAATTCTTGAGCTTGCTTCCATTGATAGTTGTTTTTTTAATGGCCGCGGTCAATTAATTTTGGCTACAGGTTTGTACCCAAAAGCAAATATTAGAAATCCCATCCCATACGAAGGTAATAATGACCGCCGTTGAAACCATTTGGGGAATTTAAAGGATATATAGCACCTAAAAACCCCGCAGAACGGCCTGCACTGTATTCCTCTGGATATATATCAAAAATATTTTTAGCCCCTAAAGCGATAACTAAACTATCCGTAAAATCATAGGAAACTTCCATGTCAGTAATAATGACAGGGTCAACTTTTTCAATGAGAGATACATCATTAAATTGTGCGTTATAAAAACTGCCATAATAATTAATGCGAACCATTGCATTTAACCCTTCCTGAGAGTGAGAGTATGTTAATATTCCTCGCGTTTTTGGAACTCCTTCTTCACGCTCTTTACGTACATTAATATTTGAGATTGGACTTTTAGGATTGGTAACTTCTAAATCTGTGTCAGTATAATTAAATGCTAATGATAACAGATCATTTCCACCCACAAATTCAAATGGTAAACTTGCCACCAAATCAATACCTTGGGTCTTTGAATTGAAATCGTTAGCATAATACTGAATATTTGTTACGTTTGAACTAATATCAGAAGCGGTTAATAACGGAGCATCACTTGCTGTTATTTCACTCGAGAATAATGATAACCGATCATCTACGGCAATATAAAAATAATCCAAGGTAACATTAACGCGGCCTATCTCAGATAAAAGACCGAAACTAAAACTATTAGCAGTTTCTGGTTCAAGCCC
>MAAB01029125.1_pt1 | contig 22535 bp, 19 predicted proteins | sample 1115991 | NCBI WGS metagenome assembly MAAB01 (sample SAMN04961124, study PRJNA320927) | seawater metagenome | isolation source: sample BD02T18 sea water enriched with oil for 18 days | place: USA:Gulf of Mexico | collected 2013-07-27
GCTATCCATGGATAGCTACTATTTAACCTGATTTATTAGATCCCTTCCTACACGGCACATATTTACCATGATTTACTAGCAATAATTATTTTACTCGTAAATCATGGCTGCCATATATTATGATCTGCCATACTCCAAGTAGTTTATTAATTACTCATAATCATCTTCACAGGCCGTTATTGTTACCCATTCATGAATTTTGTCCATTAGCCGTATTTGAATATCCCAATATGGATAACCTTGATATGGTGAGTTATAAATTATAAAAATAGTATTAGGAAAATTATGATGTCTCTGAAGAAAGCATTCAACTGTTCAAGAAAACAGGCGCTCACTTAGTGCCTACATTGATGGCTGGCGATACCGTGGTAGCTTTAGCTAAAAATACTAATACCAATTCCAATTCCATTAAATTTATTCCCACCTCAGAGCTATGTCAAAGAAGCTATAACAAATAAAATTTGTGCTGGTATAGTCATTCTATATCTAACAAATTTGTGCAGTTATTGCTTTTATGACGGAATGGTATAACAATAGCGCGAAACTAAAACATTCAAGACTTAAGCCAAACCGCACTTTTTAGTAAGCTGCTGGGCGAAAATATCCTTAAGCATGGTTAACTCATTAGTCCTGACATAATTAGGCCTAATCACTAAGGCTATCGTTCTATGTGGACCTGGCTCATTTAAATGAACAGCCCTAAGTTCGGATTCATTATAGGTCAATTGATCTAATGCCATCTGTGGCACAAGTGTAGTGCCAAGCTTACCCGCGACCATTTGCACTAAGGTATGTAAACTCGCTGAATCAAAATCAGAATCTTGTTTTTTATTTTGTAAACTACATGCTGCTAGCGCATGTTCTTTTAAGCAATGCCCCTCTTTTAACAACATCAACTTATCAATTTCTAACTCTTCGCTGGTAATTTCTTGTAATTTTTTCGGACATTCATCTTTATGACATACCCAATAAAAGTCCTCTTGCCAAAAATTAAAACTCATCAAGCCTTCTATCGGAAAAGGTAAGGCGAGGATAGCGGCATCAATTTCTCCCGTTCGTACCTTTTCAACTAAAATATGTGATTGTTCTTCAATAATTTTTAATTTAAAGCGCGGAAATTGCTTTCTAACTTCAGGTAATACTTTAGGTAAAAGATAAGGACCAATTGTCGGGATCACCCCAATAGACATAGGGCTATAAAAGGGTTGTTTATTGGTTTGCGCTATCAATAAAAGCTCGTCTAACTCCAACTTCACCCTTTTAGCTTTATCAAGTATCAGTTGACCATTATTGGTGATTAATACCTGTTTATTATTACGTTCGAAGACTGTAACCCCCAACTGTTTTTCAAGTTCAGTTATGGCGGTACTTAGTGCTGATTGAGACACATTGCAGGCCTCTGCAGCCTTTTTAAAGTGTAATGTTTTTTCAATAGCTAATGCATAGTGCAGCTGTTTTAAAGAGATCATATTTTAATGATTAATTTTATTGAACGTTAAAGTGATTTTAATCAGAAATACAAAATTAGTCATTATCAAAAAATAGAACGTTATCTTCTACGTAATCAATTATTCAACCATCCTTATTTTTTCTATGCTTGATATGAGATTTTTATCACTAAATTATGAAATAAGGAATATGTAATGTTTAAGAGAACACTCCCTATTGCAGCGGCGATCTCAGTCGCCCTTACTTCAATGGTATTGCCTACAAAAGTGTTAGCTGCCAATGAAGCAAAAACAAATCAATTTTGGTGGCCAGATCAATTAAGCCTCAGTCCACTTCGTCAACATGGTGCAGAATCCAATCCTTACGGCGAACAATTTAATTATGCCAAAGAGTTTGCTAGCCTCGATTTAGCAATGCTTAAAAAAGATATTCAAACCACGCTCACTGATTCAAAAACTTGGTGGCCAGCTGATTGGGGACATTATGGTCCGTTAATGATACGTATGGCGTGGCATAGTGCAGGTGTTTATCGTGTTCATGACGGACGCGGAGGTGCATCTGGCGGTCAACAACGTTTCGCGCCACTTAACAGTTGGCCTGATAATGTTAATTTAGATAAAGCGCGCCGATTATTGTGGCCGGTTAAGCAAAAATACGGTCGTAAAATTTCTTGGGCCGACTTAATGGTATTGTCAGGTAATGTTGCACTTGAATCTATGGGCTTTAAAACCTTTGGCTTTGCCGGTGGTAGAACTGATGACTGGGAACCAGATTTAGTTTATTGGGGACCAGAAACAGCCATGCTGTCCGACAAACGTCGTGACAAAAAGGGCAAATTAAAAGGCCCACTTGCCGCCGTAGAAATGGGCTTGATTTATGTGAACCCTGAAGGTCCACACGGCAAGCCTGATCCATTGTTAGCTGCGCAAGATATCAGAATGTCATTTGGTCGTATGGCAATGAATGATGAAGAAATTGTCGCATTACTTGCCGGTGGACATACGTTAGGTAAAGCCCATGGCGCGAAAAAACCCAATAAATGTGTTGGTGCAGAGCCAGCAGCCGCTGAAATAGAAGCTCAAGGACTAGGTTGGAAAAACAAATGTGGCACCGGTGTTGGTGCTGATACAACAAGCAGTGGCTTGGAAGGTGCTTGGACGGTTACTCCGACTCAATGGTCTTCAAATTATTTAGATAACCTAATGAACTTTAATTGGGTATTAACTAAAAGTCCTGCAGGAGCAAAACAATGGATCCCAGATAATAAAGCAGCAGCCAATTTAGTGCCTGACGCACATATTCCAAACAAGCGTCATGCCCCTATTATGTTCACCACTGATATTGCGCTGAAGGAAGATCCTAAGTTTCGCAAAATTGTTGAGCGTTTCAGAGCAGATCCAACACAATTCGATCTCGCCTTTGCTAAAGCTTGGTTTAAGTTAACACATCGAGATATGGGACCTCGTGCAAGATATGTTGGCGCGGAAGTGCCAAGTGAAGTGTTGATGTGGCAAGACCCAATACCGGCAGTAAACTATCAACTGGTCACCAACAAAGAGATTAAACAACTTAAAAAGCAAATTACTAACTCTGGTTTAACTACCTCTGAATTAGTAAGAACTGCTTGGGCAGCAGCATCAAGTCATCGAGTGACTGATATGCGCGGTGGTGCCAATGGCGCTCGTATCAACCTTGAGCCACAAAATAGCTGGGCAGTAAATAATCCAAAAGAGTTGAACAGAGTACTAGCTAAACTTGAGAGCATTCAAGCTAGATTTAATAAAAAATCATCTAAAACAAAAGTATCACTCGCTGATGTCATTGTTCTCGGGGGTGCAACCGCAATAGAAAATGCGGCAGCAAAAGCGGGCAATAAAATTGCTGTGCCCTTTTCGCCAGGTCGTGCTGATGCGAGCCAAACGCAAACCAACGTTAAGTCATTTAATTACTTAAAACCAAAAGCAGATGGTTTCCGTAACTTTTACACCGATGATAGCTATAGCTCGCCAGCAGAAATGTTAGTGGATAAAGCCAATTTGCTTGGTTTAAATGTTCCTGAAATGACCGTGCTCGTTGGTGGTATGCGTGCGCTTGATGCCAACTATGATGGTTCATCTTATGGTGTTTTCACCAACGAACCTGGTGTATTAACCAATGACTTCTTTGTAAATTTATTGGATATGTCTACCGTCTGGACTAAAGATGAGTCAAACGCTGGAGTATATCTAGGTCATGGCCGCGCTTCAGGTAAGGAAAAGTGGCAAGCAACACCCGTTGACTTAATCTTTGGCTCTAGCTCTGAATTAAGAGCCATTGCTGAAGTGTATGCTTCAGACGATGCTGATAAAAAGTTCGTTAATGACTTTATTAAAGCCTGGGTGAAAGTCATGCAATTAGACCGCTTTGACTTAAAGTAAGTCTTAATCGATTTGCATTATTGATAGCTAATATCGAGATCTAACTTAGGTATTTAATACACCTTATAGGTGTATTAAATACCTTATAGGTGTATTAAATACCTTATTTTAAACCTTTTCATCGCGGATTTAAAACCAGCTAATGACTAAACCATTTCTCTCGACAATGCTGACATTGTTATCCTTTGTTGGCCTTAGTCAAGGTTACACGCACCCCTCAACACACGAAGTTGCGCTATCCTTCTTTGAGCCGCTGCCAATTGTTATGAAAGGAGCTGAACAAGATAGCTCAGCATTGATTAGCTTGGGTAAAAAACTATACTTTGAAACCGCATTATCAATAAACTATTCTCAATCATGTAACTCCTGCCATAACCTCGACAATGATGCATCAGGCGTCGATCATTTGAGGGCTTCAATAGGTGCCTTGGGAAGTGTCGGTGAACGTAATGCTCCCACTACATGGAACGCTGGCTTACATGTCGCTCAATTTTGGGATGGGCGAGCAAAAACATTGGCGCAACAAGCTAAGTTTCCCTTATTCAATGCCAAAGAAATGGCAATGACCTCTGAAAGTCAGGTCATTGAACGCCTTAACAGTAAAGATTATTTAGCTGATTTTAAAGATGCCTTTCCAAAAAAATTATCGCTAATAAACATAGAGAATATTGCCCAAGCACTTGCAGCATTTCAAAGAACATTAATCTCAAAAGATCGATTTGACGATTACTTAGCAGGCGATAAAGATGCGATAAATCAAAGTGAAAAATCAGGCTTATTAATATTTATAGAAAAAGGCTGTGTCGCTTGTCACAATGGCGCCGTACTTGGTGGTCAGCTCTTTATGAAAATGGGCATAGTGCATCCGTATCCAAACCCAAAAGATAAGGGCAAAGCGCAAGTAACAGGAAAGCCCACTGATAATTACTTTTTTAAAGTGCCTTCTTTGCGGAACATACTAATCACCGCCCCCTATTTTCATGACGGTGCAGCGGCAACCATAGAGCAAGCCATTGAAGATACCGGTTGGCATCAGCTAGGCATTAAACTCAACAAACAAGAAGTTAACTCTATTAAAGTCTTTTTTAATACCCTTAATAATCAAAAAAGCATTGAGGTTGTGCCCGAAAATAAGTAATACCAATCGGATTAATTTATTAATCATTTAACCTAGTCACTTTGGTAGAGGATTAAAGTAATTAAGTTAAGTAATAAAAAAAGCGAACCGAAGTTCGCTTTATATTGTTGTAAATTAACTAATTACCTAACCTCTTAAGGTATCGTTACCATTAAAGGGAAGCCAATTGAGCAAATAATTTACCTATCGTCTGGCATTAAATAAGCGAGGTCATCTTCATCGTCTGCATGAAAATCATAACCGCCCTCAAAATCACCATGTAATTCATTCGCAACTTAATAAATCTATTTCTTGTAAGTAACTCTTAGTCAGTATAGACAACTGCCCAGTAAGTTTTAAGATACAAGCCTCTAATTTTTCGAGTAAAACATCTTTATCAGTGCTAATAAGATATGTATTGAACGCTTGATATAACGAACTGCTAAACATTTTTTTATCAGAATCAATCATTAATAAAGCAATCGCAGTATTAAGAAATCGTTGCAATTCGAATAACAATATATTTTCGTCATTATCAACCAAGATAGTGCTAGCACAATAGCTGGCTGCAATGTTTTTATACACATCTAATAGCTTCGCACTTTTATAACCTTCTTTGAGCAAACTATCATGCATTACTCTAATATCAGAGGTGTCATTAATTGCTAAGCCATAGCTGGTGATTGAAATGCTTTCAAAGTATGAAGGAGATATTTTCTTCAATTGCGCATATTTAGCCCAACCCGCTCTAAAGCAATAAACAATACCTTGAGTTTTTATAATCTCTTTTGCTTTAACTTCATCTTTATTACAGAGATCTAATAAACCTAAGTTGGTGATACCCAGAACAATTTCACAGCCTTTATTAATTTGATCCGAATAAATGATGGATAAATTATCAGAGGCTATTCTCAAAGACATATCAACTAATTGTTGCTTGATTTTATGCACTAACTCCGGAGAAAAATAACCTTCGCTTTCTCCATCTTTTAAGACCAAAAGTAGAAACGGATGGTCTCTTAACTCTGCAATTTTCATTAATGAATCCTACTTATATAATAAAGGCTATAGAAAGTTACAGCGGTGCAAACATGTCATCGGTATCAATTTCTACCGAGGTTACTCTTTGTTTATTAGCATTATCTTTCAACGCTTTTTCAACATTTTCTAACGTACCATTGCTGCTTACCACCATAACTTCACGATAGGCTTCTTCATCTAATGATTTAATTTTCATTAACAGTTCTTCAATACTGCCTGATGTTTGCTCTTCGTCTTCTTCTATTTCAGAAAAGTCGTGGCCGACAAACGGCAAAGACAAATATAATAAGCCAAAATCATCTTCTACGATGGCTTTTAAAACTTCTAACTGTTTTTCTTCATCATCCGTGGAAAGAAAAATTTGTGACAACAAACTATGTGCTTCCGTTTGTGCGCAAAATACGTGGTCTTCATCCATATTTTGCCAATAAGAAGGTTCAACATTTAATAACTGTTTAATTGACTCGGCATCCATTAACCAGGTAGCGATAGAAGGAATGGTGGCATCGTGTTCTCTAACAATTTTAGCGACGGTCAAAATATCCATCTCAGTTAACACGGCTAACATTGTTTCATCACCTTGTTCAGAAGCGATTGCCTCTAACGAAGTGCCTGCGCGTCTACCGCTTTGTTGTGCTATTTCGATAATATCGGTAGCCAAAATGAGTGCGTTTTTCGTCACGATTATTCCTTAAAAGTATTTATAACAAATGAAAAAACAGACTTGCTAATGCGGTCCACATTAATTCAATTGTTATTATATTTTTCCAATAGATGACCCAATTTAATCAATTAGGTAAATCCAGTTTTTAAAAGCGAGAGTTATTGTTAAAGCTACTGTTTAAAAAGTAATAGTTTAAAACTAACTATTACTCTCTAGTAGTTCTCATCAAAGTCGTCAGAGGCATAATCATCAACTTGATCAAAATCATCTTCTTCTGCTTTTAACGGTGTAGTATCATAGCGGTTATAGAAATGAATAAGTAAAACGGCAATTTTTAAATCCTGCTCTGCATGTTTCATCACTTCGGTAATACAGGCTCTGGCATCCGCGTGTACACCAACAAATGGTTTAACATCTGCCCATGAAGGTTCTTCGGCTAAATCAACTAAAGCCAAGCTTTTACTATCAATTCTAATTTTTGTCGTTATAGCCATGGCTAATTGATCAACCATGCCTGAAAATAATAACGGGGTAGCTTTTAACTGTTCAAATAAATTAATTAGGTAAATTGATAATAATTCAGGATTCTCTGGATCAGTTAACGACGTTACATTTTCTAAATACATAGAAAAATCATCTGTTAAATAATCAGGTATATTTTTGTCAGTTTGCAAAGATTTTTCCCTAAATGCGTCTTTTCAAATTAAGAGTATGGAGTATTTTCCAATTGAAACTTTTCTGATTGAACCTTTTCTAATTGAATCTACTCATTGCCGTCTAGCTCAACGCATTGCGCCAAAAAGAATCAGCAACCTCTCGGGGATCAGTAATTACGGTATAGTTACTTTTCAAATATAAAGCGCGCTTTTTAGGATCTAAAATAGCATCGTAAGCTTCTTTAATTAATTGAAATTTTTCTTCAACTTCACTACCACTGTTTTTATCTGGGTGATATTTATTAGCGAGTTTTCGATAGGCTTTTTTGATCTCGATGGTCGTCGCATCTCTACTTAAACCTAACTGTTCAAAATGATCCATATATACAACTACCTCGTGTTGAAGTTTTACCTTAACAACATCATTAAATTTACTTATGGAACTAACTAATACCAATTAGACTAACTAAATGATCTTTTTTAATGGTCTAAATATCCAATAACATTGTTGCTTTCAATCCCAATAGCCAGCTATTACTCAATCAAGCGCCGTGTTCTTGAAGATTTATCCTCATAATAAATTGCTCCACTAATTAATCTGATTGGTATAGGGGGGTAAACGTTAAACGTATTTTAAGCTAATCAAAACATTCTTGCTAACTTTTTTTCAGTTAGTAAGAATGTTCGCTATGCTATACCCGCGTATGAAAAAAGAAACGAGCATTCCTCTTTTCTATATCAAACTAACGCGCAATGACTTATTTTTCGTTTATTGCCGCAGCCATTGATTGCTCGGCAACTTGCTCTAACCAGTTAAGATCAACGGTTTGGTGAGCCTCACAAATAAACCAAGGTTCACGTGAGTCTGGCTCTAACATCACGCCATTGTCGATCAAGTTAAGGGCGAATTGAGTATAAAGATCGCTATTGGTTTGTTTCCAATCACGATAGTTTTGCGGTACTTTACTACCAAAATGTACACCAAACATTGCATCAGGACCGGCAAAACAATGCTCAACGCCAAACTTAGTAAACACCCGCGAAAGTAATGCTTGAACTTTTTGACCTACACTAGCGATAGTTTCAAGGGCATCTGTTTCTTTAAGTACGGTTAACGTGGCTTTGGCTGCACTTAAGGCAACCATGTTTGCAGTATAAGTACCGCCATGGGTAACACCATCTTTAGCAAAAGAAATGGTATCCATCACTTCAGCTCGTCCACCAAAAGCAGCAACAGGGTAACCGTTACCCATGGCTTTAGCATAGGTGGTTAAATCAGCGAAAATACCATACAGCGCTTGTGCGCCGCCTTTGGCAACACGAAAACCAGTTTTCACTTCATCCATGATCAACAATGAACCATTGTTATCACAAACGTCACGCAACTTTTGCATATAGGCTTGCGTTGAAGCAATTGAGCCACAGTTACCCATAATAGGTTCAATTAATATTGCAGCAATGTCATCGCCATGTTGTGCAAAAACGGCATCTATAGCATCAAAATCATTCAATGGTACGCTTACTTGATGTTCGCGGGTACTTTCTGGAATTCCGCCACCAAAAGGTACAATATCAGGTACTTGTTGCGTGTTAACATCCCAGTTATCAACATCTGATTTCCACATAACTTCATCGTGTAAGCCATGAAAGCCACCTTCAACAACAACAATTTTATTTCGTTTGGTAAAACCACGTGCCGTGCGCACTGCACCAATAACGGCTTCTGTACCCGAGTTAGAAAAACGCATTTTATCGATATTAGGACAAAGTGATTTCACTAATTCAACGACATCAGAATCAAGACCGGTCGAAAAACCAGAAATAGTACCTACAGTAGTAATCGCATTAATAACTTCAGTATCAATTCGTTCATCACGATAACCTAAAATAATTGGGCCATATGCTAAGCGAAAATCAACGAAAGTTTGCTCGTCACAGTCAGTAATAGTGCAGCCTTTCATACTAGTTAAAAATACGGTATTTTCTTCCCCCCAATAACGGTAGCTATCAGCCACGCCTAACGGCATATTATCAATGGCTCTTGTAAACATAGCGTTGCTATTAGGTTTGTTTTTCTTGCTCATGGGGTTCTCCATCTTAATAAATAATTTTTAACATTGTCTGTAAATTTTATAGCAGCAGCTTAATTGCGCAGATAATACAGCGCTAGTGCGATGACAGGAAGCGCTATGGGAATTCTTTGGGGGTATGATGACTAAAAACAATCAATTTTGTCTGAATTAACACAAAAGTTCACCGACGATGAACTAGCGTTATCAAAAACTGTTTATGCGCAGTAGAAGGTTTATACCAATCGGATTAATTTATTGATCACTTAGCGAGAATTAAAAGGCTTAGAGGCAAGGCATTGATTGAAGAGAATGGTTATTCCCTTGTCAAAATAAATAACGCCGCATGTAAGCCTTTTAAACTCGCCCTTCGGGAACTCATTAGCAAACTGATAACATCACAAAATGAATGAAATATAGAATAACTATGTTTAACTTATTTTGCTTGTTTTAAGCTCGCTAATGTAGCTCTAAGCTGACCAATAAATTAGTCCGTTTGGTATTGCTGCCCTTCTTGGATTTGTCCAACCACCAGTACTGGTGCAGCATCAAGTTCTTCAGCATCCATCATAGAAGCAATTCGCTCAACAGAGGATAATAGCTGACTTTGCTCCCAAGATTCTAGTGCTTGATAACGCTTGATGAAATGTTCTTGCAGCGGTTTTGGCGCACCTTGCAGTAGCGCTTCTCCAGTGGGAGATAGGTATAGCTCGACTTTGCGCTTGTCTAACTGACTACGCTTACGCATAACCAATTCTTTTGCTTCCAAACGATCAATAATACTGGTTACCGTTGCCGGACTCAGATTAATTTCTTTAGCAACTTGTTTTGCCATGGGTGCATCTAACTGAGCAATCTTGGTCATTACCATGAGCTGAGGGCCGGTTAATCCTGACTCTTTATTCAGTTGTTTAGAGTGTATGCCAATCGCCCGGATCACTTGACGTAATGAAATTAAAAGCTGATCGTATTTTTCCATAGTAATCTACTCAATTTAGCCCCTGAACATTCAGAGGCTATCTAATAATGCAGATTATAAACTAAATGTACGAGAAATCGATAGTACTACGCGCGCATCAGCCGTATCAATATCCATATTGGTATTTTCAAAGGCTAGATCAAAGTCAAATCCTTTCCAATTTGTCATGTATTCAACACGGTAATGATTGTAGGCATCTGTGCCATCCCAAGCCCATTTAGCTTCATCAGCAGAGGTAGAACGGTCAAAACTCACTTTAATATTATGCCCAGGCGCCACTTCAACTGTATGAGCAACCATAGCGATGTAGTGACTTACGTCTAAACCAAAATAATCCCAGCTGTACCAGAAGTTTAATTCACTATCACCCATTGATGAGCTGTAACCTAATTTTGCATAAGCTTCAGGGTAGTTATAAGTATCAGACGCAGAGTCACCATGATAGGTGTAATACGCAATACCTGTATCTAGACCAAATTTGTCATTAAGCTGAAAATATTGTCCTGCATAAGCATCCCATTCGATATTGGTGTCTTCACCTGAGCCAAAATCAACGTTTGAAGCCCAAGTTCCAGCATAAAATCCGCTATCTGCTGCATAATCCAAACTTCCTTGTAGCGCTGGATCATTACCTGTTTGGCTAACACCGTTAAACGTATAATCAGAAGCTAGGTTAACCGTTGCAGATACATCAGCTAAAGCTGAGGCAGAAAGAGTAAGTAGACCAGTTGTTGCCGCGGCAATTAAAGTTTTATTCATTATTATTTTTCTCATTAAATTTTTTGACTTAGTTTTTTTGACTTAGTAATAGCAAACGAACTAATTTATTAGCTCAATTTTATTAAAATCGATTTTATTTTCTTTCGGTGAACACTCTATCTCGCTAACCACTTTAAATTTGGTCAATAAGATATAACCAAAACAAGTGAAAAACAGTCCGATAACTACGGCGCCAACCCATTGGATTTGTAAGAAATCCAATTTGAATAACAGCGTAAGTAAGCTCAGCGCAATGATATTGCCCAAAAAGTATTTAACTTTGCCCACGCGGTCCACACTCAAATTCAAGTTATCGGTATATAAACGAATCAATGAATCAAGCGAGTTGATGACAAAGGTGACTCCAACAATAGCCATCATTATGTTATAGAAACCAGCAGTTTCAAGACCGTTAGCACTGTAGTAATACAACACAGCAAACCATATGGCGATGGGAATAGATGGGAATATCAACATAGCGCCCAACACTTGATAAGTACGTAAACCACCAACAAAACGGGCAGTAAATTGGCCAATCATAATGCTCCATGCAAACCACCAATAAAGGTAGAATTCATGATAATCATTTAACGGCAGAACGAATTCGTGGATATTACCAAAGTAGCCGCCAAGTAAGGCAATCGTACTGGCAAATTCACCGATACTTGAACCTTCAGAAAGAAAAGCACCACCCCACATCAGGGCAATCAATCCAATAAACAACCAAGTAGTCGCTAGGCTTAGCAAACGTACATAACGTATGCTAGTACTAGAATAGACAGCTGCGGCAATAACTAAGAAAACAATCAGATAGAAACTGCCAATAATGGATTCACCATCGCCAAGTTCAGGTACATACCACGGCAAGTTGGTTAGTAATAAATACGCGGTAAAGGCACAGGTCCCTATAATGACAACATTGTTAATCAGCTTAACCAAAGGCAATTGAAAAAATTGCACATGCGGCTCAATAACACAGAAGTAAAAACAAGTTAGAAAGTAGAACCCCCAGATAAGAAACGCCCAGAAACCAAACTCAATAGACAAGGCGTTAGTGAAGCCATACTCAGGACTTGTTACTAAATCGGCATAACCTGCAAATTCCGTTAACGGGAACATGATAAGTCCAACATCAAGACCTGATGTGAACAATATAGCGATAAAGGTAAATGTTTTAACCGGTGTCACACCAACACAGCGAATATTTCCCCAGCGATATAACACAAAGGCAATGGCAGCAAAGGTAAATAAAATTCCAGCAGATAACCAAGCGGTCATAATAGCCTCCCCATAATGGCTTTAATAAATGTAAACAAGTATTACTCCTCTTCTTTTTATAGTTAGAGCACTCGGTATCACCCAAGTAAAATTAAGCGAATTAACTAATTTTCTAAGCTAATCCACTTAAAATTACGTAGGTTTCAAATGTCAATTGTCGCAGCCATGATTAGAATCTTGACGGCGATAATTAATGCCTGATGGAGTACTCACGATTGAATTTTTATTATTTTTATACTTTTCTTTTTGGTTCGTTAGCACGTTGTTGCTGCTGCCAGTTAGGTGCAATTTTCACAGTAGCCTGAGATGGTGGTAATGTTTCACGACCTCGAATAAGATCAGCGGCACGTTCCGCAACCATTATCGTTGGTGCATTAAGATTACCGTTAGGAATGGTTGGGAAAATAGACGAGTCAACAACCCGTAATCCCTCAATCCCATGTACTTTAGTTTGTGCGTCAACAACAGCCATTTCATCTGTGCCCATTTTGCATGAGCATGAAGGATGATAAGCACTTTCAACAAATTGACGAACAAAGGCATCAATTTCTTCATCACTTTGCACACCAATACCCGGTTGAATCTCTTCACCACGATAATCATCGAGCGCACTTTGGTTGATAATTTCTCGAGTTAAACGCACACAGGCACGGAAACCTTCACGGTCTTCTTCGTGTTCAAGGTAATTAAAACGTATTTGTGGATGTGCTTTAGGATCGCTTGAAATCGCTTTAATAGAACCGCGACTTTTCGGCTTATTATGACCTATATGAACTTGAAACCCATGGCCAGCAAAGGCTTCTTTACCATCGTAACGCATTGCTGCAGGTAAAAAATGATATTGTAAATCAGGCCATTCAACATTAGCTTTAGAGCGAATAAAACCACAGGATTCAAAGTGATTGGTAGCGCCTAGTCCTTTTTTAGTGAAGAACCAACGGCTGCCAATTAAAAATTTGTTCCATAACCCTAGTTGGCCATTGAGTGATATTGGTTTTTTACATTTGAACTGGAAGTAAAATTCTAAATGATCTTGTAAGTTTTGACCTACGCCAGGCAATTCGTGCTGTACTTCAATGCCAGCTTCTTCCAAGTCTTCTTTAGCACCGATACCAGAAAGCTGTAAAAGATGAGGTGAACCAACAGGCCCGGCCGATAAAATAACCTCTTTCTCAACACTTACATCGAAAACTTGTCCTTTGCGCTCATAGCGTACGCCAACAGTTTTTTTACCCTCTAACAATACTTTATGTACTAGAGCATGCGTTATTACCGTTAAATTACTACGCGCCATTGCTGGGCGAAGATAAGCATTAGCAGTAGAGCAGCGCACACCGTTTTTAACGGTCATGTGCATCGGGCCAAAACCTTCCTGTGCTGCAGCATTATAATCGTCAGTTGCAAAATAACCGGCTTCAACACCTGCATCAACAAATGCTTGATACAAAGGGTTTTTCATTTCATTGCCGTTATTGACCCCCAATGGTCCGCTTTTACCACGGTATTCGTTACCATCAAAAGCCCAGGTTTCGGCTTTCTTAAAATACGGTAAACAATGGGCGTAATCCCAGTTTTGGGCACCACTTTGCTGCCATTCATCAAAATCTCTAGCATGACCGCGAACATAAACCATGCCGTTAATTGATGATGAACCACCTAATACTTTACCTCTTGGGCAATGCATACGGCGATCATCAAGGAATGGCTCTGGTTGGGTTTCAAACTGCCAAGCGTATTTTTTGGTATTCATCGGAATTGACAGTGCCGTTGGCATCTGAATAAAAATACTTTTATCACTGCCACCGGTTTCAAGTAACAATACGCGATTATTACTGTCTTCACTTAAACGGTTAGCCAGTACACAGCCTGCTGAGCCTGCACCAACAATAATGTAATCAAACTTTTCGCTTTTCATGTAAAACTCTTATCTGTTACTTGTTTACTATTTATTACCACTTATCAGACACTTGTATTGCTTCTGTTATTGCTAGCAATACAGATTTCTAAACGATTAAGTGTTTCGAAAGTGTGTATCACAAACTGAGAAAGTCTCTTTTAAAAAGGACTATCAAGTGGCTGAAGACCAACATAGACGGATTTGATTTGAGTGTAATGGTTTAGTGTGACCAAGCCATTCTCACGCCCAATACCGGATTGCTTATAACCGCCAACAGGCATTTGTGCTGGTGATGCGCCAAAGCTATTGATCCAGCAAATTCCAGCTTCCATTTTATGGATAACACGATGAGCACAATTAATATCTTGCGTGAATACAGCCGCTGCCAACCCATAATCGGTAGCATTGGCTCTAGCAACCACTTCATCTTCATCAATAAATATCAATACTGACATCACTGGCCCAAAAATCTCTTCACGGCAAATTGTCATATCATCAGTACAATCGGTAAAAATAGTTGGCGCAATAAAATAACCATGGGGTGCATTGTCTGGCTGCAGTGAAGTGCCGCCATGAAGTAGCGTCGCGCCCTCTTTAATGCCTACTTTGATATAATCTGAAACCAAATTAAAATGCTTTTTCGAGATAAGTGCACCAAAATTAGTCTCGGGATCCATTGGATCTCCAACGATAATGTTTTGGCGAGTACGTTGGAGTAATTTCTCAATAAATTTTGGGTATGCTGATTCTTGAACGAATACGCGCGTGCCATTGGTGCAAACTTCACCTTGAGTATAAAAGTTACCTAACATGGCTGCAGAAACGGCATTGTCGATATCTGCATCATCAAAAATGATCAATGGAGATTTTCCGCCAAGTTCCATGGTGACATCTTTAAGTGTAGTGGCAGCACCCGCCATTACTTTCTTGCCTGTACCAACTTCACCGGTAAAAGAAACTTTAGCAATATCTGGGTGATGGCTTAACCAAGCACCCACTTCACCTGCACCTTGAACAACATTAAATACGCCGTCAGGAATGCCTGCTTCGTTAAAAATCTCAGCGAGTTTTAATGCGCCTAACGGTGTTTCTTCTGATGGTTTAAAAATCATCGAGTTACCACACGCTAATGCAGGTGCTGCTTTCCAACAAGCTATCTGTAGTGGGTAGTTCCACGCACCAATACCGGCGCAAATACCTAATGCTTCACGACGAGTATAATAAAAATCACCATCAACTTGCTGTTGATTACCTTCAATACCAGGCGCCAAGCCAGCAAAAAATTCGATAGAATCAGCACCTGACTCGACATCAACTACTGAGGCTTCTTGCCATGGTTTACCGGTATCAAGTACTTCAATTTTTGCCAATTCATCATTGCGCTCGCGTAACAAGGCTACTGCTTTGAGTAGAATTCGGCTGCGCTGTATCGCGCTCATTGCTGACCAAGTAGCAAAACCACGCTGAGCACTTGCTATCGCTGCTTGTTTAATTTTTTCATCTGCGATTTCAACTTGATAGATTATTTTTCCCGTTGCTGGGTTAATCACATCGAATGTTTCACCATTGCCGTTCGCCATGTAGGCGCCATCGACAAAGTTTTTATAACGTACTAATGACAATTGATATCTCCGTACTGCTTAAGCAGATCGTCTATAAATTTTTTACATAATTGTTCGGCCTGTTTGAATTCTTCTTCAGGCCTTGGGCTTAACGCACTACGTAACCAAAAACCATCAATCATCGCAGCGGTCTGTTTAGACGCTATAACTGCGAGTTCATCAGTTAATAACTGACGAAAAGAAAAAAGTAGATTGCTGTATAAGCGCTTGCTGTTGATATGTTGCAGGCGAGCCAATCCGGGCTGATGCATTGACTGAGCCCAGAAGCTAAGCCAGGTTTTTGTTGCTGGGGCTGAGCGTTGTAATTGAGTGAAATTGGCTTCAATAATCATTTCAAGTCGTTCGGTCGCACTGAGGTTCTGCTGACCAATACGATCAAGTAGTGCAGATTTCAATTGATCCAGCAGATGTTTAACTGTTGCTTCGACTAATTCCTGCTTACCACCAAAATAATGACTAATGATCCCTGACGATAAGCCAGCAATCCTACTAATGGTAATAATCGTAGTGTTTTGTAAACCATATTGCGCCACGGATTCTAAAGTAGCGTTAATTAATTGTTGTTTACGTAGGGGTTTCATTCCAATTTTTGGCACAAATTTCTCAACATTATTTTAATTGAACGTTCAATTAATTATAATTGTAATAGTTTGAACAGAAATTATCAAGCCACTATTAAGTTAGTACTAAACTCGTACTAATCAGTGCAAATTGATAAAAATTAAGAGTAGTTAGCGATAATTGAGACTAGTTGGCCAAAATTAGCTAAAAACCATAAAAACACACAAGGGATAATAAGTTCGTACACTAACTATACCCATTGAATAGATAGAGTAAACAAGTACAGTAAAAACTAATTTAATTAGAGACTGTTGATCTTTATTGGTTTAAAAGTATCTCGAAAGGTCCACAGCCCCGAATGATATTAGTCAAAGTGGATGATATATACCCAAGACCCAAAGGAAGGTTCCATTAATTCTGCCATTTAAATATCTATGACCGTCACTGAATATTAGATTCAAATAAAAAAGATGAGCAAATCAATAGAACCAATAAAATGATACAAAAAGAATCTATTACTGATATAAATCAAGACAAATACCCCATTGCTGTGTTCAACTTACTCACACCATTTTAGTAAATTATTTTGTCTTTCAACTAAGACAAATAAGTGTGAATTTTTATGAACAAAACAGCAAAAATTTTATTGTTATTATTAGCCGCCTTCTTTTTATTTATCGGTATAAAAAGTTCTCAACACTCAAAAGCGTATGCTGAATTAACGGATATTCAAACAATTAAAGGTACTATATTTCAATTACATTGCCCGCCGAAAGGTGCTGCTTCATTAAGCCTGACTGACTCTGATCTTACTTATAATTTGTCGGTTAAATTTAGGACCGATTATTGCGACGATAAAAAATCACCGGTGCTTTTAGGTAAAGAAGTCACCCTGCAATCGGTGCAAGTGAATGGAAAATTTTATCAAGTTTATCAAATAGAAGAAAACTCTCGGGTAATTCTTAGCCCTAAAGATGTCGAAGCAGATCAATCAAGTGCTACCTTAGGCTTGTTTTTCTTAGCATTTTTATTAACAGCCTTAGTCGCTTATAAAAGCCTTCCAGTCAGTAAAAAATAATAAGAATTAGCTCGATTATCTTGAGCTTTTTCTCTCTGCTTGACTGCGTAATGGCGATCAAAGTAAAAAGTGAACTACGGCTTTGCTGAGTAAACATCACCTTTAATAATTACTGTTGAAAGCTGTTATCTGATACTTGAGATTTGTGACCTGAGAGCTGATAATATTCACTACTCCTTGAAAAGTTAGAAGACTTTCAAAAAATCAAATTAAAACCATAAGATATTTTATATGAATACTATGAAAAAGATCATCGCGAGCCTTTTTTTAACAATGACATTAACGGCTTGTTGTGGCAGTGATGATGCCGTAAAAAAAACAAATAAGTTTATTACTAAGCAAGCAATAGATAAAACAGATCCTGCTTGGAAAACCAAGTTAAGTAAACCGCCATTACTTGCTTTTGCACCAGGTAAAGATTATTTTTGGGAACTGCAAACAAACCAAGGTAATATCACCATTAAGCTTTTAGCCGATTCAGCACCTATGCATGTTTCTAGCACAATTTACTTAACTAAACTTGGCTTCTATGATGACTTAACTTTCCATCGTGTTATTCCTGGCTTTATGGCACAAGGCGGTGACCCTATAGGAACCGGTGCAGGAAATCCTGGTTATAAGTATGATGGCGAATTTGAAGGAGAAATAGGTCATAGCGAAGCGGGAACGTTAAGCATGGCAAATGCTGGTCCCGGCACTGATGGCAGTCAATTTTTCTTAACTTTTATACCGACACCTTTTTTAGATGGTAAACATACTGTTTTTGGTAAAGTAGTCGCAGATCCAGAAAACAGCTTAGCTAAAATTGAAGCGTTAGGTAGTCGAAATGGAAGAACCATGGAAGCTGTTAAAATTAATAAAGCATCAATTCGTATAGCCAATAAAAAATAAACTAGATTAACCACATGGATGTGATTATACCCGCTCCACTTAAAGATGCTCGTTTCAGGAAGTCTGAGCGATTCATAATCAAGGCGCATTTTTTTATTAAGGGTCATTCAGGAGAATATGCTCCTGCATTCTCTAATAACACCATCGATGTAGCGTCCTTAAAAAGAAATGTAACGCAGAGTATGATTTGCTCAGCCTTCCCCAAGGGGCTGGTTTAGAAACGCTTTATGCTGCGTTATTGATTTCGACAATAGAATAACTATTCTCTTCAATCATATCAACAGACATCATCAATTTTAGTTTACAGTCAAAACCTGCCGATAATCACCCATCAAAAGCGGCAGTTTTACTATTAGTGCTGTTGTGTCGAATTGTCTTAATTTGATCACCCTTCCCAAGTATCAATAATTTCTTTAGCCGCTCTCATTGCTTCAATAGCGGCAGGAAATCCGCAATAAACGCTAGCGTGCATAATCACTGCTCTTATCTCTTCTTTAGTTACCCCATTACGTAAAGCACCACGAACATGACCTTTTAATTCATTCGGTGCTTTTAGGGCGATTAACATAGAAATAGTCACCAAACTTCGCGTATCTTTTGGTAAGTCATTTCTATTCCAAGTACTTCCCCACGCATTTTCCATGACTAAGTCTTGCAATGGCTGATCAAATTCATTGGCATTATTTAAAGCGCGGTCAACAAATTCATCTCCCATAACTTCACGACGAACTTGCTCTCCATTTTTATAGTGCTCATTTTGTTTTTCTATGCTCATTTTTATTTCCAATAACGTCAAGATGCTTTGATAATAAAAAGAATGGGAAACAAAAAACAGAAATAAAAACCTATTGCTAACATAAGCAGCCGTGATATTTGATCATGTTTATTTCAAAGTGTTGCTTATTAGTCCAAAAAATTTAACTGAGCTAAGGAACATCTTTGGTTAACCGATTAGTGTGACTCCCCCTGACAATGAATTACTCGGCAGTACTATCCCTTTTATAAAAAATATAAGGGATTGAAATAATGAATAAAAATATATATAGTTCACCGAAATTTAGAATCACCTTTCTGTGTCTTATTCACTATCTCTGCCTAAATAGTTTTCTTTTTATAGAAACTCAATTTAGCCATCAGTAATGCGATTAAAAGTTCCAGATCAATATATATACCCGTTACCAATCAAAGTGCAGGATTTCAGTGGGAATTAAAACCACTTTAGGCAAGGTAAATAATTTAAGCATAGTCATTCTATGGTTTGATTATTTAACGCCGACTAAAGTGATTTTAAACCCATCAAAGAAGCGCTTGAGCAACATCACTTCATCGTTGCTGTGACTTATAATGGAACAACCATTATTTCATCACAGCGCCTTGAATTGAAATAACTCAAGCACTCTGAAACCTGCATCTTGAATGGTAACGGGTATAAATTCCCTGCAGTGGAGAGCCAAATGTTTTTTCTTAGTGATCACGACACTCTTATTAGTTCAATTGAGGCCATTGGCGCTAGTTTTGCTGTATTTGAGTTCGACCCGCAGTCGGTAGCTTTTGAACTGGTCAGTTGCAATAGCCGCTATGAAGATCTTATGGGATATTCAAGTGAAAAAGCGCTTGGTCAGTCACTGACGACAATATTCCCGAGATACATTCACAACCCTTTAAAAGAGGCATTTATTCGTTGTAAAACTGAGCGTATTGCTTTGGAAACAGAGATTGTGCTTGACTACAAAGGGCAAGAAAGATGCTGGCGTTCCATAGTATCTCCCATAGTAAACTCAACAATCGAAAAATTTCGAATAATTCAAACCTGCGTTGAGATCACTGAGAAAAAGATCTTAGAAAAACAGTTAAACATCTCGATGAAACGATTTGAAGCCGTGGTTAATAACGCCTATGACGGCATAATTACCATTGATGAACAGCAAAATGTAAAGCTTTTCAATGAAGCTGCTCAATCAATGTTTGGCTACAGTGAACAGGAAATAATTGGAGAACCACTGACCAAGTTATTACCTGAAAAATACCAAGCTAAACATCATGGTTATGTCGAAGGGTTCAAAAGATCACAGGTAGATTCTAGACCCATGCAAACCAGAGCAGCCGTGCAAGGCCTTAGAAAAGACGGCAGTGAATTTGCCATTGAAGTGACCATATCAAAAATTCGTATTGCCGATAATGTTGAATTTACTGCGGTTATCAGGGATATTTCCGAAAAGAATCAACTGCTGGAAGAGTTAATCTTATCTTCAAGAAGAGATCCTTTAACGGAACTTTACAACCGCCGATATTTTACCGAATTACTCCAGTCAGAAATCACCCGCTCTAGAAGATTCAAGCGAGGTTTCTCGCTGTTAATGTTAGATATTGATCATTTTAAGTCAATCAACGATAGGTTCGGACATGCATGTGGAGACGCTGCTTTAATTGCCTTTTCAAAAACGGTGACTAATAGCACTAGGGAAGTAGATACCCGTTGCCGATGGGGTGGAGAAGAGTTTTTGGTACTCTTGCCAGAAATACCAAAAGAAACCGCGATGCTCGTTGCTGAAAAAATCAGAAAAAACGTTGAAAACCTTGAAACAATCTATGAGGGCGATCTGATAAAGCTTACCGTATCTATTGGTTTAGAGTACTTTTCTGGCGACGATATTGAAATAAGCAACATGGTCAATAAAGTAGATCAATTACTTTATAAAGCAAAGAACACCGGAAGAAATAAAATATCCACTGTAATCTAGTCTTGCTTTTGCCTGTCGTCGCTCACCAAAGAATTCATCGACATTCAATCAGTTGTAATACCTCAGAACTTAATATCTCATAACTTAGCAATGATGAGATATTAATCACGCTTTGACTGGTTGAAGATAACAGGCAAAGTAATACGGCGCGTGGCGATACAGGCGATAACAACACAAATAAAGCCCATAGTGACGAGTGTAAAGGGATATCCCACAGACTCAGTAAACACACCGAATAACAAGCCACCCAATGCACCACCGCCAATATTAATGGCGCCCCATAAACTCATAACCCTACCTCTAAAAGCACTTGTCACTGACACTTGAATAAGTGATTGAGTACCGACGCCGCAGACAGTGGCACAAAAACTTAATGCCCCTATAATCAGCAAACCTAGCTCAAAACTTCGAGTATAACTAAAGACAACCAACAGTAAACCGGAGGAAATCACTGCTATACGCATTGCCGGTAATAAGCGTCCTGCACTAAAGAATGACAGCAGTAAACCCGCAATAATAGCGCCGATTCCCGCCGCTGAATTCATCCAAGCTAAGGCTTCCACGCCCCGCCCGTAAAGTACATCAACCGCTGCTGGTAAAATTTCTAGCAACCCCCTGCCGAACATAGCAGAGACAGCAATTAACATTAATAAACGCAGAATTAAGTCCGAATTCAGGGCGTAATTCAGTCCCGCTTTTATATCCATAAAAAAGGTAAATTTCTTTGCCCCAGCAGTCCTCTGGCAGTCATCAAGCTTTAACAATAGTAAGACCATGATTAAGGGTATATAACAGGCTGCAACCACGGCCAATGCGACGGCATTGCCCTGATATTTAATCAGGAGTCCGGCAATAACTGGTCCAATAAAACGCGAGGTATTGTATAAAATAGCATTGATGGCCACTGCCTTAGGCATATTAACATCACTGACCAATTCAGGTACTAAAGACAGTCGTATCGACTGATAAGCACTATTGGCTATGCCTATCCCTAGGGCAAAAAACAACAGCATCATCTCATCAGCTAACTGTTGCCATACCAATAAGGACAATAATAGTGATAACAGCCCCAGTATAATACTGGTAACAACCGCTGCCTGGCGACGGTTGATGCGATCTACCATCACCCCAAATAAGGGACCGACAATGACAGATGGGAAGAACATTAAAAAAGCCAACATGCCCAACCAGCTTTCTGAATGGGTTTGATCCCACATCATCCAGCCCAGTGTCATGCGCTGAATCCAAAGACCCTGAGTAGAGAATATACTGCCACACAAGTAGGTCAGGTAATTACGTTCAGTAAATATAGAGCG
>MAAB01001438.1_pt1 | contig 22519 bp, 16 predicted proteins | sample 1115991 | NCBI WGS metagenome assembly MAAB01 (sample SAMN04961124, study PRJNA320927) | seawater metagenome | isolation source: sample BD02T18 sea water enriched with oil for 18 days | place: USA:Gulf of Mexico | collected 2013-07-27
TAACCAAAAACAGGACTTTTCTTTCATCAAACCCAGGTTGTCTTCTACCTATAAATTCAATGCAAAATCTCAAATATCTGTTGAATTATCACATAATGTCGGTCAATTAAACTTTGGCGATTTTGCCACCAGTAACGAAGCTTTCGATGGTATAACCAATACCGGAAATTCTGACTTAATGCCGGATCAATCCACTGAATTCTCCGCGACTTATGATTGGAGCATTAGTAAACGTGGAAGCTTCAAAGTTAAAGTATTTCATCAGTGGCGCAAAGATATTTTAGAGCAAGTGGTTATTGGTGAAAATGCTAATGGTTCTTTAGCTTATGGTTTAGGAAATGCTGGTAGCGCAAGATTTTGGGGAATAGATACCGATATTAACTTACCCCTTGATTACCTTTTATCAGATTCATTACTCAAAATTTCATACAGTTATCAAAACTCTAACTTTTATGACCCGATAATTAATGAAGACAGGAAAATAAACAATTATGTGCCTAATGTTTTAGAACTGAATTTTCGTCAAGATTTTATTGAAGATAAATTTGCCTGGGGGTTTAGCTTTAACGCCAGCACAGTTAATAAAAGTTACCGCGTTAATGAAATACAAACCTTGAATGAAGCTAAGAGATATAGTCTTTATATTGAGTCCACCCAATTTTTTGGTGTAAAGACGTTGCTGGAAGTCAGTAATAACCGCGAACAAACACGCTCACGTTTATTCTACCAAGGAAATCGTAATAGCTCATTAAATGGCAGCCAAGTTGCCCATCGTAAGTTTAAGCCGGTTGTTGTCTTAAAATTCTCTGGTACTTTTTAGTTTGGCTTAACAGTCACTACTTTTTAGTTTGGCTTAACAGTCACTACTTTTTAGTTTGGCTTAACAGTCACTAATTCACGATTAATATAGCTAAATTGTAAGCGGCCAATTTAGCGGTATATTCTTCCTCTCATGCTATAAAATAGCCTATTAAGTAAAAATAGTCATATGTTAACTTTTACTTAGACTACTGATATTAGTTATTCAATCACTCGTTGTTATCCGAGCTTTGTCCCGTACTTTACCAGCTGAAACTGTCGCTAGTTCAATTGCTTTTTCTAAAGCTAATTCTGCATCTACCGCTATTTCAGGTACAACACCGACACCTTCCCAATTTGTTTTGGTGATGGGATTTATTGCCCTACCTGTCGAGAGAAACATTTCAAAATGATCATTAATGATGAACATACTACCAGGGTTTGCACCGCCTCCTGTTGTTTCACCGACGAGTGTCGCTCGCTTTCGGGTTTGCATGTTATAACTAAACTCTTCCGCTGCTGAAAAAGTATAATGACTAGTGAGTATATATAATGGAATGTTAGGTAGTTTAGTGCCATTAACTCGTTTTAAAGTCCAGTACTCTTCAGTAACATCCCCTGGTCGGTAATAGAGACTGTTCAGTAATAGGCGTTCTTGGAAGAAAAAGCTGCTTAAGTACTGCACCATTTCAGGATCACCACCACCATTTTTACGCAAATCTATAATAATAACATCGGCAGAAGTCAGTAATGCCATGCTTGCATCAATAGCGTTTTTACCTTCATTAAAGCTGACAAAGCCGCGTAAATCTAAATATCCAATATTATCAGCCAAACGACTGACTTGAGCGATTCCTTGATTCCTTTGCCGTTGATGTTCTCTGTCTTTATGCTTTTTATTTTCCATATCTTTTGCACTATGATGTTTGCCTCCAGCTTGGCGTACTCGTACCGATAAGTGTTTATCTTTGGTTGTTTTACGTAGCGCTTTTGTTAATGCTTTAGCCATTCTTTTGCTGTCTTTAAATTGCGCAAAACCGCCACTCTCTAAATACTTGTTAAGCTCATTAGCCGCTCTTACTCCCATGTCAGGGAAAACGTAATTATCTGTCATAAGTTGACCAACTTGCTTAACTGTTGCTTTAGCTATTTTGCTATCTACAGGTGTGTTCTTCCCAAAACTCAAGCTAATCACTGTCAGACTAGTGAGTAATAACACCGTATTAATGAAGGTAACATTTTTCATTGTTTTTCCTCTGTTCATTTACTTTTAATAGGGATTAAATACTTGGTCAATTTGCTATTTCATGATGCGTCTGCTCATATCGGCTAGTTTTCAGATCAAGCGCCTGTTTAAAAATAAGCAAGAACAAGCAACTCTTTACGCAAAGGATTCAGGATATAAGTGATAATAAAAAACTTACACTACTCGCTAAATTAACTCATTATGAAGAAATTCAGTTAACATTTTCAAGCGCATTGGGATCATATGATCTACGGGTCTTAAAGAGTAAAGATTTAATGCTTGGCTAGAATATTCGGTTAATACTGGGTTGAGCTGCCCTGCATTAATATTCCTACTGACTATAAATTCAGGAATTAAAGCAATCCCTTGGTGAGCCAATAATGCTTCTCTAAATAATGTACTATTATTGGATTGTAAGCGCGGCTCAATATAAACACTTATTTCTTTTTTATCCTTAAAAAACTGCCATTTCCCTCTATCTCCAGGTTGTGAATAGAGTAAACAAGCGTGATTCTTTAGTTCTTGTGGTCTTAACGGTGTACCATAATTTGCTAAATATTCAGGAGAAGCACAGGCTATAAATTTATATACTTTCAACTTTTTACACAGTAGAGAACTATCCTCAAGCTTATTTGTTAACCGTAGTACTAGATCGAACTCTCCTTCAATAACGTTGACGTATTGATCACTCATATGAACATCAACGAGAATCTGTGGGTATTTAGCCATAAATTTAGCTAGCACAGTAGAAAATACGCATAAGCCCCAGCTCATTGGTACGCTTATTTTAAGTTTTCCTTTAGGCTTTGATTGGGTTTCGGTTAATTCATCCGTTAACTCGCGCCACTGTTCAAGTAGATTAATTGCATGGCGATAGCTACGTTCACCACTGTCGGTGAGTTGCATGTGTCGTGTACTTCTCAGAAAAAGTTTTGTATTTAACTCCTGCTCTAAATGTTCGATTGATTTCGAAACTCTAGCAACAGTTAAGCTAAGGCGCTTTGCTGCCGCGGTGAAACTCCCGCCTTCAACAACTGCTTTTAATACTTTTAAGCTTTCTAATTGGTTTATTTTTGGCATATTCAACTAAAAGTTAATAATAATTATACTTAAATCGATATTATCATCATTTAATATAGGTGGCAAAATACGACAACTTAATCAATCACCTCGTCGGTATTACTATGAAAAACTCAACTATTAACAGCAATTATTCAAACGTCTTTTCAACTTACAAAATTGGCAATATGACTCTTAAAAACAGATTGGCTGTTGCACCTATGACACGCGTAAGCGCTAATGAAGACGGTACAACAGGCGCACTAATGAAAGAGTATTATCAATCATTTGCTCAAGGAGGTTTTGGTTTAATTATCACCGAAGGCTTATATACAGATAAACACTATAGCCAGTGTTATAAATTTCAACCTGGCCTCACCGATGAAGCGCAGGTTAACAGCTGGCAGGAAATAACGGGTGCTGTTCACGAAAGCAAAGGCGTGATCATTGCCCAACTGATGCACGCTGGTGCTCTCTCTCAATACAATAAATACAAGAGGCAAGGTGCAGCCCCTTCTGCGATAAAACCCCTAGGTAAGGAAATGACCTTTTATTATGGTGATGGTGATTACTCGATTCCCAAAGTAATGAACAAAGAGGATATAAAAAATGTGGTTAAGGGTTTTGTTAACGCCGCTAGATTAGCAAAACGTGCAGGATTCGACGGTGTTGAAATTCACGGAGCGAATGGTTATTTGTTGGATCAATTTATTACCGTCTATACCAATAAAAGAACAGACGAGTATGGCGGCTCTTTAGTAAATCGATTAAGAATCTATAAAGAAATCATCAGCTCTGTACGTAAAGCTGTTGGTGATGACTTTATTATTGGCGTTCGTTTTTCTCAAAGTAAGGTTAATGACTCTGTGTACAAGTGGCCAGGAAAAGCAGTTGATGCTAAGTATACCTTTGGCTCAGCGAAGCATTTTGGTGCCGATTATATTCACACTACAGAAATTGTTGCTAAAGACTCCGCCTTTGAAGATAGCTTGTCTTTTGCTGCGCTTGCCAAAGAATACGGAGGTCTTCCCGTTATCGCTAATGGTAGTGTTAACAATGAAGACGATGCGAGTTTATTGATTAATTCTAACCAAGCTGATGTTATTTCACTGGGGAAAATTGCTCTAGCTAATCAAAATTGGCCTAATGTAGTGCAAGCTAAAGAAAAGCTGTATGAATTCAGCTTCGAGATGTTTAACCCCATTGCAGATTTGAAAACAGGTAACGCATTTTTAGCAAGAAATGACTGACTAATACGTCAATACTTTTGCCTTTAAACAATAAGCGGGAAGTGTCACAAAGAAGTAGACACTTTCCTTTTGCTGTAAACGGCTATCATTCATATATTAACGATATCGAAAAACAGTTTTATATTTTATAAAAGGACCAAAGGCTATTGTGTTAATCGCAAAAGGCTTTGATGACAGCTTCTTTGATATGAACCGCGGCAGCAGACGTTTGGGTCTGCTTTCGACTGACTAGATAACACCGGTCAAGATGAATAGGAGAACCTTTTACAGGTTCAATTGCCTCGCTATAGTGGCTGTCTGCCACCAGATTTGGCAATATGCCGTAACCTATACCTGCCGCAACAAGTGAAGCGATAACTTGTAACTCATCGACATGTAAAATACGATTTTCTGTGAACAACTTTTGATGCTGCGCTTGTTTCATCAAGATTTCACATTGAAACATTCTTGCATCATAAACAAGAATGCCCTTGTCCGTAGCCACTGTTCTGTCTTTTGCTTGGTAAAATTGTACATGGTCTTCAAACAATTCATCATAACTGAGACTAGCGTGATTGATGGGGTTAACGATGATGCCAAAATCTAATTCATAGTTTATTATTTTTTCGGTAATAATGTGTGAGCTACCATGAAAAAATGAGAACATTAATTCTGGGTTCTGATGCATCAGCTTTGGTAAGAAACGAGGTAAAGTCACCGTAGAAAGTGCTGGGTGTATGCCCATAGAATAACGTCCACTTATTTGATTATTATCACAAGTAATCGCGTCAGTTATTCGTTCCCAATCTCTTAGCAATGAATCGCTGCGGTTAAGTAATAGCTTTCCTGCCCTTGTGAGAGAAACGCCTTTCTTTGAACGATGAAATAGTTCGGTTTTTAGATGATGTTCCAATTTTTTTATTGACGAACTTAGTGCGGGTTGCGTCAGCCCGATATGATTAGCTGCTTGTGAAATATTGCCACATCGTGCGACTTCTTTGAAGTTGCGCATCAATTCAATCGAAATACTCATTTACTAACATCCATAAAATCTACCTATGCCTGAGGTAAATGATATCAATTATATTTCTATCATTATACTGGTTAAGCTAAAAGTTCATTTACCTGAAGGTTTTATCTATGAAAAAACAACATTTGATACTTATGCTAGTAGCAATGGGCTGTTTAGCTTCTTTATCAACAGATATCTATTTACCTGCTATGCCAACTATCGCCAATGCACTTGATACCGACATGGCAATGGTACAGATTACCTTAGCACTATTCTTTGGCACATTCGCTCTGGGACAACTGTTCTATGGGCCATTGTCCGATAACTTTGGTCGCCGTAATGTGTTATTAGCAGGAATTGCTCTTTTTGGTTTTTCGGCATTACTGTGCGCACAAGCGGGATCAATAGAGACATTAATGGTGGGACGATTTTTACTTGGTTTGGGAGCTTGTGCTGGAGCTGTCAGTTCATTTGCAATATGCAGAGATGTTTATGATAAAACCGAACTCACTAAAGCGATTGCAATTATTTCTGCCACTATCGGTGCAGCCCCGTTGATGGCACCTGTAATCGGAGCAACGCTTAATGAGCTTTATGGCTGGAAGAGTATTTTCTACTTTCTAACTATTTATGCGTCCATTTTATTTGTCTGGGTATTAACCTCATTACCAGAAACCAATAGCCGTAACTTAAAACCTATTCGATCAGTTAGAACCAAGGGTTATATAAAGATGCTATTAGATTCGAATTACTTTCCTTACATGCTGATCAATGCCGCAGCATTCGTCGCTTTATTTGCCTTTATCGCCAGTTCAACCGTCATTTTTATGAACCATTGGCAGTTAACCGAGTTTCAATTCTCACTGTTCTTTGCCTTTAATGCAGTATGGCTGATTATTGCCAACTCAATGTTATCTATAGCTTTGAAGAAATACAGTACCGAAACTATGCTTAAAGCGGGCTATATTATGATCATTATCGCGGCGGCTACCATGTTATTATCGGCTGATATTGCAAAATACATTAACGGGCTTGTTAATGTGAATATAACGACGGTTGAAATGGTGTTATTTGCCTTACTAATGGGGATAGTCACTATGGGCATAGCTATCGTGCTATCAACTTCAATGAGTCTATTACTACAGAATATTGAACAGCAGTTTGGCAAAGCTGTAGCATTAGCGGGCTTTGTTCGCTTCAGTTGTGGCTTTGCAATCACTTTTATCATCAGCCAAATAGACAGAGTAAATGTTGCTTCTTTAGCTGTTATTATTATAACTTGTGGTACTACGTGTTTATTGGTTATGGCTTTTAAAAAACAAACTAAAACGACATTAGTTGAAGTACCTGAGTAACTTTATTTAATGTTAATGCCTGCCATGAGAAGTAAATAACCTGAGCACTTGCTTGGATGTATTGCTTCTCAGGGCAACAGCTACTTACTTGCTCCTTTAAAAAAATTGTCGGTGTACTTTTTGGGCTTAAAGAGATCGGCCAGCACTTAACAAGTACAATGAGTAAGTTAAAAAGTCCGTTAGACTTACATAAATATACTCTGTTGATCTAAGCGGGTTTGCCCTAATATTCGGCCATCAAGCAAGTAGACCTTACGCTTTGCCAATTCAGCATAACGTATGTCGTGAGTAACAACGCATAAAGTCGTTCCTTGATCATTTAGCGCCTCAAGCGTTGCCATTATCTGGTCACTATTTTTTGAGTCTAGATTCCCTGTTGGCTCATCCACTAACAAAATTGATGGCTCTGCTACCAATGCACGGGCAATGGCAATACACTGTTGCTGGCCACCCGATAGTTGTGAGGGCTTTCGCCCTGCCATGGCAGCCATACCAACAACATCTAGACATTGGGCTACTTTTTCTTTGATTTTTTTATCACTAACGGGCTGTAGTGCATACCGTAAAGGTAGAGCTATATTGTCATAAACACTCAATTCATCTATCAAGTTAAATTGCTGAAAGATAAAGCCAATTTTTTTATTTCTAATTGCCGCAGACTCTTCAAGGCTGAGCTGACTGACATCTATACCTTCAAAAAAAACCTTACCTGTCGTCGGAAAATCCAACAGTCCCAGAATAGATAATAAGGTAGACTTTCCACAACCTGACGGGCCTGAAATTGAAATGTATTCACCCTGATGAATTTCAAGATCTATACCTTGTAACGCATGTGTGAGCATGTCATCTGTGCTAAAGACTTTGTCCAACTGTTGTACTTTAATTATGGGTATTGTCATTGAAATGCTTAATATTTCTATAATTTAGAGTAAATCTAGCCAAACTACGGCTACGGTTTGCCTTAGTTTAAGCTAAAAATGTACTTTTGTATTTATCCAATAATTAAACGACTTAACCTAAAATGCTTAATCTAAAATGATTGGATAAATACAATAGAATAAATAAAAAAGGTGGGCTATGCCCACCTTTTTCTATAGTAAACGTTTAGCGTCTACTTTTACTTGTTAACCTACAGTTTTACCTTTGAGTATGAGCTTAAATTATCAACTTAAGCTCATATTTTAAAACAAAGTTTAACTTAATCACTACCACGCAAACTGTATATCGCGGGCTTGTTAATGTATTTTCTTAGAGGCCAATAACAGGCAAACAAGGTCACTAATATGATCAACACAAGAGTGGCCACTATCATTGGAAATACTTGCCAATTAAGCAATGGCTGAATATATTCACTCAAACCAATGTAGGCTATAGAAAACAATATAACACTACCAAAAAAACCTATCATTACAGCCTTAGTGTTATCGTTAATAATCATCGAAAGCAGATGCTTTCTTGTTGCACCTATGGCCATACGTGCGCCAAGCTCAAAACGTCTAAGCTGAGTGCCGTAACTCAAAATACCATATAAACCGATACCTGCTAGTAAAAACACCAAACTAGCCAATACAGCGGTTGTTATTGCGGTAGTAATTTCGGCAAATAATCTTTGGGTAAGATTGTCAGACGCAGCATTGAAGCTAAAGACAGAATATCTAGCATCGACTTCGCTTAACAATTTACCTAGTTGCTCACGACCCACAGACTGACCAGGCTTAACTTTAACCATAAAGCTTTGGTTACCAAGCCTATTGGGTACATAAACTCTTGGAACACCTGCATCTGCGTCATCGCTTCCTATCGCTGCCTCGTTAGGAATATCGATATCTTTAACAATACCCACTATTTTAAATGGATCAGGACGACCCGTTGATATTTGCATACCCATCACATCACCATCAGCTCTTAACTGTTTAGCAAATGCTTGGTTTACAATCATCACATTAGTACCATCTTTGCGATCTACTAAGGTAAAATTATCCCCTTCTAATATCTGCTGCTCAATCATACTAAAATATGTATGATCAATCGCTTTGAAATAAGGCGTATATCTTTCATTGTCGACAACATTGGTTAATGCTCTGACGTTAAAACCATCAAGTGGAGAGTTTGACTGACTAATCGACTCTACTTGAGGAAGCGCTTCAAGTTTTTCCATGATTTCAGCCATAATAGGTATAGCTTCTTCTTGGGTTGGAAAGTCTGTAGATGAAAAATTCAAGATCAAAGTGGATATATTATTAGTGGCAAAACCTATCGGTGCATTGATAGTTTTTACCGCATCTTTAAGCAAGCTAAAGTTAGCAAATACCAATACTGTCGCTAATGCCACTTGGCTAGCAATTAAGACCTGACGAGTCTTTTTCGAGACTTGTAAACCACTACCCTTACCACTGCTTTGCAAAGTAGTATTTAACGCGCGGTAATTGATCATACGAGTACTTAATTTTGCGAAAAACAACGCAAATATAACAGTAACAAGTACAGCACAACCGAAGGTTACAGGGTTAAGGGATAATTCGTTAACTCTAGGTAATATTGCGCCCAAATATTGCTGCATTACATAAAAACCAGTTTTGGCAAGCACCAAAGCGAGTATTATAGACATAAACATCAGCAAACTCGTTTCAGCCAACATCGCTTTAAACAAATGCTTTTTAGTGGCGCCAATCGCCGCTTGAATTGCCATTAAACGTTGCTTTTCAGCCGTACGCGCCATGAACAGATTTGAAATATTTGCACAAGCGATTAAGACTATACCAATAACACCTGCTAGCAGCATTACCGCAATTGATTCACTATCACCGAGCATAACGTCCTTAACCGAACGCACACCCATAACGATTGTCCAACCTTTGAAAAAACCTATTTCAGCAACACCTTCCCGCCAGCGAGTATTCACTAATGGAGTTAAGACTTGCTCAGCCTGACTTATACTAACGCCTTTATTTAATTTACCAAGAAATTTTAGATTACCGCTTATATTACCAAAGCTTTGTCTTTGTCTTTGTCCAGCCTGATTGAAGTCCCATGGGAGCCAAACCTGAGTTTCTTGTCCAATGCCATTTAGTTCTGGCTCAACAAAATTTTCGCCCAATACACCAACAATACGATAACTGATACCACTTAATTCAATTTTTTGATCAAGGATATCTGCACTGCCGTTAAACTCTCTCTTCCAAGTGTTATAACTCAGTATTGCTACAGGGTTGTTAGTTTCTAAGGCTTCACTAGCCTTAAAAACTCGACCAATAGCTAAAGGTGAAGCTAAAATCTGATGTAACTCTGGAGTTACATAAGTGGTATTTACTAGCGGTTGGCTACGGTGAGAAATAATCACATCTTGCCCGTAAGACATCATTGCACTTTGCTCAAATGCTTCCTTACTTTTATATAAATGCACTAATCCTGGGTAGGTATAAGCTGTCCCTTTCGCTTCCTTTTCTGCACCAAGAATTCCATGTTCAACAACAAAAATACGTTCTTGTTCAGGGTAAGGTAACGGCTCTACCAGTAACAAATAGTTAAGCGTTATCGCACATAATAAAGCGCCTAAGGTAATGCCCATTGTCATTAATACGGTTAATACAAAGCCAGGTTTCTTTTTTAGACTGCCCCAAGCCTGTTTATGTCGAAGAATTAATTTCCTCATACTGCCACCTTTAATGGTTCGTCTTTAACTATTTGCCCATCAAGCAATCTAAGTTGAATCTTCGCCATATCGGCATAACGCGCATCATGGGTTACCATACAAATAGTCGTGCCATTTTTATTCAGTTCGGCCAATACAGCCATGACAGTATCACCACTTTGAGAATCTAGGTTACCCGTAGGCTCATCCACTAATAATATCGCGGGATCAGCAACTAAGGCACGAGCAATAGCAATACGCTGTTGCTGTCCACCAGATAACTGATTAGGTTTATGATCGGCTCTATGGCTCATCTCAACCATTTTCAAACAAGCTTCAACTCTTTCTTTAATAAACTCGTCTGTTGGTAGTTCTTTTTTATATTGTAAAGGTAACGCCACGTTATCAGATACGGAGAGTTCATCAATGAGGTTAAACGACTGAAAAACAAAACCTATTTTTTCATTACGAATAGCTGCAGCTTCATCAAGAGAAAGGGAGCTCACATCCAGCCCTTCTATTGTATAAGAGCCTGAACTAGACATATCTAATAAGCCTAATAATGACAATAAGGTAGACTTGCCACAACCAGACGGGCCAGAAATAGAAACATATTCTCCCGCACGAATAACAATATCTACATCTTTGAGCGCATGAGTTTCAACATCATCTGTTTCAAAAACCTTACTAATATTTTTCATTTCTATTTTTATTTCAGTCATATTCTTTTTCCTTGTCACTTTCATTGAATTAGGGGATTATTTTTTAATGTTTTATAATTTTCGTAATCAACTAGATAGTTCTTAAAAATTCTCTATGGTCAGTTCTGAGCTTTTTTCTAACGACAAATCCGAAACAATAAAGACATCGTTTACATTGCCACCGTCAATAATTTCAATATAACGTCCTGCTTCTTTGCCAAATTTAACTTGAGTTCTCATCGCAGTATTGTTTGAATCGTCTAAGCGAAATAAGCTTGAGTTTGAATTAGCTTTGCCATTGACCGGGCGTTCCATGTAAGTAATGTTGTCTAAGGTGTCGGTAATAATCACGGCATCAACGCTAAGTTGCGGACGAGCACTCGCGGGTAGTTGATCCGGTAACGCTATTTCAACTACAACGGTATTTTCTACCACTACGGGATCAATGCGTGCAACGGTGCCAATTATTTTGTCTCGGCGCGTATCAACAATAGCCTTTTGGCCAATGAAAATTTGTTGTGCTTTACTTTGTGGAACCCGAACTAAAGCGATAAGATCCTGAACACTGCCGATGAGTGCAATTTCTTGCCCGGCAGCTAGACTTTGACCTAATTCAACAGATAGACGTTGTAATACACCATCAAAACCCGCTTTTACCGTAAGACGGTCAAGACGGTTTTGAGCAATATCCAACTGTCCTTGTTGTTGCATTATTTGCTCGTTTTGAATACTAATAGCTTCTTGATTAACTAATTTAAGCGCTGCAGTACGTTGCTTGTGGATTTTTAGACGTTTATTAAGTTGTGCTTCCTGAACTACGCTGTCTTTATAATCAAGTACTGAAACTATGCCAGATTTGACCAAACCAGATTGTGCCTCTAGCTTTACCTTAGCTGTTTCGTAGCGTGCTTCCATTTCAGCAAAACTGGCACTTTCATTAAGAACCTCTCGTTTTTGGTTTAAGATCATCTGACGTAAATTGGCTTTACGTTGTGAAAGTTCTCGAGTTGCGCTATCGACTTGTTGTTGTAATTCAGGGTTAGCAAGCTGAACAATAATACTGTCTGTCGTTACCAGAGCACCGGGTTTAAGAACAATTTCCTGTACCGTTGCACTAGTTAATGAAGTAACCAGCACTTGTTTGTCACTTCGTAACGCGCCATAACCTTCTATTTCTACCTGTAAGTCTCCATGTTTTACCGTACCAAAAAGCATGTCATTACGTTTAACTGAAGTACCACCAGTCTGTGTGCTAACATACCAAGTAAGGGCAGCAAGTACTAAAATGGCGAAACCACCGGCAACTGGCTTCGTTTTAAATTTACTTTGCTTGGTTTTGATTTTCTTCACATCCATTTAGGAGACACCTTGATTAAAAACTTTACTGTTATAAACAAAGGTTAATGCTAATTTTATGCCAGAAATAATTTTACTTATATTTCAATGAATTAACATTTAACTGTTCAATAACAAGATGTAATTGGTCCGCTGGTGAACTAAAGCGAACCATAACTGAACTCGTATTAATAAAGGCTAAGGTGAACAAAGATCTTATTAGGATGTGAATAAGTGAATTATCCCTATTTCAGCAAATGGATCTCCGCAAAACAGGAAGTAAGATTGGCCTAAACGAAATAAAAGTGCCGTTAAGACTTTTCAGCTATATTTAACGGCAGGGAGATTGATACGGTTACACCCGGTGAATTAGTATTATTAACCAAAGTAATAGTGCCTTTGTGATGTTCGATGATATTACGGCAAAAACTCAACCCGATGCCCTGACCATTTTGTTTGGTTGAATATAGAGGCACAAAAAGATTATCAAGATTAGCAAAACCATGGCCAGTATCGACTACTTCAATAAGCGATGTAGCAGCACTTTCACTAAAAATCAGTTTTATTTTTGCCCCAGGATCAGAAGCTTCATCGGCATTCTTAATAATATTCAACAAAACCTGTTCAATAAATGCTGGATCTGCCCAAAAACGTGCCATTTTTAGCTCCACTTCTAGGTTTATATCTTTGAGTAATCCTTGAATACGTTTAGCAAGGTTATTAACAGCTAACATTTGGCAATTTAAATGAAACGGTTTAGTAATAGACGCATATCGACTAACAAAGTCCTGCAAGTGCTGACACCTTTCATTGATAACATCTAATGCCTGTTTCTCTCTATCACCCTCCGCTTTTAAACTTAATCCCTGAGCTAATGCCGATACAGGCGTTAATGAATTACGGATCTCATGACCAAGTACTCGAATAAGCTGTTGCCACGCACTAAGTTGGCTTTGTCTCAATGCCGACTCAATATTCACAAAAACAATTAATTGATGAGTTTTTCCCTTATCAATAAATTCACTGTGACGAATTTGCCACTTACTGTTACGTTGTTTGTCTTTAAAACGCCAATTATCATTTACAAATTCAAGCCCTAATAATCCAGGAGAAGAGTTTCTAAAAATCTGCCAAGGTTGGGGGAATAATTCATTAAAGGCATCATTGGCATAAGTAAGCTGAGGGTGTTGATCAAAAACTAATATCGGGCTGTCTAGGTGTTCTATCAGGCGATAAACCAGAAATATATGTTGATCGTAGCGTGACTTGAGTAATTGTAAATGAGAACTCAAATTTTGGAGATCCTGATGAAACTCTATGACCTTACCGGCGCTAAAAGCAGGTTTAGCATATTGGCAATAGTCATTATTGTTCACCGCTTCAAGATGCATGCTGCCGCGTTTGAAGGCAATGAGAGTTCTTCTATATATATAGGAAAAAAACAGCCATAAAGTGACTGACATGCTACCGCTTGTTAAGGCTATATTGGTTTCGGACCACTCTTGTATTATTCCTATTGTCATCCACAAACAAACCACCAAAAAGCTAGTGGTAATAAAACAGGTTTTTAATAGCTGTTCTAAAGATCTAAAGACAAATAGTTTCATAATTCTCGGCGCTTATTGTATGACGTAAAAATTTTATTCTTCTCTTATGCCATATTTCTCTAATCGTCTATACATAGATGATTTAGTCAAGCCCAGAGTTATCGCGGCTTTAGGCACATTATTTAGATTCAACTCTAATGCTTGTTCTATTAAAATTTGCTCGGCTTGTTCTAGCGTCATCATAGGTAAACTATTGCTGGGTTTAAGCGTAGATAGGTGTAAATCATCCTGTCCTAGTTTACTACCTTGAGCCAACAAAACCGCACGTTCCATTAAGTGACTCATTTCACGAACATTACCCGGCCAGTGATATGTTTCTAACGCCTTTAAAGCACTAGGTGTTAGGCTTAATTCTTCACGTTTATATCTTTTTCCATGCTGGGCAATAAAGTGCCTTGCCAAAGGCGCTATATCCTGCAACCTTTCTTTTAATGATGGCACTCTAAGCTCTATTGTATTAAGGCGAAAGTAAAGATCTTCCCTAAAGGCCCCATCGCTTATCAATTGGGCAATATCACCATTGGTTGCGCTAATAACTCTGCTATCAGCATGCTGAGTTTGGCTTGAGCCTAAAACTTCATATTCACCAGACTCCAGTACACGGAGTAATTTAGCTTGTTGTGAATGGGGAATATTAGCAATTTCATCTAAAAAAAGTGTGCCGTGTTTCGCCAGCTCAAAGCGACCAATACGGTTTTCTTTTGCATCGGTAAATGCGCCTTTTTTATGGCCGAACATCTCGCTTTCAAATAAAGATTCTGAAATAGCGCCCATATTGACTGAAATAAAGGCGTCATCGACTCGATTAGATTGTTGATGGATACGCTGTGCTAAATGACTTTTGCCAGTGCCGTTATCACCCGTTAATAAAATACTCGCATCCGTTGCTGCGACAGAGTCGATTTGGCGTAACAATTTTTCCATTGATTCTGAGCGCCAAGTGAAGTCTTGCTCGGCAATCGACTCCAACTGCTGTTTAAGTTTTTGATTTTGAACTTGTAAACCTGCCATCTTCAATTGCTGACGAATAATTTGGATCAGTCTTTGGTTATTCCAAGGTTTTTCAATAAAATCACAAGCGCCTAGTCGCATTGCACTAACGGCTAGATCAACATTGGACCAGCCTGTCATCGCTATTACGGGGATAATAAAGTCAGATTTACTCAACCAAGTTAAGAAGCGTAGACCTTCTTCGCCCGAAGTCGTGTCCAATGAAAAATTCATATCCAGCAAAATCAAATCGACGTTGTTTTCTGCCAAGGAAGCTTGGGCATAATGGTGATTTTCCGCTTCGAGTACCGTAAACCCCTGATCTTCTAGGATGAAGGCGGCACTCAAACGAATTTCTGGGCTGTCATCGACAACCAATATTTGCGGCTTAGACATTAAAATTCATCACAACTCACTGACTATTAGAATAAAGATAATAAATTGCCTATCAAAATTGAACAAGACAAATTTTGTTACTTGAAGTTAACAGCTTTTTGGCTGTCTTATAGAAGGATAATTTTCAACAGCTGAAATGCTTTAGCCCGAAATCGACTTCAAGTGGAGGGTATTCATGTATATTCTTGGATCGTCTATTTTACTTAACATCGAAGTTTCAGGTAAGCAATCGTCATCAACATAGTCTGCAAAGTCGCCTGCGGGATCAAAAACTAAAATATCCAAAGCTAAGCGATCCATGCCATATAGGCCTCGATGTATCATATCAGCCGAAAAAACTAATAAATCACCGGCTGCTAACTTGATTTCTTTGCCCGTAGAAAGACTTTCACTGCTCACTCTACCCTTTTCTTCTTGTCGGACATTATATTCTTCTTCGTTATCCCATCGTTTATGCGTTCCGGGTACTAGCTCCATGCCTAGTTCGTCAAATAATGGCACACGAAGATGCACAACTTGCGTCTCCAAAATAGCTTTTTTTTGCTCTTCAACCTCATGATCATATTGACAATCTCGATGCCAAAAATCTTTTTGCTCAGGGTTAACGGGATTAAAAAATAGCTGGGTGTTCATAAATGAAGGGTTAGTCGGTATAACTGATTCGACGACTTCCATTATTTTTTTCGAACTTATAAAATTAAAAAGTTGGACGCGATCGTCGAACGCTAAAAACTCACTGCCGGTAATTAAGGATGAATTAAACGCTTCTTCTTTATAGAATTTTTCGTTGTCTTTTTTCCATAACTCATGAAATTTTAACACCACTTTTCTCAGTGATGAGATTTCAGTCTCGGTAAAGTAATCTCTAATAACAAAATAACCTTGCTGGTCATAGTTGCTTTTTAACTGACTCGAGTTGTCTATCATTAACTGTTCTTGCCTTTGTTTTACTATATTAACTACACTTTTCGGCGTTTTCATATGACTGAACTATAAAGATAAATAATAGCGGCTAACAGTATGAATGGTGCTGAAAATTATAAAAATGAGATTATAACCATTCTGTTAGATTTATTCCTTATTCAAGGCTGCATTAGCTAATTTATAACAAAAAAGGACGCTTCTACCGACATTAGTCAATAGAAGATATCCACTTACATGGCAAACTTTTTCTTCTGAAATTAAAAATACCAAGCTAAAGATACTTGTGCATGGTCGTCCTTATTTAAGCTGTTAAGCAAGTCGTTTTCATCATTACTTTGCAGAAGTCTAACATCAACACTTGCGATAAAGTTATCGCCAAAACGACGGTTGGCTTCAAGAACAAAACTAAAAGCATTATGATCTAAGTCGCTGCCGATCCCCATTAATAACTCGCTACTTTGCATGTCATTAAAGGCCAATCGTGCACCTATAAATAAATCGTTTTGCATTAATGCCCCTTGCTCGCCAAGTTCAGCTTCACCTCGAGAATCCCAACTGTGTTCCATCAATAAACCTAAATCAAGATTCGAGTCAAAAACACCGATAAAACTGTATTCAAAACCAGCTTGAGTGGCGACAAAATCTTCAAGGCTGGTCGTGCGGTAAATGCTTTCAAATTTCCATAACCAATCACCTAAAGTAGCTTGAACATCAACACCGATTTGATCCATTTGAGCATAATGTTGCTGAAGAGAGTATTGCGTTAACTCCGACGTTGACGTTTGTAACGATGGACTTAAGTAAGCCTCTCGGTTGGTGCCATGAAACCAGTAGGTGCCAAAATCAAAATCACCTATGCTGTGTGCCCAACGTAAGGCAAAATCAAGGTGCTGCTGACCCGCAGAAGATTCATAACTGACCATATGATCATCGACGACTAAAGGTCCTCGCAAACGTCCATCTTCCCCCGCGTAGGTGCGTTCTCGAAAGCCAGGCAGAAGAAATACATCAACTATTCCCCAATCATTCACTAATGATAAGTTAACCATTTGCTGGCCTAGTTTGTCTTCACCATCAAAGTCTTCAACGCCATCGGTTTGGTTAATAACATCAACAAGGTGCTGAAATTCAGTAACCCCCCAAAACTCTTTACGTATACCAACACGAAGCTCCCAGTCATCGCTAGCATGAACATAAGCGAGTTCACGAATATCACCATGAGTGCGTTCCTCGTCTTGGCTATCAATTCGATAAAAAGGTGTAAAAATAACACTGTCACTGCCCTCGTTCCATTGCCAGTAAAGCTCAGCCTCGATTGACAGCGACGATTGACTATGACTCAGTTGCTGTGGATAAAGTCCCTCGTCTGAAAAGTAGCGCTGCTCTATTGCAATATTACCTGATGCTTCAAATTCAAGGTCACTAGCGACTTCTTGAGCAAATAAAGGCTGAGCGATCAGCATACTTGCGCATACTACTACCGCCGTAATTGATTGCTTAAATTTTGTGCTCATCCCTGTTTTTAACGATACCTTCATAAGATTAACGTGCTCGTTTTAATGAATTACGATTAAAATCATTGTCAGTTAGGCCGGTTTTAAAAGCGTAATTACTCCATTTTAGCACTGTGCTTTTACCATTTTGTTGATTAACCATTTCTTGTTTATCAGCACGCCAGTATTTAGCTAAATATTGCTTATAGTCGCTGAAAGTTAATGTTTTAAGTAATGAATCCTTACGATCATAAAAATCAATTTTATGCACTCGATATTCTTTTGTATCAAGCCATACTATACGGCGAGTGTAACCTGAATTTTCATCAACCGGGTATTGTTCAACTTTGAAGTTTGTTAAACCATTTAACTCTTCTTCACCCAGATATTTATAGGTGTATTTTTCTACTTCAAAAGAACTTAAATCTTCAAAAGCAAACTCCGATCCCATAAAAGGTCCTGATTTATTTCTTGATGAAATACGTTTTACACGCTTTAACGCGGGTAAAAATAACCATTGATCATCGGAAGCAACTGGATGAGAGAAACTTAAAAATGCGGTACCTTTTACATCGCGAGGTTTGTTAAAAGTAGTTAAACTTTTATCACCATCATTAAGTACTTCTAATGACTTCATTTTAACTTCTCGAATACTTTCTTGCCCTTGTTTATTGCGTAATAACATCTGCATATCAGACATACTGTCTTGCCAGCCTAAGTCTCTTTTTTTCGCTTCTATGGAAATATCTAGGCCTTTTTGCTCCTCGATAGTTAAAGCCGCAGAGGAATTTGAGACAAGTGTTAAACAAAGTGCAGTAATGGCGCTCATTAATATTTTTTGAGTGAACATGTAAAATCCTTATAAAAATCTTTTAATATATTGATAAGCTTATCTTTAAATTGAGCAAGTACTTTAATAAATAAATGCCCTTGATAAGCTTACTTTTTCAGTAGTGTAAAATTAAAGTGCTTCAATAGTTTTTGGAATGGCAGTGTCAGCAACTACAGCAGCACTTTCTTTAGATTTATGCTTACTTTTATCAAGTAATATAAGCAAAGGTGGTAGGAATAAAAAGTCGACCACAAGTGCAATAAAGATAGTAAGCGCCGTTAAAAATCCCATATCAGCATTCATTTTAAATGATGATTGTGCCAGTACAGTAAAACCAGCGACCAAGACAAAGGTGGTTATCCAAAGTGCTCGACCGACGTTATCAAAGGCATAATGTACAGCTTGTTCAGCAGTGGCATTTTTCTCTCTTCTTGCATGTATATATTTACTTAAAAAATGCACGGTATCGTCAACAACAATCCCTAAAGTCATGCCAATAACGACTGACAAACCTAACCCCACTTGCGCACTGAGTATGCCCCAAAGACCGAAAGCAATAGCTGCAGGTGCTAAGTTAGGTAATAAACTTACCAAGCCAAAGCGCCAACTTTTTAATGCTACACCTAATAAAATTGAAATTAAGATTAACGCCAGTGTTGTGCCAATAAGCATGCTAGTAATATTACGTTGACCAATGTGGGCAAACATTAAACTTGGGCTAGCAAAGTCGACTTCATACTGTGGTGCATGTTTGGCAAACCACGCAACCATGTCTTGTTCAACATTAATCAATTCATTGCTGGTCATGTTTTTGAAAGTAGCAACAATTCTTGATGATGACTTATCAACATCTAGTTGGTTATTTAAATCTAGGCCGTATGGCAATGACATTTCGTACAGTAATAAATATTGCGCTGACATTTCTTGGCTATCAGGCAATTTATACCAACTAGGATCATCGGCATGCATATTTTTATTCAAGCGCTTTAAGACATCGGTAATGGTATTAACATGATCTGTTTCAGGGCGGTCACGTAACCAATCACTAAAGTCACTGATACTACGCAAGTACTTAGGATCGTTAATGCCACTTGATTTCCCTGTTTTTACTGATATTTCAACAACCATCATGCCAGATAAATTTTCTTGCATAAAATCAGTTGCCGCACGATAAGGTACTGATTCATCGAAGTATTTGACAAAATCATCATTAAGTTCATTATTAGGGATAAACATCACAGAGGCGATAATAAATACGCTTGTTAATGGCAATAAGGCTTTGCGTTTGGCAATAACAAAGTCAGCCAATTTTGCCATAATGTCTTTTTTATTTTCTGACTGCTTGTTAACTCGCACAGGTAATACCGTAAGCAGTGCAGGGAAAATGGTAACCGAGAATACAAACGCTAACATAACGCCAATAGCCACTAAGTTTCCTAAATCTCTAAACGGTGGTGAATCAGAGAAGTTCATGCTTAAAAAGCCGATTGCAGTAGTGACACTGGTTAAGAAGATTGGCTGTAAGTTAATTTTTATACTGCGTGCAATAGCCGTTCGTTTATCGGCGCCTTGACGCATCTCGTAGAACATTGAGGTTAAAATGTGAATACAATCTGCGACAGCTAAGGTCATTATCATCGTAGGTGCTGATGATGAAGGCCCAGTTAAATAAAAACCTAACCAACCAGCGAGTCCCATGGTAGTAGCAATACTCATAATGATAATAAGTACTGTCGAAACTGTGCCAGTTATCGTTCTCAATAATAAACCTATCGTGACAATAACAACAAGAAACATCAGCGGAATGAGTGTTGCACTATCGCTGATTGAAGACTCACCAAATGAGGTATTCATCATGATCATGCCTGATAAATAAATCTCCATCTCTGGATGTTTTGCTAAAAACTCTGCTTGAATAGCTCTAACACTTGTCGCAACCTCTGGCGTCTCGACCATAGGATCTATCCCTGGTAATTGAACCGTCACATTGACGACTGAAACATGGCCTGTTGTCGAGATAATTTTATTAACAAGTAAAGGCTCATTTATCGCGATTTGTTTAATTTTATCAAGCTTATCGCTGGTTAATCCTTTAGTCGACATCACTAAATCTTCAACAATCATGTCGTCTTCTTCAGCATAGGTATATTGGAAGTTGGTGACTGAATTAACACGCGTTGAATAAGGCACCTGCCAACTTGCCTTGGTTAAGTCTTTTAATGCACTTAAATGCTGTTGCGTAAAAACATTACCGTCTTTGGGTACAACAACAAAAGAAACGTTATCGCTTTTAGCATATATTTTTTGCATCGACTCAAAGGCCGTTAACTGTGGATTTTCTTCACTGAAGAATACTCGATAGTCATTTTTAAATTCTAACTTTTGAGCCCCCATTCCCGCTAATGCCGTGAAAGTGAGACAAATAAGTATTACCCAAAATGGGTTTTTACCAACAAAGTTATAGAGTTTATTTCTCATTGTTAAGCTCCGTATATACTAATATTTTTCTTCAATAAAGAAGAGTTCTTTGGTGACGAATCGTCACCTAATGGTTCAAAAAAAAGCGGCTGTATACCGCACTTTTATTTGTGTTTTCTTAGCTAAAGCTATCGAAATTTAGCTCACGACCTTTGGCTTTAATTTTGTCTAATTCTTCAGGAAATAATTCATCCAAAGCGCTTTTTAATTCTAAGCAAGGGTTGTTATCTTTTGTTAGCGGTTGCCAGCCCATGCCGTCGTATAACAAATTACTGAGGTTATAAAGTTCACGTTCAACAATTAAATTTGTTCTGCCACTGCATTGATCAACTTCCCCTGAGAGCAACGAGATTGCACCATAAGCCGTAGACCAATTGCTAAAGCATAATTGCTGAATATCCATATTTAAAGGCAGTGATAAACTGTTATCGTTTAGTCCATCTTCGACAATGCCGTGAATAGAAGTCATCAACTTAATTTCTAGCATCTCACCTTCGCTAATATGTTTCTCACTTGATTTACCAACAACGTTAGGTGACTTTGCACAAAGTACACATTGAAATAATGCCGGGTATAACATCGCATATATGAGGTAAGAGAAATTTAACAACAGCATACGTGACCGTGCACAGCCCTTAAATTGGTATGCTCGGAAGAAAAGATCGGAGAGTACTTCCATAGAATAGTTACTGATCGCTAATAGTAAGTCTTCTTTGCCGATAAAGTGTTTATATACAGTGCCTTTAGAGAAAGGCACTTGTGCTACCACTTTATCCATAGTCAGATTTTCTATACCATTTTTCTGGATGAGCTGTACGGCGGAGTTGATAATAAGCAACTCTCTTTCTTTAAATGCTGCTTCATCGAGTAATTTAGGTGGTGTCATGATATCAACTTTTTAATGTGTGACGATACGTCACTGACGAATCGTCATCATACTCTCAGTGTAATTAATGTCAACATAAATGTAGATACTGTTTTTTGTGAATTTTCTTTCATCCACATAATATGTGTCACGAGTAATTTTTTAAAAACACTTTCGGAACTACAAACTATATAGTGGAATCTGGGAGTCAACTTTTACTAAGGGAACATTGGCATTACGTTAGGATTAGCGCCAAAAATTGAACTGCTGGGATTGTCGTTTATGATCACTTCTGCCACACAGCGGTCCTTATTATTAGATCAATAGACTACACTTTTATGTCCACTATCTTCAAGAGTAGCTGACATTACCAGTATTTTCTATCTCGCTTTAGCCCCCAGAGCGCCTTAATAAACAATTATAAAACGATAAAGCGATAATATTTGATTCGATTGGTGCTCCGGTCACGAACTCCATGACTTTAACTTCTTCTGCTTTCGCAGATAATGGAATACACAATGCAAGAAAAACACTTATCATTAGATTCGTGATGAATTTTTTCATTTCA
>MAAB01029706.1_pt1 | contig 22503 bp, 15 predicted proteins | sample 1115991 | NCBI WGS metagenome assembly MAAB01 (sample SAMN04961124, study PRJNA320927) | seawater metagenome | isolation source: sample BD02T18 sea water enriched with oil for 18 days | place: USA:Gulf of Mexico | collected 2013-07-27
AATATTTTCCATGGGTGCTGAATCGCTTTCGTTAATAGGCGCACATATTTTCCGGTAAAACCGGTAAGTTTCGTTAAATCACCCTTTTCTGTTTGGTCAACTTGCTGCTTTTCTTTATCGCTCATAAAGCGTGCTTTACCGATAACTGTGCCGATTGTCGGTACAAAAACAAGTGCCATCGCCAGCGAAGCTGTTAAGACTGCAATTAAGGTAATCGGTAAATATTTCATGAATTCACCCATCATCCCAGGCCAAAACATCAGGGGGGCAAAAGCCGCTAATGTTGTTGCCGTTGAGGCAATAATCGGCCAAGCCATTCTTTTCGCGGCTAAGCCATAAGCTTCTTTTCGTGACTTTCCTTCATTAAGTTGCCTATCGGCAAATTCAGTCACTACAATAGCCCCGTCAACTAGCATGCCCACTGACATAATCAAGCCAAAAAGCACAACGATATTTACTGTTAAGCCGGCTAATGCCAGTACTAAAATTCCCGTAAGAAATGCACCAGGAATGGCCAAGCCGACTAATACAGCGGTTCTTGTTCCTAACGCGGCAATAATAACGATTACGACTAATATAACAGCGGATAAAACGTTATTTTGAAGATCACTTAAGGTATCTTTTACGTCAACCGATTGATCACCAATATAGTCAACAATGACCTGGTTGGGCCATCGTAATCTTTCTTCATTAATAAGTTTTTTAACTTTTTCTACTGTGTTAATAATATTCTCACCCGCTCGTTTTTTAACTTCTAACGAGACCGAGCGTTCGCCATTTAAACGAGCAAATGACGAGGGATCTTTGTAGGCACGACGTACGGTTGATACATCTTGAAACGTAATGACTTTGTCGCCATCAACTTTGATGGGTAATTCTAATAAGTCTTGTACGGTTTCAAAGACAGACGGTACTTTTATCGCAAATCGGCCTTTACCTGTATCCATAGTACCGGCAGGTACAAGGCGGTTATTACGTTCAACAAGATTGTAAATATCAGCTTGATCAAGCCCATAGCTTTCCATCAATAATGGGTCAACAATGATTTCAACCATATCTTCACGGTCTCCGCCAATATCAACTTCGAGCACTTCTTGTAAGCCTTCGATTTTGTCCTTTACTGAGCGTGCTAAGGTGATAAGCCCTCGTTCAGTTACCGGCCCAGAAAGAATAACGGTAATCGCAGGTACTTGGTTAGCCATCGTTACTTCATTTACTACTGGCTCTTCTGATTCAGAGGGTAATTTAGCTTTCGCTAAAGTGACTTTATCGCGTACATTGGCCAAAGCTTCTTTGGGATCTATCCCAGCAATAAATTCTAACGTTATCGATGCATGCCCTTCACCCGCATTAGCACTCATCTCTTTTATGCCAGCAATAGATTTCAGTTCTTTTTCCATAGGGCGCACTAACATACGCTCAGCATCTTCAGGCGAAATACCGTCATGGACCATAGAAACGTAGATGATCGGAATAGTAACGTCTGGGTTTGATTCTTTAGCAATATTTGCGTAGGTAATGGCACCAGAAATCAATAGTAATAAAAAGACCATGAATACTGATCTAGTTCGCTCTAAAGCCGCTTCAATAATGGTTAACATAATATTTCCTTACTCGTTACTCATCACTGGATCGACTTGGTCGCCCGCACGAACAAATCCTTGCCCTAAAATAATAAGATCCGTTTGCTCACCAAGACCCGATAACCAAATGCCATCACTTTCACTTTTCACTATATTGATCGGGGTAAAGTTAACCACACCCTCGTTTACTGTTTTTACGCCAATATTGCCCAATTCATCAAGCGCTAATAATGCGGGGGATATTTTTATAGCAGACACTTCTGACAAGACAATATTCACTTCACTACTTAATCCGGCTAGCAATTTACGCTCAGTATTATCGATGGAAATTTCGATTTTAAAAGTATTTGTTGTTTCATCAGCGACACTCGCAATATAACGAACTTCGCCCTTGGCTTGCGCTTTGTTCAACAATCGAATGTCTGCTTTCTGGCCTACTTTTAGTTTTTCTATTTGTTTTTCTGTCACATACGCACGAACAATCAGTGGATTCAAATCAGCAATCATGGCGATGTCGTCACCATTTTTTACATAGTCGCCCTGTTCAACATAACGAGTATTCAATATACCGTCGAAAGGTGCACGAATAACGGTATTCTCTATATTTATTTCCAAGCGCTTAATGTCTGCTTTTACCGCTTCTAAATTAGCAGCGGCAATGCTCAATTGCACTTCACCCTGATAACCATCAGCATTTAATTTTTTGTTGCCTTTATATTCAATTTTTCGTTGTTCGAGTAAAGTTTGGCTGCGTTTCAATTGCGCTGTTAAATCATTAATTTCTAAGCGGGCAATGATTTGACCTTTATGAACAATTGAGCCTCTTTGGGCGAGCACCTCTTCAATTTTTCCTGATATCTCAGCTTTTAATGTCGTAATACGATCAGGTGCGGTTCTTCCATACAACTCAACAGTATCGCTGATCTCCTCAGCATATTGAGTGGCAACTTTAACTTGCGGGATAATAATATTTTTAATTTTGTTATTAGAGGGCGTTTCTTGAGTTTTCATTACTCCAGAGGTCATCCAAAGTATTAACATAATACTAATAACTAGTGCAATAATATATGGTCGTTGAGCTAACCATTGACGCGTATTTACTGTTTTACTCATTATTTATTCCTTGAAGCAGCATCCATATTTTGTTTAACGCAACCAGAATACTCCTAGCAAGGTGAACTGTCTAAAAATTCATTGCAACAGTTTGTAAATGGTAGCCATTTTTATTGCTTAATAATATTAGATTATATTTAAAACATAAAAAAACCAGTGACATAATCACTGGTTTTATTTTTGATCGGAATCTAACGGATGTAGATTAGATAGAGAATGATGATCCACAACCACAAGTCGAAGATGCATTAGGGTTGTTCACTAAGAAACGACTGCCTTCTAATCCTTCAATGTAGTCGACTTCGCCGTCAACTAAATACTGCAAGCTCATTGGGTCAATCACCATAGTGACGCCTTTTTTGACTATAGTCATATCGCCTTCGTTCACTTTTTCATCGAAAGTAAAACCATATTGAAAACCAGAACAACCGCCACCCGTTACATATACGCGTAACTTTAATTCAGGATTTTCTTCTTCAGTAATTAAAGAAAGTACTTTTGTTGCGGCGGCATCGGAAAATTTTATTGGTAATTCAGGAGTTGACATGTTGCTCTACTTACGAAAAAAAGTTACAGGAGTTTACGCGTGCATTATCGTAAACTTGACTAATTTAGTCAAGTATTACTACGCTCTTCGCTAAGGTTCAATCTATAGATGAAATGTGATTATATTATAATGTATTTTTTAGCAGGTCACTCCACATAAATGTCTCGTCTAATCGATGAAACTTTTGCCATTTATTTTTCGTCAAAATGGTCGATAGATCTATTTTTTCCGGCAAAAAGTTTGCTGGCAACGTAAATTCACCTTCAATAATCTGAAAGTACTGAAAACTAAATGACAAGTCTTTTTGAGTCAGTGTTGAAATCGCACTTAATTTTAACTGACTAGGCTTATTATCTAAACTGCCATCTAACGTTAAGGCAACATAACCTTTAACAAAGCGTTTACGTAATAGTTGCTGAACTAAGACAATTTGAAAGCGAAAATGGTGTGGACTGCCCGTTGGGTAAACGGACACTCGATCAATAACAAGTCCGTCAGCCGTTTTTTCTGGTGCCATAATTTTTTCATAAAAGGCTAACTCTTTTTTTACTTGATAATGCTGCTGTTCCATATTTTTCAGAAATGTCTGTGAACGGTTGTTCGCCATACGTTCAACTTCTAACTCGACTTCCAACGTATTAATTCTACTGTTTTGCTCAACATGTTTCTCGTACAAGTTATCCAGACGCACTTTTTGTTGCGCTAACGTTTTTATTTGATAACCATGATAAAAATTCCCAATACGATAACCACTGTAAACACAGATGACGATGAGGAAAATAAGGAGAAGAGCAGATCGAAATGCGCCTAAGCGAACGACAATCGTATTTAGATTTATTTTTGCTAACCAATTCATTTGAAAAGTATTATGATATCCAACAAGTTATTAATCTTACTCTGGCTAAAAACAACAAGGGTTACCCCGTTTATTATGATGTCGCTCTCCGCACTTAGAAAACGTTTAGCCTTACCCAGAACTTCATGGCAGCTTTGTCTTTTAGCCGCTATTGGCGGCACAGCATCAGCACTTTTGGTGGTTTTATTTACCTTAAGTATTGAAGCGATACAAAGCTTTTATTTAAGCCAGAAAGATGACTATACCAGTTTAGATGCACTAAGTCGTTTTGATTTACCTATTGTCGGCGGATTAATCATTTTACTTTTCGCCTGGCTTACCGGGTACCAATATCTTCGCACAGGCATACCTTTTATTTTACACCGTTTAAAAGTCGCTAACGGCATTATCCCTCTTCGAAACACCCTTAATCAATTTTTTGGTAGCGTCGTTGCACTAGCATCAGGGTTCTCTGTAGGTAAAGAAGGACCTGCCGTTCACTTAGGGGCGGCTTGCAGTAGCTATATTGGCAATAAGTTAAAGTTACCTTTCAGTACAATTCGTACACTTTGCGCCTGCGGAATTGCGGCGGGAATAGCGGCTTGTTTTAATACGCCTATCGCCGCGGTTATTTTTGTAATGGAAGTTATTTTACGTGAATATAAAGTGCATATTTTTATTCCTGTGATGATAGCAGCGCTCATTGGCTCTATGATCACCAGTAGTATTTTTGGTCCTGCCCATGAATTTGAATATTTCAATAAAATATCATTAACGTTTCATCACTACCCAACCCTTATTCTTTTAGGACTGGTATTAGGCGTTTTAGCTTATGGTTTCAATCGTTATTTAGTGCTTATTATTAAATATTCAAGCTCAATACATATTTTCCCTCGTATTATGTTGGCGTCTTTCATTACCGGTATACTCGGATTTTTCGTCCCTTATGCGATGGGCACAGATTTAAGTGCTATCACTTTTGCTTTAGAGAACAACCTAAAAGTACAATTATTAATAGGCTTATTGTTTGCTAAAATTTTAATGACTATCACGGCATTAGGCTTAGGTATTCCCGGCGGAATTATTGGACCAATAATCGGCATTGGCGCGATCGCTGGTACTTGTGTTTCAGTGCTTGTTACCGGTGATCTACCTAATGAACATTTAGCAGGAGATTTTGCCTTAATGGGCATGGCGGGATTTCTAGCAGCCACCTTAAATGCACCTCTTGCGGCTTTATTAACTGTCGTTGAATTATCTAATCAGTTGGAGGTTGTTGTTCCTGCGATGATTGTTATTGCAACAGCATGTGTATTTTCAGGTCAGTTTTTTAATAACCGTTCCATTTTCGTTATGCAGCTTGAACAACAAGGTTTAAAATATAGAAAACCGCCGATTGAAAAGTCACTACAGCGCATTGGTGTACTCGGTGTTTTGCAAGAAAACATTAAGATATACCAACAATTTTGCCCAGAACACGTTTTAACATCATTGCGTAAGGTAGAATTATTGAATCATATTTTAGTACAGACAATTGCCGATCAATCTCCACCACAAAGTGAAGGTGTTTCGAGTGAAAATCTTTTTTCTTGGTTAAAGCTAGAACACAATCCAACCGATAGCAGTGTGATAATTGTGCCCATAATTTTAGTGCCTTTGCAAAGCCGAGCCACACTTGCTGAAGCCTACCTAGCCCTACATGAACAACGTGATGGCGCTGTTTATATTTATGAAAATGATCCTAATGAAGTATTAGGCATTATTACTTTTGAACAAATTCGCTGTTATTTATTAGAAGGAAAAACAACGTAATGACCACTCTCTTATGGTTAAAAGCTTTGCATGTTTTTTTTATGGTTGCTTGGTTTTCAGGGATTTTTTATTTACCACGTTTATTTGTCAATCATGCTGAAACATCAAGCAAAGAAGTTGCGGAACATTTAAAAGGCATGGAGAAGCGTTTACTGTACTTTTTCACCCCTTTCGCTTTTTTAACCATAGTACTTGGTATCGCGCTAATTTATCAATATGGATACGCTTGGTTTGCCGCTTCAACATGGTTACATGTAAAAATCAGCTTAATCATATTATTAGTCTTCTATCATGGTTATTGCTTCAAATTAGTCAAAAATTTTCGTGAAGACAAAAACACGCGTTCTGGCAAATTCTATCGATTATTTAATGAGTTACCTGTATTAATATTATTTGCTGTATTGTTTTTAGTCTATGTAAAACCCTTTTAACATTTCAACGCTAACCTGGCCATGACTATTATCTTATTATTTATGGCCATTTAAACACTACAAAATAATCAACAAACATAGTTAGCAACAAGGGGCATATGTATCTGTCAGAGTTATCTGCCGCATAATTAGGTTTAATTAATAGATTTTGATCAACGAAAATATATTCTCAATATTTCGGATTTATGCTATATTCCTGCCTCAAAAATAGCAGTAGTTTTATAATTTTAGGGAATTTTTATGATGAAGTTTGAAGGCAGTCACATCCTTTCCGTTTCGCAATTTGATCGCGACGCCATTTCTCGAATTTTAGAAGTTTCATCGCTTATGGCTCCCTATGCTTTGCGTGAAAAACGCTGTCATGTGCTAGAAGGTGCTATTTTAAATAATCTATTTTTTGAACCGAGTACTCGTACTCGTGTCAGCTTCGGTGCCGCTTTTAACCTATTGGGTGGTTATGTTCGTGAAACCGTAGGCCAAGAAAATTCATCGTTAAGTAAGGGCGAATCTTTATTTGATACCGCTCGTGTGATCAGCGGCTATTCCGATGTTATTGCTATGCGTCATCCGACTATGCACTCGGTTGAAGAATTCTCGAAAGGCAGTAGTGTTCCGGTCATTAATGGTGGCGACGGAGCAAATGAACACCCAACACAAGCCTTACTCGACTTATTCACTATCCAGTCAGAAATGGCACCGCACAATAAAACCCTAGACGGTCTAAACATTGTGTTAATGGGTGATTTGAAACATGGTAGAACAGTGCATTCGCTTTCTAAACTGTTAAGTTTATATAACAATATGAAAGTCACAATGATATCCCCTGATGCTTTAAAGATGCCAGATAGTGTAGTTTCAGCACTAACCAATGCGGGTCACGAAGTCATAATTACGGATAAAATTGAAAATAATTTATCCTGTGATGTTATCTATCAAACACGTATTCAACAAGAACGCTTTGCCAGTAAAGATGAAGCGAACTTATACCGCGGCCATTTCAGTTTAAATAAAGAGATTTATCAGCAGTACTGTGCGAAGCATACCGTTATCATGCATCCTCTGCCCCGTGATTCTCGTCCAGAAGCAAACGAACTTGATACCGATTTAAATGACTTAGACAATTTAGCTATTTTCAGACAAGCACAAAATGGAGTGCTAGTGCGTATGGCATTATTTGCTTTAACACTTGGCGTAGAGAACAAGCTCAGCCAATATGAAAAACCCGTGACTTGGTATACCAATAAATAAATGATGTATTTTAAAACATCATCGAAATAGAACTAACAACAGGCAATATTATGAACCATTCAGAACAACTTTTTGACCGTGCAAGTAAAATTATTCCCGGTGGCGTAAATTCACCTGTTCGCGCTTTTAATGGTGTTGGTGGAACTCCATGTTTTATTAAACGTGCCAGTGGTGCGTATATTTATGACACCGATGATAACGCTTATATAGATTACGTAGGCTCTTGGGGACCGATGATTTTAGGTCATAATCATCCTACTATTTTAGCAGCTGTGATTGAAACAGCTCAAAATGGATTAAGTTTTGGTGCTCCTACCGAACTTGAAATAACCATGGCTGAAAAAGTACGTGAACTCGTTCCTTCAATGGAGCTTCTTCGCATGGTTAGCTCGGGTACTGAAGCAACGATGAGCGCAATTCGCTTAGCCCGGGGTTTCACTGGCCGTGACAAAATTTTAAAATTTGAAGGTTGTTACCACGGTCATGCTGACTCTTTATTAGTAAAAGCAGGCTCTGGTGCATTGACGATGGGGGTGCCAAACTCTCCTGGTATCCCTGCTGATTTTGCTAAACACACACTCACCGTTAGCTATAATAATATTGACGAAGTTAAGCAAATATTTGCAGAGTACAAAGATCAAATTGCTTGTATTATTGTTGAACCTGTCGCCGGAAACATGAACTGTATTCCACCTGTAACAGGTTTCCTTGAAGGCTTACGTGAAGTTTGTGACGAACATGAAAGTGTCCTAATTTTTGACGAAGTTATGACTGGCTTTCGCGTTGCATTAGGTGGCGCACAAGCACATTATAATATCGTTCCAGACTTAACCACATTGGGTAAAGTTATTGGCGGGGGCATGCCCGTTGGCGCTTTTGGCGGTAAAAAAGAAATTATGGACTTCATTGCACCTGTCGGCCCTGTTTATCAAGCAGGTACTTTATCTGGTAATCCAATTGCAATGGCTGCTGGTTTAGCATCTTTAAATGAATTATGCCAAGGCGACAAACACCAACAACTTAGTGATGCAACAGAAAAACTAGCGATGGGCTTAAAAGCTGCAGCAGAACGTAATGGCATATCACTAAGTATTAATTATGTTGGCGCAATGTTTGGTTTTTTCTTTACTGATTCACAAGAGCCTATAACAACCTTCGAACAAGCAACTGCTTGTGATGCAGACAAGTTCAAACGTTTCTTCCATTTGATGTTAGCAGAAGGCATTTATTTAGCCCCTTCAGCTTATGAGACCGGGTTTTTATCAACCGCTCATACTGATAAAGAAATTGAGCTAACATTAACTGCTGCTGATAAATGTTTTGCTCAACTTTAGGTTAACACAAGATTAAAAAAGGGATAGCCAATGGCTATCCCTTTTCAATTAAATCGTTTAAAAATCAGCTTACTTGTACTGCTAACAATTCACTTTCCAACCACTGATGAGCTTGTTGCCAACCTAGCTCTAGGCCAGAAAACATTGGATAATTCCATTGATCAAACGAACGGTTACGCTGTAATTCTTTGGTAGTTTCTTCACTTTTCGCTGAATAATAAACGAAAGCGACACCTTTTAAGTTCTCATGAGAGGCAACAGAAAGTTGCGCTTCATAGCTATAAGTATAATTATTGATACAATTGACTAGCATGGCATAATTGCCTTCGACGTACTGATTAATAAATTCAATACTTTCTTCGACCATTTCGAGTGATATCTCGATACCTTCATCCGCAGTGACTTCAACAATATTATTGGCTAGTAGATTATAATAACCAAAACTTAAGCGATGTTTCATTTAATTCCCCTGCCACAATACAGTAGCTATTGAAATGGATACATTAATCCAATCCTTTGGGTAATGAATGATAATTTTTATCAACTGTTAATATTGTATACAATAGTATCAGTACAAATAACATGCAAGGTAAATGTAACAAAATCGACACATCTTTGTTAAAAAGGGCTATTTTCCAAAAAGCTTTTCTAACCAGGATTTTTTTACTGCCTCTTTAACTGTTTTCCTTGTTAAACAATGAGGCTCAATTAATAGCCCTGTTGTAATCGCCGGATAAACTATCATTTTATCGCATTCAACACTAACCGCGTTACCGCTGCTTGCTTCGAAGTTAGTGGCTTTAATATTTTCAGGTACCTGACGAGTTTTATTAACAACTCCATTTTTTTTCATAAAATGAGAAAACAAAACTAAAGCTCCACTACTTCCCGTCAGCTCGGTGCCCTTATTATCATCTCGACCTAGCCAAGTTGTTACCAGACTTTTATTATCGTAACCGACAAACCAACTATCACGTTGATCATTGGTTGTGCCTGTTTTCCCTGCTATTTCAGCACTATTAAGTCGCCAAGTAAGTGACTTAGCCGTACCTGTCTTTGTTACCTTAGACAACGCATAATCAATTAAGTATATACCTTGTTCTGAAAAAAGCTGTTCTGTTTGATGTTCAAACTGCCATAAAGTTTCACCTTGTGCCGAAACAATACGATTAATGGCATGACTGTTATTTTTATAGCCTCGATTGGCTATAGGTAAATAAAACTGGCTCACTTCAATAGGGGATAGATTTAGTGAACCTAATAACATACTGGGTCGGGTAACTATGTCATCGGGATACCCTAAAATATGAAAAAAATCGGCAACATTTTCTAAACCTAACTGCATACCTAAGTTTACTGTGGGCACATTTAACGAACGTACCAGAGCATCAAGCAAACTTACCTTACCTTCATATTTTCCATTGTAATTTTTGGGGCGCCATTCCAGTCCATTATCACTAGTAAGTGATATGGGTTCATCGTCAAGTAGTGTTGCAAAATTGTATTGCTGATAACGCTCTAGCGCAGCCAAATAGATAGCAGGTTTAACTAATGAACCAATGGGCCTTTTTGCATGCAACGCTCGGTTGAAACCAGCATATCCCGAATTTTTATCGCCAACGACGGCGCTTACTTCCCCAGATTCAACATCAGTTACTACCATAGCTACTTGTAGTGACTGCCCTTTATTCAGCTTTTCTAAGTCGGTAATGTTCTCCTTAATCGTTTGCTCTGCATTTTGCTGAGTAATAATGGAGAAACCCGTAAAAACACGAACTCCTGCCTGTTGTTCAAAATCAGACAGTTTTTCCGCGAGTTCTTTTTTGACTAATTGTAAATAAGCGGGAAATTTTTGCTGAACCAAACGACGTGATTTTCTGACCGATAAAGGCGACTCTACCGCCGCTTCGAAAGCTTTTTGTGAAATTTGTTCATTTTGGTACATTAATAATAAAACTAAATCTCGACGTTTTATGGCCCGTTCAGCATGCCGCCACGGATCATAATAGCTAGGTCCTTTGACCTGTCCAATAAGCATCGCCATTTGCTCAATCGTTAATGATTGCAGTGTTTTCCCAAAATAAAATTTAGCTGCCAAGCCAAAACCGTAGATGCCATTGGCATAATGTTGGCCTAAATACACCTCATTAATATATGCTTCCAGTAGCTGATCTTTACTATATCTAAGCTCAAGAATAACCGACATAACCGCTTCATTTATTTTTCGCCACAAGGTTTTTTCTCGGGTTAAAAACATATTTTTAACCAATTGCTGAGTTAATGTACTGCCGCCTTGTACCGTTCTACCAGCTCGAATATTGTTCATTAATGCCCGAAGAATACCGATAGGTGAAATACCTGCATGAAAATAAAAATCACGGTCTTCAACTAAGAGTAGAGCATCGATGAGCCGTTCAGGCACTAATTCAAGCGCGACTATAACGCGGTCTTCTTTATTTTCAGGTACTAAGCGATCAATTAGTAATGGCTCCAATAAAAAGCTTTCAACTGGCTCATGACCACGTTCAATAGAGAATACATAATTATTGATAATGTTAATGGTGAATAATTGTGCAGAAGAATTGCCATCAGAAAAATCAAACGAACGACGAAACAACACCAACTTTTCACTCGAAGTAGAAAACTCCCCCGCATTAAGCACATGGTGAGTTTTTTGATAGCCGGTTAATAACAATATTTTTGTTAGGTCAGCAGGTTTAATCTTGTCTCCAATACTTATCTGCTCAACTTTGCCAAAAACTTGAACGGGGACTTTCCAACGTTGCCCCTCAAATTTATTTTGTACTTTACTATCTAGATATACCCCATAAAAGCTGAATAAAAAGAACATCACGATTAAAATTTTAAAACCTAAAATCAATAGCCCTTTTAAGAATGGGCTATTTTTAGTTTTCTTTACTTGAAGAGCTGATTTATTATTGGTCATGAAATCTCATAAGTTTTATATTTTTATTGATAAATAAAGGAAGCGTAATGTCACTAGCTGAGATACTCTCATACCTAGTATAAATAAAAGTAAACACTAAAAGAATACCTATTAATATGAAGATAAACGAGTACTCAAGTAAAGCTATTTCCGAGCTTTAAATGAACGGCCAGCGACTTCTTCTAATGGTTTTTCTGGCCATCTGTGCTTAGGGTATTTTCCACGCATATCTTTGGCGACCTCAAAGTACGACGATATCCAAAAATTAGCCAAATCACTGGTTGTTTGAATGGGTCTTCTTGCGGGTGAAAGAAGTTCGAAACGCAAAGGAACTTTACCTTGCCCAAATAAAGGTGACTTAAGCTGCCCAAACATTTCTTGTAAAACAACCGACACTGTTGGCCCCTGATGTGGGTCATACCGAATAAGTACGCTTTTACCGCTAGGTGTTATATAGTGCTCTGGCGCTTCCTTACCAAGAAACTGTTGCTGCTGCCAAGACAGGTTAGCTATCAATAAATCGTAAATATTTAATTGTTTAAGCTGTTTAATTGATTTAATTTTTGATAAATAAGGTAATAACCAATTATCTAATTCAGCCATTAAATAATCGTGTGAAATATTAGCAAAGTCGTCTGCTACTTCCCCAAGCCATTTAGCACGAGTAAACCATGCCTCACATTTAGCGGTCCAGTTAAGAAACGTTAAGCCTTCTGTAGCTATAATGTCCTTAATACATGACTGAAACTCGTTTTGAGGTATGGAGCTTAGGATCTGTTCTTCGATAAGTAATGACTGGTATGTTAGGCGTTGTCTGCCAATAACTTTCTCTTTTTTATGATCAAGATAATAGTGTGTATTTTTAGAAAATCTTTTATCTAAAGACTGCTGTATTTGAGCAAAAGAAATAGGCGCACTTATGTAGACAATGCCATCTTTATTCTTGCCATCACAATCGCAGACAACCAACCAAGTATCTCCTTGAATTGCATCAAGTTCTCGAAGAGTAACGCCTCTGCCATTGGCGAGTATATAGCGGTTTTTTCCTGCATCACGTATTTTAGCCAAACGATCTGGGTAGGCTTTTAGCAGTAACGGCCCGACTTTATCCTGTAAGTCACCAAGACTGAGTTCTTTAGTAAAGAAAGGAATACCAATCTTTTGTGCAAAAGATTTGGCTAAGGTAATGACTTGTTCTATTGTCGCCGTATTGACGGTATTTCTAGCCCTAACGGACTGTCTATTTTTTAGATAATCGGTGAAGACGATTACCCTTTCAATAATGTCTGAACTATAGGAGTTAATAAAGATATCACGTTCAGATAGCAGCGCAGCTAAAATACAGCCAATGAGTTTGTCTAGATTAGTTTCGCAACTTAACAACATACTCGCTAATCTAGGCTCAAGACCGAGCTTTAAAGCACTCGATCCTTTTAACGTTATTTTATTATTTTCAGTCAATAAACCTAACGATATGTTGAGTTGGCAAGCCTTGTCAAAATGGTATTTAGGCGGCGCAGTTAACCAGTTAACCTCGTCAAAGGTGGTAACTCCCCATGCTGAAAGCTCTAAGGTTAAGTTCGCTAAATTCGCTGTAACAATTTCTTCTGTTTGAAAGTCAGCCAGCGCGTTGTGCTCAGTTTCGTTCCATAACCTAAGACAGGCACCACTTTGTAATCTTCCGGCACGACCCGCTCGTTGGGTGGCTGATGCTTTAGAAATATATGAAGTCTCTAACCTCGACAAACCACTTTTGACATCAAAAGTCAGATTCTTTTCTAATCCAGAATCGATAACGTTAGTAATACCTTCAATGGTTAAACTCGTTTCAGCAATATTCGTTGAAAATATCACTCGGCGGCGTTGGTTATCAGTTTTGCTTAGCACTTGCTCTTGTTGTGATAATGCCAAACCGCCATAAAGGGGTAAAAAATCGAATTTTGAGTCAAATTGCTGCTGGGCAGATTGCAGGCAGCGTTTTATATCTGCTTGTCCTGGCAGAAACACTAAAGTATCACCCGTTGTCGATTTTTGTAATACATGGCTAAGAGCGCTCATCACTTGAACAGATAAATGCCTTTTTGGCTTGCCGAAATACTCCACCGCTACTGGGTATGCTTTTCCCGGGCATTTTAATATTGGCGCGTGCTGTAAATAATTTGATATTTGCTCGGTATCAATTGTTGCCGACATGACTAATAACTTTAAGTCTTCACGGTATGCTTCTTGCGCTTCTAATGTCAGCAGTAAAGCAAGATCTGCATGAATAGACCTTTCATGAAATTCGTCAAAGATTATTAGCCCAACATCACTTAACTCAGGGTCATTTTGTAACCGTCGAGTCAGCACGCCTTCGGTGACGATTTCAAGTTGTGTGTTTTTCGATGAATTACGTTCATTACGTATTTGATAACCAATACGCTGACCAACTTTTTCATCTAACTGCTTTGCTAAATAAAAAGCTAAGGTTTTAACCGCGATTCTTCGCGGCTCTAACATGATTATTTTTTTCCCACTAAGGAAGTCAGCTTTTAATAAACTTAACGGCACAAGGGTAGATTTACCAGCGCCAGGTTCGGCTTGAAGCACAAGGTTATTGTCTTTCGTCAACGCCGTTATGATTTCGGGAATGTATTCTTCAATAGGTAACAAGTTTTACTGCGCTTATGGAAAGATATGTAAATTAGCGAGAATTATATCAGACGTATATAAAGTTCGTTATAAAAGCTAATAATCGCTTTTAAATTTTCCTCCAAACAATATTATGATTAACGTTACTACCAAGGTTGGATTTACATACACTTAGCGATTCATCACTTCCTGACTATAATAAAAAGTAACCTTTTCTAAGTGTTACTTTTTATGAAAAAAAATAATATTGTTGAATTTTGCTTTTTGGCAGAGCCTACCGATGTAAATTTTGGCGGAAAAGTGCATGGCGGTATGGTCATGAAATGGATAGACCAAGCCTCTTATGCGTGTGCTGCTCAATGGAGTAAACGTTACTGTGTAACGGTTTCAGCTAATGGTATTCGTTTTATACGTCCTATCTTGGTTGGTCAAATGATCAGCGTTAATGCACGTATTGTACATACGGGGAAAACGAGTATGCACATCTATGTAGTGGTGAGAGCGGGAGATCCGAAAGAATCTAAAACAGTAGTTACTAATCGCTGTTTTATTACCTTCATGGCCATTGACGAAAGTGGCTATTCGATCAAAGTACCACCATTTATCCCAGAAAGTCAGGAAGATAAGTTGCTTGAAGAAGTGGCTGAAGAAGCCAAACATTTTGCCAAGGCCCTTGATACAGATTTTGAAACAAAATTAGGTTGGAAATAACAATATTTATCCGTTTTAAACTGGCTTTTTTTTTAAAATCTGCATACTTGTTAAGCATAAAATAAATATTTATTATGCCCGTTGTAACAACAAACAAGGAGAATGCAGTGGAACTTGCCGCACATGGAGAATATAAAATTGAGCAAAAGGGAAATATTCTTTTTGTTGATGCTCATGGCCCATTTAACGATGTTATGGCGCAATTATACGCAAAAGATATGTATGAAGTATGCAGTACTTTTAAAGGAGAATGCTGGGCCTCATTGGTCACTTATTATGGTAATGCCTTATATACCCCGGAAGCTGAGAGCACACTCATAGCTTTAACTAAATATCGTGCTCAACATGGCATGATAGCGAACGCCAGTATAATTCTAGACAGTAACTGCGGTGATATTCAGCAAATGCAATTACGTAGAATTTACCAAAGCGCTAATATGACCTTTCATGTTTTCTCTGACATTAATAGTGCTGAAAAATGGCTTGTTGACTTCATGAGTAGACAAATCCGAACAAAAAAAGCGCAATAAGGTTCTCAGCGTTACTGCACTTTTTCATGGTAAATAATAATGATTTATCTTCTCCTAAAAAGACGAGTTTTTAGGAGACATTTCTCTTGATATCGCTATTTAATCAAGTGAGCAATAGTCGCAATACCTAACCCTGTACCACCAGCTCCCCACAAGCCAGTTGAACTTCCGTTGTAAGCGGCTGCTAGATCAAAATGTAACCATCCGGCGCCATCGTTGTCGACAAAGCGTGATAAAAATCCTGCGGCATTACTTGCTCCACCAGCGCCACCACCAGGTTTAGTTCTGCTGTTGGCTGTGTCAGCGAATTCAGATGGACACTTATCTTGATGCCAAGATTCTAATGGGAATTGCCATAAAGGCTCATGCACTTGTTGCGCTGCTTGTTTTGCTTGTTCTGCAGTGGTGTTATCTAAAGCAAATAGTGCGCTATAGTCACCACCTGTTGCCATAACTGCCGCGCCTGTAAGTGTTGCCGCATTAATAATTAATGGCGCTTTAGTTTCGCTAGCGGCAAGTAGACCATCTGCTAAAACAATTCGACCTTCGGCATCGGTATTAGCCACTTCCATGCTGACACCGTTTTTATAGGTTAAAATGTCACCTAATTTGTAAGCATCGTTGCTCACCATGTTTTCAGCGCAACATAAAAATAATTTAACACGTTTATTTAAGCCTTGGCGAATTGCTAATGCTAATGCACCCGCAACCACTGCTGCGCCACCCATGTCGCACTTCATATCAAACATGCCTGCACTTGATTTTAAGCTATAACCACCGCTGTCGAAAGTAATGCCCTTACCCACTAAACATGCAGTAACTTCAGCATCAGCATTTCCCGTCGGATTAAAGTCTACTTCTAATAAACACGGTGCATTAACACTGCCTTTACCGACATTATAAATACCCACCCAACCTTGTTGTTGCAATTCTTCGCCGGCAATAATAGTGCTGGTGACATAAGCAGGCGATTGCGCATTAATATAATCAGCCGCTAACTCAGCTAATTTTAAAGGATATAATTCTGATGGCGTTTGGTTCGTTAAATCGCGACTCCACGCATAAACGGCTAACTTGTCGTTCAAACGATTTATACTGTCGCTTTCGCCAGTAAACTCAACATTGGTAAGCTTACCAACACAGGTAAAACCGAGTGCGAAACTCCACTGGCTAGCTTCAGTCCAGCTATCGCCAACTAATCGAGCATTTTTTACGCCAAGTTTTTCAATTTTTCGCGCCGCTTTTTGTATTTGTCTTAACGAGACTTCATTACCCGTCGTATCTTTCAAGCAAATGTGAAGATCGTTATCAATAAATTGTACAAGATTTTCAGCTTGCCAATTTGATGTATTACTTTCTTGGGCTAAATGTATATTAGTTACATGGGTCATAAACGGTCCTAGGATAATAATTGATGTTAATAGTTTATACCTATCATCTTATAAAACCGACAGTTTTATAAGATCAGCTTTACTTACCGTTGAATTAGCCGAATTTTAACCAAAGTTCAGTGGGCTCAATTGGCATATTCGTGGGTAAAAGACGGTTTGTTAATTTCGAACTTTTCGTTTATGGTCACTAATATTAACGAATAATACGCGTTAAGCTAATAAATAAGCCGATAACGTTCAATGATAATGCCGTGCTATTTACTCTTTCATATAACGCTTTATTTTTTAGTGATGAGGAGTCGTTCGGTGAATATCTCCTTCTTGGCTTTTAAGTTCATTTAACAAAATACCCGTCTTCGTCACCCCATACCCATGTGTACGTTTGATTTGATAAGTTGTTCTCGATGTTTCACCTTCTAACGATAACGCCAATAATTTTGTCTCACGGCTAGACTGATCTATAAGGTACAACTTTTGTTGGTAAATTTGTAAATCACGAAAATGTTTATCCAGAGTAAGATGTGTTCGAATATATTCATCTTTAACTGATGATTGATCTTCACTTTGTAGTGTTGATAATGTCGTTTGATATAAAGCGTGATCATGACTACTCACGACGAAAACCTCTTCATTGTTATTAACATCAGAGACCGCGTAACTCCATCTTTTATCGATTTCAAACGTTTTATTTTTTTCAACATTTATTATGCTTAATCTTTTCTGACCTTCATGTTCTTTAGTTATAGATATCATTGAAGGTGATAACCAGTTCAACGCTCTTATAAAAGCATTGCCATTAAATATTTGGTATTCGTCTAATGCTGTAATAGTTACGGTCCCGTCAATAAGCTCAGCTAAAGGTAGTTTCCATATTCGATTATAGGTTGCTAATAATAAGTATTTTTGATCAGGTGAAATACTAATGAAACGAAACACCACATACTCATTTAACTGGCTAATAACACTTGAACCACCGGTGCGATAATTTCCATAATAGAGTTGGCTTTTGCCAGTACGTTTAGATATAAATAAATAGTGTTCATCATCAGTCAATAAAGCTGGCAGCATGTCATACACATTCGAATTATCTAATAAACGATTACGATTTTCGAGACTCTCGTTATTGTTAAAATCAGTGAGCCAGCGATTACTGTAATTTTCTAAGTTTGTGGCAAATAGCACACTTGTCCCGTCGTTAATTAAAGACATATTTCGCGATAAATATTCAGATACACTGACAATGGTGTGGGCATTTTTTCCTGACAAGCCACTCATTAATATTTGATGAGCGGGGGGTGGTGTAAAATATAGAATATTCTCAGAATCATGATGCCACATTGCTTCGCTGACAAAATAACTAAACGAATGATGCCTTGTTAATTCATTACTTTGCAAATGTAAAACAAATAACTGGGTTTGTCGGTCAGCATTCGAACGCATGATCAGTAATTTTTTTCCATCAGGTGAAAGGTCAATACTATGATTTCCAATACCTAAAGGTTCGGGTTGGGCCATTAAAAAATGCTGTTGAGTTTTTATGTCGTATCGATAAACCTTGCTAGGTTGCTTCTGTTTGTGAGCCGTATAAACTAACTGATCAGACGCTTTGATATATACCACATCGCGTATTGCCATATTTGAACAGTCTAAAATAGGCTGAATATGAGTGATTTTCTTATCTGAAAGCCAGTCAGCACGATAGATAAAACATTGATGGTTTTTACTGCCCAAGAAAATAAGTTGTGTAGGATTAGCGTCTACAAAAGAAATTAATTTCACTATATTAATGTTCTCCGTTGTTACTAAATAGGCTTGATTTGACAATACATTTTTTCGCCAAAGTTGATTAATGGGACTGGAATGATTCTGTTTTAAGTATAATAAAAAATTTCCTTTTTCATTATGTAGCGCTGAATATTCACGCCCTTGCTGACGAGTTAATTCTTGAGTCTTTTCAATGTTAAATGGGACATCTTTAGTGCTGAATAACAGACTTAGTAATAGAGCTCCTATCAAGACGACGAGAAAAACCAACCAATATTGCCAGTACGCTTGGAATTTTGTAACGGAAGGAACGTTAACTTGATTGCTAGATTCTGCATACGTACTATCGAGTATTTCGACCGAGCAAATTAAACGATAACCTCTTTTAGGTACTGTCTGTATATATTGAGGGTTTCTTGGGTCATCACTCAGTAGTTTCCTTAAACTACCCACCATTTTATTAATAGCATTATCGGTAACAATCGAATTCTGCCAAATTTTTTCTAGTATGTCGTCTCGACTAATCGTGTGATTGGGATGTTCACAAAATAATAGTAGTAACTCGAGTAATTTAGGTTCAACGCCCACCTCTATTTCGCTTTTCTTTAAAAGCGCGAGTTGCTTATCTAAGAGGAATTCGCCTATTTTAATTTTTTTCATACCGACATATTCACTAAACGTTAATTCTGTTGAGATAAAATGAGTCTACCAATTAATGATTATTATTAGTTATATAAAACGTAAATGGTTAGATAAAAAGGGGATTTTCACCTTTATTCACCTTTTTTCCTAAGTTTTTCATTGTTTAGTGAAGCTTTTCAGATAGCTTATATAAAAATTAATCAAAGGGATCCGTTCAATGCAACAGTTAACAAATATTACGATTTTACTATTGCTCACGCTTATAACATTCATGGCAAATACTTCACAGGCAAGTACGACACATAAATATTTTGGTAATATTAGATATAATCATGTCTCGCCTCATGTTGATATAAAAGGTGTAAACCCACTCACTAAGGCAGAAAGTTCGACGCGGCCACATTACATTTTTACCTACGCAGGAAGTGGCAAGTTAAGTGAGATAACCGATAAAAGTTATAACGTACAAAAACGTCACCATTTAACAAATTTTGGCGCTTATAAAGTAACATTCAACTATAAAGACAATCAGGAAATTCGGTTGTTTTTCGATGTTAGTAACCAGCCAATGACCAATATTAAAGGTGTTTTTAAAGAAGTTTATTCCTTCGATAAGCAAGGTTTTAAACACCGACTTAGTTTTTATGACAAAGAAAATGCACCTATGGAGTCTCGCTGGAAAATAGCAAGTTATCAATGGTTTAAAAAAGATAACTGGGTAATAGAAAACCGTTTTAATTTAAAAAAGGTAAAACAATCGTTATCACCTTATTTCCATTTTGACACCACAGCCATTGAATACGACGCTTTAGGAAATCCATATAAGCATTTTAATTTAAATGAAAAACTTGTCGTGACAAACAACAAAGGCGGCGTTGCCTATTATCAAGATAGCTACAATGAACAAGGACTCCATATAAAATATGCTTACTACAATAAAGATACAGAGATTGTTAATAATCAGTGGGCCTTCGCTTATGCCATCAAAAACTATGATCAACTAGGTAATTATCTACATGCCACGAAATATGACATAAATAATAAACAGTTAAGTTTTCCCTTCAAAAAAGCTCCAGCGACTTCATCTGAAGATAAAGCTGAAATCAATCGTATCGCAACAGGGTACTTAGTTGCACTGCAGCAACGCCGCCCTGAATTAATGGAAGAGGTAATGCGCAAAGATTTATCAAAACATACAGTGTCTGATTATGGAGACGGCGGACAATACCTTAGAGCCACTACTTATAAACAAATGATTAATTTTGCTGAGTCTTGGAACAATGACGGTACAAGGTTTCCACCGAACCCCAGTAATCAAGCTATCATTCTTGATAGCACTCACAATATGGCATCGGTGAAATTACTCTCTGATAATTGGTATGAATACTTACATTTAGTGAAAATTGACGGAAAATGGCAGATCAAAAATTTACTGTGGACTAAAAGTTAACCCCGTATCCTAGTCTACCTTGAATAACCTAGGGTCCCTGAGTTATGACTTAACGAAAACACGAACAAGCGTTAACAATGCTTGTTCGTGGCAGAAAATGAATAGCTAGTGCTATTTTCTAATTCTCATCATCGAAAAAAGCGACTTGCTCTAATAACGATTCCGCTTGCTCTTCCATTGACTTACTTGATGCTGTTGCTTCTTCAACTAATGCAGCGTTTTTCTGAGTCATTTCGTCCATTTGACTCACCGCAGAGCTCACTTCACCTATACCCGCAGCTTGTTCTCTACCTGCACTATCAATATCGGCGATCATTTTACTAACGTCTTCAATAGCGTTGAACAATTCACTAAAGGTTTCCTTTGTTTCATCAACCAACTTAGTCCCTTGTCCAACGGCTTCAACACTTTCGTTAATAAGACCTTTTATTTCTTTAGCCGCACCTGCAGAACGTTGCGCCAAGTTACGTACTTCTGCAGCAACAACGGCAAACCCTCTGCCCTGTTCGCCGGCACGCGCAGCTTCAACTGCAGCATTAAGCGCTAATAAATTTGTTTGAAAGGCAATTTCGTCAATAACACTGATGATATCGGCAATTTTTTTGCTCGACCGATTAATGTCCCCCATAGCAGTAATCGTATTATCGACCACATTTCCACCATCGCTAGCTTTCATCATCACGGAAGAAGATAAGGCACTTGCTCTGGTAGCATTTTCAGCATTTTGCTGCACTGTACTGCTTAATTCTTCCATTGCTGAGGCTGTTTCTTCAAGACTCGATGCTTGTGACTCTGTTCTATGGCTGAGTTCATTATTACCCTCTGCAAGTTCTCTTGCTGAGTCAAAGACATTGGTTGATGTATCACGAATATCCATCACCATGTCTCTTAACGTATTGATAAATTCGTTCATTGCGTTACCAATAACTTTAAATTCGCCTACTAGTTCACTATCGATATTTTGGGTAAGATCACCCTCTGACATTGCTAATAATATATTCCTTATTTCAGCTATCGCTCGTTTATTCGCGGTAATATCAGTAGCATATTTCACAACTTTAAAAGGCTTACCATTTAAATCTAAAATGGGGTTGTATGAAGCTTGTATCCAAACTTCTTTACCACCTTTACCGACGCGTAAGTATTCATTAACGTCATATTCACCACGATTGAGTTTCTTCCAAAACTCCTTGTATTCGCTGCTGTTTTTATAAGACTTTTCAACAAACAAGCTGTGATGTTTGTTTGCTATTTCATCTAATCGATAACCTAGTGCACCTAAGAAATTATCGTTGGCGGTAATAATCGTACCGTCCATATTAAACTCGATAACCGCCTGTGCCTTACTTATCGCATCGATTTGTCCGCTTGTATCGGCGTTTAATAGTTTCTGCTTGGTCACATCGCTCGCAAATTTAACGACTTTAAAGGGTTTGCCGTTTAAATCCATGATCGGATTATAAGAAGCTTGTATCCAAACTTCCTTGCCCCCTTTACCGAGGCGCTTATATTCTTGGCTTTCAAACTCACCGCG